>Ga0169931_10008925_pt1 | contig 14541 bp, 17 predicted proteins | sample Kivu_15m_20L_FD_129675 | JGI IMG/M metagenome (GOLD analysis project Ga0169931, IMG submission 129675) | Freshwater microbial communities from Lake Kivu, Western Province, Rwanda to study Microbial Dark Matter (Phase II) - Kivu_15m_20L... | ecosystem: Environmental > Aquatic > Freshwater > Lake...
CTAGATAGTCTCTTTCTACACCTAGAGTTTTTTGTCTTCTACGGCGCAACTTGGCTACGCCAAGATTGCGCTCGCCCTGCTATTGCGAGTGATTTTTTTCAAAAATCACTCGCGCAGGGTTTACTTTGCCATCTGCGCCGTTCTGTCCCGTAACAGAGGCCTGATTCGCGAGCACGGCCCCTCCGGCCCCTCCTGCTCCTCCGAGAGCCCCTCCTGCGCCACCTCCAGAATAGACCGCCTCACTCACAGACCCCGCTAGGGAACCGCTTCCTGCAGCGCCGCCGTTTACGAAGTGGCTACACCGGCTGCCCCCGTCGGTCCAGTTGCCCCTGCAGGGCCGACCAGCAGTGCTGTATTGATAACCGCGGTGTATCCCTTGGGGCAGTTGGCAGAAGAGGCCACCGTGCGGGTTAGAAGCGAGCGGTTAGCCTTTACCTTAAGGCACACCTTATCTGCTTCAGCATTGAGCGCCGTCAAAAAAAGAGACCCTACAATGCTAGCGGCTACAACACGTGTCCTCATAACTGATTGCTCCCTCAAGAAGTACGCCTCTCTAGATGCGCGAGAACATACCCTGATCTCCTGGGAACGCTAGCAAGGGGTATGAGTGCCCGCAAGGCGGATCATTCTGACTCTCTTACTGAGTGTTTTGATTCCGGTCTTCAGTCATAGAAGTGGTATCTGCTCGGAACTGACGGTGCGCGTTCGGGAATCAGAAGCCCTATCCCCTATCTCTGGTACACCCTCCACGGCCATTAAGGTAAGCGCCTCGGAGCTTACCTTAATGGCCGTGGGGGCGTACTAGCGACGGAGGTACCAGCGACGGGGGGAAGACTCTCGAGGCGTTTCGAAACTACCGAAGCTGACCTCATTCGACCTAATGACCGTTTAGTCGTCAGGTAATAATTGATGTTCTTATCCGTTGGATATAGTGGTGAAGCTCGTCTAACAACCGAAAATATTCAAGCTTGAATCATATGCATGAATAGGGCATACTTATATGCATGAGAACGACGCTTAATATTGACGATTCATTGGTAAAAAAAGCATCAAAACTGAGCGGAATTTCGGAAAAAACGGCGCTTGTGAAAGCGGGCCTTGAGGCTCTGATAACACGGGAGAGCAGTCGTCGATTGGCAGAGCTGGGAGGATCCGAGAGGTCCTTGCGCCCGGTTCGTAGGCGTAAAGCAGGTCACTGAGCGTGATTCTGGTAGATACGTCAATTTGGATAGATCATCTCCGCAGAGGAAACCAGGATTTGGTCGCACTCCTGAAAAAAGTAGAAGTCGCGACCCATCCATTCGTTATCGGGGAACTCAGTTGTGGAAATCTTAAAAATCGAAATGCAATCCTTGCGCTTCTTGATGAACTGCCGAAGGTTACAATAGCCGAACACGAAGAGGTGCTAGAACTTGTCGAATCACGAAAGCTTATGGGCAACGGCATTGGCTGGATGGACGCACATCTGCTGGCGTCATCACTGCTATCCGGAACGCCTCTCTGGACTGCTGACAAAAAGCTACGCGCGCTCAGTGCGACGTTCGGGATGTTGTACTAGATCAATGTTAAGCTTGATAGGGGACGAGTTCTATCTGTATCTGCTTTGAGGAGGGTTCTGGTGGTCGTGATTAAAGTCAGGCGACTCGCTGCAACGGAAATTTTTCTCGTACCTCTGACGATTACTTATGTGGTGAATGACGTGCTCTTGGGAGGTAGTGGCACGAGCACACGTCCCTCCGTACAACGCCCGAGTCATTGCTCCTGGATAGTGCATTGACCCAAAATCGAGAGCAGCGGTAACCGGTCGACGGTATTGGTGTTTTCTAGCTCGTTGCCCCTGGTAAGAGGCATCGCCGGGGTGAGGAGAGTCTAAGAGGGCACACTGTCCCGGGGGTCTTAGCGTTGATAGATCTGCAGAGAGCACCGTGGTACCCTTGCGAATATGCCGAAACAGTTTTCTATACCTCGCTCGTATCGTTCTGAACTAATCGGTGAGATTAAGCGGACGCGAGCTAGCTCTGATACCCGTAAAGAGGATTTCACTCCGACAACGATTGATCGAGGTGCGGTGGTCTTTCAGATAGCACGCTTCTTCGGGTTCTGCTACGGCGTCGAGAATGCGATCGAGATCGCCTATCGTGCGCTTGAGGAGAATGAGGGGAAGAGGATCTTTCTACTGAGTGAGATGATTCATAATCCACACGTAAACGACGACCTCTTGCGACGAGGGGTGCGCTTTTTGCAGACAGCCGAGGGGCGCGAGTTGATCCCATTTAGTGAACTGCAGCCCGATGACGTGGTCATCGTACCGGCTTTTGGAACGACCGTAGAGCTGTTTCAGGCGCTCGAAGCGCGAGGCATAAACCCTCAACGGTACAATGCAACTTGTCCCTTCGTTGAAAAGGTGTGGAAGCGAGGAAAGCAGCTCGCTAGCCAAGGCTTTTCGATCGTTATACACGGTAAAGATACGCACGAAGAGACCAGAGCTACCTTCTCGCATATCCGGGTGAATGGACCGAGTGTGGTGGTTCGAGATAGAGCGGAAGCAGCCCTTCTGGCTCGCTATGTGCGTGGAGAGCTTTCATCGCAGCAGTTTCAAGTTGACTTTGCTCACAGGGCGTCGGTTGGTTTTCGAGTGCCCGAGGATCTCGAGCGTTTGGGGGTGGTAAACCAAACTACGATGCTCGCAGAGGAGACCCACGAGATCGCACAGATGATGAGGCAGGCATTGGTCGAGCGATTCAGTGCTGAGGCGATAGCGGAGCACTATGCGGATACGCGAGATACCCTGTGCTATGCCACCTCTGAGAATCAACGAGCGATGCGTGGATTACTCGACCATGGCGGTGATCTCGCTATCGTGGTTGGGGGATACAACTCCTCTAATACCTCGCACCTCGTTGAGCTATGCGAGGGGCGGGTGCCCGCATACTACCTTAAGGATGCTGACGAGATACTCAGTCGGTATGAGATCCGCCACCTTGATCTCCACACCAAGGAGGTCACAACGACCAAGGAGTGGTTACCCGAGAGGACTCCGGTGCGGATCTTGATATCCGCTGGAGCGAGCTGCCCTGATGCCATGGTAGAGGCGGTTATCGCCAAGGTGAGTGGGCTCTTTGGTGAGAGCGCTGCAGCAGGTAGCTGTGGCTCTTAAAGGTACGCCGCAGGTGGGGCCTTGCGTGGCAAGAAGGCCCGGTAAAACTTGCGGTGAGCTTCACCTGATTTCTTCGCCGTCATCGCATTACGAGAAGTATGATCATCCAGTACATAGTTAGCGTAATCCTTGTGTGCCTGGCTTTCCCAGCGCCTGGTTTTGCGCATCCCGACTATGACAGGTCCATCCTCGAAATTCGCGACTCTGCAGGTAACATACACTATCTTCGGACGAGGTGCGGTGACGGAGTATTATCCGCCGATCCTTGTTGGCCTTCCGTTGATACTTTTGATTACAGAGATTTAGAAAACCCTGAATTTCCGCTTTGTACAGAGATCGTCTTCTCAATGAAGACTGACCGCGAAGGATGGGTGTTTTGCAGCGATGCAACGCGATTACCTGGGTCTATGCACACATGGAAGTTGTCAGAGTGGCGTTTGGAACCTGCTGAACGGAGGAACTCGATGCAGATGTGGGTCTTGGGTATGCTTCACTGGCCCCGAGCGTTTGCGTTCGCGGTGTTTTGCGGTATGGCAGCGCTGTGTCGGGCTGGTCGGGGTGTGCTCTTGGCGAGGGTGTTGATAGGGATCGGCGGTGCCGGGCTTCTCTTTTTGAATTTCACCAGCGGATATGTCCCCCTGTGGTTACTCGTGCAGGGATTCTTAGTGGGCGTCGTCCTAGCGCTGGTCTTGCTGTTCGCGGGGCGGTTGTTGATGAGGAGCAGGGCAGTAGCCCATGCACAGCTTTTACGATCTCGTGAAGCACATCCTGAGTCAGAATAGTGCGGACAGAGAGGCGCATGAGATCGTCGCCTGATACCGTCTTTGAGGCACCTCTCAGTAAAGTTAGTTGGGAGTTCGACCGGGGCTTACTGACGCGTTGTGGCGCGTTCCGTGAGCTAGTGATCGGTGTCAGACGAGGTGAGCTCATCTCGAAGCCCCTCCGCCTCTACCTGTAAGAGCTCCAACTGCGACAAGAGTTTTGAAACACGCGCCACGGCGACCCGCTTCTTTTTCGGGTCGTCTGCTAAGGCTTCAATCGCCTTAAGCTCCTCACGAAAATGCTGCTCTACGAGATGATCAGGCGATGGGGCGCCCTGGGCAGCGCTGTTTTGCGATCTGGATGTTTATCTCTTGAAGTATCTCTCGATCGCCAAGAGCCGCAGCATATTGCGGGCGTAGCCATGCTCTCGCTTGCACTCGATTATCATGAAGCGCTACCGTTATATCGGAACAGGATACGCTGTGCCCGTTCTCACTGCTGTACCCGATACCGGCAAGCGACGCCTCGTATGCGTTGAATTCTCCTCGGAGGAAATCAAGGAGCTTCTGATCGGCTCGAACATTGATTGATACCTGAGATTCGATGATAGGGCCTGGTATCGGCTGCTGCTTGCTTGTTGATCTTGGGTCCATACATCCTCCCAGCTATTCAGGAATACTTAAAAAATGTACCGCTCAACAGAGGCTACCTCTGTCCGGACACCTAGAACTCTTAATTGGTACTCGCGGAGAGAGCATGCAATCCATAGTCCCTCGTAGATCTCCTTCAAGTCCGAATCGTACAAACCTGCACTGTTTGATGCGCTTCGAAGCCGATAACGTACTCTGAAGACGTACATCGAACGCAGACTCTGCTGCGCGCTCGTAGGAAAGTTTCACTAACGCCTGATCGCTCATAGTTTCCCGAAAATCGGCGGTATCCCACTTGGCGAAGTTGTGCGTCGCGGTATTCGCTTCACCCACGGCGGCAAAGGCGAGCTGCGATAATCCGATGATGATCTGTGTGGTCGTAGTATAGCTGCACAATCGTAGACGTGTATCAGGCGAGAAGGTGGATTGCGAACTCCAGCGGTTTGGAGCAAGGGGTGTAAAGCTCTTTAGTGTCAGCTCAGAGCCGTTGTTGTAAAACGAGCGTAGCGTGCGTTGAACAGAGGATGGTAGCCGAGGTCGTAGGGCTGGCCGATCTCCTTCACCAACAGATCCTGGGATGCCGCAGTCAACCGTTCCCCGTGCAAATCCCTCAAAGTGTAGGCGCGGTAAGCCTGAGGGAGTGCTCTCCATCTCCAGCGTTACGTTGGCCTCTGTTTCAGGAGCGAGCATCTTAGAGAAGGTTATTGAGACCGCAGTGAAGCAACAGCGAGCGATCGTAGCATCCTTGAGGAGCTCTGGTCTGGAGGTAAGCGCCATACAGTAAGCGGCTTGTGAGATTCCTGCTAGCATCTCAGCAGCTCCGACATGGGTGCGGTCCGCGGTTCTCGGATTGTGGCCAAACACGAAGGTTGCTCGTGTTGATCGTGTCGAACTCTCTGTAAGATCGCAGAGGTAGATATCTTTCTCGCGTGGGTAAAGGTACTGCAAGAGAAGATGATGTTCCCGCCTCATAGCAACCGTAGACTAGCATGGAAGATAGAGCTAACAAAGCGGGAGGCATAAACACCGGATAAATCTCTCGAATACATTCCTCCTCATACAAGCGTGGACGATAGTTTGTAAGCATAACGCTGGGCGCGGCTAGCCTCCCTAGGCGTTTAAAAGAGGGGCGTGCTCTTTCTTACCTCGCCAGCTCAGGTACTCTGTACGGCGTCGCTGACGACTGGTGTCGTTTCAGCGCTTTCAGGATGGGCGGTGGCCGCTCTCTCGTAAGGTAACCCTATGCGTGACCAACACAATCGCGATCCTCAGTTAGAGTCCAACGGAAAATCAATCTTCTCGCACCATCCGGTTCGAGGAACGACTGATATTGAAGATCTTACGGATCTTCACCATTACGCCGCTCTTGTGAAGACGAAGCACGAGTATGACGAGATAGCCCCCTCCTATAGGGAGGCCGTAAGCCTTCCCGATATAGTAGCTATGGAGACGCGTCGTATCAATTACGGGGTCGCCTTAGTGGCACAACGTGGGACACCAGCAACCTCGGTGCTCGATGTGGGTTGTGCTGGTGCGCGCGATCTGAAGACCTGGATGGATCTCGGAGTTACTTACTACGGTGTGGACTATTCCAGTGCGATGATCGACCTCGCTCTAGCCCAGGCTGATCGCCTTGGTGCAGCAGATGCTCATTTTAAGCGGGGTAATCTTTTAGCAATGGATCTCATACCCGAATCCGTGAGTATGGTGTGGTGCTCTTCGGTGATTCAGCATGTGCCGAAGGGGAAGGCTGAGGATGTACTCAAGGGCTTTCAGACGGCGTTGGAGAGGGGAGGGTTGCTGTACTTAAACGTCCGACCCCCGAAGGAGGGTGTACCGACTGAAGGAATGGTGAGCTCCAAGGAGTATACGCGTAGCGATGGAACGAAACATGTTGAGCGTTTTGTTGCGCACTATGAGATGTCTGAGATGGAGGATCTCCTCGGGAGGTGCGGATTCTCGATTGAAGACGGGGAGAAATACAAAGAGGTGTACGACCAATACGACGACGGTGGAGAAAAAGCCCGGTACCTACCGGAAAAGTTCGTTCTGTTCGCTCGGCAGCGGTGAGTCAGGGATAAGTTAACCTTCCCACGACGAGACAGCTCTCTTGGGGAGTTCTTTAATCTTTGCATCGACGAAGGGTCCATCGAGCACTGGTGTCACCGTAAGGGTGACAGAGATGGTGCCGTTTTCGTCGGGATAATGAGTTTCGATAACGAGTTGCTTCGTTTCAGGCGCGCATATCAGGTCGTCAATCGGGATCTCCTCCCTCAATCCGAAGCGCTTCTTGGAGAGGTCGTTGAGGAGCAGAGCAGCTTGCGGCGATATGACCTCGTCAAGGAGATGGCCGTACTTCGAGGTGGTGTCCCTTGAGCAACCTCCTTGAGCGATATGCGTGAGGGCTTCCGTGAGCGCGGCATCGGAGTATGCGGCCCGCGCTTCGAGTGGAACGGTAGCGCCGCCCGTATCATCCCATCGCGTCATACGTCCGGTACGCGTTGTGACCGCGATGATGACGGGATTGGTGAAGGCTTCTACGAGTAAGGGATAGCGCGGGGTGCTCTCTTCGGGATCACTGGTCGCGTCGCTTGCGGATGTGATCAGCCGCTTCTGACCTGACCCTGAGCCGAAGCCGATATCGTCACGTTGGACCGGGTTGAGAACGGAGTTGATGTTTGGCATGAGGAAGTGTCCGTTCATGCCAGGTTTGATAGCAACCAGGGTAGCGAAGGGAGGCTCCCCTTTTTGAAATGTTCCATCTGGGTTTACATGTTGCCAAAACGTTACTCTCACCGAGGCGCCCAGCGTCCTAAGGGACGCGGTCAATCCGTCGAGCGCGGCGAGGTAATCGGAATGAAGGTCTCTCATGTGCTCTCTGACGAGATCCTGAAGATCCGCTCGCACCCGGACCGCTCCGAGCGCCTTGCCGACCTGATCCTCTAGCTGTTGGACCTGAGTATCTCTTGCTGTATTAGGATCTGTCCGTACCGTTTTAGAAAGCATAAGCAGCCTCAGGAGGCAGGGTAGGCGAGGGGCACACCCCTAGCGTGTCGATAGGTTAAGGAGAACCTCTCTCATCCGATGCCGCAATGGGTGCAAAGGATTCTCAATCGGTGAGCATTAAAGTTTAGTCACGTTCGTGCCGAATTACCATGCTGTCTAATGGCCCCTGTGGAAAGCTTGTGTACAATTCATGTTTTAAGGGTGCACCGTGAAAAAACTCACATACATCATCCTCTTGCTAGCCCTCGCTGCGTGCGGCGATAACGGTTTTAATCAGGAGCCCTGGCTATTTGACCTAAGGGTGTCTCCTGAGGTTGCAAAGGTTGGAGAGCTCGTCTCCGTGCAGATTGAATTCGAGCCAGCTCTGTCTGCCGACGTAGACGACGATTTGGTGGCTGATTCGACCCACGTTACCATTACCTTGCCACCGGGGGTTGATTTCGTCGCTGATTCATCAGACCTGTACGGGGGTATCTTCGAGGGGTTTGAGAAGCGACCTCCGAATGTCGTACAGATCTGTCGTTCGGGAAGCCGGGCGATCACCTACTATCTAGCTCCCGGGGAGCTGCCGGATGATGAGCAAGCGCGCATTCGGTTGCTCGGTCGAGTGTTTGAGCCGAGTGGGTCGGTTTCCGTAGAAGCCGCAGTTCAGCGAGAAATAACCGATCCCTGCTTCGTAGGACCTGATGAGCGTGAAGGGGTCGAATTAGTGAAGGTTGCGGCGGTGTCAGCTCCGTAGCCCTGCTAGAGCAGAGCGGGGAGTAAGTGCCATTTACTCTGACCGGTATCGACTGCCTCATACAGGTACACCGCACACCATTACGGGCACACAACAGGCGTAGAGCTCGTCTGCGAGCGGCGCAGCCACGTCCAGCGACCGAGAGAGCTTTGCTGTTGATGGGATGAGAGGAGTATCGTGCTCAGTTCGCTCAGGTCCTTAGTGCGGAGGAGTATATCGTCAGGCAGGTTCTCGGGTAGGCTGTCGCTGGAGAGGTACTGTATGACGATCGGTTGTTGAGCGTCGTTGCGCAACGCGCGGCTGTAAAAATACAGGGAATAGGTGTTGGCATCAACCACCCCGACAGTTGGTTGCGTATGGTGTGAATGGGCGCTTATGCACTCGAGGATAGTTTTTGTTGATACCTGTTTGCTTATATCATCGGCCAACAACCAGGTCGTTGATGCAAAGGCTGTCGCTGAGGCGACACCGAGTAAGAGCTCATCGAGCTTGCCGTGTATCATGCGGTAGGTAACCCACCCAATTCCAAAGAGCGAGGGGAGAAAGAGGAGCGGTGAGAGCGGTTTTGTACCAAAACAGCTTTGGCTGATCCCGATAATAGGGGGAGCGGCTACCACGATGACTGAAAGTATCCCGAACAGAAGCCTAAGGCGTGAGTGGGGAACCTCAGGGAGCAGGAGTGCGGTGCAGACGGCTAGGCCTGGGATACCAGGGAGTATGTATCCTGGATGGACCTGTTTGGCGAAGGTAAAGATAACGAGCGGGGAGATGCCCCAGAGTCCGAAAAACACCAGAGCAGGGCGCTCAATCCAAAAGCTTCTGAGTGCTATCCTGCGTCGTATGGTCCAGAGCGCACCGGGTAGAACGAGGCTCCACGGGAGGAATCCCGCCAGCGCGAGTAGCCAGATCATGCCGTACCGATAGTGATGCCCACTGCCGTAGCGATCCCCGTAATCGGAGAAGAGGTATCGATTGAGGTTTTCGTTAATGAAGAAGTACCTCAGGAAATCTGGGTTACGAGCTTGGGCTGCCATGAACCAGGGAAGCGTAGTCACCAAAAAGATACCGATACAGAGTAGCCAGGGAAGGCGTTAGAGGAGTGAAAGCTGTCGTGTAATGATGAGCCAGCTGAATGCTGGAAGGCCAACGAGAGCGAGAGCGATTGGACCTTTGGTGAGAAAGGAGAGACCTAAGGCGAGTGCAAAGATAGTCCCGGCGCGGTAGCGCTCATGTGAGTTGGTGATGCAGGTATAGCCAGCGGTGCAGGCGACCGCGATGAAGCCCGATAGGGTAACGTCAATTATCGAGGCTCCGGCCATGAAGAACATTAACGCCGATGAAACCAGGATTACCGTTGCAGATACGGCGGAGTCCTGAAGCTCTGGGGAGCGCCGCACGTACAACAGCGACCCGCACATCAGCAGGAGTGCAAAGAAGCTCGGGAGCCGTGTCGTCCACTCGTCCATGCCGAGGAGCTCGAAGCTCGCTGCAGTGAGCCAGAAGTGAAGGGGCGGCTTACCGAGGTAAGGCTCGATTGCTCCCTTCCAGGGTACCTTAGGAACGACCCAATCACCGGAGAGCGCCATCTCTAAGGCGATAAATGCGTAGCGCGCTTCAGTTGGATCACTAAGTGCGGGGTATTGAAGCGTGGCAGCGCGAGCAAGCAGGCATATGGTAAGGCAGAGAAGCGAGAGGTGAATCTTGATCATGGAGGGGGACTTTACGACGCCCTGGAATCGTAGCGCTTAAGTGGAGGACGGAGCAAGTACCAGTCGGTGAATTGTGCTGACCCCTCACTAGAGCCGCGCTAGCGCAAGTTCAGGTGCTCGATGATGGCCGGGGCTGGGGAGGTGTTCTCAGCGAACCTGGAGATCTTGTGGCACGCAGGTAACGAACGCTGCGGTAGAGGGTCTGAAAACAGGTGTCAACGAGGATTTCGGGTATTCTTCGATCACGATAACGCTTCACCTCCTCGGAGAATGAGGTTACGCGCGGACGCAGGGTGAGGAATCGTCTAATGCGGGCTACCTCCCACACTGTCATCTCATCAGGGTGCAGACAGATCGTGATCGCTCCGGTAGGCATCCAGCGTGGTCGCCAGAGTTGCTGAGGGATACAGATGAGCCCCTCTTCTTTAAACGGAAAGAGGGAAGCTCCATCGGTGAGAGCGGTAAAGCCGGAGTCCTTCAGGGCTCGTAGGGTAGTGTGGTCAAATGAGTGGTTGGGTGCCATCCAGACGGTGGTATCAATCCCGTGATGCTGTAGGATTGCGCGACCTAAGCTAATCTTCTCCCGCTGTTCGTGATAAGAGAGGCCGGCAAATTCGCTTCGTTCGATGCGGCCGTTCCGTGCGGGGTTCACACGCTCCTGCAAGAGGTGTTGAAAGCCGTGTTGAGCAAATTCAGCGAGGTTACGCTCCGCTAGGGTCCTGAGCTGTGCCCAAAAGTGTGGGACGGGTGCACGAGTCATGAGCTTAGGATCGTGATTGTCGGGGACTACGCCTAGCAGGGGTTTTACCTTAAAACGTCTCAGGAGGTTCAAGAGGGCAGTACAGCGATCCCAATCGCTCGTTGGTGTGATATCGTCGAGGCGAAAGATGTACCGAGCAGCGATCACGTCAGAACCCTCTGAATCGTAAGGGCTGCTTTTGCCAGCACGGTGCGCGGTATTAAGCCGTTGTACTCGATAATCTGCTGCCCACCGAACTCAAGCTTGAACCGAGCGATTGAGTTCTTCGCTGGATCGGAATCGTCAAGCGGTAACCCCCCGAGATCGTATGTGCCGAAGCCGAGCTGCTTGAACTGTAGCATCTCCTGCCAATGAAGGAGTCTATTTGCACGGCCGATCAGATTGCGCTCTGCACTGTCCTGAGATTCACGAAAGTGAGAGGCTGAGTACAGCAATCGGGTGCGCCCAGTGTCGGTGTCGCAGATGTAGGCGTGAGCTGCCAGGGTACTGCCGGAAGCATCACGCACACAGGAGAGGGCCAGCCCCCCAGCTTTGTCGAGGGCGCGGAGCTTACGGGAGTTGCAGTGTGGGAGGGATTTGTGGGCGGCGAATCTATCGTAGAAGGTGATGTATTCTTGGATTGATTCCCCTGATGGATCGATTTCAACTTGTGCGTGTAACCCCTCGCGGCCCGCGCGCTGAATCTTGTAGCGGGTGCTGCTTGAGAAGGAGTCGTACAAGGCCCCTTCAGCTCTCGTGAGATCGACCAGCTGCGTTTTAAAGGGCCTGAAACCGGGATAGTACTCCTTAGCCTGCACGAACAGTGCGAGGGCGGCAGGGGGGTGCTCCGTCGTTTCCGGTTGTGCAGCGAAGAAGATATCGCTGATCGATACTCCTAGCTTGCGGCGTCGTACGGCTATCATGCGGGCTCCGCTGAAACTGGTTGCGGTGCAGCCGGTGTGGAGAGCTGTTTCCTGCGCTCATGCGGTAAGATAAAATCGTCTGGTAGTTTTGAGAAATAGCGGCGCTTGAAGAGGTGAAATAGTACGCGTGTATCGTTTCGGACCACGAAGGGACGAAAACCAGCCATAGTACATCCTTTGATCGACGGAGTATTGTCGCGAGAGACGAAGGTAAGCACGTAGCGTCTTCCCATCTCGGATGCGCGCTCCGCTATCATCGCCATAGCAGCTGGCATGATCCCCTTGCCGCGATATGCCAGCGGAGTGTATGCGTTCTCGAGCAAAGCCTCGTCGCTGCGTAGTCGCGGAAACCGCCCGTCAAAGAAGTCAGCGATCGCTTCATTGTGTTCAGGTCCCATAAGCCACTGAGCGAAACAGGGGATCTGGTTTCGAAGGTCAATGGCCACATAGCAGGTCGGGATGTTGTGAAGTAGATGTGCTCGTCGGCTAGCTATCTCGAGTTGCTCCTCGTATGGGAGCGATGAGGTATCGACCGGGAAGAGGTGTGGAAGGTCGGACTCATGGAGTTCGCGTATTGCAATCGGGATCCGTGCCTTAGGGATCGGATGCGGAATTGAGAGGTCGCGCCGCAAACCGTACGATACCCATTCTTCGATCAGTTGACTCTTTAATCGATAGCCGATTTCGCGATAACGACACTCTCGGAAAAGACGGTATGTACGCTTGATCCGATACGATAGGCCTTTCATGAGCGTTCCCTTTGCTGAAGGTGAAACAGTAGCCGGAACTCATCGTGCGATGGTAAGTAGGCTTTCTCTAGACGACTACGATTGAGAGCCCCTATCTTCCGGTTGCCCCAAGAGATAACAGCCTCAACTCAAAAGTCTCTATGACGGCTAACATCAGAGGAGATAGCTGGATATGATTGATGAGTCGGGATAGGGGGGTGTTTTGCGAGAAGGTTGGTGATTGGAGCTTACACGGAGAGAGATCGGTGGTTCGAGCGCTTGAATCAAGTAACAGAACAACGTGGTCCCCGAGGGGGAGCCGTACCGAGGCCCCTGTGCTTCTGCTCCTCGCTGCTGTCCCGTTCTCTTGTTAAACGACTTACTCACTCATCTTGCTAGGAGGTCTAGCCATGTAAATACCTGTAAGGCATGTAGTCGAAGTGCGAGCTGAAGCGTGAGTGTAGGGGAGTGCGAAGACGAAGGTACGAGCCGTAACTGAAATAGTAAGTCCTGTTCAAGCCTCGTGACGGTACTCGAATGTGGAGAAGCCCTAAGAGAGGAGGAAACCAGCATCGATAATGAAGCTACAGGGAAACCATAACCTGTAGGCATGCACGAAGAGAAGACGGATTGGCTCATAGAGGCGAAGAAGTTGCTGCGAAAGTGGAGATGGAGCTGAGGAGCCATACATACGTGAAGCGGAAGTGAGAGCTGTGGTAGTAGAAGACAGAGGAGACGGCAAACCCCCGAGGTACAGCCGACCGAAACAAGGCACCCCGCAGGGTGGGGTAATCTCGCCACTGCTGGCAAACCTGTATCTCCACTACTTTGACGTGATATTTCACAAGGAGTACGGACCAGGGAGGTGGGCAGGGGCGAGACTAGTGCGATACGCGGATGACTTCGTTACAATGGCAGGGTTGGTATGACAACATGCTACCCTCCAAGAAAGCACTGCGCTTCGTCTCTGGGGGTTAAACACCGTCGTAACGACCATCCAAGGAGATCTTGAAATTCTTGCCCATGCGCCACAATGTATAGCTACCATCGTTGTAGTGGGTCAGTATCGTGCCCCATCAAGGCGATGAAAGCCTGACTATACGTGTTCCAGCAGCGCGAGTAGGTCACGGCGTGCGGGCTGTGTGTGCTCCTGGTCTACTCCTTGTGAGAGGTAAGGCAGGGCGACAGGATGGAGGTTAACCTTCGTGTATAACGGAGTAAAACCTGATCCATATCACCCTGTTGTTGAAGAACACGCAGCCCAAGCTTTTTGGGCGTGGGCTGCATGTGAATCCCACCCGAATGATCCCAGTTCGGGGGGTGGACATTGAGAAGCTCACATTACAGGGCCTCTTCTGGCGAGAAGACAGCCAACTTAAGATCTCGCAGGTTCACAAGGTGACCCTTGAGCTCTTTTGTGGTGGCTTCTCTGACTCGACCTTCGAGATCGCGCCGTGATGCATCGATCTCCTGCTCCTCGTATCGATTAGAGGAACGATTGATCGCATCACGCACAGCTCGCTCTACAAGGGGCGCTAGAGCTACCCCCTGAGGATGGGCCTTGAGTAGATCCGGAAGGTTTTCCTGCGAGATCTCCGCGCGAGCTCGCACGAAAAGCGGAACGCTCTTCGCATCGAGGGTTTCGGCGTCGATCGTGAGCTCATACCCCATAATCGCCTGCTGCATCGTAAAGGATGCAAACGGGCTCTTGAGGTGCATTCCCGGTTCGGACAAGACCTTCACGATCTCGCCGTCCTGAACGAGCGCTCCGAGATAGCCTTTCGGTAGCTCTGCGAGCACCGACTTGTAGGACTGGGTCCCAGCAAGTAGGGTAAGGCTTATCCACCCTACAAAAAAGATCTGGAAGGCCGCATCCAGAAAGAATGAGCCTTCCTCTTTGGACTTTCTCCAGAAATATCGGATAAGCACGGTGAGTGCGACTCCGATAACCAACATTCCGAAGAAAAAGATCCTTGAGTCTCCACCACCTACTCCAGTGATGAAGCCTAGGGAAGCGAGGCAAAACACCGCGTTCGCGTTGTTTTGCGAGGATTGATGCTGATTTTGGTCGCGAAGATGAGGGAATCGGGTCTTGTGTCCCCCGAATTTCTTCGGGAGCCCCCTCAAA
>Ga0169931_10008927_pt1 | contig 14538 bp, 12 predicted proteins | sample Kivu_15m_20L_FD_129675 | JGI IMG/M metagenome (GOLD analysis project Ga0169931, IMG submission 129675) | Freshwater microbial communities from Lake Kivu, Western Province, Rwanda to study Microbial Dark Matter (Phase II) - Kivu_15m_20L... | ecosystem: Environmental > Aquatic > Freshwater > Lake...
TAGCTAGCCCAGCTCCTAGCTAGCCCAGCTCTTAGCTATCATGGTTTCTAGCTAGCATGCAAAGGTCTTCGCTGTGCAAAAACATCTTGACCCACCCTTTGGAAGCATCTACGATCGCAATGCCGATTGGCGGCAGTAATCGACTTGATACCTGGCGGTGGGGCGAACAAGGGAATGGATCCCGATGATTCATCCACTTTCTAGCCAGACAATGTGGTTGTAGGGAAGCAACGTGGACCAGGTCATTTCCAAAACCGGTTCGATCGATCCGGACGATATGCGACAGCGAACTGCGTCCGTCCAAGCGAATCGCTTGAATCGTCGAACGCTGCTCTCGATCCTCGCCAGCTTCTCGTTGTCGCTCACAGGCTGCAGCATTTTTCACAGTGATGCAGAAACCGACCCACCCTCTCCGGACGTGAAACTTCCGACTCCGCAAATGCCGGCCGATGCGATTGTGGTCGAACTTCAGTTTCTACGAATGTCCGACGCCAAGATCGGAGAAGTCGATCAACTTTGGCAAATCACCGACGAACAGGTTCTACCGGTTCCCCTTCGCAAAAGCCTGGAAGCCAACGGCATACGCATGGGCTTGATTCCCAGCGATATGCCAGCGATCGTGCAGCAGTGGATCGCCGAGGCTCAGCAGCGTCTGCGAGATGAGACCTTAGAACAAGCCAGTGTGGCCTCGAATATTTCGCTGGTACCCAAAGAACTCACCTTTCGAGCCGGCAAACGCAAAGAGATACTGCTCCACGCAGAGCAAGAGAAATGGATCCCCGTGATTTACCACGAGGGAGATCAGTTGTGCGGAGAAACCTTTGAAGCCCCCGAATTTATTCTGGCAACCACAGCAATTCCACATGGTGACGGTCGCGCCACGATCCTGTTCACTCCAGAAATCAAGTTTGGACAGATGCGCAACGTCGTCGTGGGGAAAGAAGCCGCTTTCCGTTTCGAATGGCAACGCCAACGCCGCGCCTTTGATGAATTGCTCAGCCAAATTACCCTTTCTCCAGGCCAAACCATTCTCGTCACCTGCTCCCAACCCCCCAAGGGTCTCGGAGCTCATTTTTTTATCACCGAAAGCTTCAGCCGACAGCGCGAACACGTGCTGATTTTGATGCGATTATCCAGAACACAGCTCGACGAGCTTTTCGATCCCGCTGGAGTTTCCGCCGCGGAACGCTCTGCCACCCGCTAAGTCCTTGCGGTACCGCCCCAAGTTCCACAGCGAATATCGACCGATTTCCTAGCGACCTTAGGGTCGTATTCAGGTTGCTCTAGCCGCGCTTCACAGCGGAAAACCTCACCTCATCCCAGGCTGGAACTTCTCGCAACTTTTACTTTTTTTCTTCCATTGGACCAGCGTGGACCAAAGGTGTCACACCCCTTCACGACAATCCATTGCATCGTGCAGCTTCGCTTCTTCACACTTGCAGGATTGAGAAAAATGGTCGCCATTGAATCAAAAGCCGAAATCAAAGACCGAGCCAAACTGCCGCAGTCGGCTCGCATCACCGTCGAGCGACGCAAGGTAGCCGGAAAACAACTTCGCTTTAACTGGGATGAAAAAGAGTCCTCCGCTCCCCAGCCCACCAACCCAACGCCATCTCCCACAAACGCCTCCGCCGGACAGACCAAGGTTGCGTCCCAGGCTTCACCGTCCACCCCCAGCACCTCCAGTCGGAAACCGGCCGCTGGTCCGATCAAATCGCGAGTCGGCGAGACTACCAAGCTGGGCGTCGTAATGCTGCGTCTGCTCAAACGCTATGGCATCACGGACGAAGAAATCATCGAAGGACTTTCGACCTCAACGGCAAGTTGAGCGCAAAAAAACACGCTCCAAATTCCGGAGCGTGCTGAATCGAAAACAGGGGCAATCCTGGACGGCGTCACCAGCCTTAAGATTACCACATGGAAACAACTATTTGATTTTGATCTTGCTGCCATTGCCGGCTTGCCCGAAAGCGACCATGCGATCGACGCACACCTTTTTCATCGCGGAGCGAGCTGGCTTGAGATAGTCTCGGGGATCAAACTTCTCTGGACATTCCATCAAAACCTTGCGAATCGCTGCAGTCATCGCCAATCGATTATCGGTATCGACGTTGATTTTACGCACGCCCGACTTAATACCCCGTTGAATTTCTTCTACCGGAACTCCCCAGGTTTGTTTGATCTTGCCACCATACTTGTTGATCATATCCTGCAGATCCTGAGGCACCGAAGAACTGCCATGCATGACCAAGTGAGTGTTGGGTAGGCGTCGATGGATCTCTTCGATCCTCGACATCGCCAAGACCTCTCCGTCTGGCTTGCGCGTAAATTTGTACGCTCCATGGCTTGTTCCAATCGCAACTGCGAGGGCATCGACGTTGGTGCGTTTCACAAAGTCTTCGGCCTGAACAGGATCCGTCAGCAATTGATCATGGCTGAGTTGTCCTTCGGCTCCGTGCCCATCTTCCTGTTCGCCATGTCCACTTTCCAAAGACCCAAGACATCCCAGTTCACCTTCCACAGAAACGTTGCGCGCATGCGCCATTTTGACGACCTCGGCTGTGACGCGAACGTTGTAATCGTAATCGGCAGGTGATTTACCATCTTCCATCAAGGAACCGTCCATCATCACAGACGTAAATCCATTCTCGATAGCGCTCAAGCAGGTCGCCGGGCTATTGCCATGGTCTTGATGCATCACGGTCGGAATGTGCGGATAAAGTTCAGAGGCGGCGAGCATGAGATGACGCAAATAGGCGTCCTGAGAATAGCTGCGGGCGCCGCGCGAAGCTTGAATGATCACCGGCGAATCTGTTTCCTGAGCCGCTTCCATGATCGCTTGAATTTGTTCCATGTTATTCACATTGAACGCAGCAACCCCATAACCGTTTTCAGCGGCATGATCCAGAACCACACGCAAAGGAACCAAAGCCATCGAATTGCTCCTAACTCTCTCAGCCCAGTGAATGGCAATAAAAAATGCCGTAATTTAGTTGGTCCGATTATCGGAGGATGCGGGCGTTTTGACAAGGCGGCCCCCATGACGCTGTGAAATCGATCAGCCAAAATTCGCCCGATTTATCGAACTATAAGGCGGACTGATCGTATAAACCATTTCACTTTCGATGCGACAGAGGTGTTACCGAGACCACTTCCTGAATCTGAATCGCCTTTTTCCCTTTGTACGATCCCGCCGTCGCCATAAATTTAACAACGCCTTCCACTTCGACTTCCAACATTTCGCGAATGTCCTTCTCGGTCGAAATGATATCCCCAACTTGCAATTGGAAAAGTTCTGGGGTCTTGATGGTCGATGAAGCGAGGTTCACAATCAAATCGACCTCGGAAGCGTCGAGTCGTTGAGCGATTCGCTTTTTGCTGTCCTCGCTGCTGCGACCCGTCAAGTAACCAACCCAAGAATTATTGTTCAGCTTCTGACCAACCCTTTCGATGGTATTGAAAGGAATGCACAAGTTGGCCATCCCTCGCGTTTTACCCATCGATAATTCAAAGCACACCAAGACGACCACTTCGTTGGGCGGCACAATTTGCACCAACTGAGGATTATTCTCGACTCTCTCGACTTCGAAATCTAAATTGACAACGTTTTTCCAAGCGTTCTGCAATTCTCTTAAAAAAAGCGCTGTGATACGACTGGCTAGCCGCAATTCGATCTCCGACAACGGTCGCTTCATCATCGACTCAGTGCTGGCCAAACCTCCCAACATTCGATCGATAATCGGATAGAGCAGGGCAGGGCTGATATCGAGAATCCAATTGCCATCCAAAGGACGCGGCTTAAGCAGATTGAAACAGGTGGGTACTTCCAAGGAGTAAACAAACTCAGAATACGTCAATTGATCGACGCTCACTAACTTCACTTCAATGATCGTTCGCAGCATGGCAGATAAACTGGCCCCAAAACTTCGGCCAAAGCCTTCATGCAGCGACTGCATGGCCCGCATCTGATCCTTGCCCACGCGCTCCGGACGTTTGAAGTCATACGGAACCACGCGCAGCTTGGTCGCCGCTTTCTTGCTCGCCGCATCACTGCGCAGCGGGTCCACTCCACCGGCCGCACCTCCAGGTGCACCACCAGCACCAGGAGTCCCCGGCGCTTTGGTCTTCGCACTCGCGTCCATGGTCTTGAGAAGCTCTTCAACGTCGTTGCGATTGAGTACTTCGTCTGCCATTTTTTATTCCCGAACCTGTCCTTGGCCCACAATCACATATTTGTAACTGGTCAACTCCATTGCTCCGCACGGCCCGCGGGCATGGAACTTGTCCGTGCTGATTCCGATCTCAGCTCCCAAGCCTAACTCACCACCATCATTGAACCGCGTACTCGCATTGACCACGACCGCCGAACTATCCACCGCTCGACAAAATTTTTCCGCCGCCCCTAAATCGCTCGTCACAATCGCATCGGTATGCTTCGATCCATAGCGATTGATATGCTCAATCGCCGCCTCTAAATCCAAAACGATACGCACACTCAAGATGGGACCAAGATACTCTGTACCCCAGTCTTCCTCCGATGCCAATTTCGAATCTTTTACGAGCTTACAGACTTCGGAATCCCCTCTCCATTCAATTCCATAGCTTTTCAGGTCATCTGCTAGCATTGGCAGAAACTCCGCCGCTACTTTTGTATGCACCACTAACGACTCACAAGCGTTGCACACTCCCATGCGTTGACATTTTGCGTTCACCACAATTCTTTTCGCCATCTGCAAATCGGCTGAACGATCCACGTAGACATGGCAATTGCCATCATAATGCTTGATCACTGGCATCTTCGCCTCTGCTGCAACACGCTGTATCAAACTTTTACCACCCCGTGGGATGGCAACATCGATAAACTGGGGCATCTGCAACAAATAGCCTACCGCCTCGCGATCCTGAAACTCAACTTGCGCTAATGCATCGCTCGGAATTCCATATTCGGCCGCCGCACCGCGCAACACATCGACAATCGCTCGACTGGAATGACTCGCCTCCTTACCACCGCGCAGGACGATCGCATTGCCACTCTTGATACAGAGCGCTGCCGCATCGGCCGTCACATTGGGCCGACTCTCATAAATAAAAAAAATCACGCCCAGCGGAACACGAATTTTCTCTACCTTCAATCCATTGGGCCGAATCTCACCCGAAATAACTTGGCCGATCGGATCCGGTTGAGCGGCGACGGCGCGAATGCCGGACGCCATTTCGGAAATACGCTTGACACTGAGTGTGAGCCGATCGATTTCCGCCGTCGACAGTCCATACTGAGGCGCCGCTTCAAGATCGAGCCGATTTGCGGCTAAAATCTCTGCTTGTTTTTCCAACAGCAAATCCGCTCCACGCAATAAACATTTATTCTTGCGATCACCGGATAGCATCGACATGGGCGTTGCCGCAGCGCGAGCCTTTCGGGCTAATTGTTCGCAGTAGCTCCATAGGGATTCGTTCACTTGACTCATCGTACTTGCCTCATCGTACTTACCTCAATGCCTCCGCTCCAAAGTTCCATGGCCCGTCGTTCACCCAGTGCGTTAACCCCATCACGCCAGACCACCAGAAGCAGCATACAGTAGCATCGCTTCGCGAATCGGTCGAATATCATGCACGCGAAGCACTTGAATCCTTTGTCGCGCGAGTGCCAAGCTCACACCTATCGTGCCGTAAAGTCGTTCCCGCTCTTTGTTGCCGATCACATGGGCGATAAAACCTTTCCGCGAGTGTCCAACCAACAAGGGACGTTGCAATTGGTGAAACTCGCTGCACTGTTGCAGCAATTGAAGATTGTGTTGATGCGTTTTCCCAAACCCAATGCCTGGATCTAAACAGATTTTTTCGGGTTGGATACCCGCATTTTGTAAGGCCTCATCTCGCTGCTGCAAATACTGGACGATCTCTCGTACCACATCTTGATACTGCGGATTATCCTGCATAGTTTGCGGTGTACCCTGCATATGCATCGCGCACACACCGGCACCGGTTCGCACAGCGACCTCTACCATCGCCGCATCTCCGGTCAAACCGGTGACGTCGTTGATAATTTCGGCACCTAATTGCATCGCTGCCTCAGCGACTTCAGCTTTGCTTGTATCGATCGAAATGGGAATTTGTATGCGACCGTGAAGCGATTCCAACACCGGTACAATGCGTCTCAATTCGTCATCGATCGCGACCGGTTCACTATAGGGCCGCGTACTCTCCCCACCGATATCAAGAATAGCAGCACCCTCATCTTCCAAACGGAGCGCCTGCTCGACGGCCGCTCGTGGACTAAAGAATCGACCGCCATCGGAAAAACTATCCGGAGTCACATTGACAATCGCCATCAGTGCAGGGAGTGGTCCAAACTCTAAAACGCGAGACCTCAAATGCCAAGATTTAGCCAACATATTTAAAACCCAACTTGGGAACAACGACTTGCGACTCGAAATGCACAGCGAATCCAAGGCCAGAATACAAAGATTGCCGTGAATTACCACCGCATTTCCATTTGTCCCACAATGATATCGGCCAACCGTTCAATGGCTCGCTGCTGAGCCGTGATAAGCGTTTGACCTGCTTCAGGCACGAAGTCGACGCTGCGGGTAAACAGCAGCGCTGTCTCGCCCGGCGGCAAGAAACGATTCTCCATCATGACCATACCCCGCCGATCAATCCAAACCGCTTCCACATTGACAATTTCTTCCAGCGCTCGCGGTTCATCGGTCGTAGTCTCGGTAATGACCCGCTTGCTGTCGCTGGTAATTCGACAGGTCAACGTGCTATCAGCCATCTCGCGCGTCACAATTTTGTAAGGCGTCCTCAACTCGATCTGCTTCTGGATCGCTTCGGTGAGCCGTACCCCCAGGTCAGGTCGAAAACTATCGTTGCGAATCATCGGAATATAAACCGTCTTCACATCGCTTCGATACAGGCTCTGATTCCCTACCCGATAACTCATGCACCCCGGCAAAAACAGCCAGTACAGCCCCAACAACATGCAACAGGACTGTCGTAAAGCACAACAGCCTTGCCGATCATTTAAGTTGCTAGTGGATGTCGTCATGAAGGCTCGATCCTAATATCTACCGCAAATGGCTTGATTCCTCGGATTTGATACAACTCAGGGAGAAACACTGCGGCTTTCGATGAGCGGTTTCGCAGGATCCGCGTCTGGGAAAAGTTGCGATAACCAAGCCAAATACTGCTTTGGATCATCGGGAGCCCCTTCCAACTCAGCCATTCGTTCCTTCGCCTGCTCGCCGAACGGTGTATCTGCGTAACCATCCAAGATTTCTTGCAAGTACATCCGCGCTGATTTGTTCTCGCCACGCTTTCGGCGATACTCGGCCTGCATCCAGCGACGTTCCCCTTGCTTGTATCGCACCTCAGCATAAGCTTGATTCAGATAGTCGCGCTGTGTCTCGGCTTGGCGAGCAAATTGGCGATTGATTTGTTTGATCAATTTTTCCGCCCGATCCATCGGCTCGCTGCTGTATTCTGGCCCCTGATAGATTTCTATCAAAGATCGCAATTCCAAGAAATGAGCCTCAAACTGATGCTTGCTATCCGGATAGGTGAGACGAAGATCTTCATACGTTTCCGCTGCCGTTTCGAAATCACCTCGCTGAAAAGCCTCATTCGCTAAAGCCATCGTGACGTCGTCGGCCAACACGCCTGTCGGATCATCTAATCGCATTTTTTCTAGAACTCGCCGACCATGCCCACCCGTGTCATTAAGCGGCCGCTTGTTGTCGGACCAGTTGATGTTGTAAAAAGCCGTCGGCGCCACTTGATGGTACTGCACCCAATACTGAGCGACTTCAAAACGATGCTTTTGAGTGGAATCGAGGTACTTAGTACGCGGGTACTCTTTGACCAACCGCGTAAACGCATCTTCGGCCTTCGAATAGTCCTCTGCGAAAAAGTAAGCTCGCCCCTCCATATAGAGCGCATCTTGTTCTAGATAGGAGTTGCGCCAATTCTTTCCAGCTTCTTTATATTTCTTCGCAGCCAAACGAAAGGCCACACAGCGTTCATAGCCTTCCAGCGGCTTAGCTTGATTGAAAAGCATATCGGCTTCGTTATACAGCTTTTTGGCCAAGTCCGGATTCTTGGGCTTTTCCCAGCGAAACAGCTTATCCAAAATCGGCAAGGCGCTATCTTTTCGCTTCTCGACCGATTCACCCTCAGGTCGTACCCAATCTTCATCATCCTCGGGACGCGATTCAATCTGACGCTTGGCCCGATTGTATTCCTCATCCGAACTGATTGTCGGATCAAATAGCCGACATCCTGCTTGGCCACTAAAAAGGACAAAACAGAATAGACTGCTCCAAAGAATGCCCGCCAATGGTTCAGGCCGCATCCATGTTCTGGCTTTCGACTTCCCTGTCAACGTGCCAAATCCTCTAGGTAACGGTGAAGTTGCCATTGTCGGTCAAAATGAACCGTCAAATAGCGTTGAATAATGGCCCGGCACTCGCCGCGCACTTTGTCCGGAATGGTCAGCCATCCTGACTCCCACTCCGCTTCCTCAGACAATAAAGCAAAAATCTGGCGACTCTCTCCCCGCATCCGAATCACTTGTCGCTGCCCCGCCACACAGCGGTCGCACAACACTCCACTAACCAATAACCCAAAATCGATGGGCCCTTCCTCGACCATGGCCCGATCGCATCCAACACAACGCGTCATGTTGGGTTGATGCCCTAATAACCTCAATAAACTCAGCTCAAACTGCAACAAAACCCCATCGATTTGAGCATCCTGCTCTAACTTCAACAATGTCTCATCAGCCAAATCATATACCGCGGACTGAACTTGACCATGATCGATCAATTCACGCATCAACTCGACAACGTAGTAAGCTGCGTACAAATTCGGTAATCGCCGACTCTCATTGCGAAAACGCCGCATTAATTTGGCTTCGGTCAACAAATCGAGAACATCGCCCGATTTTGGAAGGAACACTATGCGACAACGGCACAGTAGGTCAAGAGCAGCCTCAAAAGGACTCTTCGGCCTGCGCGCCCCTTTCGCCAAAGCCGAAATTTTCCCAAAATCACGCGTCAGTAAGGTGACAATCAGGCTCGTCTCGCTCCAACTCACCACCCGCAAAACGATAGCATCCGTCTTCTCTGCAACCATCCAACTACTCGCCCGCTCCACCTAGACCTGCTAGCATTTCGGACATCTCCGCCGCCGCATGAAAATCTTGCTGCCGCCGCGCTTCCTCGATGCCACTTCGCAAATAGGTGCGGGCCTCTAGCACTCGATCCAGCCGCACCAACATTTGGGCTGCCCGAAAAAAGGCGGGCACATAGGGGGGAGTATCTCGAATCAACCCATCAAACAAACTGAGGCTTTTCTCATGCGCCCCCTCCTTGTCCCATTCCAACCCAAGACTGTATCGCAAAAACGTATCGTTGGGCTCATCTGCTAGCATCGCTTCTATTTTTTCACGCCGTGTGGCCACAGTATATCCTCTGTTCATTCTCTCGTTCAAAAACCAACGTCTACTGTTCCCGACTCTAGGAAAATTAGGGCTGCTCTTTGGCAGCGCGAATACGATTGTAGCGAATGGATATAATCGCAGAGGGCTTCGCTGCAGCCACAAAATTCGAAACCTTCATTGCGACATCGATCGCTTCGCCCGCTATAACTTCAGTATCCGTGTCGCGACCGCGACTGCCGTCTCGCGGTTCGTAAAACTCCACGGTAATCACCCCCACGCCACCGGGTGGCAACGTTTTCTCGCTCGCTGCCCCCGCGCCAACTTTACCCACTTCAAACCGTAAAACATTATCTTTTCTGCTCTTCGCACTCTTGAGCCACCCCGAAATCGTAGTCTTCGCTGGCCCGTTATCGGCCTTCCTCAGCGAATATCCGGAATAGACAACTTTATCAACACAAAAAGCGTTCATAGCATCCAATCCATCAATATTTATTTTTACCAAAACCGGTTTAAGCTCATTATAATTATTTAAGCAAATCGAAAATATATCTCCCTCTTCTAATGGAATAAATGCATAACCTCCTTCAGACTCTGGCACAACCGCTTGCTCACCCGCTGCAGCGTTCTTGCCCGATCGCTTGAGGATTTCCACACCATACATTTCTCCTCCATGCGTTGTCACAACGCTCTTTGTTCCCGGAATGAGTCCAAATTGCGGTTTTTCTATCGCCTTTGATACCTCGGCTCGCCGCGCTTCCTCTGTGTCCCCCGATGTGAAACTGACCGTCAACCCGGAAATGCGCGCGACCTCAGTCGGTTCCTCTAACTTTCGATCAAATCGCCCTAATTCATTCCCATCGGCCGCATTGATTCTAAAACTCATATCAATAAAACGGTTGAGCCTATCGCCATCTTTTACCGAACGAATCTCGTAAGTTCCAGAAATTATGTTGGCATCCAGATTATCACCCGCAACCAAGAGATCCTTAAGCCCCTTCTCCAACCCGTCAACAATCGCTGGTTCATGATTGATATTGGGTGACTGCAAGGAAATAAATCGCCCCAAGCGAAATCGAGGGTTCTGCTTCAGTTTCGGATCTTTCTGCAAACTGGCTTTGATCTCTTCGACCACACTCGCCATACTCGCCGCAAATCCCTCTTCCGCTCCTTCTCGCCCCCACACGTCAGACACATTGAGACAAATAAAAATAAATAGAATAAAAACACTACCTACCTTAAAAAATTCACTTACAAACCCACCCATCTCCCCACCCTCCCATCTACTCTTCTCTTTACTTCCCACTTCCCACTTCTCACTTCTCACTTCTCACTTCTCTCACCGCCTTGGACTGTAACCCAACTCGCGGGCAGCTTCTTGCATGAGCGAAAAGGCAGCTCGACTTTCCCAAGCATCTCGCTTGATAACACCATTTTCGCGTGTCAGCACGTTCAATCCCAGTGTGCGAAAGACGTTGGTTTTTTGCAAACTTTCGGCTAGAAACCGACCGTCCGGTTCATTCAATTCGTTAGCGACCGTTTGCAAATCCAAAGACTCCAGCAGAAATCGGCGACTCACTTCGGCCACCGGCTCCGGCAACTGGGTAAGATTCAGTTTCTCCCCATCCTTTTCCAATAAAAATGGCGCGATCGTTTTTTCGAGCGCTTCGATAAACACCTGCCTAGATCGCTGGATCTCCCCATTGATTTTGGCCTGAGGCGGGTAGAGCTCCTCGACGAGCGTTTTTCCATCGCCAAAAACACTTGCAAACGTACGCACTTCATCGTTGGGTGGTTCAACCATTCCCAAGCGATGGCAGGCAATGCAAGACAAGCCACTCACGATCGCCTGGGTCCCCGAAGTACGGAGCGAATCGCCCACAATTTCAATCGGACCGGCGTCCAATCTCGCACCGGAACTTGCCGAGAGCAGATAGCCCTGCAAACCATTGTTCAAATGAAAGATGATTTCTCCTCCATCGTGCCGAAAGGCGAGTTCGGGTTTGGGATTGCGTGCCGTGGTGGGGCCCAAGGGGAATTCTGATAAGATCGCCTCACGCGTGCTCGCCAAAAAATCATAGCTTTTCCAGTACGAACGCGTGGCATCGATGCGGTGCATTTCAATCATCCGATTTTGCCCCGAAATACCGCTCTGCGTAAATCCGCTACGAATCGGCCGAGGACCAACGCCAAAAATATTTTTTTCTACATCCACCCCTAGAAATTCTTCCAAATCGCGGTCGGTCATTTTTTTAGGGTTAGCCGCATCTCCTGGCACCGCGCGGCGATTGATCAGACTGGGAATAACCAATTCATACAAAAGCTGATGGTAAAGTTTCGGCTTGGTCGCCGTGCTGACAAACCAATCCGCCCGCAAATGGGAAAGTTGATTCGTTTCCATTAGGCTCGCAATTTCTTTGTCCAACTTTTCCAACTCTTGATCAGGATGCGAGCCATAGGAAACACCGTAGGGGTATTCGCGAACTAACGCCTCCCAATGCTCCAAGCTCCACCCATAATCGCTCAGCCGGATAGCCAAAATGGTCTGTTCGGAATCAATCAAAGCAGGCAAAGCGATCTCTTTTTCCCAAGATAAACTATTAATCACTTTGGATAAGCCCGCGCGGACATTTCTGAGATAAGCATCATCGACTTCCGGATTATTCCAGAGATGGACCAGAGTAAAGTATCGGATATCCTTGCGTTCTGCGGGTGGCAAAGTCTGTAGATGATCCCGCATGTTCGTTAGCGATTGCTTGAGCGAGCGAAAATCGCCCCGCCTCTTCGCTTCCGGAAACGCAACTGCCCCAAGCTTTATCCACTCCTTGATGACGCTCGCCTCGGCCGGGGTGGGGCGTGGCAAATGAGGCTGATTCCGCGGGGGCATTCGGCCACTTTCAAGATCCGCAAAAAGGAGCGAATCGTCTGGATTTTTTGCAGACACAACGCCTTGTTCCACAAGACTCTCTACCTTCTTTACATCGAATGCATAGCCGGAATCAGACCCTTCTCCGTTATGGCAACGATAGCAATAACGGCCCAAGATATCACGCGCCTCTCCGGCGATCGAACTGATCTTTTGCTCATCACTGCCGACTTGAGCGCTGCCTTGGCCGTAGCTCAAAGAGGCCAAGTAGCCCAGCCATAAACCGACGGCCAGCATTCCACGAATCGTCAAAATTCTTCCCATGCAAAACTTCCTACTTTCGCTTCCGCTCAGGCTTTCCCGCTTGGCGAGCAACTTTTCCCAAAAACTTGACCCTTAAATCATCCCACGCTGTCCAGTCGATTTTCTAAAATGTCATTGGACAGAATATCCCAAAATCATTCGCACGAAACCAACCATCACCCTCCCAAGGATGTTTTTTTATGCCCTTCCTCCCCAAGCAGTGGACTTTAGTCACACTTTTTTTGACTCTGATCGCCTGTATTCTTGGGAACTTTCCCGCGCTAGCCCAACAGTCCGCAGAAGATTTTCTTGAAAGTGGCAAATCTCAATTCCAAAAAAAACAGTATCGCGAATCGATTGAGGATTTATCGAAAGCTGTAAAATTAAATCCGAAATTGGATGAAGCCCTTTTCGTGAGAGCTATCTGTCACATTATGCTCGACGACGCCTCTCAAGCGGAAAGCGACCTGCAACAAGCGACTAAGATCAATCCCCAAAATGGCCCCGCACTGCATTTTCTTGGGCTACTGCGAGCGGACCGCCAGCAACCCGATCAAGCCATCGAGTATTTTAACAAGTCTCTCGCTGCTGTTCCCGACGTTCACAAAGTGCATTTCGATCGCGCAGGACAGTATCTTGCAAAAAACGATATCTCCCAGGCAATGGCCGATCTGGACCGCGCTGTTGACCTGGATTCCGCCAATGCGCGCTACCTCCATTTGCGAGGAATTCTCAAAAGGGAATCCGGCGATGTCGAATCCGCACTTGCAGATTTCGAAAAAGCTCTTGAAGCCAACGCGATGTCTGCTCCCGTTTTGACCGATCGAGGTATCGCGCAAGCCATGCTGGGTAACCTCGACGCTGCCGAACAATCCTTTCAGCAAGCCACAGTAGCGGACCCTACCTTTGCCAAAGCCTTCTGGGGACTTGCTAAATCTCGATCGGAAAAAGGAAACAATGTCGCGGCCGAACCCCCTGCTCTAAAGGCCGTGGAACTTGCCCCTGATTATTTCGATGGTCTCTCTGTACTCGGAACCATCCAAGCAGGATTGGGCAAACACGAAGAGGCCGTCAAACATTTCTCCAAAGCGCTCGAGTTGAATCCAAACGATTTCGGATGCTATGCCAATCGCGGCAAAGTTTATGGATTGCTGGGTGAAGAGGAGAAAAGTTTGCAAGATTGCAACAAAGCCATCAAGATCAATGACCAATATCCGCCCGTTTATGTCTATCGAGCACTCGCCTTGATATCCAAGAAAAAGTTGAATGAGGCTTTAAAGGATCTCAACTACGCTCTGGAATTGGACTCAAATTTTGCTCTAGCGTACAGCAATCGTGGAGACGTGTATCGACTGCAAAAAAAATATGATCTCGCTGAAAAAGATTTCGATCGCGCCATTTCCATCGACGCCAAAGAGTCTGCGGTCTACTACATTCGAGCCCTCATGCATAGCGATCTGAATCATCATGAAAAAGCGATTGCCGATCTGAAAAAGCATTTGCAGTTAACCCCGAACGATACTGATGCATTGGTCAACATCGCTTTCAGCTATGCACAAATCTTCGATCGCAAAAACGCAATGAAGTACGCCGATAAATCGATTGAAGCCGATCCAAAACTCGCAATCGCCTATCGCAACCGATCGTCCTACCACGTCAGCGATGATCGCTTAGAAGAAGCTCTAGCGGATGCCGACAAGGCTATCGAACTGGATAGCGAGGACCCAGAATCCTGGACGCAACGAGCATGCGTTTATCTCCAAATGGAAAAGGATGACGAAGCCTTGAAAGATTTTCAGCAAGCTCTAAAAATCGACCCTGATCTCGCCAGCGCCCATGCTTTTCTGGGTGGCCTATACATCAAACAAGAAAAATTTAACCTCGGCATAGCTTCCTGCCGCCGCGCGATTGAACTGGAACCACAAGCCGA
>Ga0169931_10008928_pt1 | contig 14538 bp, 14 predicted proteins | sample Kivu_15m_20L_FD_129675 | JGI IMG/M metagenome (GOLD analysis project Ga0169931, IMG submission 129675) | Freshwater microbial communities from Lake Kivu, Western Province, Rwanda to study Microbial Dark Matter (Phase II) - Kivu_15m_20L... | ecosystem: Environmental > Aquatic > Freshwater > Lake...
GGGCGATGGCCGCCCACATCGACGATCCGAAACGCTTTGCCCAGGATGTTCTGGAGCAGGCGATGCAGCACGCGGATCTGGCCGAGGCCGACCATGCTTTCTTTGTGGGAGCCGTTGCCAACGCGTGAAAGCTGGGCAGGGACGACCTAAGCACGCGCCCCCTGTTCAAGGCGCTGCTGCCGGTGGCCGATCACCAGCAAAAGCAGGCTGATCCCGCCGAGCAATCCCACCAGCAGGGCTGTGATGAGCATGGTGCCCGCCAGGCCACTGGCGTAGGTGTCGGTCATCAGCTGGATGGCCTGAGCCGTCAAGCCTTTGGCGTGGCTCAGACGGCCGCTGGCTAGGGCCGCCCGCACCTTGGCTTCGAGTTCTGAACTCCAGGCCACTGTGGAGCCCAGCTTCAGCACCTGTTCATGCAGGCCTCTGCTCCTTATACCCATTTCTTTCCTGAGTTTGTCTAGCGCCTCCAGCGCCTCGATCTCCATGTCGACGGTCAAGCGAGTCAACCGTCCTGAGGAGTGGTTGTCCTCCCCTATTCCTGCTGGGGTCGCTGCCTCCTCCCTAAGAGTTCGCTGAAAAACCCGCACAGCAGCACCCTGGCTGCGGGCCGCCCCGCTGGCTGATTCGCCGCGCCGGTGCCGGCGTCTGCACCGGCGGCGTGCCCTCGATGCGATCCCCGGGCCTCCGTGGCACCGGTCGCTTCGCTCGCCACGGCCCCAACCCCTGCTGCTCCGCGCAGACCCTAGACCTGCCGCCGCCGCCTGCCATGGCGACGCCCTGCCGCCGCGATCGGCACGCTGGGGCCGCAGAGTCCGTACATTGCGGCCATTCGCCCTCCGATCGGATGCATGCCCTGTCCCTGGGCACGTGGTGGATTCATCTCACCTCAGTGCTGGAGTGGCTTCTCGCCATCCTTGCGGTGCAGCAGCTCGGGCGGCTGCGCGCTGAAGGGGGGTGGCGCTGGCTGGCGGTGGCGATGCTGCCCGCCCTTGCGAGTGCGATGGCCGCCTGCACCTGGCATCTCCACGACAACCCCGACAGCCTGCGGGGGCTGGTGGTGCTGCAGGCTGCGCTCACCACGATCGGCAACGCCGTGCTCGCACTGGCCGCCTGGAACCTGCTGCGACAGCAGCGCCTGCGCGAAGACAGCCGCAGTGCCGCCATGCCGGTTGCCGCCGCGCCGCTGGCCGGCGAGCCGCAGCCATGAGTGCATCCGCCGCACCCCTGGCAGCCCTGGCGGGGATCGATCCGGCGCCGCTGTTCGTGCTGTCGCTGCTGCCCTACCTGGCCTTCCTGTGGTGGGCAGCACGGGTGAAGGGATTTCCCCGCCTGGCGCTGCTCGGTTTTCAGCTCACGCTCCTGTTCGTGGCGGTCACGATCGTGGCCGCCGTGGTGGCTGAGCGGCAGTTCGGCCGGCAGCTGGCGGATGTGGATGTGCTGCACGGCGGAGCCGAGGCCTTCCTCACGCTCAGCAATGCCCTGGTGCTGCTGGGCTTCCACACCGCACGAAACCCGGAGCCGCGCTGACCCTCCGGCGGGGTCTGGGCCGGCCGCAGGAGCGGCTGAGGGGATGAACAAGTCTTACGTCGACGTCCGGGGCAGCCCCAGCTGCCCGGAAGATGGGGCGTCGGCTCCTGCCTCCATGATCGCTCCCCTCCTGGCTCTGGCTCCCGCCTCCATCTCCTGGTCGCCGAAGGTGGGCCTGGTGATGATCGTTGCCAATGTCATCGCCATCGCCATCGGCAAGGCCACCATCAAGCAGCCCAACGTGGGCCTGCAGCTGCCCAGCTCCAGCCTCTTCGGCGGTCTCAGCCACGGCGCCATGCTGGGCACGATCAGCCTCGGTCACATTCTCGGCATGGGCGCCATCCAGGGCCTGGCTTCCCGCGGCGTGCTCTGATCCCCGGCCGACGGGCCGTGCCTTCCGGTGCGGCCGCTGCGGGCCGGTGCTCTCCCCACGCCGAGCGCAGAGACCTCAGCTCCAACCCAGCAGGTAGGGCAGGGCGCGCAGGCCGTAGCGCTCGAAGCGGTAGCTGAAGAGCAGGTCCGAGAGCACCTCCGCCGGCTGGCCCTCCAGGCTCCTGAGCAGCCGCTCGAGGCGTGCATCGGCACGGGCATCGTGCAGGCCCAGCCACGTGCGGCAGGCCAGGCGCCCGCTCAGCGACCATCGACGGCCGAGAGCCCGCCGGAGCAGAAGCGGATAGCCAGCGAGAACGTCTGCTGATGCAGGCCCACCCGATTGGGCCAGCCCTCCCGATCGGGCCAGCCGCAGCGGTGGCGGCGATCCGGCGCCCCGCGACTCCTGAGCGAGTGTGTGGAGCAGCAGCGGCGCCAGCACCCGGCTGCTGGTGAGGGCATGGCGGATCCCCTCCCCGCCGAGCAGGTTGGCGGTGCTCACCGCATCCACCACCGCGATCAGACGACCGCGGCGATGGGGTTCGCGCCGCTCGACGGTGCTGCGGATGCGGCCACCATGGCGATCCAGCACCTCCAGCTCTCCACTCCCGCAACCCGGGAAGAGGCGGCCGATCAGGCGATGCAGCACGGGCCCCAGCGGCTCCTGGGGCCGGCCCGGATCCTGCAGCCGGCAGACACCCACCTTCAGGCACGGCCTCTGCATCGGAAACACCCAGCCGTAGCCCTGGCTCACCCAACCGCTGCCCAGAGCGAACAGCAGCCGCTCACTCCAGGGCTGCCACTGCTCGCGCGGCAGCCGGATCAGCCATTCCAGGCCCACCCCGCTCACGAGCCCATGGCGGCTCCCGGAGGAGGGAGGATCACCCAGGAGAGCCCGGGCCTGGCCGCTGGCATCGATCAGCCAGTCGCTCGCCACCTGCCGCCTGCTTCCATCGGCAGCCTGAAGCGTGGTGTGCAGCTGGTCGCCGCGGGCCTCGAAGCCGAGCGCACGATGCCCCAGCAGCACCTGAGCACCCCAGCTCCGCGCCTCCTCCACCAGCCACTGGCGCAGGCTGACGAAATCGAGCACCGCGCCCAGGGGGGTCTCGGCGACCCAGCGGCGCCGTTGCTCCCCAGGTCCGGCCAGCTCCCAGCCTCGCCAGCGGGCCGCCACCACGGAGGCCGGCAGGCCGAAACGATCGAGCGCTTCGAGGGGAACCGCGGCGCTGCTGAAAGCCGCCAGCCGCAGATCGGCGAGACGCTCGGCGAGCACCACGGCGATCCCGGCACGGGCGAGGATGCGGCAGAGTTCCGCGCCGGCAGGGCCGGCGCCCACCACCAGCACCCGGCAGCGCACGGGAGCCGCTGACGGGGTCAGGCCACCACAGGGGCTCGACGATCGTCGCCGGTGCTCCGCTGACCGGTCGGACGGACGGCCGCCAGTGACGGGCCGAAGCGCTCGACAATGCGGGCTGCCATCTGCGGGGGGGTGAGCCCCAGGGCCTGCTTGCTCTGGTCGGGACTGGCATGGTCGACCAGAACGTCCGGGATGCCGAGACGCAGCACCGGCACCAGAAGATCGTGGTCGTTGAGGCTCTCCACCACCGCCGCGCCGAAGCCGCCGGCCAGGGCACCCTCCTCGAAGGTGACCACCCGGCCGATGCGGGCTGCCATCGGCAGGATCAGCGCCTCATCCAGCGGCCTGAGGAAGCGGGCGTTGATCACCGCAGCACGAACCCCCTGCTCCTGCAGGAGCCCGGCGGTGGCCATCGCCGGGGCGACCATGGCGCCATAGGCGATCAGCAGCAGGTCGTCGCCATCGGCCAGCAGCTCGCCACGGCCGATCTGCAGGGGCTGCCAGCCCTCCTCCATCAGCGGCACCCCTTCCCCCTCGCCCCGTGGAATGCGGATCGCACAGGGGCCGGAATGGCCGATGGAGGTCACCAGCATGCGCTGCAGCTCGGCCTCATCCTTCGGGGCCATCACCGTGAAGTTGGGCACGGAGCGCAGATAGCTGATGTCGTACTGGCCCTGGTGCGTGGGGCCATCGGCGCCCACGATGCCGGCGCGGTCGAGCACGAAGGTGACCGGCAGGTTCTGGATGCCCACATCGTGGATCAGCTGGTCGTAGGCGCGCTGCAGGAAGGTGCTGTAGATCGCCACCACGGGCCGCAGACCCTCACAGGCCATGCCTGCCGCCATGGTGACGGCATGCTGCTCGGCGATGCCGACATCGAAGTACTGCTTCGGCAGGGCCTTCTCCAGCAGATCCAGGCCGGTGCCGGTGGCCATGGCCGCCGTGATGCCCACCACGCGGGGATCCTGCTCGCAGATCGTCACCAGCGTCTGCCCGAACACCTTGCTCCAGCTCGGCGGCTTCGGCTTGCTGGAGGGATAGGCCTTGCCCGTTCCCAGATCGAAGGCGCTCTGGGCGTGGTAGCCCACCTGATCGGCCTCGGCGTAGGGGTAGCCCTTGCCCTTGGTGGTGGCCACATGCACCAGCACCGGGCCCTCCTCGCGGTGGGCCGCCTGGAAGGTGCGGATCATGGCGCCGATGTCGTGCCCGTCGACCGGGCCCACATAGGTGAAGCCCAGCTCCTCGAACACGGCCCCCACCTTGGGCACCGCCAGGCGCCGCAGGCTTTCCTTGAGGTTCTGCAGCTCGGTGGGCAGCTCGCCGTGGAGGAAGGGCAGGCTGCGGATCGCCTCCTCGGCGTTGCCCTGCAGAAACTGCACCGGCTTGCTCAGCCGCATGCGGTTGAGATGGGTGGAGAGGGCACCCACCGGCGGTGAGATCGACATGTCGTTGTCGTTGAGCACCACCAGCAGGCGGGTCTTCGGCAGGTGGCCGGCGTGGTTGATCGCCTCCAGGGCCATGCCGCCGGTGAGGGCGCCGTCGCCGATCACGGCCACACACTTGAAGGCCTCACCGCGCTGATCCCGCGCCAGGGCCATGCCCAGGGCCGCCGAGATGCTGGTGGAGGCGTGGCCGGCGCCGAAATGATCGAAGCGGCTCTCGCAGCGCTTCAGATAGCCCGCCACTCCGCCCTTCTGGCGCAGGGTATGGAAATCGGCGTAGCGGCCGGTGATCAGCTTGTGGGGATAGGCCTGGTGGCCCACATCCCAGACCACCCGGTCGCGGTCGAGATCGAGGGTCTGGTAGAGCGCGAGGGTGAGCTCCACCACCCCGAGCCCGGGCCCCAGGTGCCCACCGCTGGTGGAGACCACCTCCAGGTGACGCTCGCGGATCTGGCGGGCCACCGCTTCCAGCTCGGCGATCGAGAGGCCATGCAGCTGATTGGGATGATTCAGCGCGCTCAGATGCATGGCCGTTCCCTTCCCGGAGCGGCCAATCTACGGGTTGCCCACAGGCGAACGGCGACAACCGCGACCGTTCGCCTCGCCACTTGCAACACTGGAGCGATGAGCGCCGATCACCTCTCTGCCCCGCTGCCGCCGGCGAGCGATTACCTGCAGCGGATCCTGCGGGCCAGGGTGTACGACGTGGCGATCGAATCCCCCCTCGATCCCGCCCCGAATCTCTCGGCCCGTCTGGGCAACCGGGTGCTGCTCAAGCGGGAGGACCTGCAGCCGGTGTTCAGCTTCAAGCTGCGCGGTGCCTACAACCGCATGGCCGCCCTCAGCCGCGAGGAGTTGGGGCGTGGTGTGATCGCCGCCAGCGCCGGCAACCATGCCCAGGGTGTGGCCCTGGCAGCCCAGCGGCTCGGTTGCCGAGCCGTGATCGTGATGCCGGTCACCACCCCGGAGATGAAGGTGCGCTCGGTGGCGGCCCGCGGCGCGGAGGTGGTGCTCCATGGCGACAACTACGACGCCGCCTGCGAGGAGGCCCGCCGGCTGCAGCGGGAGCGGGGGCTCAGCTTCATCCATCCCTTCGACGATCCCGATGTGATCGCCGGCCAGGGCACGATCGCCCTGGAGATCCTGCGCCAGTGCTCCACGCCCCCGGATGCCATCTACGTGGCGGTGGGCGGCGGCGGCCTGATCGCCGGGATCGCCGCCTATGTGAAGAGTCTCTGGCCAGCCGTGGAGGTGATCGGGGTGGAGCCGGTGGATGCCGACGCCATGACCCGCTCCCTGGCGGCCGGCCGCCGGGTGCGCCTGGAGGGTGTGGGGCTCTTCGCCGATGGCGTGGCGGTGCGCGAGGTGGGGGAGCTCACCTTCGATCTGGCCCGTCGCTTCGTGAACCGCATGATCACGGTCGACACCGACGCGATCTGCGCCGCGATCAAGGACGTGTTTGAAGACACGCGCTCGATCCTCGAGCCCGCCGGCGCCCTGGCCGTGGCGGGCATGAAGGCCGATGTGCAGGCGCGGGGGCTGGCGGGCCGCACCCTGGTGGCGGTGGCCTGTGGCGCCAACATGAACTTCGATCGGCTGCTCTTCGTGGCCGAGCGTGCCGAACTCGGGGAGCAGCGGGAGGCGCTGCTGGCGGTGGAGATCCCCGAGCAGCCCGGCAGCCTGCGCCGCTTCTGCGGGCTGCTCGGGCCGCGCAGCCTCACCGAATTCTCCTACCGGCTGGCCGACCCGCGACGGGCTCACATCTTCGTGGGGGTGCAGATCCAGGGCCCGACCGACACCCGGCGCCTGCTGCAGGAGCTGGAGCGCGAGGGTTTCCCCTGCCTCGACCTCTCCCACAACGAGCTCGCCAAGCTCCATCTCTGCCACATGGTGGGTGGGCGCCTGCCCGCCAGCGCCGGTGCGGCCGTGGAGCAGGGCGAGGAACTGCTCTACCGCTTCGAATTCCCGGAGCGGCCGGGGGCGCTGATGGCCTTCGTGAGCAGCCTCCACCCCAGCTGGAACATCAGCATCTTCCATTACCGGAACCACGGCGCCGATGTGGGGCGGATCGTGGTGGGCGTGCAGGTGCCGCCGGATGAGCGCGGCGACTGGCAGGCGTTTCTGGAGGGTCTCCCCTACCCCCACTGGGAGGAGACCGGCAATCCCGCCTACCAGGTGTTTCTCGGCCCACGGGCCGCCGCCCTGCCGCCGCTGCGGGATGCGCTGGTGAGCGCCTGATCGCTGCGATACGGTGCGGCTCTCCCACGCACACCAGCCCATGGCCGGTACCGGGCCGGCCGGGATTCCGGCCCACACCGAGGCTCCAGCTGCAGGCGCTGCCGCAGGGTTGGCCGAGGAGCCTGCCGACGCCGAAGGCACTGCGGCTGAAGCCTCTGCACCGGCAGCGGCGGCCACGGTCGAAGCGGCGGCATCGGAAGCCGGCAGCGGGGAATCCGGAGACAGTGCCGCCGGCCTGGGCACGGCAGCGGCGGAAGCCCTCGGAGCCCTCTCCCTGCCGGCCCGCCTGGAGGCGATCCTCTATCTCAAGGGCCGTGCCCTCAGCCTTGCCGAGCTGGCTGCCCTGGCGGGTCTCGACCCCGACGCCACCGAACTGGCCCTGATCACCCTGATGGCCGATTACGCCCATCGCGACACGGCACTGGAGATCCACCAGGAGGGCAACCGCTACAGCCTGCAGCTGCGCGACGGCCTGGGGGATCTGGTCTCGACCCTGCTGCCGGTGGATCTCTCCACCGCCGCCCTGCGCACCCTGGCCACCATCGCCCTGAAGCGGCGCATCCTCCAGTCGGACCTGGTGGAGCTGCGCGGGTCCGGCGCCTACGACCACATCAAGGAGCTGCTGGCTCAGAACTTCATCGAACGCCGCCGCCAGAGCGACGGGCGCTCCTACTGGCTGACGCTGAGCGAGAAGTTTCATCGCACCTTCGCCGTTCAGGGGCTCGAGAGCCGGGGGCCGCGCCCTCCCGCCGAGACGCTGCAGCTGGAGCTGGGTGCGGCGGAGGGCGGTGATCGCGACGAGGCGCCGACCGAGCAGGCTGCATAGAGTCTGGAGGCTTCCTGCCGCTCCTCCCCCGCCAGGCCCATGGATGTGATCGTCTTCCTGCTGCAGGTGCTGGCCCAGACCCTGAGCATCTACACCCTGGTGCTGCTGGTGCGGGTGCTGCTCAGCTGGTTTCCCAACCTCGACTGGAGCAATCCGATCCTTTCGAGCGTCAGCGCCATCACCGACCCCTACCTCAATGCCTTCCGCGGTCTGATCCCACCCGTGGGCGGTCTCGATCTTTCCTCGCTGGTGGCCTTCATCGTGCTGCAGCTGGCCCAGGGCCTGCTCGGCTTCGGCGCCTCGATCGCCTCCGCCGGGCTGAGCTACTGAGATCAGGCCGCCGGGATCTCCTGCTCGAGCGGCAGCAGCTCATCCTCCTCACCGGCACGGCTGCGCACCGGAGCCGAGAACCCACGGGCCCGTACCTTGCCCACCCGGAACGGCCCCGGGGTTCCGGCCGGCACCGCAAGGCGCAGGGCGAAGGCCGAGCTGCCCGGCGGCACATCGCCGATCGAGCCCACCCGGGTGCGGTTCGGCAGCACCGGTTCGCCGCTGGCATCGAGGATCACCGCAAAGACATCGGTATCCACCACCGCCCGCCGACCCGGATTCAGCACCACACCGCGCAGCGCGTAGCAGCTGGCGCCGGCCGGGCGTCGCAGACCGCTCTGGCTGGCGGGATCCTCACTGGGACAGGGGCCCAGGCTCACCTCGCTCACCTGCAGATCGGCCGCAGCGGCCGCAGCGGGCTGGAGCTGCCAGGTGAGAGCGGCCAGACTCAGACCCAGCAGCAGGGCCAGCAGGATCCGCAGAAGCGGCCGGGGGGTGGCTCGGGGGGTCATCAGCGCCGGTCTCCGCTTCCACCGATCACGTTACGGGCGGCACGGCTGGCCAGCTTGGCGAGATTGGCTTCGGCGACCGCCTCGAGGCTCAGCCCCAGCTCGCTGGCCAGCTGCGCCACGTACCAGAGCACATCACCCAGCTCCAGCTCCAGGTCGTCGCGCACCGCGGCATCAAAGCGGCCATCGCGATCGCGCATCACCTTCTTCACCTTGTCGGCCACCTCGCCGGCCTCGCCGCAGAGCCCGAGGGTGGGATAGATGGGGTTGGCGCCCACCTGGGGATAACGGGCTGTGTCTCGGCAGCGTTGCTGGTAGGTGCTGAAGTCCATCACAAGCCTGGGCGGAGTGGGCCGGATGGTAGTTTCCGCCCGAGACCGCGGTGCTCCATGGCCAAGCCCGATCTTTCGCATCGTACGAAGATCGTCGCCACGATCGGGCCGGCCACCGAGTCGGCAGCGATGCTGCGGCGCCTGATCGAGGCGGGCGCCACCACATTCCGGCTGAATTTCTCGCACGGGGATCACGCCGATCACGCCGTTCGCATCGCCACGATCCGCGCCGTCTCGGAGGAACTCGGGGTGCAGGTGGCGATCCTCCAGGATCTGCAGGGTCCCAAGATCCGGCTGGGCCGCTTCGAGGCGGGCCCGATCACCCTGGCCAGCGGCGATCCCTTCACCCTCACCTCCCGAGAGGTGAGCTGCAACCAGGCGATCGCCACCGTCACCTACGAACGTCTGGCCGACGAGGTGCTGCCCGGCAGCCGCATCCTGCTCGACGACGGCCGCGTGGAGATGGTGGTGGAGGCGGTGGAGGCCTCCAGCCAGAGCCTCCATTGCCGGGTGAGCGTGGGCGGCGTGCTCTCCAACAACAAGGGGGTGAACTTCCCCGATGTGCAGCTTTCGATCCGCGCCCTCACCGACAAGGACCGCCGCGATCTCGCCTTCGGCCTGGAGCAGGGGGTCGACTGGGTGGCGCTGAGCTTCGTGCGCAATCCCTCCGACATGGAGGAGATCCGCGCGCTGATCCGCAGCCATGGTCACGACACGCCGGTGGTGGCCAAGATCGAGAAATTCGAAGCGATCGATACGATCGATTCGATCCTGCCGCTCTGCGATGGCGTGATGGTGGCCCGCGGCGATCTCGGCGTGGAGATGCCCGCCGAGGAGGTGCCGCTGCTGCAGAAGGAGCTGATCCGCAAGGCCAACAGTCTCGGCATCCCGGTGATCACCGCCACCCAGATGCTCGATTCGATGGTGAGCTGCCCCCGGCCCACCCGTGCCGAGGTGAGCGATGTGGCCAACGCCATCCTCGACGGCACCGACGCCGTGATGCTCTCGAATGAGAGCGCCGTGGGCGACTTCCCGGTGGAGGCGGTGGCCACGATGGCCCAGATCGCCCGCCGGATCGAGCGCGACTACCCCCAGCGGGTGCTCGACAGCCACATGGCCACCACCATCCCCAACGCCATCTGCCAGGCGGTGAGCAGCATCGCCCGCCAGCTCAATGCCGCCGCGATCCTGCCCCTCACCAAGAGCGGCTCCACGGCTCGCAATGTGAGCAAGTTCCGCCCCAGCACCCCGATCCTTGCGATCACCAGCGATCTGCAGGTGGCACGGCAGCTGCAGATGGTGTGGGGAGTGTCGCCGCTGCTGATCCCCGAGCAGGTGAATTCGGGCAGCACCTTCAATGTGGCGATGGGCGTGGCTCAGCGCATGGGCCTGCTGCGGGAGGGGGATCTGGTGGTGCAGACCCAGGGCACCCTCGAGGGTGTGAGCGGTTCCACCGACCTCGTGCGGGTGGGCCTGGTGTCGGCGATCCTGGGGCGCGGCCAGGGCATCGGCACGGGTTCGGTGAGCGGGCGCGTGCATCTCGCCCGCTCTCCGGAGGAGGCTGCCCGCATGGCCAACGATGAGATCCTGGTGGTGTGCGACACCGAGGGCGACTACGGCGATGCCGTCCGCCGCTCACGCGGCGTGATCAGCGAGGCGGACAACGTGGCCAGCGAGGCCATCCGGATCGCCGAGGGGCTGGGCATCCCGGTGATCGTGGGGGTGGTTAATGCCACCGTGGATCTGCTGCCGGGCGAGATCATCACCCTCACCATCCATGAGGGGGTGGTGCACCGGGGTGCGCTCAACCCGATGGAGGCCAGCGGCCGCGGTCTGCCCTGATCGGCTAGACCTTCTGGCATCTGTCTGTCTCTCTCCGCAATGGCCTCCCGCCTGCCCCTGCGCGAGACCGTGGGCATGGCGCTCGACACCCTGCGCTCCAACCGCCTGCGCAGCCTCCTCACGATGCTGGGCATCGTGATCGGCAACGCCTCGGTGATCACGCTGGTGGGAGTGGGCAAGGGGGCCCAGAACCTGGCGGAGGGGCAGCTCAGCAACCTCGGCGCCAACGTGCTCTTCGTGGTGCCCGGCCGCAACGACACCCGCCGCCAGGGCATCGAGACCCCCAAGACCCTGGTGCTCGAGGATGCGCGTGCCATCGCCGAGCAGGTGCCGAGCGTGCGGCGGGTGGCCCCCCAGATCACCCTCAGCGAGGTGGTGCAGGCCGGCTCCCTGAGCGCCACGGCCACGGTGAGCGGCGTGACGCCCGAATTCCTGCCGGTGCGCAGCTTCGAGATGGCGCAGGGGCGCTTCATCAGCCCCGGCGATCTGGAGGCGGCCCGGCGGGTGGTGGTGATCGGCCCGGACCTGCGCGACAAGCTGCTGCCGGGGGGTGGCGCGATCGGCCGGCAGCTGCGCATCCGCGACCAGGCCTATGAGGTGATCGGCGTGCTGCAGCCCAAGGGCGCAGTGTTCGGGTCGAACCAGGACGAAGCCGCCTACATCCCGCTCAGCAGCATGGTGAGCCGCCTGAGCGGAAGAGATCCCACCTACGGCGTGGTTCTCAGCTTCATCAGCGTGGAGGCGATCGATGAGCGGAGCACCGGCGCAGCCTCCTTCCAGATCACCAACCTGCTGCGGCAGCGGCACCGCATCCTGCGCGACGACGACTTCGCCGTGCGCTCCCAGAAGGACGCTCAGCAGATCGTGGGCACGATCACGGGGGGGCTGACACTGATGCTCGGTGCGATCGGCGCGATCTCCCTGCTGGTGGGCGGCATCGGAATCATGAACATCATGCTGGTCTCGGTGAGCGAGCGCACCGAGGAGATCGGCCTGCGCAAGGCGCTCGGCGCCCGCAGCGGTGATGTGCTGCAGCAGTTTCTGATCGAATCGCTGGTGCTGGCCTCCCTGGGCGGGCTGATCGGCAGCGGTCTCGGTCTCGGCGCCGTGGGCCTGGTGGCAGCGCTCACGCCGCTGCCGGCTTCGATCGCCATGCCCTCGGTGCTGGGCACGGTGCTGCTCTCCGGCAGCATCGGGCTGGTGTTCGGCGTGCTGCCGGCCCGAAGGGCGGCTCGGCTGGATCCGATCGTGGCCCTGCGCAGCCTCTGAGCGGCGGCGGCTCCCCGGGACGACCGCGGCTCCAGGCAGGTTCGGCGATCCCAAAGAAAGCATGAAGACGCCTGGATGGTGACATCGGTCACCAAAGCAGGGGTGGTGAGGTGGGTAGATGGATCACGCTTTCTCCTTGCCGCCCTTGGATCCTGCCGCTCTCATCACCGCTGATCCCGGCCCGGCGGACCTGCTCGACTGCGGCTACCGCAACGGCAGCGATCGCATGGTGATCCTCCGCTGCTGCGGACCGGAACCCTTCTACCTGGAGCGGGTGATCTTTCCGTTTGAGATGCTCACCTTCCAGTGCCCTCCCGGCACCGTGGCTGAGGTGTGGACCCATGGCCTCGGGGGACCCGAACTGCTGGAGACCCTGCGGATCGAGGATCTCACCATCGCGGCGCCAGCCATCGGCACCGGGATCGACTCCCGCTTCGAGGGCGACACAGACTCGCCCTTCCATCTCAACCCCTGGCTCCAGGCCGGCTGAGCCCGCATCCGGGCTTCGGGCCATGGGCCTGGCAGGCGCCGAAGCTGAGAGCGCGGCTTTACACTTGGTTAAATTCCGATTCCCCCATGAATCAGCGCTGGCGCCTCCTCGCTCTCTGGCTGCTGCCGCTGCTGGTGGCCGTGTTCCTCGGCTGGCAGCTGCTCGGCTCCGGTGGCCTCAACCGCAGCACCGCCCGGGGGCCGGTGGTGGCTCCCAGCAATGCCGCCGTGGCCCGGATGAGCTACGGCCGCTTCCTTGATTACGTGAATGCCGGCCGGGTGACCGCCGTCGACATCTTCGATGGTGGCCGCACCGCTGTGATCGAGGCGGTCGACCCCGATCTCGACAACCGGGTGCAGAAGCTGCGGGTCGACCTGCCGGGCGTCGCCCCCGAACTGATCAACAAGCTCAAGGAGCAGGGCATCAGCTTCGACATCCACCCCCCCAAGGCCGCCCCTCCCGCCCTCGGGCTTCTGGGCAATCTCCTCTTTCCCCTGCTGCTGATCGGTTCGCTGGTGTTTCTGGCACGCCGCGGCAATGGCATGCCCGGCGGCCCTGGCCAGGCGATGCAGTTCGGCAAGACCAAGGCTCGCTTCCTGATGGAAGCCGAGACCGGTGTGAAATTCGATGATGTGGCCGGCGTGGAGGAAGCCAAGCAGGATCTCCAGGAGGTGGTCACCTTCCTGAAGACCCCCGAGCGCTTCACCTCGGTGGGGGCCAAGATTCCCAAGGGTGTGCTGCTGGTGGGTCCTCCCGGCACAGGTAAAACCCTCCTGGCCAAGGCCATCGCCGGTGAAGCAGGCGTTCCTTTCTTCTCGCTCTCCGGTTCGGAATTCGTGGAGATGTTTGTGGGCGTGGGCGCCAGCCGCGTGCGCGACCTGTTCAAGCGAGCCAAGGAAAACAGCCCCTGCCTGATCTTCATCGATGAGATCGATGCCGTGGGCCGCCAGCGCGGTGCCGGCATCGGAGGGGGCAACGACGAACGGGAGCAGACCCTCAATCAGCTGCTCACCGAGATGGATGGTTTCGAGGGCAACAGCGGCATCATCATCATCGCCGCCACCAACCGGCCCGATGTCCTCGATTCGGCCCTGATGCGTCCGGGCCGCTTCGATCGTCAGGTTCAGGTGGATGCTCCCGATATCAAGGGTCGTCTCTCGATCCTGAAGGTGCACACCCGCAACAAGAAACTGGCTCCTGATGTGAGCCTCGAGAGCATCGCCCGCCGCACCCCAGGCTTCACCGGGGCCGACCTGGCCAACCTGCTCAACGAAGCCGCCATCCTCACGGCCCGCCGCCGCAAGGAAGCCACCACCCTGGCCGAGATCGATGACGCTGTGGATCGTGTGATCGCAGGGATGGAGGGCAAGCCCCTCACCGATGGCCGCAGCAAGCGCCTGATCGCGTACCACGAGGTGGGCCACGCCCTGGTGGGAACCCTGGTGAAGGCCCACGATCCAGTGCAGAAAGTCACCCTGATCCCCCGCGGCCAGGCCCAGGGGCTCACCTGGTTCGCCCCCGATGAGGAGCAGATGCTGGTGAGCCGTGCCCAGCTCCGGGCGCGGATCATGGGAGCGCTCGGCGGACGCGCGGCGGAGGATGTGGTGTTCGGCCACGCTGAGGTGACCACCGGCGCCGGCGGCGACATCCAGCAGGTGGCCTCGATCGCCCGCCAGATGGTTACCCGCTTCGGCATGAGCGAGATCGGCCAGTTCTCCCTGGAGGCCGGCAACCAGGAGGTGTTCCTGGGCCGTGATCTGATGACCCGCAGCGACGGATCCGATGCTCTGGCCCACCGCATCGATGAAGCGGTGCGCGCGATCGTGCAGAGCTGCTACAGCGAGACCGTGAAGCTGGTGTCTGAGCACCGCACCTGCATGGACCGGCTGGTGGAGTTGCTGATCGAGAAGGAAACCCTCGATGGCGATGAGCTCAGGGCTGTTGTGAGTGAGTTCGCCTCCATTCCCGAGAAGGAGCGTTTCTCACCGCTGCTTGCCGTCTCTGAAC
>Ga0169931_10008929_pt1 | contig 14535 bp, 10 predicted proteins | sample Kivu_15m_20L_FD_129675 | JGI IMG/M metagenome (GOLD analysis project Ga0169931, IMG submission 129675) | Freshwater microbial communities from Lake Kivu, Western Province, Rwanda to study Microbial Dark Matter (Phase II) - Kivu_15m_20L... | ecosystem: Environmental > Aquatic > Freshwater > Lake...
ACCCCTCACCCCCGTCCCCTCTCCACTGCCAGGGGCGAGGGGTGCTATTGCGCTTTCCACAACACACTAAAACACTCAGCAACAGTGCTCGGGCTGGAAAGCCCGAGCTACAACTTGTCACTCGGGCTGGAAAGCCCAGGCTGCAGTTTGCCACTCCCCGTCACTTTCGCTCCGGCCAGCTGAGGTGCCGGTGCAGAAACTGGTACGTCCCGTTGCCGTTGATCGTGTGCGGACCCACAAACCACTCAATCTCTGTCCGCTCACCCAGCTTCAGCTTCGCCGCATACAAATGCCGCACCTTGCCGTACTCATAACCCACCCAGTCGTCCGTCCCAACTCCGTCAAAATGGCCCCGCTCCACCATGAACGGTCGCGGACAAATCAACGCTGCCATCTCCGCATAGTTGAACGTACTGCCCAGATCCCATTCAAAAATCTCGTATTCCCCAGTCCACATGTAGGTGAAATTGTGACGAGTCGATGCGTTCTTCAATACCCACTCATTGAAGTCCGCCGAACAGATCGACAGACAGTAATCTGTCACCAGCGCCGGAATTCGCATGGCCGACTTCCCGCCATAACTGAGTCCATAAAATGCGATCCGGCTGTCGTCGACAAACGGCTGAGTTTTTAGCCAGTTGACGATCTGCTGATGCTGCGGCACGATCATTGAAAACAGAGTCTTCCCCAGCGGCTGAGCCTTGCGCTGCAACGTCCGGAAACGATCTGTGAAGATATACGGATTCTGCGGTGCAAAAGTAATGAATCCCCGTTCGCACAGCTTCGCCGCAAAATCGTGATACGCCGGATTGTCGTTCAAGAACACGTCCGTCGGACGACCCTCCAGACCATGCTGACAGACCACCACCGGCCGACGCTCGCCCGGCTTCAGATCCTTCGGCAGCAGCAGCACGCCATAGGCCATCACGTCCGGAAACACATCCAGCACCACTTCATGACCGGTCCACAAATCCGTTTCCCAGCTCTTTCTTGACTTTGCATCAAACGGCAGCAGCGGCAGATCAAACTGACCAATCACATCTTTCCGGAAGATCTCACGGTAAGATTCTGCTGACTTCTCATAGGCCTCCACACTGCTGCAATCCAGTCGGCTCATAAAGGCATCCCGCACAAACGGACTTTCTCGCAGCAGCAGCTGAGTATGCCGGTCGATCTGCTGAATCAGCCGACGCTCGCGACCTTCTGTGCGATCGGCCAGAGCAGCTTCCACACGCAGGCCGGACACGGACTTCACTGCCGACACTCCCGCCAGCTGCTGAAGAAAAGCGCCGGTCCAGCCGGACACTTCCGAACGATCGGCCGCAGCCAGCAGCTTAAGTCCACCCGCGTGCCCGCCCAGCAGGGCCTGCGCCCGCTGCAGCTCGGCCGCCGCCTCCGCTGCGTCCGGAGAACGCAGCTCAGCCGGTGCACCACCATTACCCTCCAGCACCAGCGCCGGACCCGCTTCAGGAATCACCAGCAGCGATCGCGGTGCCGTCAAAGCTGCCAGCTCGGCCGCACCAAAATGCCGCAGCAGACCGAAGAAGTTGCGCTCAATCGGTTCCCGCCATGACTGTTCACGCGGGCCAAAAAAACCACTCACCCCACACACCTGAATCCGCGAATCCAGCGCCGCAGCAAACAAAGCCTCCATGCCGCCTTCACCATGCCCATAAACACCTGTCGGCAGTTTCGACGCACCCCGACTGTACCAGTCCACAACACTCAGCACAGTCTGCACTTCATAGCCGGCCAGTGTCCGGCCAAGCTCGAAAGCGGCACGATGCAGATATTCCCGCTGCGTCAGATCAGCTCGATTCAAACGCTTCTCACGCTGCCGACTGACCACCGCAGGCACAACCACCCGACAGCCGGCCTCAGCCAGCAAACGCGCCGTCTGCTGAGCAGGCTCAAGACCCGGCTGCAATCCCGCCAGCTGCTCCGGAGTCTGTCCTGCATCCGGAATCACCACCACCGCTGCCTTCGCCGCCGCTGACGGCTCCAGCAGCAATCCTTCTGCCACAATTGACGCCAGACCCTGCCCCTGCGGAGACGGATCACCCAGCACCGGCCAGCGGACCGCAAACACCGAATACGAGTCGGCTGTGGCCACCTGAGCCTGCTGGCCCGCCGGAGCTATGATTTCCGGAGCAGTGAACGGGAGTCGCGGGTCAGTGACGCCCAGAATCTTCGCCAGACGCTGCCGCTGCGGTTCCTGCGACTTCTGCAGAGCATCCGCAGATGTCACATCCAGCGCCAGTCGCTCAGGCCGACTGCCCGCTTCAGCAGCAATCTGTCCCAGCAGAAACCGGTCGAGGCCGTCCACCATTTGCGACGCCAGATCTCCCTCCAGAGTCAATGCTGCGGTGCCCTGCGGGCCCGAAACCGACTGGCCTGAAACGACGCCTGAACAAACCAGCCACAGCACCAGCAGGGCCAGCTGTGACTTGTAACGGGGGGCAATGGCCAGCATTCTCATGGCGGGGCTCGCAGCAAACAGGCGGGAAGAACAGGGAAGTGAACTGTAGGGAAAACAGTGGTCCGAGTCGAACCAGCGAGGCTGTGCCGGTGTCCGGAACAGCGGCAAAATCGGCCCTGACTGCATGTCACAGTTCTGAAAAATCGACAGCCCGGGATCCCCGGCTACCCCTGACACCCGCGCAGCGATATCATCCCGACTCAGGCATTCAATGCCCGCAACCCGGCCAGGTGGCGAAATTGGCAGACGCACGGGACTTAAAATCCCGGGTCCCGTAATGGGACGTACGGGTTCGACCCCCGTCCTGGCTAGTAAAAAGACAACTCACCGCTCGGGCGTTCCAGCCCAGGAACTGCCCTGAAAGACGCGTCACTGCGGCACGTCACTGCTGCACACCGCTTGTGCCGTCCTTCACAGCTGGCTTTCGGTCAGGCCATTTCCACGCCGTTTTGGAATTGCCGGCAAAGAACCGCTGCACGGCGTCCTCACCATGCTCCGCGGCATATTCAGCCACCAGCCGCTGCAGCACGCGATAGTCGGCGGCTCGCTCCGAGACCGGCCAGTTGCTCCCATAAATTACGCGACGGTCTCCAAAGGCACCCCACACCACATCCAGATACGGTCGGTAAAAGTCCAGCTCCTCCGGCGCCCCGCCACCATCTCGGGCTGCCCCTTCCACCAAAGCCGAAACCTTACAAAAAACATTGCTGCAAGTCGCCGCGGCTCTGATGCCACTCACCCAGGACGCCGGCGGCGGTTCCCGAGTAATCGCCGGGTTGCCCAGATGATTCAGCACGATCCGCAGCTGAGGCAGCGCCTGCGCCAGACGCGACAACAATTCCGGCGTCTCAGGGCCACCATTCACGTCCAGCGCCAAATCCTGCTCAGCCAGAATTCCCAGAACCCCGCTCCGACCCCGCTCCAGCAGCACACTCGCCTGCTGCGCCGAAATCCGGATCCCCCGAAACAACGGGTTCGCCGACAATCGCCGCACCTGCGAACCAAAATTCACGGACTCCGGATTCAAATTGCCCACCACTCCCACAATCAACGGATCACGCTGCCCGAGATCCAGCAGCCAGTCATTGTCCTCCAGCCACGAGCTGGCCTCGACCACTATCGTGCCCGTCACCGGTAAATGCTGAGGCTGCCTGCGCAAATCCGCCGGCAACACCGTGCGATACAAACTGGAATCACGACCAGGCCAGGGCACGCCCTGCGGTCGCTGCGGATCATAAAAGTGCGTGTGACAGTCAATCACCGGGAACGTCGTCGACTGCCCGGTCAGCAACTGAGCCTCAGCAGCAGGTCCCATCGCTGTCGCCGCTGACAACTGCAGAAATTTCCGCCGCTGCATGCTCATCCGCTTCAGTCCACAAATAAGAATTCATTCGCACAAAACAGCACCTGAACCAGCTGCTCAAGCGGAGTCAAAGACGGGTTTGGCGGGACCGGAAAATCCAGCTCAGAATGCCACACCACCGCCGACTCACCGGCAGCCTCCTCATGCAGCTCCACACGCCACAAATACTGATCACTGTTCAACTGCGTGCCAATATCCACCACGAAATCCAGTGTCTCACCAGCCTCCACCACCACACTCTGCAGCTCGCCCGACAGCCGCTGATGATGCACCTTCTGAGTCAGCAGCAGTCCCTGCTTTGAACTGATCACAAACGTCCGAATCCCGTCACCCACTTCGGGCTCATGAACCAGCTCCTGCTTCACCGTCAGACGCAGTTTTCGCGGAGCCGTCCAGCGTCGTACGGCCGCATGCTGCCGGTCATTTCCAGGATGTCCGCCCTGAGCCGTCAGCTGCACCCAGCCCAGCTTCCCGTCCGGATGAGCTGCCCCGCCCTGCCAGGCCGTACCCGTAAAATGCGGCAGCGGCTGAAAACCGGCCACCTGACCGGTCGCTTCATCCACTGCACCATAACCATAACTCCACTCAGCAGCCGTCAGACGCTGTTCAGGCTGCTCAGGCACCTCTTCGGAAAGCATCGCCAGCGCCCCGGACAGCTCCGCCGCCTCCGGCTCACGCTGCAGCACATCAAGAAACAGCTGCCGTACCTGCTGCTCAGCCACACCCGCTGCCGACACTCGATCCGCCAGCCGCCGCACCTGCTCAAGCACCAGCGGATGATTCATCAGAAACAGGGCCTGCTGAGGCACCGTCGTTTCACTGCGCTGAGGTATGTGCAGGTCCGGATTCGCGAAATCAAACATTCGCAGTGTCCCCGGAAAGAACTGACGGTCCACCAGCCCATACAGAGTACGTCGCTGCGGATACGGTGCCTGAAACAAATCCTGCGGACGACCACTGCCGCTGCGATCCAGGCTGCCCGCCACCGCCAGCAGCGAATCCCGCAATTCCTCAAACGACAGCCGATGCAGATTCATTCGCCACAACAGCACATTGCCCGGATCCACCGTCATCGCCCGCTGCTGCTGCTCCTCAGGCAGCTCACCAGAACTTTGACGCCAGGCCGCTGACAGCAAAATCAAACGATGCAGACTCCGCAAACTCCAGCCACTTTCGACAAATCGAGTCGTCAGCCAGTCGAGCAGCTCAGGATGCGCAGGTCGCTCGGCCCGCAGGCCAAAGTCACCCAGCGATGACGCCAGACCACGACCAAAATGCCATGCCCAGACTCGATTCACCATGACGCGAGCAGTCAGCGGATTCGATCGCTCAATAATCCGCTCCGCCAGTTCCAGCCGACCACTGCCGTTGCGGAACGGCTGACGCTCTGCACCACTCAGCAGCCCCAAAAACTGTCGCGGTACGTCGGCTCCCTGCTGAGCCGGATTGCCGCGGACAAAAATTCGCGGCTCCACCGGCTGCACTCGATCACGCAGCACCACGGCAAACCGCGGCTGCGACGGTGCATTCAAAATCAAACGGTCCAGCTCGACCTGCGCCTTCCACAGCTCGTTGCACACACCCGAATCAAAATCATACTCTGTGCTGCAGATCGGTTCGTCCGGAAGAAAACAGGGCTGACCGGATCCGTACAGCACCTGCCGCAAGGACTCGGAGTCCGCGTCGGACAGCGCCTGCGGCACAGCCATGCCGGCCTGCTCCGCCTGCTGCAGCACCGACTGCCACTCCGCATCCACCGCCCGAAACAACCGCGAGTAGCCCGTAATCACGTCGTCGAAACTTCCCGGCGGTTCCGTAAATGCTGCGGACAGACGCCCATTTGCCAGACGACCACTTTCCCGCAGTTCCCGCAATACCGCCGCTGAACGCTCGGCATACTGCTGCGGCGGCAAACCACGATACGCATGCCAGACCACAAACAGCGGATCACCCCGCTGCTCTGACAGCCGCAGATAATCACGCCAGCGGTGCACAAACGACGGCAACAGATCGGTCGCTGCTATGATCTGATCAAAGCCGGCTTCCGGATAACGGCCCAGATCAAGCTGCGCACGCAGGTAATCTTCGACACGCTCACGCACTCGAGCAGCCGTGGTGGCACGACGCTCCTGACGCAGCCTGTCACCCGCCGCAACTTTCTCGGCATACGCCCGCTGAAACTCGGCTGCCCCACCCTCGAAAGCACCGGCACCCGCCGGCAGCTCCGCAAGAAATTCACGCGAACTGTCAAATACACCGTACAGCGAATAATAGTCGGCCGTCGGGATCGGATCATACTTGTGATCATGACAACGTGCGCAACCAACAGTCAGAGCCATCGTGCCCCGACACACGACATCGATCTGATCATCAATAATATCACGTCGCACTCCCAGAAATCGGCGTCCCAGCGTCAGAAATCCCATCGCCGCCAGATCACCGTCCGCCCGATCCGGCACCTGATCGGCCGCAATCTGCAACAGCAGAAAACGGTCGTAAGGCAGATCCGCGTTCAACGCCGAAACCACCCAGTCACGATAATTCCAGGCATGCACCCAAAATCGCTCTTCACGACCGTACACATAGCCCTTGGTGTCGGAATATCGCGCGATGTCGAGCCAGTGTCGCGCCCAGTGCTGACCATACTCGGCTGAATGCAGCAGTCGCTCAATAAGCTGCTCATACGCCTGCGGGTCCGGATCCCTGACAAAAGCTTCCACCTCGGCCGCCGTCGGAGGCAGTCCGGTGATGGTGAAGCTGGCACGACGAATCAGCGTCCGCCGATCCGCCTCGGGCGACATGCGCAGCCCCTGACGCGACAGCCCCTGCAACAGAAAGGCATCCACAGGATTCCTTGCCTGAGCGGCATCCGCCGGAGGAATCGGGGGATCCACAACAGGCTGAAACGCCCAGTGCGCCGCCGCATCCGGGCCCGCCGACTGCAGCATCCCGGTCTGCGCCGGCCACGGCAGCCCCAGCCGTATCCACTGCATCAGGGCTTCTCGCTGAGGCATCCCCAGCGGCTGCTCAGGAGGCATCTGCAGATCACCGTCGTAACGAATCGCCTGCACCAGCAGACTGGCAGCCACGTCACCCGATACAGCCGCCGGACCGGAATCGCCGCCACGCAGAATCGCTTCTCGTGAATCCAGTCGCAAACCGCCGGACTGCTGCTTCGCACCGTGACAGCCCACACACTTTTCAGACAGCAGCGGACGTATCTCACGCTCAAAAAACTGCTCAGACTCATCCGCCATTAACGGCGATCCACACAGCAGCACCACACAGCAGTACGTCAGCAACTGCACCACGACGGCGGACGAAGACATGATGCTCTGCCTTTGAAAAATCAGCTGCCGATCAAATACAGGTGCGCTTCCGTCCGCAGCAGGATTTTGCCCTCGATAAACACCGGAGTCGCCGTGGTGTGCTCGTCCGCAAGGCTGTTCTCTGACAGCAGCTGGAAACTGTCGCCACCTGCATTCACCACAAAGACTGTACCGTCCTGTCGAGTCAGATAGACGCGACCATCCGCCACCACCGGCGACGCCCGAAACGTGTGACGATTCTTCGGCAACTGACCCGACCAGATCGTCTTTCCCGTCAGCAGATCCAGACAGTCCACCACACCACGACTGTCACCATTGTCCCGACAGATGTAGACACGGCCGGCGGCAATTGCAGGAGTCGGCACGTCGGCTGATGTTCCCGTGTTCGACCACAGCTGGTGCGTTTTCGTCACATCACCACTGCCACCCATGCGCACTGCCGTCAGAGAATCACCGCGAGCATAGGGGGCCACCACAATGCCCTCAGCAACAGCTGCCGAAGCTATCGAACGGAAATACTTGTGACCCGTGGGATTCAGACCACCCAGACGCCACAGCTCGGCACCGTCGGCGGCCGCATGAGCCGTCACATGGTCGGCCCCCAGCACCACGATCTGCTGCTGATCACCCTCACCCACAACCACCGGTGTGGCGTAGCTTTGAGCTGCTTCTTCAGGAGCACCCAATTCGCGATCATGCTTCCACAGCAGCTTGCCCGAACCTTGTTCAAATGCTGCCAGATACGAAGGACCAGAGTGCATGCAGGCCACCACCACCGCTCTGTCCGTCAGCACAGGGGATGTCCCGAGATCCCACCACAAAGTGTCCTGCCCGTACATCTGCTGCAGATTGTGCTGCCACTGCAGCTGACCCTGGACCGTGAAACAGGCCAGATCACCGCTTTTGAAATACACAAACACATACCGACCATCCGTAGTCGGCGACGGATTGGCTCCCGTGCCGTCCTTGCCAGGCTTGCCTTCCACGGAGGTCCCCAGCACACGCTCCCACCGCAGACTGCCCGCGCGGCTGAAACACTGCACCACGTTGGAACTGTCGCGAGTCCCCGTGAGGAAGATGCGGTCGCCAATGACCGCAGGAGTCGATGCGCCGCGAATCGTCAACGGCACCTTCCACATGACCCCACGGTCAGCTGACCACTGCTGCGGATACCCTGTACCCTCAGCCAGACCAGCACCGCCTGGACCACGCCAGGCAGGCCAGTCACCGGCATGAACAGCACCGTCAAAGGAAAACAGACCACAGCCCAGCAAAACAGCCGCAACAGGCAACAGACGCATGACAAAGCTCCATAACGCAGGCAGTTGAGACTGACGGAATGGCTGCCAGCAGCGGTCAGTCAGTGAGCATGAGCAGTGTGGCCGTGATCATCATGACCGTGGCCGTGGCCATGAGACGCCTGGCCGTGGTCACCGTGGCCGTGGCTGTCATGACCATGATCGTCGTGACCGTGATCGTCGTCTTCAGCTGCTGCTTCAGGAAACACCGCCAGACTGCCGAATGCACCTGACAGCTGAGCAGACCCGCACATCAGTGCCATACAGGTCAGCATCGTCACATAGATAAATTTGCCCGTGAAGTTGCCGACCGCCAGACCCAGCAGGTAGTGCTTGCCACCTTCAGGCGGAGCAACACTGCCCCAGACCAGCACCGCGACAACCATCAACAACAGCACACCAAGGATGCCGCCACGACGCAAAATCGGCCAGGCCTTTGACCAGTTCACGGCCAGACTGAAGAATGCCAGCCAGCCCAGCAGCGGAAGCCAGGGAATCAGGACCAGCACCACGCTGACCACCAGATTCAGCAAAGCCTGAAAGACATCCACCAGACTGGTGAACAGATTGAACAAGGCTTCCATGATGACACCAGCAGCAAACAGGACTAAAGAAAAAACGGTTTCCGGAACACACCCGGGCTAATTATCTTACCCCGACCGCCCCGGCAGGATCTACTGAGTCTGCCCGCACGACGGCGAATTCGCAGAACCTGACAACGTTCCCAAAAGACCTCAGCCCAGAGGATTCACAGGGCCGCTGCCACTGGTCGCAGATCGTAATGCAGCATCCAGAACCTGCTGAGTCTGCAAAGCTGCCTGACCCCAGAACGGATCTCGTTTACCACTGTTCACAAGTTCAGAGAAGTTGCGGAAGAGTGCTGTTTCCTGAGCGTTTTTGTGGTTGTTGCTGTACTCAGACACCGACCGGACACTCAGGTGCTTTTCCATGTTGAAAATGCAGCCGTCGGCCACGAAGTTGTGATTGCCAACATCGAACGACGCTTCATTTCCAAAATACGGCAGCACGAAATCGTTGACCGCCACGTAGCCCTTCGTGCCGCTGATGTGAGCCCACTGCTGATGATTGGCCCGGAAGGAATTGAAAAAGGTGGCAGAAACACCGCTGGCGAAATGCAGCTCTCCCTGGAATTCCATCGGCACAATGTCACTGCTGTCCGGACGCTGCACGCCGTGCAGAATCCGTCCCCGCACCTCCACAGGCATCTCGTAGCGCATAGCCCACAGGATAATGCGAATCGTATACCAGCCGAGATCACCAAGACAGCCGGCAGGTTCCAGCTGAGCACTGGCGCGGATGTTGCTTTGCACCCACGATTCATCAGCACAAAAACTGAACTGACTGGCAATGCGGCGAATCGTGCCCACGCTGACGCCGTCGTCCAGCACCTGTCGCATAGCCGCCAGACGCGCGTTGTGCATGAACATAACGCCGTCCATGAACTGCACACCCGCTGCGTCGCACGCTGCCAGCATCCGCTGCACATCCGCACTGGACACACCGCAAGGCTTTTCCACCATCACATGTTTGCCGGCCTGAGCTGCCTGCACAACCCAGTCTGTTCGAATGCCTGTCGGCAGCGGAATATAGACCGCATCAATATCCGGTCGGGACAGCAGCTGTTCGTAGCTGCCCAGAGCCTCAACGGGATAAGGAGCCGGCACGGAGGCCTGGCACTCGTCGATGAACTGCTGAGCTTTCGCTGTGGAACGGCTGGCCACAGCCCGAATCACACTGTTGCCCGAACTCAGAATCGAATGCCAGTTTTTCTTTGCGATGCCGGCCGTGCTGAGAATACCCCAGCGACACTGCTGCTGACTCATAATGAACTTTCACCAGTCTCTGAAAGGAAACAGATCAGGGCTTGGCCACACCCGGGCTGCGCTGCGACGCAAACAGACGATTATCCCGGATCCAGTCTTCGCGAGTATACGAAATGACGGATGTGTCCGTTTCCCGGATTTCCAGCTGCGCCAGCCGGAAACCCATATCCGTCACCTCTGTGAACAGCATCCACGCCAGGTTTTCCACACTGGTCGGGCCATTGAACAGTTTCATCTTCAGTTGTTCGCCCGTACGCCGACAGTGTTCCTGCAGCGATTCATACAGGGGATCATTGACGTTGATCAGCATGCCATGGTCGTAGTGTTCCTTGATCCACGGTTCCATGCGGCCGTCGAATTCGCCAAACAGGGTGCTGATTTCCCCGTCCCGCTCGACCTCAAAAAAACATCGCACGCCGTACCGATGACCGTGCAGATTGCTGCACTTGTCCTTCAGCGTCTCGTTGCGATGCGCCGCGTAGAATTTGTACTCTTTCTGGATGATCATCAGCCGCGTCCGAAAAAGTGACGGTCTGCCTGACCGGCAGCCCGAATCCCCGATCATATCAATTCAGCACCGGCAGTTCCCCGCCAGGCTCCCGGTCAATCGGAGTGTTTTTCAGAAATCCGACCGCCGGCAGCCGCAGCCGTTTCCAGAATCTGCTCCAGACGGCGAACAGACGCCTGAATCGTCCATTTCTCCGTTACAATCCGCTCCGCCAGTGCGGCACGTCGCCGCGCTGCCTCCGGATCCCCAAGGACACGCCGCAACGCTCCTGTCAGCGCCGCTGCATCACCAGCCACACATAACTCACCCAGCCGCCCGCCCTCCAAAATCTCAGACGGACCCGCCGGACAGTCACTGGATACCACCGGAGTACCACAGGCCATCGCCTCCAGCAGCACATTCGGCATGCCTTCCACCAGAGACGGCAGCACAAACACATCAGCCGTCCGATACCACGTCGCTGCATCCACACGAAAACCGAGCAGCCGCACCTGATCACTCAAACCGGCTTCCTGCACCTGCCGCTGCAGTCGCTGCCGGTGATCACCCTCACCCAGCAGCGCCAGGCGAAACTCAGCCCCGCCAGCCTCCGCAGCCAGCCGACGCACTGCCTCGATCAGCAAATGAAAACCCTTCTCGTGATTCAAACGCCCGGCCGACACCAGCCGCACCACACGGTCACCACGACGCTGACTGTCCCCAGACCACCACACATCCCCCGGATCACCAGCACCCACCCGACAAATTGCCTGCACATCAATGCCGTTGTACTGAGTCCTGATGCGATCTGGCCTGATGCCATAAAACCGAATGGCCGATTCACGCGCTCCGTCCGATACCGCCAGCACCTGCGTCGATCGGTTGTACAAACCGTGCAGCATCCGCCGCTTCAGCCACTGAAAACGACCGGCCACCGGAGCAAACCCGGTTTCCGGATTGGTCACGATCGTCGACACGTTCGGCACACCCACGCGCTGTGCTCCGGCAGCAGTCACCAGTGTCATCAGAAAAGTGCGGTCATAGCTGACCGCCACTTTCGTCTCCCGCAGACAGGCCGCATAATCCGCGACTCGCAAACGATGCATCCGACCCGGGAAATAACCTCGCACACTTCCCACACGCTCATCGCACACATGCACCGGCACATCGACCGGGATCTCCGCCAGCAGCGGACCGGTGCGACTGATCAGATACAGCTGCGGTGCAAAACGGTCCCGGTCCAGATGCCGCAGGATCTGCACCAGCTGCCGCTCAGTGCCGCCACCGTGCATCCCACCTACCGCCAGCATCACCTTTAAGGGACTATTCACCACCTGCAGCACCCGCCTCAGGCACCAGATCCAGCTCTGCCGCGATCGGCAATAAAGCCGCTGTCAGAAAATCAATGTGCTCGTCCAGATCCACACCCAGATCAGCCGCACCCCGCACAATATCGTCCCGGCTGACCGCTGCCGCAAATGATGCCTGCTTCATCTTCTTCCGTACGGATTTGGCCGTCATGCCTTCCAGTCGAGCAGGACGCATGAGCGCACAGGCCACCAGAAATCCACACAATTCATCACACGCATATAATGCCTTGTCCAGACGTGATACTCGCGGACAGTCCGGCAGATAATCTGCATGTGACTTAATGGCATAAATAATCTCGTCACTGTAACCGCGCTGCTGCAGAATCACCGAACCCTGCAAAGGATGATCGGGCGGATTCGGCCAGCGCTCGTAGTCAAAATCATGCAGCAGACCCACTGTCGCCCACTTCTCAGCGTCCTCGCCAAACTTGATCGCATACGCCCGCAAACCGGCCTCTACCGCAAACATGTGCCGCTGCAGCCCCGGATTCCGGACGTACTCGTTCAACAGCGCCAAATTTGCTGCTCGATCCATAAATCACCGCCTCAACAGAGTTCGCCACAGTTTTTTTCGCAAACCCAGTACTATTCCCGTCAGAAAACCACCCAGATGAGCCGCATTGGCAATCGGACCAAGCGAACCGGTCATGCAGATCAGCAAAAAAAAGATCGAATACACAATCTGATCCTGCGGCAAACCAATCCCGTCCTCAGGTGATGTTCGCCCCTTCATCCACGCATATCCGATAAGTCCAAAGACAACTCCCGACATGCCGCCAAAATTCGGACCGGACCAGTACAGCTGAGCCAGATTGGGAATAACGGCTGTCATCAGCACCAGCAGAAGATATCTTCCAGTCCCGCGGTTAAACTCAATCCAGCGACCTAAACCCCACAGCCACTGCATATTAAATAAAATATGCAACACTCCAAAGTGCAGGAATATCGGAGTTACAAAGCGCCAGATTTCACCGCGACGAATAACTCCCGCAGGGTTGGGAAGGAAAGGATCCACCAGCAGCAGCTCAATTGCTGTGTATTCCTCAGGAGGAGTCTGAATGAACAGCTTCGACAACAGTCGCGACTGCTGGTCGTTGCAGGTAGGCATGAATAAGCCGCCCTGCTGAAAACTGGCTCGCCAGTCAGTCGTGATCGCCACCACAAATAAAGAGATGCCAATCAGAATTGCCGTGGCCGGAAACGAATAATACCAGACTCCTGACCAGCGCTGCTTCAGTCGGCGGGAGGCTGCTGTGTTCAAACGGGCCTCAGGAGCATTCTGCTGCTGCAGCAATCGCCGACCCTCAACCTCTGATTCGCTGATCTGAGCCGCCTGAGGATCACTGAGAAACTGCTGCACAAGAACAACAGCCGCTTCCTTCTGCCCATCATCCACCAGCCATAACACCCAGCGACCATCCTCCTGCTCTACCCGTACACGAATGGAGTTTCTGGAAAGCCAGCCGGCCAGTCTTACGGCGTCCTGCTGCTGTTCAAGCTGATGCAGTTCTCGCATGTGTTCTGTGTCTCACCCTCTGACTGTCGCCAGCTTCCGATATACAAACAGCACAGGAGCTGTTGAATTTCCCGTACCCGTCTCAATCACGTCCACCACACACTGCTGCTGCTGCCGCGAATCCTCGTAAACAGCCGCATACTCTTCCATGCCACCGTCGTGCCCCCGATAACACAGCACTGTCAAAACCCCTCCCGCACGCAACAGACTGCGAGCAGCCGTCAGGGCCCGGATCGTGGTGTCAGCACGAGTCACCAGGGTATGATCTCCACCCGGCAAGTACCCCAGGTTGAACATCACAGCACCAAAGTCACCCGTACCAGCGGCGGCAGACTGCTCGACCAGCCGCTCCAGCTCCTGTGCATGGTCACCACACACCAATCCTACACCTGCTATCCCGTGTTGTGCCAGCAAAACACCGGTCTTCTCAATTGCCTGCTGCTGCAAATCCACAGCCAATACTCGCTGCGGACCGAACGTGCGAGCAAGAAACAGGGTGTCCTGACCATTCCCCGCTGTCGCATCCAGCAGCCTGTCGCCAGCCACAACCGCTCGACGAACGATCGTCTGAGCCTTTTCAGTCAGATCACTGCGACGACGAACAGCGGCGTCACCCTGCATTCCAGCACCTTTCTGCTTCAAACACTGCAGATCGGCCTCAAACCGCTGCAATAACGACATTGCAGCCGCCGGAGCCGCCAATGTTCCATGCGACCCTAAACCATTCAATATACCTATTCTTTTATATACTTCATGGTGTTCGGCGATGACCTGTCTTCTGCGAGTCCCGGCACGAATGCCGGCCCGCTGACCAGTCACCGCTGCCACACCAGAACCCAGAGCTCCCGC
>Ga0169931_10008930_pt1 | contig 14534 bp, 25 predicted proteins | sample Kivu_15m_20L_FD_129675 | JGI IMG/M metagenome (GOLD analysis project Ga0169931, IMG submission 129675) | Freshwater microbial communities from Lake Kivu, Western Province, Rwanda to study Microbial Dark Matter (Phase II) - Kivu_15m_20L... | ecosystem: Environmental > Aquatic > Freshwater > Lake...
ACAGTTTGAATTGAATTTATGTATTGGTGGAAATAGCCAATCAAATCGCGGGATTGCTTTAATCAGCCAATAGAATCAACGGGCTTGACCCATTTAAGGCGCTTTGTTTAAAATTTATTACTTTTAAATTTGATTCTAAGTTGACGCAAGCATGTCAAAGACATTTTCAACTAGGCTCAAGCACCTGGCCAGCATTGTCGAGGACACTTTCATGGTCGGGATATTCGAAGCATAGGTAAGTACTCCAAACATTCCAAGCCCGCTAAGGTTTAACCAGCCGTTACACCCGGCGGCACGCCAAATTTGAATTCTTAGTGACTGGGTTTTAGGAAATTTTTACCGGCTACAAATACGCCGAAATGTGGGAGAACTGGATGCAAGGAAAGGGATCCGCCCACATCTTTGTCTACTACCAGAAGCCCGGACGCTTTATCTAAGAGACGGGAGATTGGGAGGAAAACAAAAACGGTAACAAAGAGTTTATCGTAAACGAAGGTAAGATTTAAATTAAGAATCGCCCGCCAATCTTTTTAAATAGGTGAGCAAAAGCTGCGAGGCAAGGGTATCTTTTTCTTAAGAATGACGCCTCCCGGTAAAGCCATCAACCCTCAGAACACTAGCGACCAAGACGTACTCATCGGCGAGGTCCATGAGAGCACGGTCAACGTCCTTAACACGGTGATCACCAATGTCTACAAGCCCTTCATTGAAAAACTTACCGTCGAGGACTGGGGCAACTGCGACGCAGAGGACCGCAAAGAGTTCATGACTACTTACAGTCGCTTCACTGCCGAAATCATTGAGGCCATTCACAGTCTCAAGCAGAACGTCGTCTTAGCTCCCTTTAACGTTAACTACACGAAGGACGCGGGCGACTTCATCGCGGGCAAACCAGTCACAAGACAAAAGGAAATGGTTGACGCGTTCGAAAAGCTCTTTAACGACTGGTACGAGCAGATCGAAGCCCACCTCGATGACTCTGAGGATTAGAAGAAGGACGACAAAGACAGCGGTCCTAAGGTCGAGCTGGACTTTTGGAAGCAGAAGATGCGCAAGCTCACCGGCATCTCTGAGCAACTCAAGTCTAAGAACTGCCGCACGGTGTACGACGTTCTCAACCTGGTATCCGGCGGCAATTCAAGCGATACTGGCAAGCCCAAGGAGAAGCTATACCTGGCGACCTCCAAGTGGCGCAGTATCGAGCTCAAAGTGACCGAACAGCTCAACGAGGCTAAGGACAACGTTAAGTATCTCTAGACGCTCGAAAAGTTCATCGAACCCCTCTATGAGGGCAACCCGACCTCAATTATTGAGACACTGCCCGCACTGATGAACTCGATTAAAATGATCCACACGATTGCCCGCTACTACAATACCAATGAGCGCATGACTGGTCTTTTTGTCAAGATCACCAACATGATGATTCACAATTGCAAGTACAACATCATCAACTTCCGTAAAATCCGCCTAGGCCTCAAGCCTGAGGGTATGATGGGCGGTGGTGGGTCAGGCGGCCGCAAGGCAGCTCCACTAGATGATTTAGTGCTCTGGAAGGAGGAAGAGTACCCCCATGATGAGCTCATCGCAATGTTAGAGACCTGTGAGGACCTGCTCAAGGCGTACAAGCATAATTATGAGAAAACCCGCGACCGCTTAAAGGAAATGCCAAAGGCTAAGCAGTTCGACTTTTCCGAGCAGGCCATCTTCAACAAGTTTGAACTATTTTGCCGCAGAGTAGGCAAGCTAAAGGAACTATTCAAGACCATTAAGCAGTTCAAGGTGCTGGAGAAGCACAACCTCGAGGGCATTGAGCCCATCGTTGAGAGCTTCGATAGAACTGTAAAGGAGTTCCAGAAGAAGAATCACAAGCTGCTAGATTACCTAAACGGGCTCTTCGACAAGGACTATGTAGAGTTTAACCTCGAAGTCTCTCATGTTGAGAAGGATCTCCAGCGCTACATCAACCAAAACTTCGACCACATCAGCAATATTGAGGACTCCCTTAAGCTGCTGAAGAAGTTCTGCTGTATCCTCGATCGCCCTCTCCTATAGAAAAACCTAAGCGACAAATACGAGCTGTTACTTAAAAACTACTCTCGCATCCTCGATAAGATAGAGCAAAGCTACAACAATAACAACAAGAATCCACCCATCGTGAGAAACTTGCCAACTATCTCAGGAAACATCACATGGTCGCGACATCTCATCCATAGAGCAATGGTGCCACTCAAGCACTTCCCTAAAGACAAGCTCATGCCAAACGGCAAAGCCATCAAGCAGTACACGACTGCCAGCAAGATTTCAATCACTCTCTACGCCTACGAGCTCGCTTGGCGCCAGAAGTGGGCTATGTCAGTCGAGAAGGCCAGAGAAGGTCTCATCTGCACGCTACTTGTCCAAAACGATCGCAGAAGTGACGACAGGAGCAGTGAGGAAGCCGGAAACCAACTCCTGGTTAACTTCTGCCCTGACCTGCCCTAGCTCATCAGAGAGGCTAAATGTTTGTCTCGTCTGGGAGCTGACATTCCAAACTAGGCTAAGATTGTACTCCTGCAAGAAGAAAAGCTCAAAATGTACCGTAACCAGCTGCAATTCATATGTAAAGAGTACGAGCGCATCAACGGCAAAATACGTCCCTACGTTGCAATGCTCCTCAGCTAACCAAAGGAAGACCTACAGTACACCATTAGACCAGGTACCCTGAGTATCACGTGGAGCTCGATGAATATCGATGGCTATCTTAACCACGTTCACCTGGCCCTGGAACGATTGGACCAGTTAATTATCAACATCAATGACATTATGGACAACCGTATTCAGAATAATTTGGATGCACTCTCCAAAACTGTTCTTGTTAACCTGCCTTAGGAGGACAGAACCTACTCACTTGAAGAGTTTGTGTCCATGCAGGAGAAGCATATCCAAAGCTAGAGTGAAACTCTCAAGTCCAAGAACTTTGAGGTGGAAGGCGCAGTGATCGACCTGATCCAAACTATTACCAGGTACAAAGTCAATGAGCAAATCAAGGACTACGAAACAAAAGAAATAAGCAAGCTAAACCGCTTCTATATCTACTCGATGTACAACTCACTCCTCTATGCCACTAAGTTCTCCCTCAATCAAATGAAAGAGCGCATTTGTGGCCGTAGAAACGCCCCCAAGCAGGTCCTGAAGCCTTTCTTCGAGGTCGACGTTCACTTAGAGGGATCCAAGTCCATCCTCAAGCCCTCACTCGAGGAGGTACAGACCGCTATTAACAGGGCTGCATCTCACGTACTCAAGTCAACTAAATAGGTGCAAAACTGGAACTAGCAGCAAATTCCCGAGGACAAGCGCGAACCCTTTTACGATTGGATTGCTAAGGACAAGGAAATCGTCAAAGTCATCCTGCTTCTAACTGGCTCAATTCAAGGCACCAAAAACAAGGTCGCCGAGTTCCTTGACCACTTTTCGGTTTACCAGTGGCTCTGGAAAGAAAAGCCAGAGGACTCGCTCAAGAAGTTCAAGCTCAAAGACCCTCAACTTGAGGACTACGAGAACAAGCTGAATGACTTTGACAACCAGGCAAATGCGATTCGTTAGATTTAAGAAAGCCACCAGATCGGTGCACTGCTGCTCAAAACTACTAACGTCAAGAAGTCACTCATCCGCCAGATTAACAACTGGAAGGAAGTTTTCTCGATGGAGCTCCACAAGAAAGCGAAGAACGCCCTGGACATCCTCTGCGACGAAATCAAGCACATCCAGACCAAGATCGAGAAGCCAGCGGAAGACGTCGACTCTCTTGGAGGCGTGATGCAGGCTCTGGAGGAGATCCGCAAGAAGCAGTCGGACTTCAAGATGCAGCTGAAGCCCATCAACGAGATGTACGCGCTGCTTGACTCCCAGAACCAGGACAGCCAGCTCGACAAGGACGAGCACGACAAGATCAAAAAGCTCAACAGCGACTGGGAAAAGCTAGTGGTTGCCTCCGAACACACCCGTAACAAGCTCCATGCCCAACAGGCCGACTTCAAGAAGAAGCTTATTGAAAACATCAGTCTTTTCATCAAGGACGTTGAGGAGTTTGCGGTCTAGTTCAAGAATGACGGTCCAAACAACGAAAAGGTTGCGAAGGATCCCAAAGAAGCCGTCAACAGACTAAAGATGTTTACTGAGGAGTACAACGTTCGAAAGCGCAAGTACGACTCTTACTTCTCCGGCGAGACTCTTTTCGGGCTTCCCCACACACAGTACTCAGAGCTCGAAAAGATCGACAACGAGATCAAACGCCTCGATAAACTCTATGGCCTCTACACCAAAGTCAATACTCAAATTGCGCAGTGGGAAGAGGTTCCGTGGGTTCAGATCAAGGAGCAGATCTAAGGCATGGTAGACGCAGTCGAGCAGTTTGGAAAAGACTGCATCAAGCTGCCTGCCGCGCTTAAGTCAGAAACTGCTTACAAAGACCTCAAGAAGTCAATCGATGACATGAATGATGTCCTTCCGCTAGTCTCATCCCTCGCACGCGAGTCCATCAGAGACCGCCATTGGCTAGAGATCATGGAAATCTCCAAGAAAACTATCCCCTACGACAGTGAATCGTTCATGTTGAAGGATATTTTCGCAGTTAGGTTGCTTGACCACCGCGACGACGTTGAGGACATCGCTGACTAAGCTGAGAAACAACAGCGCCTTGAAAAGTAGCTCAGAGACGAAATCTCTAAGTATTGGGATGACGCTGAAATCAAGATAGTGCCTCTTCCTGGAAAAGAAGAGCCGTCTATCATCACTGGTGAAATCGCTGAAATCACAGAAAAGCTGGAGGAGCACATGATGCAGCTTAACTAGATGAACGCTATGCGTTACGTTAAGCCCTTCTAAGAAGAAGTAACTTCAAAGATATCGCTTCTCTCCGAAACCAGCGACATCATCGAGCGCTGGCTCAAAGTTCAGATCGCCTGGCAAAACTTGGTCACGGTTTTTACCACTGGTGACATCTCAAAGGCTATGCCTCTTGAGTCAAAACTTTTCAAGTCTGTCGATAAAAAGTGGCTTAAGATTATGGAGCGCGCACACGAACAGAAGAACGTGATTCAGTGCTGCCAAAACGATATTCTCAAGAGTGAATTGCCTGAGCTTCTCAGGGACTTGACCACATGCCAGAAGAAGCTTGACGACTACTTAGAGGGCAAGCGAGGTATTTTCCCACGCTTCTATTTCAGTTCGCCGCAGGACCTGCTTAAAATTTTGTCTAACGGTTCTGATCCGAACGCAATCCAGGATGATTTCGAAAAGCTGTTTGATGCCATCCACAAAGTGACCTTCGACTAGTTCGACAAGAACGTGATCAAGTGCATCCACATGGTCTTTGCAGGGTCTGAAGAAGACATGCCGTTCATTGATGGAGTCGAAGCCGTCGGCAACGTTGAAGAGTGGCTCGGCAAAGTCGAAAGAGAAATGCAGAAGTCTGTTAGAGCTCGTTGTCTTGCCACTGAAAACGACGTGGCTAGCGGAAATATGCTAAACGCATTCAGAGACTTCTGCAAGGAATACCAGTCGTAGTTCGCCCTTTTAGGAGTCCAGCTGCTCTGGACCCGCAAGATTACAGAGGCACTAGAAGCCAAGCAGAAGGACAGGAAGGCTGAGTTTATTAAAAAGAAGGCTGAAATTGTTAAGATTATGAATGAGCTCACCGCTATGTGTCTTGAAGACATTAAGACCAAGCTTGAAAGAACCAAGATCGAAACTCTTGTGACGATTCATGTGCATCAAGTCGGTCTGACCACTATGATCCAGGACGGAGTTAACGCTCGCAAGATTGAGGGTTTGAACGATTTTGAGTGGCTGAAAAACACTCGTTTCATGAGAGACTAAGAAAGAAACGACATCAAAATTTGCATTACCGATGTTTCACTTTTCTATCAGTATGAATTCTTGGGAGTCAAGGAGCGTCTTTGCGTTACTCCTCTTACTGACAGATGCTACATCACTCTCGCACAGGCTATCGGAATGAACTACGGTGGCTCCCCTGCAGGTCCTGCCGGAACGGGCAAGACCGAAACGGTTAAGGATCTTGGAAGATCTCTCGGTATTTGGGTCGTGGTCCAGAACTGCTCACCAGAGTTCAAAATGGCCTACATGGGCAAGATCTTCAAGGGACTCTGCATGAGTGGCCTCTGGGGTTGCTTCGATGAGTTCAACCGTATCACATTGCCAACTCTGTCAGTCGTCGCAGCTCAAATCGAAGCCATGACTACTGCTAAAAAGCGCAAGCTCAAGGAGTTCCAGTTCCCAGGAGATCCGCAAAACGTAAGAATGAATGCGGCCTGCGCTTACTTCATTACGATGAACCCAGGTTACGCCGGTCGTCAGGCTCTCCCCGAGAACCTCAAGGTGCTTTTCCGCGGTGTGACGATGATGGTCCCCGACAGAAGAGTCATTATTAAGGTCAAGCTTGCTTCAGTTGGTTATGCAGATTACGAACCCCTATCCTACAAGTTCAATGAGCTTTACAAACTTTCTGAAGAGCAGCTTTCACCTCAGCGCCACTACGACTTCGGTCTCAGAAACATTCTATCAGTGCTGCGTACCGCAGGTATGGTTAAGCGTGATGAAGTCCCAGGGACTCCCGAGGACTTCCTGCTGGCTCGTTCTTTGAAGGACATGAACATGTCCAAGTTCGTGTCAGAAGACAAGTCGCTGTTCACGGAGCTAATTGAAGACATTTTCACGACCGTCTAGGCTTTCAAAGCCAAGGTTTATCCGGCAGTTCAAAAAGAACTCAACCGTGAGTATGCTGATTAGAACCTAGAAGTGAAAGATTCCTTCAATGCCAAGCTCATTCAGCTCTACGAAACATCCCGTGTGCGTCACGGATTCATGGTTGTCGGTGCTTCTGGTTGCGGCAAAACTACCATCTACAACACCCTCACCAAGGCCCTGTCTGCTGTGCCAGGCGAACCTCAGTATGAAATTACCCGTCTTAATCCTAAGGCTATCACTGGTCGTCAGATGTATGGTTGCATGAACAACTTAGGTGAGTGGGAGGAAGGTATTTTCTCTCAGATCTGGAAGCGCAAGAACGCCAAGAGTGAAAAGAAGTTCAACTGGATCCAGGCAGACGGCCCCGTCGACGCTATTTGGATCGAGAACCTTAATACTGTGCTTGATGACAACAAGATTCTAACCCTTGCCAATGGTGAGCGTCTTCCAATGAGCGATCTGTGCAAGATGACCTTTGAAGTCGAAAACTTGAACAACGCTTCCCCCGCTACGGTCTCCAGAAACGGTATCATTTACGTATCACCTAACGAGCTCGGTTGGGAGCCTTTGGTTTACACCTGGGCTGTTGACAAGGAGAAGGAGAAGATGACAGGTGTAAACTGGAAGTGGATCTTCACTGGCGACAAAAACAAAGACCCCAAGAGCTGGAACCTGCTATCAAAGTACGTCGAAAAGTACTTCAACAACCCCAAGCGCAAGATGTTTGAGTGGATTACCAAGAACCTTTAATACAAAATGAATACACCAGAAGTAATCCGCATTACAATGTTGATAAATCTCCTCACGGCCGTGGTCGACGAATTTACCTTGCCCAACGTCGAGCCCCTCAAAGAAATCCATTTCGAAAAGTGCTTTATCTACGCTCTGGCTTGGTCTCTAGCTGGCCTCTGCGAAGTAAAGGAACGCTAGCTGTTCCATAAAGAGATTCTTGAATTCCTTAAAGCTCCTCTTCCTCCGGTTCAAACTAACAAAGGATCGGAACCCGAAACAGTTTTCGATTACTGGTTCAACCCGCACACTCGTGACTGGGCGATCTGGGAAAAAGACAAATGGGACCAACCGAAGAAGCTTAACTTCTCCCAGCTGCTTATTCCAACGATGGACTCTACCAGAGGTGAATACATCCTTAAAAAGATGGCAGCCCTGCCAGAAAAGCGTTCAGAAGCAAGAAAAGAGAACGGAATTACTTCTACCCTGATTATTGGAGGTCCAGGTACCGCAAAGACTTCAACTATTCTGATGTACAGCATGAAGTTTGATGAAAAGCAGAGCTTTAAGCGCATCAACTTCTCGTTTGCGACTTCGCCAGGAAACTTCCAAGACAGTATTGACGGTGAAGTCGAGCGCAGACAGTCTAAAATTTACTAGCCTTACGGTGGCAAAGCCCTAACTATCTTCATCGATGACTTCTCGATGCCCGCAGTCAACACTTGGGGCGATCAAGAGACCTTGGAAATTACTCGTTAGCTTATGGACCAAAAAGGTCTTTACTTCCTGGAGAGAGAAGACCGCGGTAACTTCAAGTAAATTTAGAACCTCAAGTTCGTCGCTGCAATGAACCATCCAGGCGGCGGTTTCAACGACGTTCCTAACCGCATCAAGCGCTAATTCTTCTCATTCAACATGACAGATCCCTCAGACAAGTCCGTCTCAGACATTTACGGCCAAATTCTTAGAGTGCTTATGGAAAAGAAATACGCACAAGATGCCTGCGAAATGATCAATCCCCTCATTGAGGCAACCATCTCAGTCTGGAGGAATACTTCCGCAAAGCTGCTCAAGACTCCCTCAAAGTTCCACTACTCGTTCAACATTCGTGAACTCTCTCGTGTGTTCTAAGGCATTTCTCGAGTCGCTTAGGCTTACGACTATAAAGTTCTTTAGAACTCGAGCAGGAGGAAGGACAAGCCCTCATCCCAGCTCTTCTTGGTAGGGCTGTGGAGACACGAGTGCAAGCGCACGTTCTTCGACAAGCTGACAAACATGAATGACAAGAAGATCTTCGAAAGCATTTTGGACAAGGCTACCAAGGAACGCTTCAAAGACATCCAGTTCAAAGACCCCAACTTCGACGAAGACATGCTCCTAACAGACTACATGTTCGCTGACTTCCAGCGCGAAGACGTAGTTGATGAAGCGGGTGAAGTAATCGAGCAAGCCCCCTTCGTTTACGAAGCCTGCTCTGATATCGAAAACATCCGCAAACGCGCTTATGAAAAATTGGACATGTACAACGAGAAGAATCAGTCAAAGAAAATGAACATCGTGCTGTTTGACGACGCTCTAGGTCACTTGCTTCGCATCACGCGCATTGTCGGAGCACCCGCAGGAAACGCTATGCTTGTAGGAGTAGGTGGTTCGGGCAAACAGTCACTCACTAAGCTTGCTGCCTATATTGAAAAGCAGTTCTTCTTCTAAGTTGCGCTCACTAAGTCGTACAGCTTGAAGGACCTGCTTGAGAACATCAAGGCTCTCTACGAAAAGGGATACACATTCGATCCTAAGGTGTGCTTCATCATGACCGACGCCGAAATCAAGAATGATTCGTTCCTCGAAGCAATCAACTCAATGCTTGCAACGGGTGAAATTCCGAGCCTTATCAACAAGGACGACAGAGAGTTGTTTTCTGCGTAAGTTAAGACGGTCTGGCAAAAAGAGCAAAACAAGAAGGGTGAAGAGCCATCCAACGCTTAAATGTGGCAGTACTTCCTCGCACGTGTGAAGGACAACCTCCACACTGTGCTTGCATTCTCACCTGTAGGAAACAAATTCAGAGAGCGAGCCTAAAGGTTCCCGTCACTGTTCACACAGTGCGCAATCGACTGGTTCCTTTAATGGCCTCTAGAAGCTCTGGTAGATGTATCCAAAAAGTTCATTGGCGAGTTCCAGGTCAGTTGCACCAAAGAAGTCAAGGCTGAACTGGTTTAGCACATCGGTTCGGTGCATAACATGGTTACCGAAGTCTGCGAAATGTACTTCTAACAATTCAGAAGGAGAGTGTTCGTCACGCCAAAGTCCTATCTCTCGTTCCTCGCGTTCTACAAGAGTCTCTATCAACAGAAATTTGATGCACTTCAAAAGGAGGAGAAGGCAATCAGTGATGGTTTGCAAAAGCTTGAGGAAGCCGGAGAGGGTGTGAATTTAATGAAGAAAGAGCTCGCTAAGAAGGACGAGTCTCTCAAAAAGGCTTCCGAGGAAGTCGGTGAACTACTTAAAGTGCTCAAAAAGGAGGGTGAGAAGGCTGACCTCAAGCAAAGGGAAGTCAGTATTATTGCCTCAAACTGCGAGAAGCAAAAGGAGCAGATTGAATCCGAAAAAGAAGTTGCCAACAGAGAGCTTGAGGGCGCTCTTCCTTTCCTGCAGTCTGCAGTGGCTGCTGCTAACAGCATTACTCAGAAAGATATTGGTGAGGTCAAGAATAACAGAAAGCCCGCTGATATCGGTAAACTTGTGCTCGACTGCGTGCTCATTCTATTCCAGGAGCCTATAAATCCTATTTAAGCCACCACGCTCAACATCAAGAAGCAAGAAGTTCCCTTCTTCGAATCTTCTTACTTCGAATACGGTGTTAAGCTCCTCAACCCAGATTTCCTGAAAAGACTTTCCGAGTTCTCAAAGGAAGCTAAGGATAATATTAACGACGAGACCATCGAACTGCTCGAGCCATATTTCGCTCTTACCGCTCCCGACGGCCAGGAACTTTTCCAAAAGGAAGTCGCTATGGTTGCTTCTTAAGCTTTAGGTGGTCTACTTGTTTGGTGCAGAGCTATGAGTGATTACCAGAAGGCCTCCAAGATTGTCAAGCCTAAGATGCTCGCTCTCCAAATTGCTTCAGCTCAACTTGACGAAGCCAACGAAAACCTCGGAAAGGTGCAATTGCAACTCGAGGAGGTGCAAGCTCTGCAGGCCAAATTAAATGCTTAGTTTGAAGAGGCCACAGCTAAGAAGGATGCATTGGCAGCCGACGCTGCAGCCACTAGAAAGAGAATGGACTAAGCTTCTAGACTCATTGCCTCACTGTCTGACAATAAAGTCAGATGGGAAGGCACAAAGGCTATGTTCAACTAGGAAAAGTCCGAGCTTGTGGGCAATGTCGCTAAGGCAAGCGCATTCGTCTGCTACTGCGGACCATTCAATAATGAGTTCCGTCAAAAGCTCACGGTTGACTACTTCCAGAACGATCTAGAGAAGAGACAAATTCCTTCAAAAGGAAAACTGTCCCTTACTGAGTTCCTCGTCACGCAAAACTAAGTTGGCGATTGGGCCATGGAGGGTCTACCATCAGATGACTTGTCAATCCAAAACGCTATCATGGTTACCTCTTCGGATCGCTACCCACTCTTGATTGACCCTCAGGGCCAGGCACGCAAATGGATTCTGAAAAAAGAAGTTGAACTAGAGCAATTCAAGTGCATCTTGTCGATCAATCATCCCAACCTCAAGGACGCAGTCAAGCTCCCTCTGCAGGAAGGTTACGCCTGCCTGATTGAGAACATCGAAAACGAAGTTGACCCGATGCTTGACCCTCTTCTTGAGAAGCAGATTACCAGAAGAGGCAGATCAAGCATGTTCATTAAGATTGCCGAAACAGAGATGGATTATGATCCCAAGTTCCGTCTCTACATGACCTCGCGTATGGCTAACCCTCTCTTCTCCCCTGAACTTGCAGCTAAGACTACGATTATTGACTTCACTGTCACGCAAACTGGTCTTGAGTAGCAACTGCTCGGAATTTTGATTGGAAAGATCGAAAAACAACTCGAGGAACAGTTGACCGAACTTCAAGAGTCAGTGACGCTCAACAAGAAAGAGCTTTTCCTCGGTGAGCAATAGCTCCTTAACAAATTGGCTACTGCTGAGGGATCCTTGCTCGACGACCCCACGCTGATTGATGTGCTCGCTGAGATCAAATTGAAATCCAAGGAAGTGACTGACAAGCTGTAATCTGCAGAGGTCAAGACTATCGAAATTAATGAGAAGCGTGAAAAGTACCGCCCAGTTGCGGCTCGAGGTGCCGTGCTCTATTTCTGCGTCGTCGAGATGACTTTGATAAACTGGATGTACAACACTTCGCTGTACCAGTTCCTCGATCTCTTCCACTATGGTATCGACAAGGCCAACAAGTCGCAGCGAGTCGAAGAGCGCGTGGAAAACATCATCCAAACGCTTACCTACAAGGTTTACAGATACATCAACAGAGGTCTCTTCGAAGCGGACAAGGTGACTTTTAAGATGACGATGTGTCTCAAGATCATGGTTAAGGCTGGCTAGATCAACAGCTAAGACATTGGATTGTTCCTCAAGGCCGGTGCTGCGCTCGGAGACCAGCAGAAAATTGCGTGGCTCGAGAATTCCACCGTAAAGAATCTCAAGGCTCTCTCCACTCACAGGTTCGAGGGCGACACCAGCAAGGCATTTTTCAGTGACTTGTTCGAGAAACTGAACCGTAATGACAACTGGAGAGCTTTCGTCGAATTAATGGAGCCAGAAAATTCGATAGTGCCCGACTTTGATGAGAGAATCAGAGGCAGTCCGATTTCTCACTTCATCCACATCTGCTTGATCAGAGCTATTCGCGAGGACAGAACCGTTCTTGCCTCTAGAAACTTCATTGAGGCTGTTCTGGGCACTCCTTATATCTAACCTACCAACGATAAGATCGAGGACCTCTATGATGAGAGTCTGCCCAACAGACCCGTTCTCTACTTGCTTCAGGCAGGAGCGGATCCCACCCAAACTGTGGACGATTTCGCTGTTAGGAGAAAGAAGCCTTCCATGAACAAGGTTTCCATGGGAGAAGCACAAGAGATTCCAGCTAAGGAAAAGATCAAGGAGGGTCATATGACCGGAAGATGGCTGTTGCTCAGTAATTGCCAACTCAGTCTGGAGCTTATGGCTGAGATGGAAACAATTCTCAACCCCACTGACAAGGAAGTCCACCCCGACTTCCGCCTCTGGATAACTTGCGAGGCCGACGCCAACTTCCCGCTAGGTCTGCTGCAGATGTCCATTAAAAATGCCTTCGTGCCTCCTAAAGGAATTGTTGCCGGCCTTTCCCGCACGTTCAATACGGAAATCAACCCAGACTTCCTCGAGCGCGTAGAACCCATCGAAAAGTGGAAGAACATTGTGTTCACTGTGTGCTTCATGCACTCGATTATTCTCGAGCGCAGAAAGTTCGGCCCACTCGGCTTCACGGTGCCCTACGAGTTCAACTACGGTGATATGCTTGCTTCACTCACATTCATTGAGAAGCACATGAACGCCTGCTTCGCCAATCAGCAGAAGGAGTCCTGGAAGGCCATTAGATACATCACATGCGAAGTCCAGTACGGTGGCAGAATTACTGACAACATGGACCGCGAAATGTTCTCAACTTATGGAGACTTATGGCTCGACGACCCAATCTTCAAGCCCGGCTATAACTTCAACCCCAACTCGGAGTTTGCTTACAAGATTCCTGAGACGACTGAGCACGCTAAATTCTTGGAGCACGTCACCACCTTGCCCAGCAACGACAGCCCCGCTATTTTTGGCCTAAACAACCTTGCAGACTTGACTTTCCGTCTCAATGAGTCCGCTGCGCTTATTAATACGCTTGTTGATGTCCAGCCTAAAGACTCAGGCTCCGGAGGCGGCCTGTCTCGCGAAGACTAAGTGAAGAAGGACATCGAAGACAAGATTCTTAAAGAACTACCTGCTAACTTCGACCCAATCGACACTTATGCCGCTATTGAGAGATTCAAGATTCCAAAGGGACTTGATCCCAAGAAGAACGTGCCGCTTTCAATTTTCCTTAAGCAGGAGATTTCGCAGCTCCAAAAAATCCTTGACATCGTTAGGACCATGCTCCAGGAGATGGTCAAGGCTATTGATGGTGAAGTCGTAATGACGCCCGAACTAGTTATTGCCATTGACAGTATGTTTACCCAAAGAGTCCCAGGATCCTGGATGTACGACGCAACAGGTGTTGAGATTTCATGGATCTCGCCAACCCTTGGAAGCTGGCTGGAAGGCATGCGCTACCGCTACCGCCAGCTAAAGACTTGGGTCGAAAAGGACAGACCTCAGTCTTTCTGGTTGACTGGCTTCATGCGCCCACAAGGTTTCCTCACTGCAGTCAAGCAGGAGGTTACGCGCCAGAAGTCCGCTGAGAAGTGGGCCCTCGATGAGGTCGACTACTACACCACCGTGCTGCAAACTGAAATTAAGACAAGTGATGGCAGCATTGGTGAGAAAGCACTTAAGAGTGTTCCAGACGGTGTGCTTATCCATGGTCTCTACATGGAAGGCGCCCAGTGGAACACCAAGCTCGGCTGCCTTGAGGAGTCAGAGGGCAAAGACTTGAAGACTCTCTACAAAGATTTCCCCGTCCTACACGTTACGGCTGAAACCACTAAGGAGAAGGAGGACAACAGACAGCAAAAGGGTGGCAAGGAAACGCGCGAGCAGCTCATGAAGACCTGCTACCTCGCACCCGTCTACAAGTACAAGGCCAGAACCGATAAGTACTTGATCTTCAGAATCTTCCTGAAGGCCGACAGTGGCTAGTCTACTGGCGAAAAGCAAATCTCGCCCAAGATTAACTGGAAGCTTAAGGGAGTCGCACTTCTCTGCTCTAAGGAGTGAGCAACCCAAGCGCCTGATCTGCTCCTTAGTGGATTTGGTCCTTTGCTACTGAATCGTTTTGTATATTTTCGTATAAGACGTTCTCATAATTTACTCTCCACTCACGTTAATATCACAGACGGGGTTTTGGGGTTTTGGGG
>Ga0169931_10008931_pt1 | contig 14534 bp, 5 predicted proteins | sample Kivu_15m_20L_FD_129675 | JGI IMG/M metagenome (GOLD analysis project Ga0169931, IMG submission 129675) | Freshwater microbial communities from Lake Kivu, Western Province, Rwanda to study Microbial Dark Matter (Phase II) - Kivu_15m_20L... | ecosystem: Environmental > Aquatic > Freshwater > Lake ...
CAGTGGGGAAGTTATATTAAGATTGACTTGGACTTATTAATTGCTTTTTCCGTCGACTTATATCTTGATGAATTTAGGTTGTGACTCTCTGGCATCGAGATTGGCTTTGAATTTTGTATAAAAAAGTGGCATTTTTGAGTCGTATTTGTTCGTAGTCAAGTACAAGCTATGAATAGATAGAATTGGAATATGATGTCATAAATCACAATAATATTGAAAATAGTACGCTTTTTCCATGCTCCGCCCTTCCCTTTCCTTATTGACTCTTCAAAATGAAAGAAACAAGCATTTTTAGCATTTCTGGACCATCAAACGCCAAGCTACCTTCATTTCTCTATAGGTTATATTCATGGCTATTGCCATCTTCGATACTTATTTCAACTCCATTCAAACTAACCCTTAACTGACATTCAAAATGATGGAGGATCACTTGCTCCGAGCGATTACTTGCTGCTGGATCGCCCGCAAATTCCTCAATGGTGCCAAGATGGGATTATCTAGACTTCTTGAATAGTTACAAATCACCGATATAACGGCATAGCATATCATAGAAACGGAAGTATAAATCCTCTAGGCTATTGACTACTAGATCCCTTGCTAGACCGTATACTCCAAACTGGTCAGTTAGTTCTAATCTAACAAGAGTAAGGTGATCAACAAGACTCTGATAGTGAGTCAATCTCTGCGTTTTTTGAAAGAAGCGCTAAAGCATTCGACTGATTTCTCCCTCAGCTCGTAATTAGGGGCAAAGATATTACAGCTCTACGTTAATAAAAAATCAACGGATGTAAGAATCAGTCAGGTTTTACTGATGCTCAGAAATAACTAGAAATAGAGATAGCCTTTGACGCCTACTCAGGAGAATGTTAAGGTGACGGGTTGATTAATGATATTTTGTTTTTTTTTTATGGTTACATAGTTGAGTATGTATCATAGTATCATGTATCATATTGCAATTAAGGCTATCATTTTGGCTTTAGATTCTTTAAAAAATCAACACCTGATTAACGTATTTTAAGGTTGTTTTTTGACTAAGTAGTATTCATCTTGCTCTGACGATATGCTACTACCTTAGAGGCTCGTTTTTTTATCATCTAATCGACGTATTTCTTTTATTTTGATTCTTGGGTCTGCTCTAGGTACTTTAAACGTTATTTTGCGCTCATTGTTGGAGTTTATGAGACGATTAAAGATGTCGTAGGAGGAACTGCGAATAGTTTTACCATGCTTTGACTGATATTAAGCGTTGGCTAAGCTTATCCAGTTGAATTTGATTTATTTTAGTTACTGATACTAACTGTAACTTTTCCATCGCCTTTATACTTGATTTCTCTTACTGGCACCTTCCTCTCCATCTCTTTCTTCCTTCTCAGCTCCATCTCGTAAAAAACTTTCTACGTTGTAAACAAAAAAAGAACAGATTTGAATATTTTCTTGCCAATCTAATCAGATGGAGCTATCTTGTGATCCTAGCAATAGAATTATGCACACTTTATATAGATTTACTATAATTTTTATGTTTTTTACTTCAAGTTTTAGTAGTTTCGTTCAGCTTACTATAGTAGATGTGAGCAGAATGTTTATATGTTGTCTTTGTGGGTGTTTTGTTTGCTTTTTATTGCTTTTTACAATGATTTTATCATATTTTTGATCTATGCTAGCTGTAATTTGATCTGGCCTGTAGGCATATGAGTGATATACTGATACTTTTATAACTAGAACTTGTCAAAAACAGGATAAGTGTATTTCTTCCATATCTATCTAATCAAATAAAAACCAACATTCATCTTGCTATCTGCTGATTTAACCTACTAGATTCTCTATAAACTTTATAATTTGAATCCCCAGGCTCCGCCCTTGAGTCCCTGACCGTTGAGATAGTTGCCTATGGCCAAAGCAACTTACAATGCGTAATGAAGTCTTGTGTTTTATTTTATAGATTTGAAAGCTATAGTGAGATCCTATATATTTTTTTGCAGGTCGAAATATATCTAATCTTTAGTTTAAGCGAAAAGAAAGGCTTTGATTCTATGAGAGTACTACGGTACGCTTATGATTTCTTTTATGAATTTTTATGGTTTTCCCATATCATCGCTATTCCCTTAGAACGATCGAATAGCAGCTTATTAGTCTTAGGTAGGCAACAATTTGCTTACAGACTACATAATACTGATAGTTGCATACTTCCCTTATAGTAGAGTTAGAGCATCTGTGATTGCTTTTTAGGGGAGTTTTAGTTTGGTAAGTACTATTTAGAAATTACGGTATCGATCAGGAGACAAGAGTTTAATTGTTTACTTTTTGTCAATAGAAGCAATATCAGTAGATTGGGTGTTCGATTATTGTTTTAATACTGTTTTTGTAAACATTTCTTAAAGTTAGACTAGATTCAGTTCTATTTTGCTCTCATCTATTTTTTACCAAATAGAATTAGATATTTTAGAGTGGGGTATAGGCACATAGTTGCATGCTTTTAGTGGAACTTTGGGACTTCTTTTTTATTTTAATTTTTAATTTGAAAAAATCAAACCAGATGCTACAGGTGTTGCAGGTCCTAGTATAGGAATAGGAAGGAAGGGTGCGACTATGGGTGGAGGTAATAAGCCTATGGGTAGCTAAGGCAAGATCTGATTGACGAGAGAGGGCAGGATGTTGATAGGAGGTGGTGGAAGGGCAGGCAGTATTAAGGAATCACTGTTTGTTAGCGTAGATATAGAATTTTTAGGTTATTAAACTATAGTAGATTATACTGATTTTGTTTATATCGTAGCATTGGCCTAATCTATGATATTATTATCTGCTATCTTATTCTTCAACTCAAACATATCTTTTTTAAGCAATCTCAATTCCCTCTCCCTCTCTTACAATTTCCTCTTGATCTCCCCCACATCACCCCTGCCTCTTTCTTTATTCATATCCTCTGCAAGCATCCCCTAGAATCTTTCCCAATCTTTTTTGTCAAAATACTGCAAAGTCTTAAAACAATTCAATACTACCTCCTAACAATCATTTTTAATACTATTGCCTTTGATACGTTTCAAGTAGTCTTATATCGACAATCCACTTTTTTTTAAGTTTTATGTCTAACTACTAAAGGATTATATATCTTGGCCTGATTCATCAACCAAAATAGTGTATTTGTAGTAATGTTGTATCCATGTGAATGTATCTAGTAAGAATTTGTTGAAATTTTTTCGATCGTTTTATGCTAGATATACTGTTAGATTTCTATCATCAGATTCTTATTAAAGTGTTTCAGGGAGGATGGTATTGATTGTCTATGCAAATGCACCTAATATTTGTTGATGGAGGTCTTGCAAACTGACTCGTTTGTATGAGATGCTTATCCTTTATTCGTATGAGGTGCTTATCCTTTATTAGTTCAACTATTTTTATTGTTTTTGACCTATGTGTTTGCGTAGATTTTGGTAAACTACCTAAAAACTACTATTTTTTATCTGATAATAGTTGTCTTGGATGTTGTTCTTAATGTCTTATAGCAAAAGCTAGTATTTTCTTATTTTAAGCTGCTACTAAAAACTTTTCTTTTAATTTTAATCAACAATCGACAGATAAACCTAATTGACAAACCTCAGATTGTAGTACACCATAAGTATATTATTGCTATCATACAAGGTATAAACAAAAGGATCCAAAAACGACAAACTTTGAGTCTAGCTCATATAAACCTGCAAACATTGAACAAATGTCCGACTGTTTTAAACCTTCCAAGCGTACTATTGAAGCAAAGTTAAGCAATATGCGCTTATTCCGATACTTATGGGGTGGTATCCTCGTAATAATACGAGACAGTAGTCGTAGATTTAGGAGACTGTGTTGTAGTATTGGGTAGGGATGTGCTAGCTTAGGTTTTTTAAGAATTTTAGCAATTAAATCTGACTGGTGAAGATTACTCCACTACCTTTTAGATTGTTTGTTATGGTTTTATTCAACAAAACAACTATTCTTTAGATGCCTCTTACTTATATGAACTATTTATATGCTGAACTATGTTGTAGAAAATGTACTTATCGGTCAAGTATTTCTAGATATCGGTCATCGCCATTATGATTTCAGATTCATTTAACTATATGTTCTTTAGTTTTAGATCTAGGGTTTATCTTTTATGAGCTTATTGTTTTTAGCTCTGCAGACTGTCTATGCTATTAGTTTGGTTTTTTAGTTCCTTCATTTTTTTGAGCTACTCTAACTTTCTCTGATGCAATTTGATAAACCTGAACTTGTACTTGGAGTTGAACTAGCTGATTACTTTTCTTTCCTAGAAAGTCATATTGATTTATGTCATCAGCACATCGAACTATCTCTATACTATATCAGAAATGAGTTACTTTAAAGTTAGTTCTAGGGTAGGGGTGGAAATCTGTTATAGCCTTTGAGATCGTAGTAGATGTATGATATCTATAGGTTGTCTTTGGTTGTGTAGCTGATTGGTGTTGTTCCTGTTATATTGCCCATAACAATCACAACAATATCAAGTATTATAAGCAAAAACTATATATTGTATCAATAGTCCCTCAGAATATATGTCATTAATTATTTCTTTACATAATATATAAAAATTAAGAGAAAAACCTCATTATTTTATCTATTAATATGTTGTTATGAAGGTGTTCTTATGAATTATGGTTATAATTGAAACTGCAATGTAGCACATCGACTACTAAGAATAATAGCCCATCATCTCACAACAAGGCCTACACCAACAATAGATACACAGGTTTAAATAATACATGGTCTCGAGTGGCACTCTCGAGCACTTCATCAAGTGTACTCTCCCATCCATACAGTCCTCTTCGGTCTCAGAAGTAAACAACACCATGATTAATCCGTCCCGAATGATGATGCTTTGCAAATGTTCGAGGAGTATTTCGGAGCATTATCACCGGATTCTACCGAACAAGATTAATTGAGAAGGAGTATTAAGGAGATAAAGAAAGAGAATAAAGAACTAAGTGAGGAAATCAAGGCTATTCAGGGAGAGATATAGGCCAAGAGATAAGCTATATAGAGAGCTGCTTTGTAGAAGAAAGCAAGGGAATAGTAGGAGGCTAAGAATCCTAAGAAAGGAGGAAAGAAATGATACAAAATAGTTGATTGTATTATTGATAAGGTATGAGGATGGTATGGATGGATAGATAGCATGGTCGTATCATTCATCAGTATATCTTCATTATGAGATATAATCGTGTTTATTGTTGATTGGGCGCGAGGTACAGTTTGGGGTGTCATTTTGATTTATATTTTATTATTTGCATCGGATCTCACCTATCCTCATCACTTCACACACAAACTACAAACAATCTCATCCAAACAATAATCAAAAAGAGATACTAGATTCACCCGCAACTAGTCAGCACAACCCGACAAAGAAGTAAAGCACCCCTCAAGTCGATAGCCATCCAAAACGCCAATCAAGATATGAGCTGAGCATATGTCTGGCACTAGATAGGCAGATAGCGTGGGTACTGGGCGCACCAAAAAGCAAGTGAGGATTCATAAGAGTATGTGGAAGTGCCTAAACTAGTCCATGGAGTATCCGTTGAGTAAAATACGTTGTTCTCAATATAATTTAATACAGGAGATAAGATGGTGCCCGAAAATATCTTTATCTAACATTAGAGATGGAACCGTTACGCCCACCCTTCCTAGGACCTACAATTCCTTCACCTGCAACCCACTCCCAAACAAATACAAAAATACTTAATCAACAAGACCATCTCACCTCTCGGATTAGCACAAATCACACAAACACAGTGCCAGCGTACCACTACTATCGTCTCACACCCTAAGATCAAGCAAATCGTCAAGGAAAAAGGGAGAAGGTATAGGCAGTGGCGTAGTTTTGGGGGAGAGCGAGGTGAGGAGCACAAGATGAGTCACCGGACGGAGGGGGCTTCGTAGGAATAGCAGGAGGTGTCGCAGTATCTTAATTTCTGGGAACAGGAGTTGATCCTGCCCACGCGATCGTTCTGATCGGCTCTGAATTTTATAGTATCTTTTGTTTAAACACAACCCCTATCACGCCCAGTAAAGCCCAAAGAGCAGTGAATGGCTCTCTTCAACCGCATAACGAAAACATGAAGTTTTAGGGAGCTTCTAATAATTGTCAGCGACATGCCATGGAGGCGTGGCTAGCACAAACAACCCGAAGATACGCTAATGGCGGGCAAAGCAGGAAGTATAAGGTATAAAAAGTTGATGTGTGATGTGATGGGCGCATTATCTATTTTATTTGTAAGTATCAAGGGAGACTCTTGCTGCATGTTAATATAAAGTTTGCACCGAGCATTCTAAATGAGTCTACTTATTGATGTGAAATCCAGTGTGGACACATCATGAAACAAGAATTAAAATGAGCTGGTATGCGTTGAAGACTAGTATGGTATGTTGATGTGTTGTGAATATGTAATAATAAAGCAAATAGCAGTTATATGATGGGTGGTTATGTTTATTCTGTGTTTACTGATAACTAATAATATACTTACTTAGGTTATTAAATATTGCGCATTCTTATCATATTAGATAGTGTTTGAAATAAAATACTATGTTTGATCACTTTATATGGATAAATGATTGATGTTTGATTAAGTCTTCAGGAGGATAATATAATTTAACGTATAATGACCACACTCAAAACATCTTCACTCTGCCCCTAACAACTATAGCTACTCAAACAGTCATATAAGCTACAACCGCCTGATCGCAACTGGACCGCACTGGCCCAATAACTAAAAATCTACAGAAATAACAAACAACCTGTATGCATTGATACTTAAAGCTGGTCATAGTAGACCACATTGAATCCTTTTCCTAAGACAAAGATGTTTAAAAACAAACAAAATACTATAAATAATCAAGTTTAAATGGCATCTCTATAACTGTAGTCCATCCCTCATCGCGTACCATAACAATAAACACTTCTTTTTTAATCTTTCGGCAAATACTAACCTCAACTACAACACTTACCTTGCCAATATTAAAGTGATGTATCAGACCAAGCGTGGAATTCTTAGTCGATTTAGATCAATTTCCAAAAAACACTTTCTTCGCTGCCATCGCCTAAACTTATTAAAAATAGACATGAAAACACGTAAAGTATTAAGTAATTTTGTTATAGATTGACGTAAGATAGCACTAATGTTATGGACATCACACCAGTCAAGAGGTGGGTAGACGTGAAGCGAATACGATAGGAGTAGAGACTAAAATAAAAGATATAGCAATAGACTAACAACATGAAGCGTGTTTTGTGCTAAAAGTAACCGATATAGTAGACAAACGTTAAGAGTCAGATGAAAAAGGAATCGATTCGTAAGATAATTTATGGGTTTTTGGGGCAAATAGATCAACTATAGCCGCAAGAAGTCACTGATGATCTACTTAGCTAAACAAAAACACTTATTTCTCATCTAAGTTTGCTTCCCAGAAAGACATCTACCCCCATTTAACGAAGATGCCAAACAAAACTCTTTAATGACTCATCTGAGCACTCTCCTACTGTCAGAATGCGCACATAGACAGCCTGTTTAAATTAAAGACGACTATAGACACAAAACAGAGTAAACAATGATCGAAGTCATGGCAAAATAAAAGTTTACGAGTGTTTGCCTATGAAAAAACAGAAACAAAACACATTGCACCCCCCATCTACTAATATAAGCAAGAATCAGGCAAGATAGAGACGATTTAAATTTTGATATATATAAATATCTATCATTGCTTCATTTCGGACTATCAGGACCCAACTGCATCAGCAATCTATCATTAGATATACTAGCCAGTGTCTTATCTTTTTGATTAACGTACAATCTGTTATTTGTATTGAAAATAATCCCTCTTATGATCTAATCTGTAGAATGAGGGCAGGGGTTAGATGAAGTGACCACATTGATGTCTTTGATTGTGTTTTAGGCGAAGGTGTAGGTGGAGAACATGGTGTTGCAGCCTCCGGAAATGAAGATTCTTCGAGAGTTTATTATTATTTGGTAGTCGTTTATGGCAGGCAGGGAGGAGAGTTAAGGAAGAGATCTGGTGTTTAGGGGGTACCATCTGCCTTGGATTTATTAGGAGGAAAGAGGGAGGCGATAGTCTGAACGATTAAAAGGAGTAGAGGGAGTTGTAGTAGGAATGTTTTGAGTAATAGGGATTGTTCTATTAGGGTTAGGAGGGACTTGAGTTGGTATAGGCTGTTGAGTTATAGGTTGAGAAGGCGTTATTGTTTGTGTTGTAGGCTGATCTGGTCTTACTGTTTGTTGTGAAGATTGAACTGGTATTGGTTGCTGTGAAGGCTGAGTTATTAATGGTTGTTGTACTGGAATCTGTGCTGATCTAACTGGTTAAGGCTGTGAAACGGTCGTATTAGGCCTTATTGTAACATTATTTTGTATTTGAGGCTATGGAACGATAGAAGTAGGTCTAGTTGTATTGGTTTGTCTGGGCTGTTCATTCTGAGAACTAGAATTAGCTTGTCTCGTCACATTATTCACTACTCTTGTAGGCTAAACTTGTATACTAGCATTAATAGCTTTTACTGTTCCGTTTATTTGTCCATTACTCTAGCTCTGACTACCTCCTACACCATTACTACTTCCTGCATCCTAATCTATAAAAAAATCAAACAAATCATCCCCCTCAACCTAATCCGTTCCATTAATCCCAAATCTTATCGGCACAACAGCCGGATAACTACTCCTACTGGTCATCTCCATCACCAAAAAAACATCTTTATCAAAAAACTCCACAACTTTCTTCTCACCTATCGAGTTAATCCTATAAAATTTAATTATAGGTATTTGATCTATAAGATACTACTTGCATTAGGGTTTGCCTTGAGGGATGAATTATATGCCAGCGTCGCCTTATTTTGAGTATGAGTAGGAGAATAAGGATTTGCCTCCGCATGTGCCCAGAGTTGTTCTGTTTGCGACTATTATGTTTTATTGTATTCTGTTGAAGTAGAGTCCGTTTGTTATTGTCCATATTCCGTTTAGTATAGGCGTCGCTGATCTCTGCTCAAACCGAGTCAAACTTAGTTAATATGTCATATCTGGACTGCTTAGGGTAAGCATTTTTCCATCGATTTAATAGAAGAAAGTTTGATCTAGTTGCGTCTTGATGAATCTGATCTACGCTCCTTGACAATTTCTTATATCCCTATTGCCTACACTCTTGCTATTCAAGAATATTTGATTGTCTTATATCTAGTATGTGTATACTAGTATCCTGCATGCAGTGATGGTGAGATAGCAGTTTATTTATCCTTTTTATACTATTTTGGTGAACTGGAAAACGATTGGTTGGGTGGCTTAGCGGAGTTATTAGTAGAGGCGGGAGCGGATGTGCCATACGCCTTAGAGGGAGTAGGATTGTGTTGATAGTATTAGGGTGAGGGTGATTAGTAGGGGAAGAAGGTGTCGGGTCATGTTGCGTTTATACGCTGACTCTAATTAAATGTCAATAACTATATTCAAACAGAAAAGCATCACAATAATAACTTTATAATGATGATTGATGTTTTTTTATACATTTTTTATGATATTGATGTAAATAAGATGTGAGCCATATGTTTAATTTAATTCTTCTTTTGATCTATGATGGTAGCATTAACTTCAAATAAAGTAAGAGTCATCAACTACCCCTAGCCACTTCAAATCCTCCTAGCCTCTAACTCCCCCAACAACTTCTTCAAATACCTCCTCTTTTCCTAAGGCACTTCCTCAATAACAGCCATAATTTTGCCAATAAGTATATTCCTGGCATCGATTTGCGAATGTGCAATGCTCATGAGGTACTAGTGGCGTTACTTGTTCCCCATGCAGCCCAGGGAATAGCATTGGTCGGAGGGAGGTTAGAGTTATGGTTGGAAGGTTCTTATTTGTTTGAACTAGAGGACGCATTATGGGATTTATTGTCGCATTTGTGTGTTGATTATTATTATTATAGATTGATGGGGAGAGCTTATAAGGCAATATTTAAGACTCTTTTATTGCATTAATTAAAAATAAAAGAAAACTAGGTTATATTATGAATAAATATATGTAAATATGAAAAACTTGCATCATATATATGTGCTCTTTCATATTGACCATTATAATTGAGTTATGTTCGACTGTTTCTGCAGATAAAAGCAGTGCTTATCCAACAAGAAATGTTTCATTGTTGAGAACTAGAACCACTAGCATGCAATCGAACCTATTCACAGAATCACTATAGAAAAGATGATCCGCAGCAGAGAATTGTAGAGCATGTAGCCTTCAGTTTAGGACTACATAAGAAACAAAGTAGTCAATGAATTTTCTGACCTTATAAACAAAAGGATAGATTATTATATTGAAAATATTAGAAACAATCTTAATAACCTTTTTCGACCCACCTTAGACCTGCTCGACTAGATTAGGAAAAGTATTGATGGATTTACTATTAAAGGAATGCAGGAAAGTCTATAGAAAGGCAACTATTTTCTGCTAAAAAGTCTGTTTGAGTTCCAAGCTGACGAAAAGCAGATTTGTTTTACTAAGTTCTACTAGTAAAAAATAAGAAAAGTTGTAGATGAGAATAAAAAACAGTTTAATCAACAAACATATCACTAAAGAGCACAATCGTTAGATAATTTAAGTAAAACAGTTTTAACGATGGCAGGATATTAATTATGTTAATAAAAAAAGAATAAGAATAATGATGTGATTATATCTTAGGTCGTAAGATAAAACTAATAAAAGATCGATAGATAAGACGGATAGTAGATTGTTTGCTTTAATAACTAGGATATTGCTAAACCTAAACCCAGTGAATAGTGTTTGATCGAACAAAACTTAATAAAATAAGAGCAGATTAATAGTAAATCATAGATATATAATCGTATGCAAGAGGAAAGAGTCTAAGAGTATGACCCAATTTAGGATAACTAATTCTTAGATGATGATTAGTAATAGCAAGAAGATGTCGACCAATAAGTTCACAATAATAGGAAAATCACATAATACTTCAAAAACAAACCAATAAACAAAGAAAACAAGGCAAAAAAAAGAAAACTCAGATATATACCTTGTTCAGGTATTAAGTAGATTTCCAACACCCACATCACCATCAAATAGGCACATCAGCCAGATATTACTTTAAAACACATCCTCAAAAAGTATCCTACCTTGAAAATACTTTATATCATGACACATTAAATGGCTACATCGATGATTCTTTTGCACATATTGTAAGGGTTCCCTCATCTACAAGTGCTCAATCTCTGCTGCAATCATCAATTCAGGGCTTCACTTCTAAGCAATCTAACTGAATAACGCCTCAAGTCATTGACGATAAATGTGAAGTGGCAAATGAACAAATGTTTTCAGTACTATTTTGGTCTAGAGGCCTTTCCCAGGGAATACATCAGTCAACGCGAAAGAAAGGAAAGAGTAGTAATTCCCTAATAACTTTAAAGGAAACTAAATCAAACACAAATAGTGATTTGTGATGTACCCGGGAAGATAGATTTCAACAAAAAGACATCGGCATATATTGATATTTACCCTAAAAAATTCGAAGTTGATTTGATTGACGTGATGAGACCTCTATATGATTTTGTGCACATTACTGAGCTAGTGCTTAAAGGTAGTTTTCTTTTAAGTTAGGACTTATATTCAAAGGATGGTCGTAGTAGATCGGAATATACTTTAGCAAGTGCTACCAGCTTAAATTAGTAGTCATAGGTACTTATTTGCCTATTAAGAGGAGTGTTTGATATGTGATTAGAGGGAAAAAGTGCTTAACAACTTAGTTTCATGCTTGCCTGGGACATTGTAAAAACTAGCCATTTGTGCAAAAACAAGTGGCTATCCTTCACCAACCATAAACCTGCATAAAATAGCACAGTACAGTTCCCTTCATTACCTGCATCTAAGTAACATCTCACTCACCCAGATGGCATCAACATCGATCTATCTTCTAAAACAAACAGCGAAGATGAATATTATCTAAAACAATAAGAGAACATCGATTTGCCAGTCAATCAGTTCTCCCGCTTGACCTATTTGTCTCTACGTAATACTATACTTATCAAGCTAAATGTAAAAATATTGATTCTTCTTTTATTATGGGCCTATCCAGGAATTTGCTTACTTATTTGAAGAGTTTGGACCTTAGTAATTATATTTGGATGTAGATTAGACTAATATCGATTAAACATGTGTTTAGGCTTTTAAAAAAATGAAAAATATGTAGAATTTAGCACTCAGTTGGACTCGTATTTCGTGTGAAGACTTAATCGATATTCAAAAACACATCTATATAAATATGAAAAATACGAATCCTCTGCGAAATTTGAATATTTCTGGTTGCCAAAAGGCACTTAACCCTAAGATTTATGTGGCAGGGATGGAATAGTAGTAGGATCTCGTGAAAAGCTATACTGTGAAGAATCTTCGTGAATTGAGTCGTTATTTGCCTTATTTGTAGTATTTAAACATAGGTAATCATGTTTTAAAGTAGCTTATGCGAGTTAGATTAAATAGTACAACTTTAAGGACTTCAAAGCATTGAAATACCTCACTATCGATAGAGACCAGATGCTTCTACTTCCTATTGAATAGATCAAATAGGCCAGGATTTAAGTTTTTGTAGAGGATTACTACAACAACTAGAATAAACAAATCAAATGATTTATACTTAATGATATTTTCTATTATATAAAGCTAAGATCTCTATCAAATAATCAATTTATAGCAAATCTATTAATCTAATAGCTCAATAAATATAAATGATTTATGATTATCGTTTTACTCTTTTGATTGAAAGCCAAACAATATAATAAATAACTTACCATGAACCCTCCCACCTACATCCCCGAATAAGACGAAACATAATCCTACAAACAATAACTAGGCCTCAAGAAAATGTTATACAAGTACTAGTACTAGAACTAACAACTCCGCGCACAAATCAAAGCACTCACCTAACGTCTCTCATAAATCCTATAAAAAAAAGCATAATAAAACAAATAATAATAAAAACCACATCTCACTCCACCCTAGTAGTTCAGATTGAACCTGCTTAAACAATAGATGAAAAAATTGTTTAATGAGATATAACGAGCAAATGTGTAGATAAAGTAAACAAAGTAGTAGATAAACTAGTTCCAATAGCTCAAGTGCCAGCAACTGACGAACAATATAAAAAAATAATAGAAATAGATATAAAAATACAAAAACCAATTAAAGCAATTCTAGAAGATGTAGCGTTTTAAGGGATACGCATCGCAGATGAAAGATATCAAGCACAGCACCATAAGAATATCGACTCATACCGATAAACTTAAATAATTGTAAGAGACGTTAAAAGCTACGCTTAAAAGTGTAAGGTAGTTATAGAAATTGAGGGATTCGTATGATAGGACTTAGATCAAAAGGCATAATTATATTGTAAAACTTAATAATATTTCAAGGAAAGTTGCAAATAAGGAGACTTAGGGGTAGGGTAAGGTAGAGCATAAGTAGAAGAAAGAGAAGGGCATATGGCATATGGATTATAGCTAGGAGAATTACCAGAAAATACGACAATAACTAACCACTCTAAAATAGTAAAAACACAGAACCATATAATCTCTAAAAAACTAAAACATAGTGCTCAAAAATAGATTCACCTAACTCTCACTCTAGTCCTAGTAGCTAAACAAATCCATCCATCTGCCTATGATATAACCCAAAACTGACAGAATACGCAAATCATAAGCAAAACAGGCTGTTAATCAGTCTATGAAAGTATCTAGAACGATAAGTCCGCCTCCGAGTCCTCCTAAGTTGTTGCAGGTGGGTCCTAAGGAGTTCTAGAGGGGTAATGATAAGAATTTTGTGCCGAAAAAGTTGAGGAAAGTGTAGTGGTAGTCCAATCAGTTCAGGTATAGTGGTATATAATGGAACGATGCGCATCTTAGATCACCCATAACAGGCATAAACTTCTGGATTGACCCCCATCTAATCGGTCTGCAACTCCTCCACAAAACCGGATAGAGCAGTCAACACTTACACCTGACCTCAAAATCTACCTCCCCCATCCAATACCGACTAAACGGCAACGACTACCTCTAGAACATAATATTATGGATAAGTAGTGATAACAAAATATCAGGGATTTAGTTGGTATCGCATGGTGGACGTAAGGATGGGTTTGGTAATCGAGGTAAGGGGAGGAAGTTTGATTTTGGGATAAGGGAGCCAGAGAAACCGGTTTATAGTTTTGGGAAGTTTAGGATCGTGGATAATGTGTCGGATATCACCAAACTTGGGTTTGAAGTTATTTGATGATTTTTAAGGATTTGGTTTAGTTTTATGTATTTATATGCTTTTATTGGTGATATGGTTAGGGATTCTAATCATATATGTTACTGATTATATTAGCTTGGCTGCAATTAATTATTATTGTGAATATGAGCAGTGCGATCAACCGTAGTAGTTCTTTACATGGTATGCAGTTAAACATGTAGAAAACGTAGCTTTTGCTTAAAAAATTAAAGAAATCAACACAAA
>Ga0169931_10008932_pt1 | contig 14533 bp, 16 predicted proteins | sample Kivu_15m_20L_FD_129675 | JGI IMG/M metagenome (GOLD analysis project Ga0169931, IMG submission 129675) | Freshwater microbial communities from Lake Kivu, Western Province, Rwanda to study Microbial Dark Matter (Phase II) - Kivu_15m_20L... | ecosystem: Environmental > Aquatic > Freshwater > Lake...
GACATGGGAGTCGTACGCCGGGCTGCCCAGCCACCCCCACCACGACCGCGCCCGCCGCTACACACCGCTGGGCCCCGGGGCGGTGTTCTCGTTCGGCATCCGTGGTGGACGCACAGCGGGCGAGGCGTTCATCGGTTCGGTGCAGTTGTGCAGCCACCTCGCCAACATCGGAGACGCCCGCACCCTGGTCATCCACCCCGCCAGTACCACCCATCAACAACTCGGTCCCGAGCAGTTGGTGGCCGCCGGTGTTCCCGACGACCTCATCCGGATCAGCGTGGGCCTGGAAGACGTGGACGACGTGCTGTGGGATCTCGACCAGGCACTCGCCAAGGCCACGGAGGTCGGGCGATGAGTTGGGTGGCGCCCTCGGCCCGCGACCGGTTGGCCATGCTGCGCGCCACGCGTACGGTGGCCATCGTCGGGGCCTCCGACAACCCGTCGCGAGCCAGTTACTTCGTGGGCACCTATCTGCTGGCCAGCAGCGATTTCCGGGTGTGGTTCGTGAATCCGGCCGCCACCACGGTGCTCGGGCATCCCGCCTACCCGAGCCTGGCGGCACTGCCCGAGGCCCCCGATCTGGTCGACGTGTTCCGCAAACCCGCCGACCTGCCGGTGGTGCTCGACGAGGCGATCGCCGTGGGGGCTCGAACCCTGTGGTTGCAGTTGGGGCTGTCCGACGACGACGTCGCCCGCCGCGGTCACGAGGCGGGGCTGAACGTGGTCATGAACCGGTGTCTGAAGATCGAACACGCGCGTTTCCACGGGGGACTGCACCTGGCCGGCTTCAACACCGGGGTGATCAACTCGCGGCGCCGCCTCGACTGACGTCACCCGCGACCCCCGCACACGCAGAATCCCCGATGTCGGGACACCGACTCGCGGTTTACGGTGCCCAGGCATGAAGCCGGGGGATGCACTCGCCGACTACATGATCACCGATCTCCTCGCCGGTGACGGGGCCACGCGCGTCTACGGCGCCCGCCCGCCCGAACGTCTCGGCCTGGGTGCGCAGCGCGTGGCGGTGAAAGTACGGCCCGGTGGCGACGACCAGGCGTTCCGCCGGTTCTCGCGCGAACTCAAGATGTACGCGCGTGTTGCCGACCCCGGACTGCTCACGGTGTACGACGCCGGACAGCACGACACCATGTTCTTCTACACGACGGAGTGGTGCGACGGGGGTTCGCTGGATACGGCGGCGGATCTGTCCCGCACCGTGCGCCTGCGGGCGTTGGCGCGGGCAGCACGCGCCGTCCACGCCCTGCACGAGGCCGGCATCGTGCACCGGGACATCCGACCGGCGACCATTCTGCTGCGCAGCGATCAGACCGCGGTGCTGGCCGATCTGGGCGCAGCACACGTCGGCACCGCCACCATGACGTCCATGGCTCCCATGGCCTCGGTGGGGTTCGTCGACCCGCAACTGCTGATGGGCGAGGCGGCCACGCGCTCCACCGACATCTACGCCCTGGGCGCCACCCTGCATCGCGTTCTCACCGGCCAGCACCTGCATCCCCACCTCGGCGGAAGCGACATGCTGCTGGCACTGCGCACCGTGCTCAGCCAAGCGCCACGGATCGACCGCGCGGTGCTCTCGGCCGAGGAGGCCGACCTGGTGGCGTCCTGCGTGGACCGGCGTACCGATGCCCGTCCGCCCACCGCCGAGGCGTTCGCCCACCTGGTCGACGACCTCGTGGAGCGTGCGCCATGACCACCCGCATCATCTCGCTGCACGACATCGACGACGACGATCCGCTCCCGCCGCCCAGCCCACTGCCCATCCACGGGAGCGACTCCGTGGGGACGACGCCGCAACGCGGTGGTGTCCTGGTGTTCGACAACGGCACGGTCGTCGTCGTGACGCAGACCACCGTGGTCGGCCGTGATCCGGCGTCGGACCCACGGGTGGCAGCCGGACACCTCCACGGTGCGGTGCTGACCGGTGCCGACATGGTGGTGTCGCGTGCGCACGCCGAGGTGCAGGTGGCCAGCGATGGGGTGGCGGTGGTCGACCGCCGGTCCACGAACGGCACGCACTGGCGTCGAATGGGAACCGAGCAGTGGCAGCAACTGGAACCCGACGTTCCGACGGCACTGCGCCACGGTGACGGCCTGTCGTTCGGGGGACTGACCTGCCGCTTCGAACCCCTGGGTGACGCCGGGTCGGCATGACCTCGTCGCTCGCTGCACTGCTGGCCGCCGACACCGCCCCCATCGTGCGGGTGCTGCTGGCGCTCGCCGTGGTACTGGCCCTGGGTCGCCTGGTCGGGGCGCTGTTCGCTCGCATCGGTCAACCGATCGTGATCGGCGAGATCCTCGCCGGGATCGCCCTCGGACCCAGCCTGCTCGGCCTGCTGCCGGGTCGACTCGACGACCGCCTGTTCCCCGACGAGGTGCTGCCCTACCTGAGCGTGGTGTCCAAGTTGGGGATCGTGCTGTTCATGTTCGTGGTCGGCCTCGAACTGGATCTGGGGGTGGTGCGCAGCAGTGGTCGGCGGGCGGTGATCATGTCGCTCTCGTCCATCTCGCTGCCCTTCGTCCTCGGTGCGACGGTGCTGGCGCCGGCGCTGTTCGATCGCTACCCGTCACCTCCTCGAGCCGACGGCACCACGGCGGACCTGACCCCGTTCGCCCTGTTCGTCGGCGTGTCCATGTGCGGCTCGGCTTTTGCCATCCTGGCGCGCATCCTGGCCGAGCGCGACATGTTCAGGATTCCGCTCGGGGCGACCCTGGTCGCCTGTGCCGCCATCGACGATGTCGTGGTGTTCACACTGCTAGCGGTGACCACCGCCGTGGCGGGCGGCGGTGGCTTCCAGGGCGTGCTGACCACGATGGGTGAACTGGCACTGATCGTGGTGCTCCTCGTCGTGCTGGTCCGCCCCGTCGTCGCGCGTCTGGTCCTGCGGCCCTACCTGCAGTCGGGCCGCTTCGGCGCCGAACAGATGGCCGTCGTGTTCCTGTTCCTCATGCTCACGGCCTGGGCGACAGCCTGGATCGGCGTGAGCGAGTTGATCGGTGCGTTCCTGTTCGGTGCCACCATGCCCCGCGAACCCCGCGTCGGCGGCAAGGACCCGGAACTCTTCAGTTCCATCGCTGGGCGCGTCGAAGGGGTCTCGGTGCAACTGCTCCTGCCGGTGTTCTTCGTGGTCGCAGGCCAGGGCGTCATGTTGGGTGGCCTGGGTGCCTCCGACGTGCTTCCCGCCCTGGTCGTGGTGGCCGTGGCCTCGTTGGGCAAGTTCGTGGGAGGTGCCACGTCGGCGCGACTGACCGGGCTGCCCCGCCGTCAGGCCCTGGCGGTGGGCACGCTCATGAACACCCGCGGGCTGGCCGAGCTGGTGGTGCTGGGCCTGGCGCGCGACACCGGCGTCATCAGCACCGAGGTGTACACGATGCTCGTGATCATGGCCGTGGTGACCACCACCATGTCGGGCCCGCTACTACGCCTCGTGTATCCGGACCGCGCCCTGCGTCGCGATATCGCCGAGGCCGAACGCGCCGGCTCTGGCGGTGCCGGCGACCGGGCCATGGTGTTCGTCCAGCACGTCGGGGAGGCCGAGGCCCTCGTCGACCTCGCGGTCGCCTTCGGGGGTGCCCGACCCACCTCAGCCGTGACCCTGGTGCAGTTCGTACCGGCCGAGGACGGCTTCGGTGCGGTCGCCGAAGCCCTGGTACCCCTCCAGGCGCTGCGAGGACGCTGCGAGACGGCAAGGGTTCCGTGCACCGTGGTCTGCCGGCCCAGTGCCCGGCCTCATGACGACCTGCTGACCGAGATCCGCAGAGTCGCTCCCGACGCAGTTCTGCTGGCCTCGGGGTCGGGCGACCTGGTGTCGGCGATCGCAGCAGAGGGTGTCGACGTGGTGCAGGGGCGGGGTAGGGGGGATGTCTCGGTCGGCCTCATCGCACCCGGCGGGCCCGGGCGGCACGAGCGGGCCGCCCTCGAACTCGCGGTCAGACTGGCGCTGCATGGGCGAGTGCCACTCCAGGTCGAGCCCCTGTCCCGCCGGGTTCGGCGACATCTCTCGCAACTGGGTGTCGATCTGGGGGCGGGTTCGCTGGCGGTGACGACCGGTGGTGGGGACGGCACGCTCAGCGTGACTGCCGGCGACCGGGAGCGTCTGAGCATCTACGACAGGCTGGGGCCCTGGCGGGTGGGCGAGGTGGTCACCCCGCTCAGCAGTAGATGAGTCAGTACGACTCCGGTGACGCCGACCCGTCGGGGGCGTCCGCGTCGCTCACGATGCTGATGGCACCGCTGGGGCATACGGCCACGGCCTGGTGTGCCTCGCTGATCTGACGCGTCTGGGTGAGGACGTCCACCAACACCACAGGTAGGTCGTCGTCATCGAAGGCGAACAGCCACGGATGGTTGTACACGCATTCGCCGGCCATGGCGCAGCGGCTCCGGTCGATCTCCACCCGCACGGTCAGGCCCCGTCGAAGCTGATCCACAACTCGCGTGGTGACCGGAACCCACCCGAGTCGATGTTGGGCGAGGTGATGCCCTCGTGAGCGGCGTGCGTGGGACGAGGGTCGCCCATCACCTGCATCATGCGGGTGCAGGCGATCACCGCTTCCTGTCGGGCCATGGCGTACCCCATGCAGAAGTGCTGTCCAACCCCGAACCCCAGATGCCCGGGCTTATGCGATCGGTAGCGGGCCGAACGGTTCTCACGCCCCATGTGCAGATCGTCGCGGAAGATGTCGAAGGTGTCGGGGTCGGCGAACACCCGCTCGTCGCGGTTGCCTGCTCCCAGCAACAGGATCACGAGCGCACGCTCGGGAACGACCCGGCCGTACATCTCGACCTCTCGAGTGGTGTAGCGGGCCTGGACGTGCACCACGGGGTCGTAGCGCATCATCTCGGCGAACACGTTCTCCCACAGCGATGGGTCCTGCTTCACCGCTTCGAACTGGTCGGGGCGGGTGTACAGCATGTGGTACCACATGTTGGCGATCGCCTTGTCGGTGGTGTCGCCCCCGGCGGCGAGCAGCAGGGCGATGAAACCCTTGACCTCGTCGTCGGTCATGCGAACCCCGTCCAACTCGGCTTGGCACAGACGTGTCAGGAGGTCCTCGCGTGGATGCATCCGCCGATCGTCGATGAGAGGATCGAGGTAGGCCCACATCTCGTTGCGGGCCCTGATTCCCCGGGCCAGGTGCTCACCTCCGAAGCCCAACCCGGCGATGAGCGCCTGGTACCAGCCCACGAATCGGTCCTCGTCCTCGCGCGGTAACCCCAGGATGTTCGAGATGACGCGAATGGGGAACTGATTGGTGAATGCCGAGACGATCTCCACCTCTCCCCCGGTGAGGTTCTCGGCGATCAACTCCTCGGCGATCTGCTCGATGAAGGGGATGAACGAGACCAGACCCTGCCCCACGAACTGACCGGCCACGATGTTGCGAAGCCAACGATGCCGGTCCGAGTTGCCGTACTCGAGGATGTTGGGGCCGAACACGTGGCTGGACCCGAACCTGTAGGGACCGTCCACCTTGTACAGCGCTCGGTCGAAGGTCTCGTTGTCCTGGAACGCTGCGTTCACGTCGTCGTAGCGGCTGAGCATCCATCGGTTGTGGAACCGGTCGCGGAACAGTGGGTGATGGTCGCGCAGCCGCCGGTAGAGCGGGAAGGGGTCGTGCTGGTAGCCGGGCGAGTCGAACTCGCGTGGGTCGATCTCGTGCTGCAGCGAGGCCATGACCCGACCGTAGTCAGGCGGGGTGCCCGTCGGGCGAGGCGTCGAAGCTCTCCATCTCGGTGTCGAGGTCGGGGCGCTTTCCCCGGACCTCCCTGAGCGTGGCGTCCACGGTGCGCCTCAACTCGCTGCCCAACGCCGCTGCAGCGGAACCCAGGGGGTCGAGTCGCTCGCACAGCACCACCGCCAGACGGTCGTAGTACCAGCAGGATCCCGCACCCCTGGCGGCGGGGTTGAACCGCTCCCACAGCGCCTCGCCGTAGCGGCGGTAGTCGGCCAGGATGGCGCGAGCGTTGTGCAGTTTGTCGGCGGCCGACACCAGCACGACCATGTCGGGGGTGTGCCGGCGGTCGGCCAGGTGGGCCAGGTACGCCTTCTTGCGCTCGATCCAGGGGGCCTTGGTCGAGGGGTCCTCGACCAGGCTGTCTGAACACGCCCGCACGATGTCGGCCACCACGGCGCCGAACTCGGCGTGCAGCGCGTCGAGCATCTTGTCGCCACCGTGGTCCTCTGCGGCATCGTGCAGCAGAGCGGCGATGGCCTGGTCTTCGCTGCCTCCGTGCTCGAGGACCAGCGCCGACACCGACATGAGGTGCGACAGGTACGGGATGTTGGTGCCCTTGCGTACGTCGTCGGCGTGCAGCACCCGGGCGTAGTCGAGTGCAGCGGCGTAGCGGGTGGTCAGGACGGTGCGGGGTGACGGGTTCACGGTGGGCACAACCGTACGACGCGCGATCGGGCTCGTGCTGTGACCACCTATGCCCAACCTCCGGCATAGGCCACGAACTGGCCGGTGGTGAAGCGACTGGTGCCGTCGAGGAACGGCATGCAGAAGGCGGCGAACTCGCTCATGGTGCCCAGACGACCCAGGGGTACCTGAGCCTCGATCCTCGCTCTCACCTCGGGGTCGTCGGCGCCGCTGGCGCGCAGGAAGTCGGGGAAGTCCATGTAGTTGGTGCCCACAGCGTTCACCTGGACCCCATGGCGCGCCACCTCCTGGGCCACGTTGGCCACCAGCATGTTGGCGCCGGCTCGCACCGACGAGTACAGCGGGGCTCCCGGGGTCGGGCGAGCACCCGAGGCACTGGTGATCACCAACACCTGCCCCTCGCGCCGCTCGATCATGGGCGCCAACACCGCCTTCAACACGTGGTACGGCGCCTCCAGGCAGCCCCGCGTGGCGGTGCGCAGGTCGTCGAGGGTCGAGTTCATGAAGCGCCCCGTGACGATGAGGCCCGAGAACGCCACGGCCGCATCGAGGTGACCGAAGCGGTCGAGGGCTGCGGCCACGAGACGCGAGGACGACTCGGGATCAGCCAGATCCCCCACACGGTTGACCACCTCGACGGCGACGCCGCCTGCGGTCAGTTCGTCCACCAGCGCCGGGTCGGCGTCACCCACCACCAGATCGTGACCCCGCGCCGCCAGGTGACGACACAGTTCAGGGCCTACGTAGTGACGGCCGTTGGCCACGAGGGCCACACGCCGGTGGATGGTCATGCCCACAACCTAGTCCTTCCGGGCCGGGGGTTGAGGTTGCGGGTGGTGGTGTCTGTGGTTGGTGGTCATGATGCTGTGCGGGGACGGTAGCTGTTGAGGAGTTGGGCGGGTGTGCGGCCGCGCATGTAGTCGCTGTGGTTGCGGCGACGGTGGTGGTAGCGGGTGAGCCAGCTGTCGGCTTCGGCTTGTAACTGGCGGATGGAACTGAACCGGCGACGGTGGAACGCTGGCCGCCAGCATTCCTGTAGGGCGGTGCCTTGGAAGCGTTCCACGACGGCGTTGTGGTTGGGTGAGCGGGGTGGGATCCGGATGTGGTCGATGCCTTTGGTAGCGAGGTGGGCGCGGAATCCGGCGGCGACGTATTCGGGTCCGTTGTCGGTGAGCACTGCCCGCACGGGGACACCGAGCCGTCGGAAGTGTCGCACGATGTGATCGACGAAACGGATCGTGTGGGCTGCGGTGACCGGGCCGATGACGATCAGCATGATCGCCCAGCGGGTCGCGACATCGATCGCGGTCAGTTGGTAGACCTTGCCGACACCTTTCAGGTTGCCGATGTAGAAGCTGTCCATGGCGACCGCATGTCCTGGTGCTGGGCTGTAGTGGCAGAACCCGAACGGTTCGCTGTCACGACTGGCGTCGGTTGACACCCCGGTCGTGGCGGCGGTGATCGCCGCGGCCCGAGCGACCCGCTGGGAACGGCGGCCAAGACCGTGGTCGACGAGGTGTTTCTGCACCGTTGTCTTGCCGATCTGGTAGCCGCGCTCGGCGAGCCGATCGGCGTACTGGCGGCACCCCAACGTCGGTTCCATCACGGCGAGCGTGAGGAGTTCTTCCACGATGTGGGTCGGGGTGGCGTTAGGCAGTTGCGGAGCGCGGCGGGACTTGGGCATCAACGCCTCGAGCCCGTACTCGGTGGCGATCTTGCGCCACTCGTAGTACCGGGTACGCGAGATGCCTGTCAGCCGGCAGGCCTCGGTGATGTTGCTGATCTCGTCGGCCAAAGCAAGCAAACGGACGCGTCGGTGAGAGATGATCTCTGCTGGTGTCACGGTGGTGGTTCCTTCTGGCTCTGTGAGAGGAACCACAGGCTCCACCACCGTGCCCACCACATGGTGGACCCGCCACCTCAACCCCCGGACAGGAAGCACTAGTGCTGATCCTCGCGCTCGTGGGCGGCGTTTTCGCCCTCGGTGCGAACCAAGCCCACGCGCAAAGCGAGGTCGACGACGAGGTCAGCCCACTCGAGAGTTCCACCCCGACGGTCAACGCCGTGTTGGACGCACCGCCCACGCAGTTGCAGTTGACCTTCGCCGAAGGGTTCGCTGAGGGCATCACCGCCGAGAACGTCGGCATGGCCATTTCGTGTGGTGGCACACCGCTGGGGTTGGGACCCCGTGCCCTCGGTCCCGACGGCCGCACCGTGTTGGCTCCCATCACCCAGATCGCCCCCGGCGACCCGTGCGCGGTGTCGTGGCGACTGCCCAGTGGTGTGGTGGGCACCTTCGAGTTCACCGTGCGGGGAAGTTTCGCCCCCACCACGGTTCCTGGCGCACCCACCACCGCGCCGCCTACCACCACCCCGGGCACCGGCCCCGCCACCATCGTGGTGGACCCCGCCGATGTGAGCGAGAACGTGGTGATCCCCGGCGGCACCCTGCTGGCGCTGGCGCGCTGGTTGTCGGTGCTGGGTCTGGTGGCGTTGCTGGGCACGCTGGCCACCGCCTGGCAGACCACCGCCGAGTTGACCGGACGAAGTTCCACCAGTGCGCTCAGCCCGGTGTCGTGGGCCGAACTGCTCGACGACCCGACCGGCCGGCCGGTGTTCGCCCGGTTGGTGCTGGTGGTGTTGTTGGGATGGGTGGTCGCCCGCCCCCTGCGTGCCGTCGACCCCACCACCCAGTTGGCGGCCATCGCCCTCCCGGTGTTGGCGGTGGCCACCTACGGCTTCTCGCGCACGGGTATCGACAACGCCACCACCGTGTACCCCGCAGCGATCGTCCACGCCGTGGCCATGGCGGTGTGGCTGGGGGGTCTGGCGGTGACCGCCCGGGTGGTGCTGGCCAAACCCGGCGAGGACGACCTCGTCTACGCGCTGCGCGGGTACGCCAAGTTGGCCACCCCCGCCATGCTCATCGCCATCGTGTCGGGGGTGGTGCTGTCGCAACGTCTGGTCGACGGCGAACTGTGGTCCACCCGCCACGGCCGGTGGATCGTGCTGAAAGCGGTGCTGGTGGGCATCACCGCCTACCTGGGGCTGGTGGCCCGGCGACGGTGGCGCCGACGTCTGGCCCGCGCCGAAGTGTTGGAACAACGCCTGGCCCGGCCCATGCGCCGCGCCCTGTCGACGGAGTTGCTGCTCGGTGTGATCATTCTGGGGGTCACCGCCGGTTTGGCCGCCAGCCGACCGGCTGCGGTGCAACCGGTGTCACCCGCCACCGGCTACGCCTTCGACACCACGCTCGCCACCGAGGGTTTCCAGGTGCGCCTGTCCATGACGCCCCTGGTCGCCGGCCCCCAGGCGCTGCGTGCCGAAGTGCTGCAACCCGAACAGTTGGAATCGCTGCGCATCACCCTGCAGCCCACCGAGGTACCGACGTCGCCGGGTTGGGCCATCGACGTACCACTGCAGAGCGACGGTGCGGCGGTACTGCGACTCGCTCAGGGATGGCGACTCGAGGTGCCGGGTGTGTGGAGTGTGGACATCACCGCACGGGGTCCCACCGGTCTGCTCCCCAGACTGTCCACCTCGGTGGTCATCGCCGATCCGTTGGCCGACTGACGCGTTCAAGTCGCGATGCCGCGCTGGTACTGGTGGAATGTGGCTACCCACATACCATGTTCGTCAGCATCTCCGAGGCCAAGGCACGTCTATCTCGGTTGATCGCCGAGGTGGTCATTCGCCGACACAACGTCCCGGTGGCGAAGTTGGTGCCGTTCCGCCCGCTCATGCCACCTCGTCGGCTAGGTGGTTGGGAAGGGCAGGTCGACATCGCACACGACTTCGACGAACTGCCCGAGGAACTCGCTGCGGCGTTCGGTGGTGAAGATCGGTGAGTGTGCTCCTCGACACCCACGTGGTGCTGTGGGCCTGTGAGCGCTCATGAGCAGTCGCGTTTGGCGCTCATAGAAATCCGCGGTTGGTGGTGGCGATTTCGAGGCCGTTGTGTTCGCGTAGTCGCCATGAGGGGCCTCGGATGTTGAACACGATGGCTTTGTGCATGAGTCTGTCCAAGATGGCAGCGACGACGGCGTCGCCGAAGGTGGACCCCCTCAGCTACTAACACCACAGAGGGGACGCCAACCAGCGAATACGCCACGTATGTGACGCACTTTCGCTGAACGGTCGGCGACATCGATCTGCATACGCCAACCTCACTCCCGCCGGGCAACAGGTGCTGCCGTTGCTCTCCCACCTGCCTGCCTCGGAGGGCTTTGATCAGGGGCTTGGGACCAGGCCGAAGGCGTCGCAGTGAACCGGGCGGACGGTAAGGAAGTGTGCGCGGTCCGAGGTGGCGATGCTCGTCACGCCGAGTCGTTCGGCCACGGCGATCACACTGGCGTCAGTTCCACCAAGAGGCAGGTCTCGGTATTGCTCGACGAGGGTCTCAGCTCAGAGCGTTCGGATGCGGCGCCAGTCGGTTTGGTTGAGATTCTCGACGACCACCGTTCCGTCGAGAATTGCGTCATAGAAGGCTGGCTCCACATGAGGCCCGAGTTCCCGGGACACGAGGTAGACCACTTCGGCCACGACCAACGGCGTGGTGACCAAGGGTCCAGGTGCTGTCTCCAAGAGTTCACGACACGGTTGGTGGTGGCGGTCCGATCGGTCGGCGGCGGCCACGAAGGGCCCCGAATCGACCATCAACACCGGTCAGCCCCACCGAATCCGTCGGCCAAAAGTGCATCGACCTGATGGCTGATCCCCTGCGTACTGGCGCCGATTCCAGCGAAGCTGAGGCGACGGCGCTGCGAGAGAGCAGAAACCTCGGGCACATGACTGCTGAGGACTTCCGTGGCGAGCTCGTCTGCAGTGAGGCCGCGGGCCGCTGCAGCAGCTTCCAGACGACGAGCGATGTCATCGGGAACGTGCACGATCATCGACATGGCCAAAGCCTACGTGGTGAGCCGACACGCGCTGCGGTGCCAACGACGGTGCCTCATCCCCCAATCCGTTCAGAGATTTCGCCACCAATGCGACGCACTTCTGCTGAACGGCTGGCAGTAAGTGGCGGTGGCGGGCAGCAGCACGTTGCCAGCGAGGCCGCCGCGCTCGAGGTCAGTGGCACCACAGGGGTTTGCCACACGGGCGCCCCCAGCCCTATCGGCAAACTCGGGAGTTGATGGGGGACGGTGACAGCCCTACCGCCAGCGCGTCGCCGCGGTGAGGAGGGCATCGGTCTGAAGCCTCTCCGTCGCGCTGAGACCGGACTTTGCCGACAGGGATCCAGAGTCGTCGGTTGTTCTGGGCGTGGGTGACCGTGCTCCTGGCGACCACCTCCGTAAAATGTAACGCTATAGCGGGTAAATGTAACGCGATGCGATTACATTTACCCCCGTGCAACGGACCCTCGAAGAGATCCTTGACCTGCTCCGACGCGGCGGATCCGATACGACGGACATTGAGGTGAAAGCCGCCGTCGGAGGGTTTCCAGAGAGCCTTACAGCTTCGCTGAGCGCTCTGGCGAATCTACCCGGCGGCGGAGTAGTCGTGCTCGGCCTCGACGAGCACGACGGGTTCCGCCCTGTTCCGATCAACGCCAGCGCCCTCAAACAGGCTCTCGGTTCAAAGGCCCGCACCTTTCAGCCACCGCTCACGATCGAGATCGAAGACGGCACGGTCGACGGACTTTCCATCGTCGTCTGCCGAGTTCGCGAATGCAACGCCGCCCATAAGCCGTGCCGAGCATCGGACGGCCGGGCATACCTCCGCTCCTGGGACGGTGATCACCTGGTCACCACGCTCGACGAGCAAGCCTTCCTGCTCCAGCGCGGCCACCCTGACGCGGACCGCGCCGAGGTTCCCAGCACCAGTGTTGATGACCTCGACCCTGTGCTGGTTGCACAGTGGAACCGCAACGTAGTGGCGAATGATCCTCGAGGCCTCGGACGCTTTGACGACGGCGAGCGTCTGCAGCGGGCGGGGGTCGTCAGCCGGCACGGAGCTATCACTCTCGCCGGGCTGCTGACCCTCGGCGTTCACCCCCAGCAGTTCTTTCCCCGCTTGAGCCTTCAACTTGCTGTTGCCGGCCGAGGTGCAACTCGCACCGATGACCTCACGGTCGCCACCGGTCCGCTGAGCTCAATGCTTGACGCAGCGATGGACTGGGCCCGACGAGTCCTTCCGGCCAAGCAGTGGGAAGGCGAAGATGGTCATCTTCGCAACGTGCCCGTGATCCCACTCGTGGCGTTCCGCGAGCTCGTCTCGAACGCGCTCGTGCACCGTGACTTCAGCGATTGGGCGACAGGCACACCGGCCGAAGTGCGCCTGTTGCACGATCGACTCCTCGTCGTGAATCCAGGCGGTCTGCACGGAATCTCCGTAGATCAGCTCGGCTACGAACGCACGACAACATCTCGCAACGCGCGCCTTGTCGCTATCGCCCAACACGTGACATCTCCGGACACGGGCGGGCGCGTCATCGAGGCGTTGTCCACCGGTCTCGCGGTCGTTCGGGACGAGCTCCACCGAGCCGCCCTGCCCGCGCCAGTGTTCGTCGACAACGCCATCCGATTCACCGCCATCGTCAAACGTTCGGAGCTTGCCCCGTCGCCACGGAGAGCCGGACGCAATCGGGTGGAACAAGACGTCTACGCCGCACTCGTGGCCGGACCTCAAACAGCACGGTCGCTGGCAGCCATCGTCGGCACCGGCGAACCCAATGTTCGTAAGGCACTGCGATCATTGGTGAAGCAAAGTCTCGTCGTCACGCACGGGGGCAAGGGGCGCCCCACGACCTACGAGCGGGCGACGCCACCGGACTGACTTGCCGTTCCCCGCACGGGATACTCCTTGGGGCTTCCTCCGTACCCCACCAACTCCCGAGTTTGCCGATAGGCCCCCAGCACAACCCGCCTCGGGTCACCACGGGGCAGTGCGATCCATGCGGGCCAACGCAGCACGCGTCTGCGCAGGCGTCGGACGGTGTTCCCCAGCCAACTCAGCGTCCCGGCGCAGCTGATCGGCCAGCGACAGTCGGAGATGACTAGCGGCATGGAGTCGCAATTGTTCGGCCACCCACTGCGAGAACGGAACACCCAACGACTCGATGAGAGGGATCACATCGTCGGGAAGACTGATGGTCTTGTTGGGCACGTACGTATCATAAGTACAGCAATTCCCGGCATGCTCCCCGGCCATCTCATGGATCCGGTCAACACCCGAGGGAGATGGCCAGCAACTCGTGAACCTCCTTCACGGGCGCGGCGATGTCGCCATGACCACTGACGAGATCATGGCGCTCACTCGCGACTGACTCGAGCCCATGGAAGGCTTCGGGTTCGTACACTCCACGGGGTGAAAGGTCCGCTGCAGATCACGTTCGTCGCCTCGGCGACCGACGTGCGTGGCCTTCCCGACTCGCCCGCCGAAGTCACCTTCGTGGGGCGTTCGAACGTAGGCAAGTCGTCGCTCATCAACGCCCTCGCCAACCAACGTCAGTTGGCACGAGTGTCGAACACACCGGGCCGCACGCAACTCATCAACATGTTCGAGGTCACCAACAAAGGAACCCTGGTGGACCTGCCGGGTTACGGCTACGCGGCGGTGCCTGGGCGCGTGAAGCAGGGTTGGCAGGCGATGATCGAGGGCTACCTGCTCGAGCGCGAACCACTGGTCATGGTGTTCGTGCTGGTCGACGGCGAAATCGGCCCCACAAAACTCGACGTGCAGATGCTCGCCTGGCTCAGAGAGAACGACGTGCCCCACACCGTCGTGGCCACCAAAGGCGACAAGGTGAAGCCCTCCAAGCGCGCCACCCGCAAGAAAGACCTGGCGGCAGGGTGCGACCTGGAGCCCAGCGACAAAAAGTCGGGTGGTCGCCGGCCGCTACGCGACCAGCGACCACCAAAAAGTGATGAAGTGATGAAGTGCTAAAAGGCCCGCACCGGACGGACCCGGTCGTTGTTCGGCTTGGCGCTGTTGCCCTGGCCCCCGTTGCCGAAGAACTGGGCCCACGCGTTGTTCGCGTCGCCCTCCGAGGAACTCCAGTAGCGGTCGGCCGCAAAACCACCAACACCGGCGGTACGCAGATTCGTGTACATCACCATCAACTCACCAATCGACGGCAACCACCAACTACCTGCACCGGCCCCACCAGCGACTGCGTGCGTTGCCGATA
>Ga0169931_10008934_pt1 | contig 14531 bp, 18 predicted proteins | sample Kivu_15m_20L_FD_129675 | JGI IMG/M metagenome (GOLD analysis project Ga0169931, IMG submission 129675) | Freshwater microbial communities from Lake Kivu, Western Province, Rwanda to study Microbial Dark Matter (Phase II) - Kivu_15m_20L... | ecosystem: Environmental > Aquatic > Freshwater > Lake...
CTGTGTAACAGCCGGGCTTCGCCGTCGCACCCGCTACGCGGGCAACCAATTCAGAACCAGAACGAGAAGCCGGCAGAGCCCAACAGGCCACCGCGCATGATGCCCAGGTTCATGCCGGATGACTTCGCAGCGTCGGTGTCGTCGGGCGCAACGCAACCGCCGCTCTCGAGGTTGTCTAAAGTACAGAGGTCTGATTCGCGGTCGGAAACCGGGTCAATCGTCAGACCACCACGGATGTACACCGAGAAGTGCTTGGACAGGAACACCTCACCGCGTACACCTGCCTCAAAAGAGAGGTCTAGTGCAGAAGTGACAATGTTTTCATTGATATCATCTGCGCCTTCCCCGGTTACTCGAAACCCAACCAGACCCACATTCACGCCGCCGTAGCCAGAGAGAGTCGCCTGACGGCTGGTGGCGATTCGGTACTCACCGAGCAGGCCGATATCAAAGCGGCTTTGCCGCAAGCCCGTCTTGTCTCCGCCATCCGGCTCGAAGCTCCCTGAGTTCAGGTTGCCACCAAAAGTCAGCTGCAGGCCTAGCGCCTCGGTAATGTAGTAGCGAAGACCAAGGCCCGTGGAGTTGGCGATGGTCGAGTCAATACCGACCGCGAAGGTGCCTTCCTTGTTCGAGAAGGAGTCTTCGTCGGCAAACGCGGTGCCAGCGAAGGCGGTGGTAGCAGCGAGGGCAAGCGCGGGTACAAGAATGCGATTCATGTCTGACTCCTACACGTTGAGGATGTACACGGAAGGCCACCCACATGGCACCTTCCCGACGAACGGTCCTTGACTCATAGACGCCGCGATCCACGCACGCAAATATTTCTGACCGATTTTTTCGACCTCCCCGACTGCCGACCAAACTGACCGATCAGTCCGTAGATAGCTGAAATGACGGCAAAACTCAGGTGCTGCAGCACTTCTGCTCCTTCACCATGGCACCTGCCGCGCGTTAGGTGCCTTCAATCGCGCACCGCCCCCCTTCCCGACATCGGTCTGCTCGCTGTAGCATCGACCACCGGCACCCTCTGAAACGGCATCCACTCGATGCGAAGCCCCACTGGCACCGCCGACGCCGACCAGATGGGAACCTTTCGAGCTCCCCACAGCGGTGCAAGCGCGGCCGCCGGCTCGTCATCCAGCACCAGACACTGCAGCCCTTCCCGTTCGATCACTACCTCGAACTCCTCAAACATGTCACGCGTCAGACGCGGATGCAGCTGGTCACGCCACGCGACTGAGCCACCTCGCACGCCGTGAAGCACGGACAGTGTCGCCGCACCGACCCGCGCAGCCCGTATCGAGCCACTGCCCTGAGACCTCAACCGACGTATCCCATACAGAGTCGCCGCCGCCTGTATCAGTTGTTCAGGATTCGCCGCCAACGCCGGATTCATCAGCGACCAGTTCAACGCGTCACACATGGTCGCGGGCAGCGTCTCTCGCGTGTGCCCGATATCCAGCAACGCCCTGCACATGCGTAATAACGCAACCAGATCAAGCACATGGGGCACTGCCGAACGCACCAGACCCGGGTCGTTCGTTCGCAGGTCCTCGAGCCATGCCTCGACCTCGCGCATGCGCAACGGCTCGGGAAAGTGCGGGGATGTCGCAGAATCTACCCTGCTCACCACGCTCGACTGCACCTCCCGATGCAAGGCTCCCTCGACCTCTCGGCTGACGCGCCACCACCAGGGCGCCGCAAACGTGGCCTGCACGAGCAGGGCGGCGGCCGTTCGCGTAGCTGCGTCCAATACACCGACCCCGTGAATCAGCCAGCCCACTCCGCAGACAATCCCCGCACCACCCAACAACCCCAGCTCCAGCGTCAGCCAGCGAATACGACCTTCCAGCGCACCCATGCGGCGAGCCTCTGCCTCGAGTGCTTCGCGCCGCCGACGCATGCCGAGCTCAGAAAGCTGCCCTGCCCGCCACTCGGCCTCGATGCTCATCTGCCGCCCGGGCCATGCGTCCAGAAAAAACCGCGTACACACCTCGGCCGCTCTCGCTGTTCCCTTGCCGAGCAGCAGTCCCGCGGCCGCCAACAGCAGCAGCGCACCCACAATGCCACCCCACTCCAGTGTGCTAAGCGGCATCGCCAACCACGCGATACTCCATGGTACCTGACCCGAGGCCGTCACGGTCGCGACCAGAGCGGCCGCCCAACCCAGCCGCAGCGCACCTGCCAGAGAGAGTCCAGCGAGACGATCGACGTTCCATGCGCCGGCGGTCTCGTGCAGCGAGACGGAATCCGGTTCTCTCCATACCAGCAGCGCGGGCGCGAAGATCGCGAGCTCCAGCCCCGGCGAAGGCACCGGAAGTGAGAGGGCGAGCGCGACTCCAACCAGCCACAGCAGTGCAGCCGTCATCGGCAGCGACTGACGAATCGATGTGTTCATGTCCATTCCCCGGGTTTGTGCGTGAGTGCATGAATGCCTCGTCGACAACTTCGGAGATTCGTTGCGTAAAAAACGACATGCGCGCCGGGAAGCATGTCGATTTTTTCTCAACGGCGGCTCATTCCACCCGCTCGGCGGCCGCGAGGGCCTTCAATCGCGCATGAATTTCGTCGCGCACTACACGAAAATGCTGCAACCGCTCGTCGTCCGTCAGCACCTCGTGCTTGCGATCGGGGTCAGGCAGCGGCCAGTGCAGACGACGAGCAGCACCCAGAAACACCGGGCACACCTCTTCCGCACACAGCGTAATCACCAGCTTCACCGAAGCCGGATCAATGGTCTGAACCGACTTCGATACATGTGACGTCAGGTCGTATCCCAGCTCGGCCATCGCCTTCACCGCCCACGGGTTCACCGACGATGGCATGGAACCAGCCGACTGCACGCGCACGGCGTCTCCAAACACCCGTCGAGCCAGCGCGTGCGCCATCTGCGACCTCGCCGAGTTTGCGACACACAGAAAAAGTATGCTGGAGAACTGGAGTTGGGCAACAGACATGAGACTCACGCGGAATCACAACAAATATCACAGTTGACGCAACCAGAGTTTCCCAGGGAACCGAGATATCGCTGACACCCAGAAGAAGCACGCAAATCGGGGCAAAGGCAAACATCATCATCAGGTCGTTCACCGAAACCCGGACCAGTGTGTAGTTGGCGTTTCCATTAGTGAGGTGGCTCCACACGAACACCATGGCCGTGCATGCGGCCACGCCCAGCAGAATCATCCCTGCGATGTTCTGGCTTGCATCCGCTTCTGGCACCAGGCCTGCGAATAAATACCCGAAAAATAGAATTCCGAGTGCAGCCATCGTGAACGGCTTGATCAGCCAGTTTATGACCAGCGTCAGGGCCAGCCCTTTGGCCGTTTTCCGACACCGCGCAGACAGGAGGGATCCACCTTCAGCATCATGGGGTAAACCATGAGCCCGATGAGCGCGGCCACGACCAGATTCACCCGGGCGATTTCCAGTCGCGCAACGGCCTGAAATGCATCAGGTACTGCCAGGCCGAGGCCCACGCCCACAGCGATCGCGAGCGCTACCCAGACCGACAAAAACCGTTCAAAGTTCCCCATTTTTAATGCTCCACGGCGGCATCCACCACCTCGGTAACGCCGGCCGCCCGTTCGGCGAACAGCTCGCCCTTCAGGTCACACGCGAGCGCCAGCGTATTGCTGATGGTTCCGAATTTCTGGATGTTCCGGTGCATCGGCTGACAGCGTGCCGCGCTCTCCCCGGTATTACAGATGCAGCACATAACGAGCCTGAGTAATGCGAGGCGGGCTATCCTGTCGCTCCAGGTCGACGCTGACTTCCGCCCCGCTCCACGTGAAGTGCAGCGTGTGCGAAAAGCGTTCCACGTTTTTGAGTACGCAGGCCGCCAGCGCGCTGGCCAGAAGATGTGCCGGCCCGGGGATGGCGTCGCCCATCTGTGCGCTGCCATCCATCGGAATGTCCTGCTGAAGCGCATGCACGATCGCAGCGCCACCTGGCTGGTTGGTGCCCCGCACCTGATAAATCCGGTTTAGCATGCCCGAATCCGGTGTGTTGGGGTCAATGAGTTTAGAGTGCGGCAATCAGCGCCCGCAGCTGGTCGATCGCGGCTGGCTCCACGCAGTAGCGGACACGCGGCCCGTCAATGGCACCCCGAATCAGGCCAGAATCCTTCAACTGTTTCAGGTGCTGCGAGACGGTTGACTGTGCGAGCGGGAGCTCGTCGACGATTTCGCCACAGACGCACGGCTCGCGTCGCAGCAGCAGCCGCATGATCGCCACCCGCGCCGGATGTCCCAATGCGCTGGCATAGCGGGCCAGCTGCTCATTTGCGGCGCTCTCATCGACCGGTGCCACTGCAGATATCAGCGGCGGAGGGCAACAGGGCTCGCCTGCGGTGGCCTCTGGACAGCACGACTCAGCACGACTCAGCACGATCTGCTGGCGTATCACGGGCGAATGGGGTCGCGGACATCAATGCCTTCCTCACAAACGTTCATCGTCGATATACGATGATCATATCTTTCCACGTATGACCAGCATTCTGGTATCTGGTGCGCCGTATCCCCTTTACCCGTGTTGGCTCATGACGATCGTTCGTCTCGTCTTGCGATGGCTTGCCGTTGTCGCGTTTGTTCTGGTCGGCGTGGCGCATTTCGTCTTCGAAGACTTCTTTTTGTCGATTGTGCCGCCCTGGATTCCGTTTCACAGGGCGTGCGTGCTGCTGAGCGGGGTCGCCGAGATCGCCGGCGGTCTGGGACTCATCCTGGAGCGCACACGACGGGCGGCAGCGTGGGGTCTGCTGGCGCTCCTTGTTGCGGTGTTTCCGGCGAACCTGTGGATGGCGTTCACAGAGACGTGTCCACGCGGTCTGGAGTGTACGCCGCTTAGTCTCTGGATTCGCCTGCCCTTCCAGTTGATCTTTGCCGCGTGGATCTGGTTTGTCGGGCTCTCACGCGGCGCCACGCAACGCTTGCGTTGAGCGAGCCAAGCAGACAGTATACCGGTCTTGCGTCGCGTTTGTGGCTTGCTTTCCCACCCCACTCCCCGGAGTTCCCTGTGGCAGATGTATTTGTAAAGGAATCCCACAAGCTCGGCACCGCAGCTGCGATTCAGCGTCTCGCATCGTTTGAGGGCATGCTGGCGAAGTATGGCATCAAGCCGGCGTGGAAGGGTAATCGCGCAGACATTAACGGCACCGGCGTGAAAGGCTCGATCACGGTGACCGACACCGACGCGACCGTGGAATTGTCCCTTGGCATGCTGGCGCGCGCGGCGGGCATCAAGGCTGACAAGCTGACAGAGTCGATTCGTAAGCGCGTGCGCGAGGCGTTCGACGCGGCGTAGTTCGGTGGCTTCGACAGGCTGGCGGGGACCCGAAAACAGGAATCATTGCTGGACTTGGCCACCACAGGTGGTAGGCACTTCGCGCCCTCGCTCCCGGCTGTACCCTCTGGTCGGCCCGTTCCCTTTGCCCAGTGCCGGTATCCCATGTCCGATTCGATCGCCCCTGTGACCTTTGCTACGATGGGGCTGTTGCCTGCCATTATCGAAACACTCAACGAGCTCGACTACGAAACGCCCACCCCCGTTCAGATGCAGACCATCCCGTTGCTCCTCTCGGGACGCGACGTCATTGGTCAGGCGCAGACGGGCTCTGGCAAAACGGCTGCCTTCTCGCTTCCTATCCTCAGCCGTCTCAAGCCCGGTCAGCACGGGGTGCAAGCCCTCGTCATGACGCCCACCCGCGAGCTCGCCCTTCAGGTGGCCAGCGCCATGGAGACCTATGCGCAGCGTTTGCGCGGGGTCAAGGTCGCCGCCGTCTATGGTGGAGCACCGATGGACCCGCAGATTCGCGCCCTGCACCGCGGCGTCGACATCGTCGTCGGCACCCCGGGCCGCATCATCGACCACCTGGAGCGTGGAACCCTTAAACTCGAGAACGTACACTTCGCGGTGCTCGATGAAGCGGATCAGATGCTCAAAATGGGCTTCATTGAGGACGTCGAACACATTCTGTCCCATATCCCGACCGAGTCACAGCGCGCCCTGTTCTCGGCCACCATGCCCGATCCCATCTATCGGATCGCCAAAAAATCGCTCCGCGAACCGGCCACCATCGACATCGAGTCCTCGGCAGAGACCATGCCGAGCATTGAGCAGCGTGTCATTCGTACCACGGAACGCGAGAAAATCGCCGCCCTGACCCGACTGCTCGAGACCGAATCCTTCGATGCCGCGATCATCTTTGCCCGCACGCAGGCCCGCGCCGCCGAGGTCGCCGAGAGTCTCATCACGCTTGGTTTCACCGCCGAGCCGCTGCATGGCGGCCTGAATCAGGCCATGCGCGAGCGGGTCATCTCCCGGCTTCGTTCGGGCGCCCTGCGCATCGTCGTCGCCACCGACGTCGCCGCCCGCGGCATTGACGTGGAGCGCATCACCCATGTCATCAACTTCGATATCCCGTTCGATGTCGAATCGTATGTCCACCGCATCGGTCGCACCGGCCGTGCAGGCCGCGAAGGCATCGCCTACCTGCTGGTGAATCCGCCCGAACGGCGCATGCTCATGTCGATCGAGCGCTTCATCAATCAGCGCCTGACCATCGTGGACCTGCCGGGGCCCGCCGACGTCGCTCGTGCGCGCGAAGAAGCCTTTCGTGCACGCATCGTTGAAGCCCAGAACGACAAAGACATGGATTTCTACGCCAGCGTGGTCACCCGATGGGCCGAACAGCTCGAACTTGACCCCGTGCGCATCGCCGCCGCTGCGATTCGTCTGGCGACCGGTGAAAAATCATTCGTTCCGCCGCCACCGGTACCAGCGCGCGTGGTCCATCCGAACCGTGCCTACAACGAGGCCCCTCCCGCACGCGGGTTCAAGGACAGCCCCCCGCCTCGAGACCGACGCGAAGCGCCGCAGGAGCGCCGCCCGGTCGGCCGTCTGGATGACCTCGACACACGACCTGTTCAGGGCGGGCGATCGTTCGACGAGCGCCCCTATGACTCACCGCCGCCTTCGTTCGACCGGGGACCGCGGCGCAGCGGAGAAGTCGAACCCGGAATGGTCCGGATATTCCTGAGCGCAGGCCGCCAGAACGGTGTGCGCCCCCAGGAAGTCGTCGCTGCCATTGCCGGGCAATCCGGGATCACGGGCCGCGATATCGGCTACATCGATATCCATGACCGTGCCACCTACGTCGATATCCGCCAGGATGTGGTCGATAACGTCGTCGGACTCCAGCAGATCGACATCGGAAACCGCCGCGCTGTTATCCGCGTGGCGCGGCCCGACTCGCCACCACCGCAGTCCGACAGGCGTGCGGGTGGCCCTCCGCCCAGATTTGGGAATGGCGGACCTCGCGGCGGCTCGCGCGGTGGCTACAACGACGCACGCGGACCGCGCAGCCGTCGCTGACAACTGCGCCTGACAAGCGCGAGGGCCCTTCCGTGACCCGGCAGCGAGCCGCTGGTCCCACGCACCACAGCAAATCGGCAAACCACACTCGCGAACCGGCACACCGTACCGTTTGCCTGTGTGGCGTGCGCCTGATTGGCGACGCCATCATCACCTCCGAACCACTACCAGGTGCCCGTATTGGGCATGCTGAGCCAGGGTTCCGCTTGCGGCAGCGCCGGGCCGTCCTGCAAAAGCTCGACCGAGATGTCATCCGGCGAACGAACGAACGCCATTCGGCCATCGCGAGGCGGACGAAGGATGGTAACACCCATCGACTGTAGTCTTGCGCAGGTATCGTAGATGTTGGGTACAGCGAAGGCCAGATGCCCAAAGTTTCGGCCGACGCTGTATGGCTCCGTCTGATCCCAGTTATGGGTCAACTCGACTTCCGGTTGACCAGGCGCTGTGGCCAGAAAAACCAGCGTAAACCGGCCAGATTCATAATGAGAACGTCGGGTCTCGACCAGACCGAGCTTGTTCACAAAGAATTCGAGCGCGGCGTCGAGGTCGCGAACGCGTACCATCGTATGCAGAAATCGCATGGTCAATCCGGGTCAGGCAGGCGGGGAGTCGTTACATGATGGTCGATGACGGGCACTCGGCTTCTGGTAGCATGTTCGCGTGAATCCACCGCCTGGGTGCAAAAATGTAGAATTTCTCGATCCGGCTGTCACAAAGGTCCTGACGAGCGCCCAATCCGCCCGTAATGACTAGCCTGCTCGTGAGCCAGATAGCGAAAACGCGTCTGGTGTCATGATGTTTGTTCAGGGCCTGAGCCAGTTGGAGTTGAGATGCGCTATTTAATCGCTCTGTTGAGTCTCGTGTTTATGCCCGCCGTGTCCTTTGCACATGACACCGCCAACCCCTGCACCTGCGGTGAAGGTTGTGATTGCTCAGGCGGTTCATGCAGCTGCGGGCGTGGTGGCGAAGGTCACGCCGAAGGTGGACATGGACACGGCGCGGCTGACTCGGAGTCGGCTGCGTGTGGTTGCGCAGAAGGTTCATGCGACTGCGGTGGCGCTGAGGGCACCGCATGTGGTTGTGCGGACGGCGCCTGCGACTGCGCAGATGGTTCATGCGACTGCGGTGGGACCGCATGTGGTTGTGCGGACGGCGCCTGCGACTGTGCAGATGGTTCATGCGACTGTGCGGCGGGCAGCGAGTCAGGATGCGGTTGCGGCGGAGAGGCGGGTGCGTGCGCCCATCACAACGCGTCCGAACCAGAAGGCGAAGAGACCTCTTGCGGTTGTGGGCCCGGATGTAGCGCATGCGCCGCCGGAGAACCCTGCGGTTGTGGTTGCTCCCACGGTGAAGAGTAATTCCGCTGTCAGGGAGTTACTGAAGTCAGATGTGCCGTTTTCCCCTTCGCGAGAGCGATTTTCGCCGGTAATTTCCCGTTAGTTTCTTGTCGTCGAAACTGGATGCATCCACTTCGCCTGAGCTCTGCATGGCTCGAGTTATCTCGGGCGACAGACGAGCTTTCGATTTTCTCTTTGCGGCGTTATGGCCGTCCGTGCACCGTTTTTGTCTGAATTTACTTGTCGAAGAGGCCGACGCCGATGATGCGGCGCAGCTGGTCATGGAGAAACTGTTCGTTCAGGCGCATCGCTACAATCCTGAATATCCGGTGATGGCGTGGGCTCTGTCCATCGCTCGTTGGGAGTGCAAAACGATCCTGCGGCGACGCGCCCGGAGCCGCACCGGGCCATTATTCGATACGCAGACGCTTTCTGACCAGAGTAATCTGGCAGAGCGCTCCGAACTTCAGGAGGCGCTGATGTGGGCTATTTCCGAATTATCTGCCTCTGATCAGAAGGTAATTCTGGAATCCTTCTGGACAGACGAGCTGAACCCGACCCGTGATGCTGCTTTTCGCAAGCGAAAGCAGCGCGCCATGGAGCGATTAAGAAAGGTGTGGAGGCAGCTTTATGGTGACTGATTCTCGCTCACCAGATGCAAAAGGCCGCGCGCAAAGCGCTGTGCGGAGGGCCTGGGAATGGCATCAGGCTCGAATGGCGTCCGTTGGTACGCTACCGGTTTTGGGCATCTGCATATCGATGATGCTGATTTCCGGCAGAACGCTGCAAATCATGACGATTGGCGCAGGACTGGTCGCTGCCGTCTGGCTGGCCCTCTTTCTGGGCCGAGAATTCAGACGCGGAGTATTGCCGGGACTTGCTGCTGGATTTTTCCCCTTGTTTATGGCCACCGGTGCCGAAATGGTGTGGCATTCCTGCTCAGCGGAAGGGTGTGTCTCGTGGTGTGTTCCTGCCTGTATTGCCGGAGGCGTCACCGGTGGAGCACTTCTGTCATGGTCGGCGCGACGTCGGGAGTGGCCACTGGCACAAATGCTGGTCGGTGGATGGATCGCCATTCTGTGCGGAGCCCTCGGTTGCTCTTGCGTTGGCTACAGCGGGATCGCGGGTATGCTGGTCGGCCTGGCGGTTCCAACAGCACCCGTGCTCATCCAGTATGCCCTCCGCCCTGATATGTCCGGTTGATTTCACCGCGGTACCCAACGACCTGTCTGGTCACGAAAATAGTAACTCGGCGGTAGTTTCAGCGATGACATGTGCCCACAAACACCTGTCAGCTGCGCCACCTCGAGCCGCATCTTTTCACCCACGCGGACCGAACGCAAATCCACTCAATCTGCGTTCACCGCGACTTCCGAATCATCGAAAATCGACCACTCCAGAGCCTGCGCATTTCCGCCGCGCAACAGACGCACCGTCAGCCTGTCCGCTCCGGGTACAGCCTCCCATATCTGCATGAATTGCTCGGGAAAGAGCACTTCCTCCCCGTTCACCGACAGAATGATATCGCCGGGAGAAATGCCTGCCTCGGTCAGAAATTCACCTGACTCCCGGATGGACTGCACCTGCAGTCCCAGCAACCTGCCGTCGATGCGGCCGGGCACGAGCTCCACGGCCGCTAGCAGCGCGTGCGGGCCGCGCTGCAGGAAGGACAACACGAACGAACGCTTGAGCTCTCCACTCTCGGTGAGCGCCGACTCCGGAGCTGTCACGACCATCGGCAAGGCAGGCACGCCTTCAGGAACAGCAGAGGTATTCTGGTTGCCATCGGCGATCATGACCGTGGGCGCGTCGTCTGACTCGGCGCGTGCCATCAGTTCAAGCAGCGCCGCCATATTGGCCTCATCTTCATCGACACCGGTCGGAGAGTTCTGCCCCCAGTCGTCCCCCATTCCCTGAGCCGCCAGTTGCTCGAACGACGGCGCACAGGCGGAAGATAGCACCACAGAGAGAACGGCGAGCAAATACAGCTTCATGACCATCCTGTACGTCAAAGCGGCACGCGAGACAGGCAAACGTACATGTAGGTGTAAAGCGGCGATGCACCGCGGTCAAACTTTCAGAGCGCCAATGCCTGACCAACGTGAACCCCCAGTCAGGTTCAATGGCGGCGCGTGTTCCCCGACACCGTGAACGAAAACGCATGCATCAGCTGTGAACACGCCGGCGCTGTTGATGAGCGACGCCGCATTCACGTCCCGCTGCAAGGTTCAGTGAAGCGCGAATGGAAACGCGACCGCGACCCGGGACAGTACAGCTGCTCGATCCGTGAAGGAAGAAGCCGGGTCCAGCAGGGTTTGCAATGCCTTCCGCTGCGCAGGGAAGGCACCCTCAGCCAGCTGCACGTCAGGTATCAACAGCTCAACGCCGCGCGCCCGAAGGGTTCTCGCCATGACCACCTCCCACATCCGGGGCAAGCCGACTCCCTGCACATCGCGAACCAGCGCCAGCGCGGCGTGCCATGCCTCCAGGGCGGCTCTGGGATGACGCCCAGCCAGCATCCAGCCTCGATACCAGTGCAATATCGCCCAGCGCAGCCCGACACCGGTGGACCACTCCGAACGAGCGCTCACGTAGGCGCGGACCAGCTCGTCGGGCATATGAAACGCAAGCCATCGAACGGTCGCAAAGTGCAGTTCAAACAACTCAGCATCGTCTTCCCTTGCGATCGCGCTGATGGCGACCGGCTCCAACGGCAGCCCAGCCTGCACAAACAGAGCGCTCACGCTCGCGACGGAGGGCTGCGGCTGGTCCATGGTGGCCATGAGGTGCCAGATGGTGAGACGTTTCGTCCAGACGTCCCGGCCCGACACCATCGAAACGGCCACCCTGGGGCAAAGCTCTCTACAGGCGTGATCAAGCGTTTCCATGGCGCTCTGCAATCTTCCCTGACAGGCTTCCACATGAGCTCGCAGCGCAAGGAGAGCCGCTCTGCGTTGCAGCCCCAGCGCGCTCACCACGGACAGGCCGTCCTCCACAGCCTGAGCGGCACCATTCCAGTCATAGCGTTCGATGGCGAGCTGCGCGCGGCAGACGTCAGCACAGGCGACCAGACTGGGAAGACGTTCACGCCATTCATCGGACAGTCGCACGAGCCCTCGAAGGGCTGAGGACTCCTGTGAACCCGCGTCGGCGCCCTGCATAGCCTGCTCCATCCGCTGCACAATGCGCAGCGCAGGATCGTCCAGTGGAACGTCGTGGCGACCCAGCCATCGCACAAGCTCCTGGCTCAGCTCTGGGTCCGCATCGGGCATGACAACGTACTCGTGGGCAGCTCGAAGCAACGCGCGTGGCCGCTCATCGTCCTCGGCCATCGCATCGGCCACCTGCAGCAGGGCATGCGCCGGAAACGCCGAGTCGTCCGTCTGCATCGTGGCGGCAACCAGCGACAGCCACTCGTTGCCCGTCACCAGACCGGGGTTATCAAACGCGCGAAGCCACGCATCCAGCGCCGTCAGATCGTGTGCATCATACAGACAGCAGCGACCCAGACCGCTCTCACGCATCACCTCGTTCGCGTGCAGGTCGCCAAACCGGGCTTCGGTCCACAGTCGGGCCAGCGCAGCCGCCCACTGGCCATTCGTCTCTTGCGGCGACGTGGGGCGATAGCTCACCCGAGCCCGTTTCCAGGCAAATGAGTGACTGGCGAGCGGTCGGCATTGCCTTTCGAGCCAGATCAAGACCTCGTCGCGGGTAACGACCTGACCGGGCCAGTCCAGCGAAACATGCACGTTTGCGAGTCGCTGCTGTGGCAGGGAACGCAGCGCCAGTCCCAGCGCACGCGCCGCAAGCTCGAACCCTGACGTACCGCTGCCGCCCCAGCTGGCCACACCGACAACACCGAGCGGAATTCGCTGCAAACCTCGAAAATCCTGTGCCTGAATGGAAGCATGCGGGGCCGCGGGCAATGCATGCACACCACCCACGACCAGCGCGACGACCGACTCGACCGCACCAGCGGGTCCATGGGGTGCGGGTTGCAGACACAACGTGATGGTCCACTGTTCGGCTGACGCAAGGCGGTGCACCGGCCTGAACGTCACAGACAACGAGGATTCAGTTTCCACGGTCGGCGCCTGCGATACAGATGGCGCTACTGGTGGCACGTTCGACGCATCAGCGGACAGAACCCGGCCTTTCCGAACCGGCAACGGCGCCACCGGAGCAGATCGGGCGTGGCTCGGCCCGGGTACATCTCGAACCAGGCCTTTGGCAGGGCGTTGCACGACCGGGTCGCTGCTGCCTCGACCAACCGTATCCGCCGTTCCAGAGAAGCTCCCGCTCGTACCCGTCATGGTCGTATTCATGCGCGAGGCCACTGGAGCCACACGTGCCGACGCCGCGAGCTGCTGAATCAACGCCTGCGCCTCGACGGACGACACCCCGATTGATGCCACACGCCGCGCAAGTCCATGCACGCAGTCCTGTCGATAACCGTCCGTAATGTCCTTGCGCAACAGAAACGTAAACGACGGCTCGCAGCGGTCCGAAGGAGGACGTACCGTAAGAATTCCCTCGCGCCGCTGCAGCGTCCACCCGAGCACGACTCCGATGAACACTTCAGACCATACGGCAGCGCTCTGAACCGACTCTGTGAACACCTCTTCGAGTGACTGCTGCCAGGCAGGCAACGTACCCAGAAACTGGGCGCGCAGGTGAGTGACCTTTTGTTCGGCCCATGGGCCACTCAGGCATACGTCGCGCGCGATCAGCGTCAGGACCGATTCCCACGCCTCCTCAATCAGCGGCGGCCCCCATGGCAAGGCCAGAACAGGCGCGGCCAGACGTCTGGCAGCATCTGTGAAGCCATGGCGCTTCAACTCTCCCACCAGCTGACCATACGCGGTTGACAACGCCTTGCCTTCCTCAAGCGCCGTGCGAGCTTCGGCGTTCATCGAGCGAGCGCGCGCTTCCTTCAGCAACGACCCGAGTTGCGCCAGATTCATGTTGCCATTCGTGCGACATGATTCCCGGCTGATTGGATAGAGCAGATCAGATGGGTGCATATTTCGTCAGTTGTGTTCAGCGCTGCCTGAAGCGCATATCATACCGAATACCCCCCATTCAATCCTTTCGCCGGTAAAATGCTGACAAAGCACACTCCGGCAATAATTGAATTTATTATTTGCAGCGTTTCATTTTGTACTCGCGTAAGTCAGTTGTCGTACTTCGGGGTACATTCGCCATTGCACAAACTGAAACCTCGATTCCTTCCTTACACTTCCGTCACTCGATACGACCTCTGAAACCTTTCGTTCCGATGTCGTTTGCCAGCAACAGACCCCGCTGCGCTGTAGCAGGGTGACTACACACAGCACCAGCGCAGGCTCACCCGCGACGTGCACGTGTTTCCAGCCACCCGCCAGAATATCACCCACCACCGTGTGTGCGAATCCACACACAGCGTCAGTACCCCACAGAGGATCCAGCAACAAAGGACCCTGATAGTCGCAGGCCGTCGCACACCCACCCGGCAGAGATTCCAACTGTGAACGCCCCCAGTGCTCAACCGGATGGTTCGACACATTCAGGAACTGTGTAGCCGTCATGGCTCTCCTCCGGGACTGGTACGGGTCGTGTTCCCGGTAAAACGGTCGCGACGCTGCGTCGTTTCCCACCGGGCGCGGCGGTGCGTATCAGAGTTCCTGCCATCACGACAAGCGACCTCGCGGTGGGGCTCAGGGCGATCGCAAAGTCGTGAGCCCGGGTGCGGCCAGCCTTGACGTGATCCGGGCTGGATGATCTTCGCTTCTTGCCTCGGCATGTCGCCTTGGCTGACGGCGAGGTAGCCATGGACGTGCA
>Ga0169931_10008935_pt1 | contig 14530 bp, 11 predicted proteins | sample Kivu_15m_20L_FD_129675 | JGI IMG/M metagenome (GOLD analysis project Ga0169931, IMG submission 129675) | Freshwater microbial communities from Lake Kivu, Western Province, Rwanda to study Microbial Dark Matter (Phase II) - Kivu_15m_20L... | ecosystem: Environmental > Aquatic > Freshwater > Lake...
AATGTGTATCGAACACAGCGGATGGCGACATGATCGGCGTGATCGGTGCCTGGTCGCCCGAAAAGAAACACGAGGCGTGGGGCGACGGTGAGCCCGAGTTGACGCCCAGAGCCAGAAACTTGAGCTTCGTCTTGTTCTGAGCGTAGCGGTGGGCGGCCACCGCCTGATCAATCGATGCACCGGTCGCACACGGGAACTATGAAATCGGCCGAATAGTGCAAATGCCTGGGCGAATAGGGCGATTCGATTCGCAATCCGTAGGCATTACACCTACATGACATCACTCAGGCCGCTCAAGAATCCGCGATGATCCCGCGGTCGCGCAGCAGCCCCACGATTCGTCCCACGCTCTGCGCAACCGTTTCGCGTTCTGTGTACAGCGTCAGCGCCGGCGATACGGGTCGCTCGTAGGGAGAACTGACACCTGTGAATTCCTTCACCGTCCCTGCCCTCGCCTTGACGTACAACCCCTTCGGATCGCGCTCCTCGCAAACCGAGATGGGCGTATCGAGGAAGACCTCGAAGAATCGATGTTCTCCCGCTGCCTGTCGGGCCCTGTCGCGATCCTGCTGATAGGGCGAAATGAAACACGCGACCACGACCGTACCGGCATCCGCGAGCAAGGCCGCGACCTCACCCACACGCCGAATATTCTCGGAGCGGTCGGCGGGCGAGAAGCCCAGATCGCCGCAGAGCCCATGTCGCACATTGTCGCCATCAAGCGCAAACGCGAGGATTCCGTCTGCCATCAAGGCCTGCTCAAGCGCAAAGCCCACGGTGGACTTGCCCGCGCCGGAGAACCCTGTGAGCCAAACCACCGCCCCCCTGTGGCCCAGGAGCCGCTCCCGGGCGTCCCGGGACACCTTGCTCGGCTGCAGCACAATATTGGTAGACGGAGACATCGTCCCCCTGAGGGTCGCCCCCCTTCCGAGCCGGGTCAAAAAACACGCGATTCGGCCCCGCAAAAAAATCTTAGATCTTTCCCCGTGAGGCCGCGTTCAAGGGCAAAGGATGCTCAAACGCTGCTTCACCTGGTTCCGTCGCCCCTTCCTCATCGCCATGGGTATTGGTGCCGGAATCATCGCCCACGCGAGCACCGTGTACTTCAACGACGAGGAACTGCCCGACTTCGTCATTGAAAAGCTGCCCCTGCCCAACGAGGACCTGTGGTTCCTGGCCTTGCGAATTCACGTCATCGTGGCGGTGCTGACCTTGCCAGCCTGTCTCGCGCTGCTCTCGCGGCGTCTGTTGCGTGGGCTGCCCCGACTGCACCGCTGGCTTGGACGTACGACGGGTACCGTGGTGCTGCTTGGCCTTGTGCCTTCTGGGCTGTATCTGTCGTGGTACGCAAAGGGCGGCATGGTCTCCACGGTGGGTTTTGCGCTCACCGGAATCATCGTGGCGTTCGCCATGGTGCGGGCCATCGCCGCGGCCCGGGCACGCAACTATACGCAACACGCACGCTACACCCGACACGTCGTCGCACAGCTGAGCGTCGCCGTGATCTCCCGCGCAATGATGACCGCACTTGATGCCGTCAACGTCGATCCCATGTTGGCGTACGTCGTCAGCCTGTGGCTTCCGGTCGTCGGAACGGCCGCCCTGGTCGAATGGCACCATTTTTCGTCGAAACCCAAAACGCAACACAAAACAGAAAACAGGAGCCCCCATGTCGCGCACGCTATCCCTGATGATTTTCACGCTGATCTCGGCCGCCTCCACGGCTCCACAGGCCACTGAGGCGGCGAAACTTGCGCCCGAGAAGACCGCGGCACAAAAAGTGGTGGAGTCCACGCTCGTTGAGCCGATGGATCGCAAGGACCTGCGCCGCTCGAAATTCTCACGTTCGATGCGTGCGCCTGTGGAACGCCGGGTTCGGCTCCTCGATCAATCGCCGCGCAAGGACAGCAAGGGCGAGCTGTTTCTGACCTTCGCGATCGACTCGCGCCACGGGTGGATTGTCCTTGAGGACGAAAAGGCAGACAAGGAGCGCTGGATTCTCGGCTCCATCACCGGCTGCGTGTATCCCGATTCCAAGGCCGTGTTCATCGACCGCGGCGAGGCGAAATATCCGGGCGGCCTCTTGCTCGGCAAGCGGGTCAAGCAGGCCGAGAAACACGTTTGCAAGGCCGACAGCCAACAGCTTGCCGTCGTGACGAAAAAGTAGCCGATTCGTCCGCGCGTACGGACCCAAAGGTCCTGGGCAGTATCCCCAAACCCATCGGTGAATGCCATCGCCCTCGATGCAGAGCAGGTCGCCGCGATCGGTCCGTCGCAGCGCTGATGGTATATTTTTACTGGACGGCGGCTTACGGGAGTCCCACCCTGTCATGACCAGCATGACGATCGGTCGTTTCAGCAGCACAGTGGCTTCCCTGGCATTCGCGCTGATGCTCACCCACGGGTGTAGCAGTTCGGGTGGCGACGCGAAAAAACCGCAGGGCGGAAACGCGGGAAACACGTCTCAGGGCGGCATGGGCGAAGGTGGCGCCGGCGGTGAGGCGGGTGACAACGGTGGTGGTACGGTTGCAGGCGGCGCCGCGGGAATGAGCAACACTGGCGGCTCAACGACGGGTGGTACAGGTGGCGGCAATGCCGGTGGTACCGGTGGCGGCAACGCCGGTGGTACCGGTGGAACAAAGTCCGGTGGCACGGGCGGCACTGGCGGCACCGGCACTGGCGGAACTGGAACGGGCGGGACCGGCACTGGCACCGGCGGCGCGATGGCGATGCCCTGCTCGGCCAATCCCCATTGCGACGACTTTGAAAAACACACGGTCGGCATGCGACCCGGTGCGCCCTGGACAACGATGGTGTCCGGAGGTGGCACGCTTGCGGTCGACAACGCGAGGGCCTACTCCGGGCAAAAGTCGATGAAGCTCACCATCAACGCTGGCAGTTCCAAGACGCTGGGCATGGTTCACAGCGGCAATGGCCTCTTGCCTGCGAAAACGCTATCGGTCCGCATGATGGCGTATCTGGACGGCCGACCGACGGGCACGGACCCGCAGACGGGCAAGTCCGTGCACTGGAATTGGATCAAACTGGAAGCCAACTTCTCGACTGACAGCGGCGGAAAAATCAGCACCGGCGACATCGCGACCGGAGGCAATGGCGCCGGCAAGTTTCAGGTCGTCCATGGGGCGGGCCGACCCGGAGGTGGCTTTCAGGACTGCGCCTCGTATTCGCCCGACTCGATTCCGCTCAACAAGTGGGTCTGCGTCACCTTCGCCGTCAACGCGGATAAAGACGACGCGATCCTCTGGGTCAACAACGTGGAAGAAATTATCGCCTCGATCAACAGCGGGTTCACGGCAGGAGGCGGATGCGTTCCCGGCTTCAACTACACGAACAACTACTGGTTCGTCCCGCCCATCACCAAGGTTTCGGTCGGCTTCAATTTCGCGCACACGCTCGCGGCCCAGCGCACGCTGTGGATCGACGACGTGACGGTCTCGGATCAGGCGTTGACCTGCCCCGCGAAACCGTGACTGGACCGGCTCAGCGGATCGACTCCGTCACAGCGGCATCAACTTGAGACCACGGCACAAACCGGTCAGGGCTTATCGGCCGTGCCTCGTCACCTGCGTACAGAACAAGACCAGGCAGCACCTGTTGCCGACCGCGTGCAGCAGCGATCGCTCGCAACTTTCGAATCCCCTTGGCAGCGTCGATCACCGGAGATTCCGAGACCTTACATTCGATGGGCAGCAAATCATTTCCGTGCTCGATGATGAGATCGATCTCAATCCCATCGCCCGAACGCCAGTACCACAGCCCGGGACGCTCACCACGATGACTGCGAGCCTTGTACACCTCGCCTGCAAGCCAGGTCTCGCCAAGAGCACCCCATAGCGGATGCAATCGCAACTGTTCGGTTGTGGAGATATTCATCAGCCGACAGGCAAGGCCGCTGTCGATGAAGAATAGCTTGGGACTCTTGACAACGCGCTTTCCGAAACTCTCGTGATGCGGTTGAACCAGGACAATCATGTAACACGCTTCTAGAACGGAAAGCCATGCGTTGGCCGTCTTGTGATCGACCCCCGCATCGCGAGCGAGATCTGCAACATTGAGTATCTGCGCCGTTCGCGCCGCGCAAAGTCGGACAAACCTATCAAAGGCAACCCGGTTCCGAACGTCGAGCAATTGTCGGACATCCCGATTCACAAATGTCCCGAGGTAGTCCTCCAACCAGCGAGCGGGATCGAGGACGCGCGTTTCGTCGTACAGTGGAGGGTACCCACCTTTCAAAACAGCATCGACGAAGCGACCGGGCCAGACCGGCGTGGACACAAGCTCCGCCAGTGAAAACGGGAGTAGTTCCAGAAGTGCGACGCGACCGGCGAGACTCTGGCTCACCTCGTTGCCGAGCTCGACCTGCTGACTTCCCGTGAGCACCCATCGCGCATCGCTCCCAGAATCGATTTGAACCTGCAAGAACGAAAATAACTCCGGGACGTTTTGAACCTCGTCGAGGATCGCACCGCCCGGAAAGCGGGTGAAAAAACCTCGGGGATCGTCGGCGAAGGCAGCTCGTTCGAGTGGACTCTCAAGGTTCACATAGGCAAGGGCCGGACAGGACTGGCGACTCAAGGTTGTTTTCCCTGACTGACGCGGTCCATAGATGGCCACGGCCGGGTAGCCCGCGTGTAGACCGGCAACAACGTGCCGCAACATTCTGGGGATCATTGTGTAATATTGGAATAGTATTCCTATTTTGCAAGAACCGACCCGAAGTCAGAGCGATTTTCACGACTTATCCACAGGCAGACCCCGCTTCCAGGGCGCCTGTGGATAACTGAACGTTTGACTGCCCCTGCGCGGTTCCCTAGATTGCGGTTCGTGAAGCCGACATCCATCGTCTCCCTGATTGCGCTTGGTTTGGCCGGAACCCTCGGCCTCGGATGCAAGAAGGAGGGCGCCACAACCAGCCCGACCACTCCCGCTGCCGAGACCCCCGCCGAGGCCCCCAGCAAGCCGTCCGTTCGGCCCAAATTGAAGACGCTTCGACCACTTCTAAATGAAGCAGCGCGGGCCGAGCTGAACGCCGGTGGGTTGTTCATCGACATGGGCACCGCCGACCAACACAAGTTCACGCGTGGCGGATGGTCGACCGGCTGGGGTGCCAATACCTCCGACGGCGCGGCGACGCTTGCAACCGTTGAAGGTGGCAACACCGCCCTCGATGTCGACTTCTTGCAGCCCATCAGCGAGGTTGTGCTACACGCCCGCTCGGCCGTCGCGGGACAGATGGTCACGCTCTACTTCGACGGCAAGGCCACGCAATCGGTCGCCGTCCCCGCGGCCTTCGGTGACGTGCGCCTGAGCGTTGGCGCCACGCCGAGCACCGCGGGCCGACACAACGTGCGCCTCGTCTGGAAGAGCGAGGGTTCGCCCCGCGCGCAGGTTGACTGGATCTGGTTCGCCGAAACCGCAGGCGCCAAGGCTCCCCTGCCCGTTCCACGCGTGATGCCGTTGCGCATGGGCAGCGCCTCGCGCCGCGCGATCGTGGCGCCGACCGCCCGCACCTATTCGTATTACCTCGAGCCCCCGCAGGGCGTGCCCGCTCAGCTTGTGTTCGACTACGGCTCGTCGGTTGGCGCGGACTTCGCGGTTCGGGTCACGCAGGACGGCAGCAAGGCTGCAGAGCTGTTCACCGGCAAGGGCAGCGCAGGTTGGCAAGAGGCCGTCGTGGATCTCGCAGCCTACGCGGGCAAGGCGGTTCGACTGGATCTCGTCACCACGGGTGGCGAAGGCGTCACCGGCTGGGGTGAGCCCGAGCTGATGGTCACGCCCGACAAGGCCCCCGCTCCGGTCGCAAGCGCCGGCAAGGCCAAGAACCTGGTGTTCATCTTGATCGACACGCAGCGTGCCGACGAGTTCGGTCCGATCAACCCGAACAACAAGACCGACACGCCCGTGTACGACGAATTGGCAAAGTCGAGCCTCGTGTTCACGAGCGCCTACGACAACGAGAACTGGACCAAGCCCTCGGTGGCCACGTCGCTCACCGGGCTTTATCCCACGACGCACACGGCGAAGACCGACACGGCCAGCGTACCCGAGGCGGCCGAACTGATCTCGGAGCACTTGAAGAAAGAGGGCTTCAACACGGCGGGCCTCGTCGCCAACGGTTACGTCAGCGAAAAGTTCGGGTTTCAGTACGGCTGGGACTATTTCCGCAACTTCATTCGTGAGAACCTGCGCAGCGAGGCCGACAACGTTTATGGCGAGGCGACGAAGTGGCTCAAGGAGCGCAAGGGCGACGACCGCTTCTTCCTCTACATCCACACCATCGACCCGCATGTGTCGTACAAGGCCGATGAGCAGTACGTGAAGCGATACTTCCCGGAGCCGTATACCGGCTCGCTTGGCAAGTCGATCGAGACCGAGGAGCAGATCAAGCTGGGCAAGGAGCCCACCAAGTTCACCGACACGGACCGCGCCTGGGTGCGTGCGCAGTACCACGCCGAGGTGACCTATCACGACGAGCAGATGGGCAAGTTCCTCGCCGTCTTGAAGGAGATGAACTTGATGAAAGACACCATGGTCATCGTCACGAACGATCACGGTGAAGAGCTGGGCGATCACGGACGCTTCGGACACGGCCACAGCTTGCACGACGAATTGTTGCACGCGCCGCTCTTGTTCCACTACGAGCCCATCTTCAAGGCAGGTCAGTTTGAGGATGTCGTCGAGCACGTGGATCTGTCGCCCACGCTGGTGGACATTCTGGGCGTATCGCCGATGAAAGATGCCGATGGCGTCTCGATGTTGCCGCGGCTGCGCGGAGAGTCGGCAGATCTGCCCGGCACCGCCATCTCCGAGTTCGCCGAGGGTCGCCGCGCCATTCACGTCGGCGGCTGGAAGTTTGAACGTTCGACCGGAACGCTGCGCGAGCTGTATGACATTCGCAACGACGCCAACGAGCAGACCAACGTCATCGACAAGAACCTGATCGCGCTGCGCATGTGCGAGATCCACCTTGGTGAGGGACTCGCGACGCCGAACAAGCGTCGGCGCATGCAGAACACGACCGAGCGGAAGCGCCTCGAGGCGAAGAAGGCCGACATCGATCCCGAGATGCGACGCCAGCTGGAGGCACTGGGGTATTTTGGTGATTGAATCACTTGGCTATGTAGGACCCGGCGCGGGCATCGCGATCGCCACGACGGCGCTCGCGTTTGTGGTGAGCTTCGTGCTCGCCCTCTTCGGAATCCTGTTTTGGCCGCTGCGCTACCTCTGGCGGCGCTTCACCCGCAAGCGTCCACCCAATAAACCGCGGATCAAGCGGGCCATCCTGATCGGCCTCGACGGCCTCGATCCCAAGCTGGTTCAGCGCTTCATGGACGAGGGCCGTCTGCCCAACATGAAGAAGCTCGCCGAACACGGCGGCTTTCAGAATCTGGCGACCACCTTCCCCGCCATGTCGCCGGTCGCGTGGAGCTCGTTCGCGACGGGCGTCAATCCGGCCAAGCACGGCATCTACGACTTTCTGATTCGCGACGTAAAGACCTACCTGCCCGATCTCAGCTCGGCCGAGGTGCGTGGACCGAAGCGCTTTATCGACGTGGGCCGCTACCGTATTCCGCTTGGCAAGCCCGACATTCGCCTGCTGCGCAAGTCGCGCCCCTTCTGGCAGATCCTGGGTCAACACCAGGTGCCGTGCAGCATCCTGCGCGTACCCATCACCTTTCCGCCCGAGTCCTTCGAGGGCACCTTGCTGTCGGCGATGTGTGTGCCAGATCTTGAGGGCACGCAGGGCTCGTTTGCGTATTACACGACCGCCGACGATGCGGGTGATGCGATTGGTGGACGGCGCACGCGCATCAAGGTCGAACCGACGAAGCACGGTCGCAAGGTGGCCGCCGCCCTGTACGGCCCGCCGAATCCCCTGCTCAAGGATGGACCCAAGCTCGAGCTGCCCTTCGAGGTTCGCTTTGACGACAAGGGCAAAACCGTCCTGCATATCGAGGGGAAGAAGTTCCCGCTCGAGAAGGGCAAGTTCACCGACTGGATCCCCGTTGGCTTTCCGCTCGCACCTCGGCTCGGCGCCCTCGGCCCGAAGCTGCGCGGCATCTGTCGCTTTCGACTGCTTGAGGACACACCCGAGGTTCGGCTGTATGTGACGCCGCTCAATATCGATCCCGAGAACCCGGTGATGCCGATCTCGCATCCGAAGTTCTTCTCGATCTTCCTCGCCAAGCTCTTTGGCAAGTACGCGACGCTGGGTCTTGCCGAGGACACCTGGGCGCTCAATGAAAAGGTGCTGGATGAAGACGCGTTTCTGGAGCAGGCCTGGTCGAACCACGCCGAACGCGAGGCGCAGTTCTTCGAGATGTTGAAGCGCACGCCGAAGGGACTCATCGCCTGCGTCTTCGACGGGACCGATCGCATTCAACACATGTTCATGCGCTACCTCGATGACGGCCACCCGGCGATCGCGGCCAACGGCAAGAACACCGATGGCTCGCAGGCGCTGTATCGGGATGTCATCGCCGATACGTACCACCGCATGGACGTGATGCTGGGCAAGGTCATGTCCGAGCTGGATCTCAAAGATCCCGCTACCCTCCTCGCCGTCATCTCCGATCACGGTTTTGCGACCTTCCGTCGCGGCGTGAACCTCAACACCTGGCTGTGGCGCAACGGTTATCTCAGCCTGAAAGAAGGCCTCACCGAGTCTGGTGAGTGGTTCCGCGGGGTCGACTGGACCAAGACGAAGGCCTTCGCGCTCGGGCTCGGCGGCATCTTCCTGAACATCAAGGGACGCGAGGCGCTGGGTGTCATTGAACCCGGCGATGCGCAGGCGCTTGCCGATGAGCTGGCCGCAAAGCTGCGCGGCATGGTCGACACCGGCAACGGTCAGGTCGCCATCAACGATGCCTTCGCGGCACACAAGATCTACAAGGGGCCTTACGCCGAGAACGCGCCGGATCTCATCATCGGTTACGCCGCCGGCTGGCGCGCGTCCTGGGATGGCGTCCGCGGCATCATCAACGACGTGGTCTTCGACGACAACACCAAGGCCTGGTCGGGCGATCACTGCATCGATCCGGACCAGGTGCCCGGGGTTCTCATTGCCAATCAGAAACTTGGCATTGCGGGTCGCGAGGCGGCAATCTCGGACATGGCGCCGACGATGCTCGATCTTTTTGGAATTCCTGCCCCGCGATACATGGATGGCAAAAGTCTCTCAAATCCGTAACCCTTGGCTGCTCGCCGCCGGGATGTTTTGCGTCCTCGCCTCGGCCTGCCGCGGGAAGGAGAACGCGATCGGCGCCGCGCATCCGGTGAAGATGATCGTGCTTGGCATCGACGGCATGGATCCGAACCTCACGCGCAAGTTCATCGCCGAGGGCCGAATGCCCAACGTTCAGAAGATGATCGCCGCGGGTGGCTTCATCGAGCTTGGCACCGCGAATCCACCGCAAAGCCCGGTGGCCTGGTCGGATTTCATCACCGGCATTGGTTCCGCAGGACACGGCATCTTCGACTTCGTTCACCGTGACGCCCACGGCATGACGCCGTATCTGTCGACCTCACGACCCGAGGAGCCCGTCACGATCAAGCTCGGTTCGTGGTCGCTGCCACTCGGCTCGCCCGAGATGAAGCTGCTGCGCGAGGGCACGGCGTTCTGGCAAGAGCTTGAGCATCACAACGTGCCCGCATCCGTGCTGGAGATCCCGGCCAACTTTCCACCGGCAGAAACGAAGTACAACGTTTCGACCTCCGGCATGGGAACGCCCGATCTGCTCGGCACCTACGGCACCTTTCAGGCCATCGTGACCGGCGCGCGCGCCGAGGATCCCTTCGACAACGGCATCACGCACGCGGCTACCCTGGGCAAGGATGGTGTTTATCGCGCAGAGCTCGAGGGCCCGCCCGGCGCCGACGGTGAGCCCATGACCTTGCCGGTCGAGATCCTCGTCGACAAGAAAGGCCCCAAGCCCACAAGCGTGCTTCGTTTCGGTGAGCGCGAGGTCTTGCTCGCCGAGGGACAGTGGAGCACCTGGCAGCCCATCGAGTTTCCCGGAGGCCTGGTCTCGGATGGCCCAAACGGCATGATCCGGATCTACGCGAAGCAACTGCAACCCGATCTGCTCATCTACGTCAGCCCCATCAACCTCGATCCATTCGACTCGATGATGCCGCTGTCCTCACCCGAGAGCGCGGCTGGCGAGATGGCGGAGAAGACCGGCCGTTATTATACGCAGGGCATGCCACAGGACACGAAGGCGCTGTCGTCGGGTGTTTTCACCGACGAAGAGTTCCTGGTTCAGGCGGACTCGATCTATCAGGAGCGCCTCGTCGCCCTTGATGAGGCACTGCGGAACTACCGGGGCGGCCTGCTGTTTTTCTATTTCTCGTCCATCGATCAGGTGTCGCATATGTTCTGGCGCGCGCTTGAGCCCGACGCCTCGGCCGAGGACGCGCGCCACGCCAACGTCATCCCCGATCTGTACCACGAGATGGACAAGACCATCGGGAAGGTCCTCGCAACCGCTGGCGACACCCCGGTCGTGGTGATGTCCGACCACGGGTTTGCGTCTTACCGATACAAGGTGCACCTCAACACCTGGCTCGCGGACAAGGGATACCTGGCGCTCGCAACCAAGAAGGGCCCCGGCCCGCTTGGTCATATCGACTGGAAGAACACGCAGGCCTACGCGCTGGGATTGAACCAGCTCTTCTTGAATCTTCGAGGCCGTGAGCCCGACGGCTCGATTCCGCCGGACGAGCGACAGGTCTTTCTCGATCGCCTGAAGCGCGATCTGGAGAGCTGGGTGGATCCCGATTCGGGTGAACGGGTCGTGACGCACGTCGAGTTTCCCGATGCAGGACGATTCGCCGATCGCGCTCCCGATATTCTGGTGGGCTACAACCGCGGTTACCGCAGCTCGGACGAATCGGCGATGGGTGCCGTGGGCGGCATGCAGATTGAACGGAACCGCAGCAAGTGGAGCGGCGATCACTGCATGGATCCGGCGCTGGTCCCGGGCGTCCTCATCTCGTCACGACCGCTCGGCATCACGGCGGCGCGCCTTTCCGATCTCGGCCCTCATATCCTGCAACACTTCGGCGTGAGCGGCGCCAAGACGGCGGGCAAACTATTCGGCGAACACAAGCATTGAGCCACCAAACCGGAGAACAACATGGCTGACTTCAAGATCCCGAAGGAACTCAAGGAACGTCTCGAGACCGTCGCGAAGAACAACAAGTTCGCGTCGGGCGAGGCGCTCGCACAACACTTCGTCGAGCGTGGACTCAAGGCGTACGAGATGCCGGACGGTCCCGTGAAAAAGCAGCTCGCGTTCCTCGTGGACGAACAGGGTTATTCGTCCGCCGAGGAAGCGGTCGAGCACCTGCTCATCCGCGGCCTCAAGGCCTACGAAGAATCGGCCGCCACTCCGGAAGAACTCGAAGCACGCCTTCGCGGACTCGGCTACATCGACTGAGAGACCATGGCGATTCTTGGAGCACTCCGCGCACTGACCGAGCTCGCACTCAAGCCATTTGATGCGTTGCCACCGGTGCTTGGGCTTTCGCTGCTCGCGGTCCTGACGGGGCTTGGGCTGTTGTTTGTCGTGCGCTTCACGACGCCGCAGAAGCTGGTCGAGCGCGCGCGGGTCCGCATGGGCTCGGCCATCTACGAGACGCGCCTGTTCATGGACTATCCCAAGCGCGTGCTCATCGCGCAGGGCCGGCTCATCCTGTGGAGTGTGATCTACATCGGCACGATGTTGCCGGCGTTTCTGCTCGCGTCGTTGCCGCTCGGGTTCATGTTCCTGCACCTCGATGCGCGGCATGGCCTGCGCCCGCTGCCAGTCGGCGAGACCGTGGTGTTGCGGGTGGACGCGGATGGCAAGGCGCCGGTGACCCTCGATGCGCTACCCGACGGTGTGGTGGCCGTGGGAGACTCGGTTCACCTGGACGGTCAGCCCTCGACCTACTTCGGCCTACGATTGCAGCGTCCGGGTCAATTCCGTGTTTCGGTTCGCAGCGGCGGGCAATCGATCGAGAAAGAGCTCGTGTCGGTCCCCGGCGCTATCATGCGCCCTGCCCGTGCGCGCGGCAGCGATCTGCTTGTCAGCGAAGGCACCGAGACGCCCCTGCCCGACGGCGCCGTGTCCTCAATTCGGATTGCCCACGAATCGCGTCACGACACCTGGGTCGGCATGCCCTGGTGGCTGTACTGGTTGCTGGCGGCGACGCTTGCCGCATTGGTGTTGAAGAAACCGCTCGGCGTCGAGCTTTAACTCGCCGCAGCGCCCTCAGGCCTTCATGGCCTCGACTTCGCCCTTGAACACGGCCGGCAAGCCAAAGGTTGGCGTCGGCACGCCCACCGCGTTGGCCAGCGTCGCGAAGACGTCGCCGTTCGAGGGTGATGGGCCGTTCTTTGCTGACACCCAGACGACGTCGGCGCCTTGCCAGGCGTGCATGTAGCCCGTTTTCAGATAGCCACCCGCACGTCCCGCCACGATCCACTTGTTGTTGTTGTACGAATGGCCGGGCTGCGCGATCTCACCCGCCCACAGGAAAGCCGTGTGGTACAGCGCGCTGTTGCCGTCGGCCTCCTTGATGTCCTTCAACTTCTGGATGAGGTCGGCGTAGATCTCTGCGTGCTTTCGGTAGTAGACCTTGGCGATATCAAGGCGAGCCTTGTCATTGGCCTCTTTCTTGTTCACGTCCAGCTTGTGAACCAGATCGTGCAGGTCTGACGTTCCGACCGAGCCCGGCGTGTATCCGAAGGCGCTTGGTGCGGGCTCCTGACACTGAATGCAGAACACGCGCGTGAGATCGCAGGCAACTGCCGCCTGCATCAAGAGTGGTACAGATTTGCTCGTCACACCCCACCAACCGCTGCTGCCGCTGGTTGCGGTGACGCCACTGGGCTTCGCACACTGAGCCGTCACGCCGCCTCCACCCATCTGCATCTGGCTCATACCGGCCAGCTTCGCCTCCAGATCACGGATCAGATCGGCGTGCTGTGTGAGGCGATCGGACTCAAACTTGCCCATGCGATCGGCGACCGCCTTGAACTCGCCGTTGGCGTAGTCGAGGACACTGCGTCGCTTGTTGAACGGCGTCGGATCCACCGCGGTCGTCATGGCGCTCGGCACGCCGTTGGCGAACATGCGGTTGAAGGTGACCTGCGGGTTGTATTCCACCGGCAGGTTGCCAGCGGGTGAGGAGTACGGTTGCCCCCACAAAGAGAGGTTGTGCATGCGATCGGCCATGACCTGGCGCACGGCATCGAGCAAGGTCGGTGACTTGCCGCCGTTGAGCTTCTTCAGACCTTCGCTGATGTGGAAGTCGATGGACGGTCCGTTGCCCCGGGCCTTGGCTTGATTGACCTGCGTCTGGCCAGTCAACGAACCCGCCTCGCCGGTGGCGTGGCCGCACATACCAAAACGGGTGACATCGAGCGCCCTCTGATCAACGCCGCTCAACATCTGTAGGTCGGCCTTGTGCGCGGCAAGCGGCTCGAGCATGGGTCCCAGCTCGAAGTTGGTACCGGTTGCACCCGTTGCCCATTGCCACGGCAGAACACCGTGGTGGGTGTAGAAGATGACAAAGCGCTTTGGGATACGCGGCTGTGCGTTCGCGACAGGCGTGTTGCGCAAGGTGGGCAAGAAGTAAGCAGCGCCGGTCAGACCGAGAGACTGCAGCAGACGACGACGATTCGCGTTGTTGTTGATCATCTTGGTTACCTCAACGTGCAAACGGGGTTCGATATCGGAAGGTGTCTGTCTTGACCAGGCTGTTCAGCATGCCTGCGAAGTCGCCCTTGGTTGAGACAGTCTCGTCGGTGATGCGCGCGATGTTGCAGCCGTCCTCATCGACGACCGATCGCGAGAGTGCGTATCGGTAGAAGTGCTCCACAAAGCACTGGGCCACCTGCTCGCTCTTGGCGATGGCTTCCATCATCTCGAGACCGCTTGCGTAATCACCGTCCATATCGCCGGTGTCGCGGATGACGGCCGTCGTGTCCACCGGTCGCATCGAGCCGTCCGAGACCTTCTCCTCCGTACGGTACTTGCCGATGGCATCGTAGCCCTCGAAGCCAAAGCCAATGCCATCGATCTGAACGTGGCAGCTCTTGCAGATCGCGATGGCCTCGTGCTCCATCACGGTGCGCTCGCGCTTGGTCAGGTTGGACCCTGGCTTGGGCGGTGGCTCGTTCGTATTCAGGTCAGATGGAGGCGGAGGCGCAGGCTGGCACATGATATGCGACATCAACCAGACGCCGCGCTTGATCGGCGAGTGCTCGCTGCGAGCAGCCAACCCACCCAGAATGCCTGGCTGAGTGGCGAGACCCTTGCGCTCTGCCGTGTTCAGCTCAACCCGCTGCAGGCCCGAGCCCGACGGCGCGTCCACACCGTAGATCGCCGCGGTCTTGGACGTGACGTACGCCGCGTTGCTGGTGAGCAAGGTCTGCAGTCCCCCGCCCTCGCCCAGCAAAGTTTCGTCGATGTACTTTTCGAGGCCCGCCTTCACGTCGGCAGCCACCGTCTTGTCGAAA
>Ga0169931_10008938_pt1 | contig 14527 bp, 8 predicted proteins | sample Kivu_15m_20L_FD_129675 | JGI IMG/M metagenome (GOLD analysis project Ga0169931, IMG submission 129675) | Freshwater microbial communities from Lake Kivu, Western Province, Rwanda to study Microbial Dark Matter (Phase II) - Kivu_15m_20L... | ecosystem: Environmental > Aquatic > Freshwater > Lake ...
AGGATTTGACTCGGTAATTTTCGATGAAGTTAGTTCTAACTGTAAATCTATTACTTTTTTTCAAGACAAATATGATTTTTCTGAAAAAGAATTATCACATGATGAAATAGGGAATATAGAAAAAACTTATAATAAATGCAAAGAAGTGTTTGATTATGTGGTTTTAAATTATATAAATGATGTCGATTTAAATAAATACTTAAATTTAAGATTAGTTTATAGATCTTTTAAAATTCCGATTGATGATATTGGGAAAACTTTTGAAGAAGAGTTCTGTGTCAAAATTAAAAACAAAAATATCGTTTACTTAGGATTCGATCAATTGAAGGGGCGTACAGAATCTTTTTTCGGTCAAAGATACTTTTTTATGAGATTCAAGGTTAATGAAAAAACAACATTCAATTTATAGCATAAGTGTTTGATTCTTCAACTTAATAATTATATAAAATTTGAATTTTAAAAAATTAATTTAAATATTTTAATAAGGTGGATTGATTTATGTTAAATTTGAAGATTTAGATCAAATAAGATATAGGAGCATCATTAGATTATGACAAATTTTTTATAAATGCAGTCACTTTTTAAGTATATACTGAAATCCAACTAAAAATTCCAAAAAATTTTAGTTGAAAATTGCTTTTTTGTTTAGTTTATCCACAACCTTGATATATTTCACCCATGATGTATCTGAAAAAAGGAAAATTTCCCAAAATAGGTTCAATTTTTAATAAGTAATTTTTCGAAAATACAAAAGGAAAATGATTTATTTAAATATTCTAAAACTTCTTGAGAAATTTTATAATATTTAGAGAATATACTTACACTTTTAGCAGTCTATAAAAAATGATGCCGTCGGGGATATATGTAAATTATTTTCCTAATAATTTTTTCAGGAATAATAAAATTAGATTTTGACACTTCCCTGAATCCTCTAATTAAAAATGTTTTTGCATAAAAATTTTATTCATAAAGTGAAGTTTACTTTTTAAATTGAGTCATTTATTACTTTTTTGATTAAATAAAAGTAAATGGTACTTATTATTTTATTTTTAAATATATAAATAAAAAATTAGAATTTATTTTAAATTATAATAAGATTTAATTTCATTTCTTTCTAATTAAATTAATAATATTTATTTTTAAATATTTTTAGAAGAGTTAATTTTAGTATCGATAACCTTAATTTATTTTATTCTAATTGTTCAATTTAGTTTTCATAAGAAAAATTGTAAACTCTAATAACACCGTCAGCGAAACCAGCGAATAAATATTTTCTTGAAGGGTCAAAGGCGAGTGAAACGCAAGCATTATTATTTCCATAAGATTTAGCATAGACTTCAACATTTCCTTTAATTTCTCTGACTGAGAGACCTTTTGAGGTGGCGAGTGTGAGAACAGTGAAGAATTTAGAGTCATAAGCTAAAGCATTAAGATCAGCATTAACATCCATGGTTGATTTAAGGGTGTCTGATTCGTTTTGTTCATTTGCCAAGTTCCAGATTTTAACTGATCCATTCTTTTGTCCAACGAATAAGTAATCTCCTTCTTCATCGGAGGCCATGGATACGACAGCGGAATCAACTGGTGATTCGATTCCTCTCAAGAATCCGAAGTTGCTATCGAAGATTCTTACTTTGCTATCCCAAGATCCAACAGCAAGGAGGGAGTTCTTTCCTTGGTTTATGTGGCATAAAGAGCTAACCCATCCATCGAATTGATTTGAGGTGAATTTGTCATCTCCTTTTGTGTTCCATACTTTGAAGCTCTTATCCATTCCACCAGAAAGAATCATTCTGTTATCTTGTGAGAAGGAAACAGTAAGAACATCTTTTGAGTGTCCAGTAAATAATTGCTTGGTGCTCATTGTGCTTAAATCCCAAAGTCTTAAAGTTTTATCTAAGAATTTTAATATGATAATTTTTACCCCAACTGGCAGAAACCAAATGTTTATTGTCTCTGGCTAAAGATAAAGAAGAAACGAAGTGTGAGTGTCCCTTTAATGATTTGTATGGCTTTCCGAGTTTGAAATCTAAGTCTTCTGGTTTTTCACCAACTTGGACTTGTTCGGGGGCGTCTAAATTCAATTTCCAAACAATCACGGATCTGTCTCTTGATCCAGATACTAACAAAGGATTGTTATTAGCATCGCTTCCAACTGTGAGTGCAGTTACTGATCCGTTGTGGCCTATTTAAATAGTGAAGTTTAATTTTAGGTTGTCTTACCAGCAAGGTACCCGAGGTAGTGAACTGAGAATTTAGTATCAGACATGTATCTTGATTAAATATTAATATAGTAATTAACAATTTATTAATTAAATAAATATTAAATTTTTTAAATTAGTTAATTTGAATATTTAGTGTTTATAGTTATATTATTCATAATTGTCACTGAGAAAAATCAAATTATATGCAAATATATTCACATTTTTAACACATTCGTACTTATTCTATAATTTCTTTATATAAGCCTCCATTATATTTTCGATTTTGACATTCCCATTTAAATTCTTTTCCCGAGAAAAATCTGGTGGGCGATTTGAATTTTTAATTACTACCATGTATTGTCTATTTATGTAATTTTTGGCCTCTTCTTGACTTATACCATTCTCTGTAAAATAATTGTACAGGCTTAATCTCTCTTTTACACAAACATTTGAAATTATTTGAAAGTCAGTCAATGTGTTCAATTTCTCTTTGAGTTCTCTTTTATTTTTTTCTAAACACACATAAAAGTTTTTGAATAAATAATCTTTAATCGAATTTTCGTCTACTAGAAATTTGTCAAATCTGTTTGGTTCATACCAATTAATAAATTTAAGAAAACCGAAGTGGAATTTAAGAAATTTCATAAAAAGATAATTATCTGCCGAAGGATCTAAAGGAATCAAGCCCTTATAAAATATTTGCTTTACCCTTTCATCATAATTTATTCCAATTTTATCAGTTGGGTTGTTTAGATTTTTATTCTTTGAAATGAAGTAATCTTCGCTTAATTTCATTAATTTTCTACCAATAAGATTATGGTTTTCAAAAATTTTTGGATCTTTGATAAAATTCTTCCAATAAAAATTGAAACATATTTCGATTTCATATTTTTCATTCATGTTTTTTTTATATATTTCTTTTTTTAAATAATCATAGTAAAGTGAATGTTCATAATCGTCTTTAACCAAGATTTCCTCTTTTATAAATTTAGGCATTAGGACTTAATAAATAATTTCTTAAGAATAAGTTAATTGTATTAAATTTATTTTAATGAAAAGAAATTTATTTTCACATGTTGTAAAAAAAAATATAGAATCAAAACTGATTATATAAATCATAAAATGAATTAAAACTTTAATTTTACAAATTAAATAACTATAATCATTTTTATTAATGTTTAATTTCGTCAGGAGCTAAATTCTCTTCGATTATTGGATTATTTTCGATTTCTTTTTCTGTGTTTGATTTTATTGAATTCTCATCTTTTACAAACCAGAAATAATGTGAAATTATAAGATACTCATAGGTCAACAAGCAAGGAACCCAAAAGAAAATCCTTCTAAAAATCTTCTTTGGACGACGGATGTAGAAAAATCCAAACAAGAAATAGCACAGGCCTGTAATATTCCAATATAACATATCACTCAATATTTTTTCTTGCTCTACTTTTGGAAGGTTGCTTAATCTAACTGATTGATTATTTATTTGCTTATGTCTCTCTTCTAACTTTACTTTGTTTTCTAAAATTTTCTTTTTCATGTCATCCTCGTACTTCTTTTTTATATTCTCATATTCTAATAATTTTTCATTATTTTCCTTGTCTTCCATAATACATAAAAAAGTTTTATTTAAATTAAAGATATTATTTAATAATTGGTTAGTTATACGAAGATTAGACTTAATATTAACAAAATTTAAACTTCTTTCACTGAAATTCCGAAACGAATAACTTGATTTGTTCCAGCTATATGTTTCTGCAATTTACATTTTTCGGTCTATTATTTTAAATATGTTAAACAGATATTTTATTACCTTATAGGCGTTCTTCAATTCCTTTTTATGCCTCCTTTTTTCCTTGTTTTCTTCTTTTAAAATTTTCTTTCTTAATTTTTTATCTTCTTTTGTTTCGTTTTCTAGGATAATATCATCAGGATTCTTTTTATGAACTGTTAATGCTGATACTGGGTGGACATTAGCCTTTTCTAATTTCTTATCGGCTTTTATTATTTTTTCTTTTTTTTCTCCCTCGCCTTTGATAATTTTTGGAAGGACCCCAATTTTTCCATGAACAGATGTGATATCCAATCTTTTCTTAGGGAAATATTCTGGTACCTCCTCGTCTTCTGCCTCTGCTATGTCATTAAGAGCATTAGGATCTTCTTTGACAGTTTTTTCAATTAATCCGATTGATATTCCTATTGATTCCTTATCTGTTATTATCTCGTTCAGATCTTTTAAAGTAAATTCTTCATTATCAAAGTTTTTCTTTGGTTTACGCTTTTTATTCTTTGACTTAGTATTAACATATTCTATTTTTATGTTTCCTTGATTACTGAAATCTTGTTCTTGTTCATTTTCTATATTTTCGTCGTCGAAAATTTGCTGCTTATCTGATTCATTCATGTCACCATTTTCATCCTCTTCATATTCCTCAAATTCGCAATTATCTTCATCATCATCTAATTCATAATCCTCGTATTCCTCTTCATCTTCAAATCTGGCAGTTAGACCATCAACTTTTTTCTTAGAAGATTTTCCAAGCATCTCATGAATTGCGTCTTCCATCAATTTATTAGACTTTGTAATTTTTTCATTTTTGTTACTGATTTCGTCATTATTGTTGTACTCTTTAAAAGTCTTTTCGAATCTTTTATCAAGCATTTCTTTTTCTTCTTTTGTTATAAATTTAAAGGAAGGATCTGTCGATTTCGATTTGGTTTCAGCTAAAATTATATGATCTTTATCATCAAAGGTTTGCTTATCCTTTATTAGTTCAATGGGCAACTCACCCTCATTAGCTAAAACTACGAAATCGTCTTCGAGTTCATCACCTTTAATTATCTTTTCTATTTTAGTTCCTTCAATTTCTTGCTCTTCTACTTTTTGATTAACTTCCTCGTCATCGCTGTTTAATGCGGCATACACTTCTCTATAATCCTCGTCCATTTCTTCTGGTTTGATATCAATATCAAATCTGTTTTGATCAATTAAGTCTAAATTAGGAGCTGGAATGAATATGTCCACGCCTTCTCTAAATTCTTTATTAGTGACATATTTTAAAAATTCTGGATCTATGTTTTTCTTAAGACCATATTCGTTATATTCTACCACATTTGCTTTTATATTTGCTTTTTGGAAAATTTGGTCTATTTTATTATCGTCTACTAATGGAAGATTAGTATCGATGAGTATTTCCTCGCCTACATGGGTTGCTATTTTATTGTTTTTCAAATGTTCGTTTAGTGCTTTCTGCTTTAATTGTATATCTATTTCCGTGATCATTTTTTCATTATTTAAATCCTTCAGCTTTTCTTTAATTGCGTCAATTGCTTCACTATTTTTATCCACTCTAATTTCGATTCCCATTTGCTTCAATTGTGTATCAATTGTATATTCATTATATACTCCTCTACTTATTTCAGGAATAGCTTGAATTATTTTTTGATGACCTTCATTAACTTGTTCGTCTTCTTTTGGAACATGCATTAGAATCTTTGTAGGAGCATTAGGGTTGTCATAATTTGGATCGTCTATTCCTCTATTTAATAGAACAAATTCTAGGGCGTTTTTATTTTGTAATTTTTTTGACTTTTTATTGTGCATATTTTGCAATATATATAAATATATTTAATAAAATATAAATAATTAAAATTTAAATTATTCAAATTTAAGTTAGGCACTACATATATAAATTACAAATTATCTATTATCTATTATACCATATCTTAAAAATTATTAAGCTACAATAAATACATTTAACAAATATATAAAAAAAATAAAAATTAAAATTTTATTGATTAATATTATCAGAATCGTGTTCTGTATTATTTTGCTGAAAACTTAGTCTAGGAATATCCTCACATGCATAAATTGATTTATTCTGATATAGAATTGGTTTCCTTCTAGATAATTGAACGTGCTCTAAAATCTCTACGATCTCATTCAGCAATTGCTCAAAAATCATGTCAGATAATTCAAATTTAATCTGAGTCTCTTCAACTTCGAAATTATTCCATTGATCTTCAGTTTCCTCTAGCTAAAAAATATGGATGTAAAAAATAAATTCTTACTTCTTTTATAATATTTGTGATCAATCTTCTTTCTCTTTCTCCATTTAATAACTCCGTATCCATGTTTTCATTAGCATTTTCACTTATTAGTCCCATTTTGAAAAAGAGCGCTTGATTCAATTTATCTTGTAGCACCTTTTTCAACTTTTCAGAAGATGATTTTGATTCATTATATTTATATCTAATGGCGCGTTTTCTTGTGCTCCATGGAAGAGGTTCCCCCACTTCACCATATTTTCTTTCTTTTTTTAATATTTCATTTGCTGCATCGACCATGCATTCATTAAGTATGTTGTCATAATAGTCATCACTTGTTATGTTGTCCTCTTCTCTTATTTTTTTGTTCGTTTTTTCAAAATTTTTCAAAATTTGTTTTCTGTTAACAAATGTTGAATCTTTAAGTGAATCTGATAATATTCTATGAGATTGCTTTAGAAGTTTATAATCTCTATATGTGATTGCTTGTAACAAATCATTTGGTTTATTGGAATACGGAACAGAGAGATTTGTTATAATCGATGTGTAATTAGTCTCTACAGAATCTGTTATTAAATTTATAAGACGAGGTGCAATTTCTTTCTGGTATAAATTAATTGATGTCTCTTTTTTGTGCTCGATCACAGTCTTATTAAACATTGAGGTGGTTAAATAATTTTGATTACTAGCTGAATTAGAGTAAGCTGACAATGAATCATTAGTAATATTGGTTTGACTAATTTGGGATATTTCGTTCTTCTTGGAAAAGCTTAGAGTCTCTTTTTCGCGTAAGAAAAGTTTCTTAGGAGCAAGCGTCTTAGATTGATCTTTGATTTCTGAGATGAATAGATTAGTCAAAATTTCCTCTGTAATCTGATCGGCTAAATCCGATAAATTTATATTATTTAGCTTTTTAAAGAATTCATTTGATTTAAGTAAATTTTCCTTGTAGTCGAATGTATCTGAAGATATCTCTGATTTTTTAACTGATGTAATGTCATCAGGAAGATCATCGTATCGCTTATTCACAGCGAGTGTTTGTTGTTGTGATATTGTTTCTTTGATTGTGTCCTTGTTTTCTAATGACTTAAAATCAGAATCCGAAAGAGGGACGATACTACTGCTTTGATTATCGTTTGATGATTTATCATCAAGTAGATTTTGTGATTTTAATTCATTTGTCTCTTTTAATTTTATTATATCCCTATGATCTTCATGCTCATTTGATTCAATTGTAATTATGTTAGTTTGTTCAATACAAGGTTTATTTTCGAAACTTAAGAACTCTTGATTTGAATTTTTTCTTGCACTTTCTTCATTAACTGTTTCTATTGTCATATTATCATTTATGTTATTTTCATCTAATATAATTTTTTCTTCATCATCGATTGAAATTATTTTCTCACTTCTACAGACTGATCTATTCGGTTCAATTATGAGTGAATCAATTTCATCATCCTTATGTGAGAATTGTTTTGGAGACACGTTTATGCTTTTATGAATTTCTTCTCTTTCTGAAGAAGAAAAACTATCAACGTAATTTTTTGATTTATTTCTATTGTCCTTAATAGATGATTTGTTTTGTTTTTCAAAATCTGAATAGTCATCAATTAAATTAACCGAGCCTAATTTATTTGTTGCTTCTACAATTTTTGATTTTTCCTCAGTTTTACTATCAAAAGATTTGTTTTTCTTTTCTTCTTCGTCATTGATAATATTGAACAAGTCTGTTTTGTCATTGTCGATTCCTTCTATTTCAATATCTATATTATCATCAAATTTTTCATATTCTTCTTGATTTTCATTTATATTAATATTAGAATCGATATTTCCTTTTGAATGTGATTTAGACTTTTCATCATAAGGATTTTCTTTCAAAGCATTTTTATCCAACGATTGAGTGCAATTTATTTCAGACTCTTCATGACTCTTATTAAAATGAGAAACCATATTTATACTGTTTCTAATGGAAGCACTTATATTGGCGTCTCTGAAAGATCCTGATTTAGATACAGAAAGAGTATTTATCCAGTCAACATCAGAATATCCTTGTTTATTGTTATCTACAGAAAAATCATCTTCGTTGTTGCTGCTGAAATCATTCTCGAAACTTTTTTTGGAACTATTTAATTGATCATTACTAAGAATCAATTTATTTATAGGCATCTTTTTTTCAGAATCATCATCTTTGTAGGAATTTTGTTGTCTGTTATTAGGAATATCATTTTGAAGATCGCTTTTATTCATAATTTGATTTTCTCGACTTTCTTCTAAGTGAGATTTTGATTTTCTCAGACTATCATTCAATTTTACAGAAATAGCATTAGAAGATATATTATTAGACAAATTCATTTCATCTTGAGATACATTTTGTCGAGCTCTTTTTTGTTGCTCTATAAGCATATGTATTCTATGCAATTTAGGAGAATCATAACTATTAAACTCTATCAAAAAACTTTTTTCACTGAAAGACTCATGTATGAATGTGTTATTTTTCAATATATTAAATCTCTCGCTTGATTTTTCTGCCAGATTTTCCTTTGACATCGCTGCATTTTTATTAAACAATTTCATTTTGTTACTACTGCAGCTAGATTTATTTTGTGAATCTTTTGATTCCCTTAGATTGTTTGATGAATTTTGATTGCTTACTGCAGGTTCAATTACAATGTCATCTGTCATGTTTGACTTGCTTTTTTGAGATATTGATTTGTCTTTGTTTTGAAAACTACCTTTTCTTGTGGGATCGTCCTCGTCGATAGATCTGTTATACCATAATTGAGAGTTTGCCAGAGATTGTTCTTTATTTATTTGAACAGTAATATTTGCTTCTTCGGATGGTTCATTTATTTCTTTTTCCATCGATCTGGGAGTTTCCATCATGGCATACATTCTATTAATAATTTCACAAAATAAATTTCTTTTCCATGGCATAAACAGTCTATTAAAGCTGATTGTATAAACTTCTATCAATTTGTCTATTTCTTGATCACGTTCCTTCATATCGATTTCGTTTGAAAATTCTTTTATGCAATTAAAAGCGCTTCTCTTTGCAAAAAGACATATTGAATTAAAACAATTTTCGTAGACTTGCATCTCTTCCTCTTCATACATCTTGACTACTTCTGAAAATTCTTTTATCTTTTTAAAAACATCTCGCTTAGCAGCTATTGTAAATACATTAAACACTTCATAATAATTTTTTAAGATTGGATATTGGCATATTGTATGAAAGGATATATATACATTTTTAGCTATGAATCCATCATACATTTCATCAAGAAAATTTAGAGCCTCACATAATTCATCTTGTCTCCTGCTTATTTTTAAATAATTTGAAAATTTGAAAATAAATGATTTAAAAATTACAGTCCTTAAAATACTTTTCAACTTTTTTAACATGTTTAGATCAATTTTATTCTCAATGGCTTGCTTTATAATACTATCTGTCTTTGAAATATATAAATTTTGTTGCTCCTCTACATTAGTTTGAAGGGAAAAAGGTATAGGATGTTCATGATTTAGACTATTAATAATTACATTCATGTCACATGATTTATAATTCATGTCGACATCGCTGTCTTTTCTTTCTCTCTTATTACTACTTTTTAAAGGAAGGATATTTGAATAAGAAGCAGATTCCAATTGATTATTCACATCATCATGTAAAAACTGTGAATTTAATTGATTTATTCTATCATATTCGTAAACATCAAGTGCATTTTCTGAAAGGCGAAGCTCTTTGTCATCTATAATAGGTTCTATAAAGCTTTGAATTTTATCTCTACTTCTTGGAATTTCTTCAATCATGGAATCCTCTTGTTTATTATTGAATTCATTATATTTACTATTACTACTAGTAAGAGATTTACTATAATTATTCACATTAATGTTGTCACCTTTTCTATTACTGGATACTAAATCAGATTCTCCTTCTCCACGTAGATTTATGGCTCTTTGTTTATATTCTGATACCTTAGCCTTCATTTCATTCAGTTTTTCATTAATAAAGTTTGCTGTTTCACAATTTTGATAACTTGCTGATTTGAAACTGATGATCTCATTGGAGCTAGTTATTGATTCTACTTGATTTTTATTTTTAATAATTCTTGATGATTCTTCATTCCCTTTTGAAGAATGCTCTTTATTTATATTCTTTACTTCAAACGATTTGAAAGGTGAAGAATTAAAATATTTAAGACTATTCTGTTCTTTCTGGGATTTTTGCAAGGATAGCTGAAGAAGTTGTGGAGAATTCTCTTTAAATGATTTTTCTGATTGTGAATTAGATTTCATTCGAAATTGCACCCCTGATGGAATTTCAGAGTCAAATTGAGATTTATAAACCTCAACATCCTCAGTAAGATCCTTCTGCAAACTGTCATTTCTAAAAGATTGTTCATCTTCTTTTTTGGAGTAATCTTCTATAAATCTGCTTCTATTTGTCTGAGTTTTTACTTCCTCATTATCTTCAAGAATATTTTTACTCTCAAGCACCATCAAATAATAATTGTCGGGATCTACAAATGAACTATCATTTGGGTTCTTCTTTTTCTTACCAACATACATTTCATTCTTAATCTTATTAGTTGTATGATTTCGCTTTAAATGAACCTCCTGATTTCTTTCGGAATCTGAATTTTTAGAATTAGTTGAATGGACGCTACCAGGATTTTGGGAATGGCTTGAATTCCCCTTCCTTAAGATTCTTTCTTGTGTTTCAAATATTCTTGCAAGTTGGACTAATTTCTTCACATTTTTCTCGTCTTGTTCGTTTTTTAGTTTAATTGCCTTATCTTGTGTGTCTTTCCTTTTTCTTTTGATAAATTCTTTGATTTCATCACTAGATCTTTTTTGAGTAGGTTTGTTTTTTTTTGATCCAACTGCGTTGGCATAATAATCATTCAAGTTGTTATTGGAAAATATATAATTTTCGTTAGAGTTGATTGTAGCTGAAGCAGAGGCTGATCTAACAACCGATTTAGTTTTATCTCCTGAAATTAATTTTCTAAAAGAATTATTATCATTCAATTCATTTGGTTTGTTTGTATCCTGAGGATAAATGTTTTCTTGTATCATTAACTGCTCAGAGTTACTGTTGATCCCCTCTATATTGTATTTATTATCAGCAATATTATTTTCTATTCCACAGTTTATATTTGAATTATTATCGTCTTGATTATCATCGAAGTAAAGTCTTCTCTCATTATTAATCTGCCTTAAATATTCCTTTGTGTTTACCCTGGGTTTTTTTATTTGTTTCTTGGAAGTGGTAACATGAGGTGATGATTTACTACGATTTTGTTTTGCCATTGAGGAGGAGATTTCGAAGTAGTTCAATTTCTTCTGTCTCTTTTCGTCATTTTCTGCTTTATTTTCATCTTGATTTATAATTTCAGCTTCTTCAATATTTAAATTTTCTAGCATGTTTCTGTCATTAAGATATCTTAACTTCTTTTGAATTTTTTGATTTTTTACGATAGATTTTTCAACAACTTCTCTTTGAACTTGTTTTATCAACTCTTCTTCCTTATTCCTTACAAGCTTTTCCATCAACATAAGTTTCTCTTCATTCGTAAGAATTTTAATTTGTTTTTCATTAGATTGGACTGAATTAGCATTTGAAGAATTATTATTTTTAAAATGAATTTGGTTTGTCTTTTTATTGGTATTAAATGTTTTATAATTTATATTCTCAATCACAGGTTTTGGTTTTGCGTCGTTATTGCTAGTAGTTTTACTATTTTTGTTTTCTTCTAAAATTTCAATATTCTCTGAATTTGTATTTAACTTTTTAAAATTTGAGGGTATTGATTTCCTTGGGCGATCTTCTCTTTCGCTGTCTTTACTTTTTTCAGAATTGGTTTTAGGTTTTAAATCAGGCTGCTGTAAAGATTTTTTATTAAGTGATATCTCCTTTAGATTCATATAATTTTTTTTATTCCGGTTTTTATTCAAATTAGAATTTTTTGGAACAGGTTCTGAAAGATAATTCATAGAAGAATTCTTTTTATCTGCATCTCCTCTCAGATTATTTCGGATTTCATATTCAGAATTTTCAGATTTATTGATATTTGAACTTGCATCTTGATAATCTTTTTGTTCATTTATATTCGACTCTGTTTGAGATTCTATTTCTTTTATTTTTTTGCTATCCGACGAATCTGCCTTCATTTTTTTATTAGTCTTTTTTTCTAAAATTCTTTTACCCTTTTGATTTTTGATTTGATTACCAGAATCCCCGCTTTTTTTAATTTTTTTATTTATATCAGTATGTGCTGGTTTATCTTTAGAAGAATTTAATTCAAAAATTTTTGTAATGTTGTTTGAATTTTCCTTCATGGAATTAAAAACATTCAGCTCGGAATTATCTCTAACATTCACACTGTATGTTGATAAATTTAATTCATTTACATTATTCGTAGGGTTAATAGTAGAAGAAGATTCTATAATCATCTTTAAAATATTTATATTTACTCTTAGTTGGAGCATAATTTGATTTATTATACTTTTTTTCCATTCCTCCATCGGTGATGTAATTATTTGTTAAAATTTCGTGTTTTTGGAATTTTCCTTCAGATTTTGTCTTTTTGTGTTTGGTGTTGAGGAATAATACTTTGGGAGCAGCGGAATGTGTAATGATTGGTTTCATCACGTCTACTTTAATTAAAACATTTTCGATTTTATCTGAATATTGTGTAGATAAACTAAAAGTTAGTATAATTTTATACCTGTTGTTTAAATTTGGGTTATCTTGGTATGTATAATACATCTCTGCCATTATTATGTTAGATTAATAAAGTGAAATAATTTATTTAAAATATATACTTTTTATTTATAAAAATACAAACAAAGTAGTATGATATAGATTGAATAATTATACCAAGATGTAGATTACTACAAAATCAAAAGTATCTACATACCTGAGTATTCATCTATACTTTCTTAATTTTATTTTAAAATACATAACAGCAATCTTGATAGTTAATTTACTAAATGATTTATTTTCACAATTATTATATTTTAAAATATGAATATTCTAATTTTATTTGTCGAATTTTTATTTATAAGAATTATTACTTCTGATGTAAATGAAATCAAATTAGAGTCTCATTTTATTATTGATACAAGCGATAATAATTTATATCTTAACAACGACCCTAGATGGGGCGTCTCTGACTATTTAAGAAATTACACTTATAGAACCAATTTCGAATTTGATTCAACTAAAGGTGTACAATTTTTTGATAAATTGGAGAATGTTAAACAAGATGAAAATGTTACTATAAACTTACAAGATGAATCTTTCGGTGTTAAAATAGAATATGTGAATATAATAAAAGATAAAATTACAAAGTTGATATCGGGAAAACAATTTTTAATAAATAAAAATATTTCACAAAAAATTATTCCACAAAATTATTACAATAATTCAGACTTCATGTCTTCAGATAGTTTAAATAATACTGAAATAATTGCAGATTGTATTATAATAATCCAGGTCCTCGTTATATTACAGGAATCTTTAAAGACGTGAAAATATCAAATATAGTTTCACTTTTCAACTATAATATAGGATTAATCGCAGGAAATAAGGGACTTAAAGTAATGAGTGTTCTTCCTAATTTAACACTTGCATATTCAGATATGGATTCCTTTATAAATTCAACCAGAATTGAAGAATCAGATGAAGAGGATTTTACTAATAGCATTGAATTTAAGAAAATATTTTTGATTAAAAATGTTTTTGAGCCTGAATTTGATGAATACGTTTTAGTAGGATTGACAATTGAAGAGGATCTATATTTATACAATATAACAGAGAATAGATATGCAGATACTTTCACCATTAAGAAATATTCTAAAATAAACAATATTAATTTTAAAGATGTTATAGCTGATATTACTAAATTAGGCTTATGTAATGACACCTTGGTCATGGCTCTTGCTGGGGGAGGATTCATTTCATTAAAACATATAGAACAAGATGAATGGACTTTCAACCACTACACCTCATTTTCATATAAAACTGAGATAATTGAGCTTGTAATTGTCGACTTGATAGTTAATAAAAATACAATTTATATGATTGTGAAAGGAGTAGGAATGGTTATATTCGATTTAAAAAATAAAGAGTTTTCTGAATTCCTAATAATACACCCTTATATGAAAAAATTTGATTATACAACCTACAATAGTGTTCAATATATAGGAATATCAATAAAAAACAATGTTCCAGAAACACCAGAGTTTTTTATAGAATTAATTAATAATTG
>Ga0169931_10008939_pt1 | contig 14527 bp, 18 predicted proteins | sample Kivu_15m_20L_FD_129675 | JGI IMG/M metagenome (GOLD analysis project Ga0169931, IMG submission 129675) | Freshwater microbial communities from Lake Kivu, Western Province, Rwanda to study Microbial Dark Matter (Phase II) - Kivu_15m_20L... | ecosystem: Environmental > Aquatic > Freshwater > Lake...
ACCTAAAGATAAAAATTTAAATTCAAATAATGAATACATAAACACGTCATTATTCTGTGAGGATATTTGATTGAAAGATAATTTTAAATTATTATAATTTTTGCAGATTATAAATTCATTTGACGAACAAAGTTTATTTTAAATTTTGATTTACAAAAATAAAAGAATTTAATTATATTACTATTATATTTATTTAAATATTCTGAAGTTATCTTTAAAATTACTGTCTTTAAATGGGAAAAAATTCCTCCTAGAAATAATTTTTAAGTATACTTATTTTATATTTTGCCTATTTTTAGGATCTGAATTTCGTAAAAAAATTTCAATCGCTTTACTGATTTAATTTTTTAAGATTGAAAAAATAATTATAAATAGAGATTAATTAGAGGTTTTTATTGATAATTGCATAATTATATTTAATGTTTACATAACCTTAAAAATATAAATTAATTTAAATAAATGCTATTACACTCATCATTTCAAGTTCTCTTTTTAGGCTCAATATACACACTCTCAAGAAAATATCAAAATTTACAAATAAGTGCAGGACTTGATGGAAAAGCGATGCGCTTCCATCATCCATTGTAAATATAAATTATAATTTAAGATTCCAAGTTTTTTGTTTATTTCTAGGGATGGCCCTATGTTTGCCATTCAAAAATTTTACAAAATTCAGAAAATCAGACAGAAAGCCTGTAAATTCATATGTCATGTTTTTTCCTGCATTATGTGACGTGTTGGCAACAATTTTCGATGCAACAGGGTTGATATATGTAAGTCTAATTAATATTAGCTAATATAAAAAATAATACTATTATCAATCATGTGTTATGTGCCTTCATCATGACAAAAAATAACGATAACAATTGATAATGAATAAATTTAATAAATACAACTGATCAGCAAAATTATTTCTATTAAACGCCAAATTTAGTCAAGACGGTATATATGTTTAATTTTATTAGAAAATTATGTGAGATATTAAAACGGAAATATGTTGAAATAATTTTCTTCCTGAAAACATAGGGGTGAAAATTTTTCTAGCAAATGAATTTTTTATCAAACTTGAAATGTTACATGCCAGTCTTATTCCTTGATTAAATAAAAAATTAAACAAAAATTAGATATAGCATTTATTCAAACCTTTTACATTAAATGACTTAAGTTTGCTTCAATGGTTGTTATTTAAATATTTTTCTCATCACTTTATTCATAAAATAATAAAATAATTCATTTGAAGTATAGTTATTTGTGAAAAATTTTTTATTTTAATATACAAATGCATACTTCATTAATTTCTTAACTCTCTTATTAAATTTTAATTACATGCGTCATTCTGATTGATTATCATAAGAATTTATTGCATAAGGCCTTTTTTCTTCGTATTCTAATAATTTTTTCTTGTTTTTCTTTTCGATCTTATATGTGAAAAACATTTCATCTATCTCAACATTCCTTCTAGGTTTCTCTAAGCATTTTTGAAGAATCCAATAGAACATTAAATATATTAAAGAAGAGATAAATAAAGCTGAGAACGATTTTATTCTAGGTATAATAATGTAACATTTTATCAACGTGATGTAAAATTTTACTTATTTTCTTTTTTTATTTTAAATCTTTCATTTCCTGTTATAGTTAGTATACTCAAGAACATCTTTCCAGGTTTAACTAATTTTAATAAAAATTTACTAAAAGAAGGAATCCGCTTAGGCATATAATTTTGAAAAAAGAAATCGTCTGAATCATTCTGTATTAAATGTAAATTTATTTGTTAATTTGTATAAATAATTAAAATTAAATTTAGAGTTATTAGTAAGAATTATACATTAAGAGATTAGGTTAAGAATTTTATTTTATATTGTCTTTAAATTTTTCACCCTAGTTTCATTATTTCAGGACCTAAATCATCTTTGTTTGCTTTCAATTTTTGAGAGGTTATAGACGATGATGAAGATTGTGCTTGTCCATATTTTTTCCTTAAATTTTCTTGCCTTTCTATGAATTCTTTTGAATATTCTTTTTTTGGTTTTGCTTCTTCCTCTTTTTTTTCTTTTTTCATTTCGATTGTTTGAATGTTCTGCTTAAGTGGAGATGGGGATCTAAAAGTTTAATAAATTACTTCAAATTTTAATGCTTTTACTTTGATCTTCTTCTACTTAAGCCTGGGAGTTTTGCAAAAAGCGCACTCTTATAACTAGTTGGTTTTATTGCATAATCTCTTCCTTTAGCTAAAGCTGCTTCTCTTTCTTTTTCTAAAATCTTTTCTCGGATCCTTAAAATTTTTATTTAATATTTTACTTTTTTTGATCTTCTTCGACTGACTTCTCTTGATTTATTTTTAAGGCTTTAGTTTTGTGATATTCTGAAGATTTTGATCTAGATGATATGGATTTGGATCTTGATCGAGATCTAGATCGTTTACTCCTATGACGATCTGATTTTTTGTGATGCTTATCTCTGTGATGCCTATTACTATACCTGTCTTGCTCATCACGAGATCTGCTAGAAGAAGACGAAGAAGAAGAAGAACTACTTTTATGTATTTTCCTTCTTCTTTTTTTATCTTTTCTATTTCTTCTAGAAAGAGAAGATGAAATCGAGTCATCTCCATCCCTTTTTGTGATTTTTTCTTTTCTATGCTTCTTATCTTTTTCATCATCCATAGGCTCATCCCTTTTCTCAATTTTTCTTTCAACTTGGATTAACTCAATGTCTCCTAAATCAATTATTTCCTCACTAGTAAAGAAAGGCACTTTTAAATTGTTATCTTTATAATTTTCTAAAAGTTGATAATACGTTGCTTTTAAAATTTCATAATTTTCTCTTTTATTTTCAGTTTTATAATTTTCGAGCATATTCATAAGATCATCTGAACCGTTTGAAAATTTTACATAAACTTGTCTATTGTTTAGGACAGATAATATAATTGCCTCATGCCATTTATTATCTTGGAATGAAACCGCAGAACCTAGAGAATTTGGAATAAATAAATGTAGGTTTTCTTCATTTTTTCTCTTTCTAGCACGTTTTTCATCTGTTAAAATTAATTTGGCTTTGATCTCTCTTTCTATTTGTGTTGGAATTTTAGGAAGTCTGGTACCGTAATAGTCATATTCCCTTAATAAAATTTCCACATACTCCCCTATAGTAATTTTATATTTTGCGTTTGCTGAAGGGGAAAATTTTTCTTCATCGAAAATATATTTTGACAGCCTATTCCACAGCTCTTGAGGCTCGGAAAGATATCTTATATATAATAATCCACAGCATCGAATATAAGGAGATTCTCTACAATTTATCATGTAATTTATCTGACTTTCTGTCAACTTTAATAAAATGAGTTTATATAAGCAGCAGTACAAGGTAGATGGTACCCCAGATATTCCGACAGCCCATGGTTCAGCATACGTTACATTTTGAATTATTTCTGCTAAAATTTCGTTGAATCCTTTAAATGCAACATCTTCTTTGAAATATTGACAAGATAAAATGTTGTTGAAAATAAGAGGATTTAAATTTCCAGTTAAAGGATCACCATAAATTTTGAATATATTATCGACTTCTCCAACTGTATTTTGTTCTTTTATAGCATCTGGATTTTCTGATTTTCCACTGGAGATTTTCGCTAGATTGTCTTTTTCTATATTTTTCCCTTGTTTTTCTTTTTCATCTTGAATTCTAATTATTGTATTTCTGATTTCTTTGCATTTTCTAAGGAAATAGTTTGAGAATTAAAATTTTTAATTTTTTTAAATATATTACTTTATTTTCATACCTGCATTTATCAGATAATTGCTTGGGATGCAAATCACATTTTTGAATTGTTTTATCTTTACTATATTTTTCCTGAATGCTAATTATAGTTGACGATGAATTCTGATTTTTTTCTAATTCTCGTTTTACTTCATCAATCTATGGGTAAATATTAAAAGATGTTTTACTATTTGTAGGTTTTTTTCGGTGGCTGTTAAATATTTATCTGATCCAGACATTACAGGTATTAAAGTGGCCCCTAATAAATTTGATGGTTGATTGCCGCATAGATAAATAGGTTCATTAGATTTCTGTGGTACAAACATGATATTATTATTTTCATTTGTTTCTATCTATTAAAAATAAAAATCACAAAGTTAAAAAAATGTTACTTTTATTGGATTGGGATTTGTATGAGGCATCATCGATTTATTTTTTTGATAAAAGTGGGAATTGGACATTATTGCTATGATAATTTAATTATAAATTTATTTAAATAAATTCATATAAATTATGAAAAATTATTTTCAGCAATTATGTAGTGAAACACATAGTTCTTGCACTAAATTCTGCCTTAGTAATTCATTCAATATTAACATATAAAGAGAAATTATTGGTTTACTTCAAATATGCCTTGAAGGTTAATATCTTAGTTCATTTATTACCAACTATTCTTTTCAAGAGGAAGGATTTATTTCAAAAGTAAAACAATATTTATATATGTTGAATGAAATATGAATAGACCACTAGAGACTATTAAAACGTACTTAAAAAAGGTACTAAAATCAGTTGCGTTTTTTGTTACTTGTTGCCTTGGTGTAAGGGGAAGTTTGTGTTTATGTAATTGGATTAATAATGGAGCACATAATAGTAATATGATTATCTAAAATATTAGTTCTAACGATAATTTCTTTTGTGTTTCTTTCAAATTTCTCTATACTCTTTGAAGATAGCTCAAGAGTTTTAGATTTTACTCTTTTTACCCTACCTAGGTCTGTCGAAGGATTTTGGAATCTTTTTGAGAAACTTGGATATGTAAAATCTTTCAAATTTGGAGGAGATTTAATTTTCTCTTTATCAGTAGCTGTAGCTATGCTTTTATATAAAATTTATCCTCAGGATTTTCCAAAATCTTATAGCAGGTTAATTGATTTTATATACGGATCGAATATATAAGAAAAATATTTTTTATGTAATGAGAAATTATAATAATTGAATAAGTTTATTTTATATAAGGTAAAGAATAAATAGAAATACAATCAGTAATTAAATTGCTTTTAATTATCTTAATTATTTTTTATTTTTAATTTTATTTGCTTTAATAGAATTTTTCCCTACATTTTGAAATGAGTCAGTGAATTCTTCTCTCTTTTTATTCAAAAAAGATATTGCTTCATCTTTTGTCAAATCTGGATTAGATATTTGCTTTTCAATTAGGCTCTCCAATAAAATTCCTATTTCCTTTCCTTTTGCTTGGAAAATATCTCTAATCATATCTCCTTTAAACAAAGGCTCTAATTCATCTACTTTTGTTAGATTTTCGACTTCCAGATATTTATACCATCTTTCATATTTCAAACAAATTTTGTCAAAAATCTCAATATCTAAATATTCCAATAAATTATCCTCCAATCGGAAAACTTTTATTAAATATTCATAACAGATTGAGATAGCTGTCAATTTGTGTAAATAATTTGATTTTATCTTTCTAACTAGCTTAGCAGAGGATAGTCTGTCAAAGTCTCCCGTTTCTACATAATCAACCAAAATCTGAAGATTTTCACTTAGAACACTAATATCTCTTACGTATTCATTGGATAGCTTTAATGATTCTCTTATTATATAGGCATCTGCTTTTAAAATCTCTTTGTTAATTTTAACAGAATATTTTAAGAAAGGCAGAGTCATAAGTGACAAGAAAAATATTTTTTTGTTAGGGTTTAAGGAAGGATCGAAATAGTCACTGAGGAAAAATTTTGTATTTGGATATGACTTATTTGACAATTTCTCAAGTAAAAAAGAACCTACGATTGTCAAATTCAAACTTGTGTTCAAATCTCTTTTCTCTTCTTCGGTAGCCATGTATGAAGCTTCGTTTTTACTTCCGTATATAGATAAAGGTAATTTCATAACTGCATCAAGTATTTTATATTTGTATATCAAATATATCGCACATTGAGGTTTGTTACCGTCTAACATCAAACTTAGTTCTTTTGCAATTCTCTCATTTGAAATTTTTTGATATAATGCTGCTTTTATCTCAGGTAATCTACTGGAGTTTTCTATAGCGGCATCCATATCGAATTGAAATCTAACAGCAAATCTAATTACTCTTAAAATTCTTAAAGGATCATCTGTAAAAGTGTCTACAGGATTAATTGGTGTTCTAATGTACCCGTTTGACAAATCTTCTAATCCTATACCTAAAAAATCTTCTACACGATCCTCGTTAATGTTATAAAACATGGAATTAATTGTAATATCTCTTCTCATCGCGTCTTCCTCAGGTGTTCCTATGTCTACGATCGGCACTCTTGATGTTTCAGTGTATTTCTCTGATCTCAAATTAACAAAGTCTACAGATACTCCTGAAATAATCATCGTTGCTGTTTCCAAATGCTTCGACTTTTCACTGTTTTTTTCTACTATTCCGTATTTATCTTGTCCTGGATATAATTCGGAATTTATCATCTTTGCTAATTCCTCTCCTTTCATATCATCTAATGCAATATCTATATCATCACTATTTTTCCCAAGTAATTTGTCTCTAACCCAACCTCCGGCAACACGGCAAATTGTATTTTTACTGTTTTTTTTCAAAACTGATTTTATAATTTCAAAAATTTCTATTTCTTTATGAGTTAAATTTATCTGATGCAATACTTTTTGAGGTTTTAAGTGTTCATACAAATAAAGATTTTTGCAGTCGAGTTTATTGTTGTTCCCGTTTAGTAAGTGATAGTTAGAATTTTGCGTCGAATTTATATATTTGTTTTGCTCCATATTTATAATATATTTAAAATTTTTATTAATGATTTTGAAGTTTGAAAAATATTTTATCATTTTATATAATATAAACACATTTTAAGTCATAAATTTAATATAAAAATTATTTTTAATGAAATTTAATATATATTAATAAAAAAAGTATATCATTAAAATATTTTTCATCTGTTAATTATTATTTGAAAACAAATCAGAATAAAGTGGATTACTTTTCAAATCTTCAATATCCTTATTGGTAAGCCAATTGGCTCTTTTTCCAAATACCCATTTCCCATATTGGGCAAATCCATTATTCAAAATATACTTTGCATATCCATGTTGCTTTCCGTTTTCCCAAAATCCGATGTATTGTCGCCCATCAGGCCATTTGTATTTTCCGAATCCATGCTTCTTATCATTCTTATAGGAGCCTAAATTTTAAAATTATTAAATAAATTTACCATAGTATTCCCTACCATCACCCCATACATAATGGCCTTCTCCTTCCATGTTATTGTCTATAAAATCTCCGGTGTAAATTCTACCATCCACCCATGTATAGGTACCTTTTCCGTGTAACTTATTCATAACCCAATCACCTTCATATTTATTTCCATCAGGCCACAGATATGTCCCGAATCCATCCTTTTTTCCCTCTTTATAATACCCTTTGTAAGTGGAATTATCATTCCATATTTCTATTCCGTATCCATCCTGGATGTCATTTTTCCAATTTCCTTGATAAGTTGCCCCATCCGCATTAATATAGGTACCTTCTCCGTTAGCTTTGTCATTTTCCCAATTTCCTTGATAGATATCCCCGTCTATGTGATAAAACGTGCCATAGCCAGATGCCTTATCAAATTTCCATTCACCATCGTATTTCGCACCATCGTTCCATACTTGAACGCCCTTCCCGTGTCTCATTTCGTTAACCATTTCTCCAGTGTACACTACATTGTCAATCTGGTAGTTCTCCACATACTTTATGTCTTCTTCTCTGATGTTTTTCTCTAAATTGTCAATATTTTTCAATTCACTACTACGGAACACATTCGATTTAAATTTTATTGAAGATTGATTTGCTCTGTGTCGCGATTTACTATCCTTTGCGGTCGAATTAAAGTACCTATTATCGTTTTGTTTTTTTTTCTTTTTAAGAAATATTTTTATCTTTCTCTGGAGTTTTATGAGGGATGCCAAATATTTGTATGTTTCGCTTCTAAATGATAATTTAATTAAAATTTTACTCTTTCCCCCTGGTTATGCTCGAAATAGATTTCCTCAATTTAGGAACAGAATTTTCTCTCTTTCCATTTTTATATTTATTAACTAGTATATCCTTTAATTCGTTGTTTAACTCCTCATTCCATGTGCAGTTGCAGTTTGAACAATTGACTCCCATCTAAAAATTTAAAATTAAATTTGTAAGAATTAATTTATATTGATCGAAATATTAAATGAATATATTAAATAATTGTTTGAAAAAATAAAGTGTTAATATATTATAGTTAATAAAATAGTATTCAATAATATTTTGCAATCATACATTGGAAAAAAATACCTAGATTTGGAGGGTAGGAATCTGTATCAAAAAATAATACATTTCTTTGAATTCCTAGGCGATAAACTCATATCTCGGTCATTAATTTTATCGAAGTTAGTATTTTTATTAATCCTTTGACTTTGAATTTGGGTTTTATTAATTTTATAATCTGATTCGGAAAGGTTTCGTTGATAAGAATCATTTTCTTGTTTTCCATTAATAAAATTTGTATTACAATCGATATTTTTATCAGCATGATTGGTAAATTTATGAGGATAAGTTTTGACTCTCTTCTTTACTTTTTGCCTGGAAATTTTATTATCAGACCCTTTTTTGATAATACAATTATTAAAGAACTTTTGAATGATGTGATCTTTTTTAAAATTATATTCAGACATGTTTATGTAATTAGGCTTGATCATATATTTTTCACAAAAGTAATTTAAAAATATCAAATTATCATAATATTCATTTACATCAACGTCATTTTTTATATTCGCTATAAGAAAAATATTCAAATTTTCTTTTGTGCTTATAATCACTTCAAATTGTTTTTCGATGAATTTTATAGATTCTATACTAGCAATGTCACAGATTAATATTATACCATGACATAACTTGTAATAAGTCGTGATTAAACCAGAGTTAATAATTTTCTCATTTGTATCCCATATTTCTAATCTGGAAAATTTGTTAATTATATGAACAATCATCTTTTTTATATCAAGAGATGTGGTAGGATTGTATTTTTTCTTTTGATTGAGGTAATTATAATTACTATTATTGTTAGTGTTTTCTTGGGTTGAAATTTGTTGGATTTTGCAAGGTGAATAATCGAATGAAGATGCATAAATCCTTTCTACAAAAAATGTTTTCCCTACCGCTTTTTCACCGATTAGAATAATTTTAATAGTATCCTCTGATAAATATAGATTTTGGGTCACTATATTTTCGAAGTTAGTTGAAATCGACTTGAAGGATGACAATCCCACATCTGTATAAAATGTAGATCTATCTGATTGAGATATAAAGTGATTTAAGGATTTTTCGTGATTCAATTTTTGTTTGAATATTGAATCATTAAATGGATTTTCATCTTCGTTATTTTTTAATATTTTAACTGAATGTCGTTTATTGATATAAGAATTAGGTTTTTCTTTTAATTTTAAAATTTCTTTCAGAATTTTTATTTCGATTCCTTCAATTTCGTGAGAGTCGAAAGAAAAAGAATGCGTTCTTTTTATTTCTTTAAAACTATTTTGATTTCCGTTGGATTTAATTTCTTCTTTTTCTAATTTTTCAAGCCCTAAAGACGAATTTTTGTCGATACAATCTGACCATAAATTAGAAACTTCCTCCAAAAAATTCTTTTTATTTTTATTTTTATACGATAAGTTCATTAAATTTAAAGAATCAAAAAGTTTTTTTTCCTCATCTATTTCGAGTTCTTTCAAAGTTTTTTCTTTAGGAAGTAGCTATAGAAGTTAGACATTAATTTATTGAGTTATTTTACCTTAAAATTTGAATTTGATGATAAATCTTCAAAATTTTCTTGAATTTCTGAATTCGCCTCAGAATATTTAACGTTATTAAAATCTTCGATTAAATTTTTCTGTCCCCATCTAATTCCTGAATTATCTGATACTACTTCTAATTCATCTTCTTCTTCTTCTTCTGCCACGTTTGACCAATTTTCAGTTCCTTGTTTTTGACATAGCTGCTGTAATATAAAAAGGTGAACATTATTTTTATAAATTTTATACGTTAAAGTAATCTTCTTGATTATAACCGTAAATCGTAGTTGACCTTTTTCTCATGAATTGTGGTTTAATAAGATATAATAAATTAAAATAAAAGAATAAATATTACTATTTAAATATAACGAATTGGGATTACATTTTTTATGTAAATTAATATTTAAAAAATTTTATTTAAAATATGATTTGCTTTATTATAAGTTCCAGAGATAAATACCCTTATAATTACATTAACTAAAGAAACTTAATTTAAGGAATAAATTAGATTAATTGAAACCACCAACCAAAAATTTATTTTATAATCTTTATATTTTAATATATTAATTAAAGATAGTTCTTAAAAAACTAAGACATCACATTTTAATTTATCTAATTCTTCTCTGAAAATATTTTAGATTTTCAGTATTTTATTAAGCTTTTGATTTGAATTTGTGACTAGTAAAGAATTGTAATTAAGCCATAAAAATTTTCAAGTACTCCATAAAAGTGATTTCATATAGATATAATAATTGAATTTTGAATATCGATCGTATTTAATTTATTATATAATTGATACGTTTAATATAATATTAATTTTAATTTTTTCACCAAAATCTAAAATTAATGAAAAATCCTTTCAAAGAATTTAAAAAATCCTTTAATTTTGAAAAGGATTGCACTATTAAATACAATCTAACCCATAAAATTCCTTTTAATAACTCAAATCCAACGGTTGATTCGACAAATATCAAAAATGATCTTATTCCCTTTTATAATCTTTTAATAGATCTTTATGAAAAAATTGATGATAAAGATTTAACTATAATAATATTGACTGAAATAAAAACTTTACTTATTAATAGAAACCAAGAAGATTTTACCCAAGACTCATATTCTGGTTTATTGGATCTAATGAAAAATTTAACAATTTATATGATCCCTATGAATCTTGCAGTATTTTATCTTAATTATAGTTCCAAAGTGATTCATGAGCTTAAGAATATTTTATTCGATTTAATTTATTACCTAGAAAAAATTATTTTAAGATTAAACAATCGCATAGCAATTAATGAGAAAAAGAGTATCAATCATTCAATGAAAAAATATGAAAAACAAAAATTTCTCATAGAAAATAATTATTGTTTGTCCAAATTTTTAGATAATATAAATATTCCAAAAATTTTTGTCAAAAATATTATGGATGTTAATAGAAAAATAATAGGAGATGACTCAAAAGATTTTCTTATTTTTACAAAACTTATCAAAAAATTAATTAGATTTAAGGAAAAAAGATCTTTACAAAATATAATAGACATTGTTTATAATTGCGTTATTTTCAATATTTTAAATAAAGAAGAATATGCACAAAAAAAGTTCAACCACTTTTCGAAAAAATCCGGATGTCCTGAAGAACCTTATCTACCGGAACCTTTCTAAGAAGACAAGTATAAATATACTTTAGTCCTTGATCTAGATGAGACATTGGTTCATACAGTTCATTTGTCAAGGGGGGATTACTATTTTGTTCCACCCGGGGCCTTGAATCTTTTACAAACAACATCAAAAAGTTATGAAATAGTTGTATTCACGTCTGGAACCCAAAATTACGCAGATAGCATTTTAAATCATTTGGACCCTCATGGTTTTTTTATAAGACATCGCATCTATCGTCAACACACTGATGGAATGCATTATAAAAATATTGACAAATTAGGGAGAAAACTCTCAAAGACAATCATAGTTGATAACAATCCTTTGAATTTCCAACTGCATCCTAATAATGGCCTTTATATTAAAATTTGGAAAGACGATATTGATGATCATCAATTGTTTGGACTTAGGAATTTACTTGATCATATTGCCAAAATCGGGTTTAAAGATATGAGAGAAGCTATCCGTTGCATTAAAAAGCAATTGCATAATAGGGATATCGATAGGTTGAGCAATCCTTATGATCAAATTGATTTGCAAATGATTAAGTAAAAGCTAGGATTTTAATTTTAGAAATTAATTAGACATATAGATCAATTACACTATATAAATAAGTTAATTTTAAATTATATAATAGTAAATTAGAGAGCTTCGGTATAAATATAAATATCAAATAAATAATATAGGGATGAAATCCTAAACATAATTTCTTAGATATTATATTATTATGTTGATTAAAATAAAATCGCATATATCAAATTAATTGAGATTATAAATGTAATAAGTTAACTTTTTGAATTAAATTGCTAAACATCAAGTTGAAAAAATCTAAACATAAATCATCTTTTAACTTACCTGTACAGATAACCTGTTCTTTCATATTTTACATTTTCAATTTATTAATTTTAAAAAATTGATAAATTTTAAATAATTAGATTATTATTCTATTTAAATTTAAAAAACTAGAGAATTTATAAAATAAATGATCACAAACACAAAAAATAAAGAATCCTGCAATTTAGCTAAAAAGGACGAATTATTGTATTGTCCTAAAGAAGAGCAAAGATCAGATCTTAAAATGTTTACTAAAAGAAAAAGAAAAAATTCTACTAATTTGCTGACTTCTTATCGAGTTCGTTTCAAAATTAAATTTAAAAGTAAAATTTTTAAATATAATAAACTAAAGAAAACAGAGTTGCAAATCATGATCGAACAAAAATATTAGAATGTCAAGATAATAATAGAAAGAGAAGATTTCAAATTATAAATCACAATCTGAAATTTTATTTATTTTCCTTTCTTAAGCATTCAGAGATAATAAAAATTCATAGGGAAATAAACAACAAACAATTAATAAAGATAACTAGAAATCTGCTGAATTTGTAATATTATTAAATTTTTATTTTTACAATTCTTTAATATTCAGAAAAATTCAAAATTCATCTCTTAAAGCCGAAAAATCAACGAACGTGAAATCGTATAAAAAGCATTTCGATCAGATATATTTTAATCCCTTTGAAAATTTCTTCCTATTTCAAAGAAAAGCAAGCAAAGAAGGAATACGACAAATTTTATTTCTTAACTCAACAAAAAAAATTGTAGAGATTAGTGGACTCAGTAATTTATCTATTTATGATGAAAATAAGACTGTCTCATCTTATTTTACATTCGCAAATACCTATATAACTCATGCCAAACATTTAAAAAATTTCGCAGATTCTTCATATATTTCTTTATTTTTTATTGGCAAGATTATAATACTAAGCATTAATCTATTTACACTTAATTTTGAAATATCAAAAGTTAACAATGAATGGGATGATTTGGTATATAGCAAATCATCTGATACTTTTCTTGTTTCATCAGTTGAAGGAGAAATATTTTTCTACAGGCTATTTGCAATTGACGATAATAGTAAAACTAGATACCACAAAGAACAATTGAATAAAATATTTTTGTTTCAAGATTCTATGGTCATAATTGATTTATTCGATTTTTCTGATTCGATATTAGTTTATAAAAATTTTCAATGTTCTAAAACTAAATTTACAAAAGAGGATTGCAGTTTAAAAATTATTGATGTCAAGAATCGATCATGTTTATTTTCCCTTATTGGACATGAGCAACCTGTTATTCACGTTATTCATTTAAATAAAATAAATCAAAAAAAAGATATTGTTGTAACTTGCGACATATCTTCTATCATAAGAGTTTGGAACCTCTCCCGTAGAGAGTGTTTTAAAGTGATAAATTATTCCTTCGCAATTTTGGATTTATTCCATTTATGTGACATCAGATATGATCTTATATGTGCCGTAGTTTCAGATAATGAAAAGGAAAATTATAACTTGGGGATTATTTTGCTTTCTGATATTTTAATGAATAAAAGTACAAACCTCTTAGATTTAGACACAATTATAATCAATCTAAGATCTTCAGTCCATGATGCAGGTTCATATAGAAATTTGACCAGTCTTAGTCATGGTTTAGGTAAGAAATTTTCCGTTATTAATTCGATTACTGATCAATATATCTTCATGACTCTCCTAAAGGAATTCACTGTTAGGCAATATTTTTATGAAATAGATTAAGTTATTACTAAATTTTTTAATATTCTAAAATTAAAATTCATAGGTAAATTTCTTCGAGAATATAATAAAATTGTAATTTGTATTTAAAATATCTCACTGGTGGAAATACCATATTAACTCTAAATATTTTCGTGAAATAGAATTTGCCGTATACTCTTAATATTATTATTGTTGTTGATTTTTTTCGCAGAGGAATTTTCTTTTTTAGTTTCTATCATTTAACAAAAGATTATAATTAATTATACCTGATTGTTTTTTGTTCTGGTCTGGTTAGCAACTAATCCATTTGAAGGGCTTTTGCCCTTTTTTTTATTTTTAAAATTGGAACTCATTTATAAGTAATTTTATTTATTTTATTAAGAAGTAAATATTGATTAATTTAAATTTTAAAATGGAATTAGATAAAGGAAAGATAAAGTAATATAATCAATGAAAAGGATAAATGAGAAAATTTGTTTAATTAATAAGATTAACTATGATTTTAT
>Ga0169931_10008940_pt1 | contig 14525 bp, 12 predicted proteins | sample Kivu_15m_20L_FD_129675 | JGI IMG/M metagenome (GOLD analysis project Ga0169931, IMG submission 129675) | Freshwater microbial communities from Lake Kivu, Western Province, Rwanda to study Microbial Dark Matter (Phase II) - Kivu_15m_20L... | ecosystem: Environmental > Aquatic > Freshwater > Lake...
CAAATAAACGAAGTTTTTGGGCTAATCCTTGAATTTGCTTATAATGTTATTAGTAGCCTTATTTAGGTCTATATAAAAATGGTAGAGGAACCAAAAAAAACCAAAAAAGAGTTAGAAGCAGAAAAGCTTCACTACATGGCTAAGCTAGCTATTCGCCACGCTGTATTAATTTTTGCAAAAGGTGAATATGAGGAGCCTCCTGCTGAGCTTAGAGAGTTTTGGAATAGTTTAAATCAACAAGACTGGTTAAACCATCTAAAGCTTTTTACAAGCGAAATAAAAACCTATAAGCAAGTGACTGTAAAAAAAATATTGTTTGATTTAGATCACTATGTCAAAGATTGTCGCAAGCTCGTCCCTGACTTCAAAAGAACTAAAGAAGAAGTTCTTTTAATGATAGCTCTCGGGCAGATTAATGCAAAAGAATTTATCAATAATTTAGCGGCTTTGCCTAGTAATAGAGAAAAGCTCGATCGAAAAATCCACAAGCAAATCAAAGAACTAGATTGGCAAGACGACCAAGCTTTAGTTAAACTTGATGAGCTTACCAAAAAACTAGATGAACCCAAAATTAAAAAATCTGAGGTAGAAAAAATTGATGTCGAAATTAAACTTATCGAAAACCAGATTGGCGAAAGAAAACTTAAACGTGAGGAGCTTGCAATCAAGCTTGTGGAGTGGAAAGCGCGCGGTAATATAGATATTGCAGGTGAAGATGGGCAGTTTAGGCTAGATGCTTAATGCTGATCTTGAGAGCTTCTCCGCTGATACCAAGCTCTAATGCTTTTTGTAAATCAGCTAATTTAAATTCATGAGTAATCAAATTCCTCATAGAGATTTTTTTGGTACCAATCAATTCCAGAGCGGTTTTCATAAAGTGTGGCGTGTGATGAAATACTCCGATTGTCGTAAGCTCTTGGTAGTGAGCTTGAAAGGTATCTAGTGTGATTTCTGTTCCGCGCGGACAACCTCCAAAAAAATTTACTATCCCTCCAGAGCGCGCTAGTAATAGAGCTTGTTGCCATGATTCGGGCTTGCCCGCGGCTTCTATCACCAAATCAGCACCCATGCTGGAAGTGAAGGATTGTATTTGCTCAACAATATCTTTGCTGGAATAGTCTAAAACATAGTCAGCGCCATTGATTCGGGCAAGATCCGTTTTTATAGAAGATTTTCCTAGTGCGATGATTTTTGTTTTTGGAGCAAAAGTTTTATAGATTTTTATAAAAGTTTGACCGATAGCACCTAAGCCTAGAATAACTACATTGGAATGTGGTTTGATTTGGGATTTATAATAACCGTGAAGAGCGACTGCCAGGGTTTGAGTAGAAGCCGCCTCCTGAAAGCTAGTCCCTGACGGTATTTTATAGAGATTGTGATTGGCAATTTGAGCTGGAATCTTTATATATTCAGCAAAAGAGCCATTTAAAAAATCTAAATTTTGACAAAGTTCGTATTCTTGCCGCTCACAAAAAAAACATGAAAAACAAGGAGCGGTATTGCCCGCAACGACAGCTTCTCCGGGCTGAAATTTTGGATTAAGGCTTTTTTCTACGACTCCGGAAAACTCATAACCAAAACTAGATGGAGTAGTTTTTATGATGCGAGGATGCCCTCTTAAATAGGTTTTTATATCAGTACCACCAGTTAGGGCAGTATCAATTTTTACAAGAACTTCGTCGATTTTTATATCAGGAATTGCGACATCTTCAAGCCTAATGTCTTGAGGTCCATAAAAAAGCATTGCTTTCATCGGGTTTATTATAACAAGAAGCCTTTAAGATAAATGCGGAACTAATTATTCTTATTTTCCGTCCTTGATAAGGTTAAGTCTGCCAATGATTTTTTAGTATAATTATTATAGGGCGGGTTTTTAAAACTAAATGAAATTCAATAACCAAAAAGTATCACTAATTATACTAAGTTCGGTTCTTTTGCAAAGTCCTGTTTTTGCAATTAGCAAATCTGATGAAGCTCTTCAGCTGTTTACCAAATATTCCCAAGCTGTTAAAGAAGAAAAAAAATCAAACACTTTGCAAGCTGTTCGCTTGTATAAATCTAGCTTTGAAACTAACAAGCGCGATTTTGCTTCCCTTGTAAAATTAGGCTTGCTCCATATGAATAATGATGGAGTCGGAGACTTGCGAAAATCTGGTCTGGAGATCGCTGTTGATTATTTTTCAAAAGCTTTGGCTATAAAGCCAGAAGATCCGATGGTAAATATGCTGATCGGTAAAGCCTATCAGGAATTGGGTTCTGTCGATAATGCAGTCAAATATCTTACAAAAGCGAGCACTCTTGAACCCGAAAATGTTCTACTCAGAGAAAATCTGGGAGCGATTTATTTCGAGCAAAGAGATTTTAAAAAAGCTATAGAAATTTTTAATAAGGTTATTCTCGCTTACCCAGATAATCTAAAAGCTAGAAGTTACTTGGGAGCGTCTTTGCAAGCGACTGATAATTACTTGGCGGCGATCGAGCAGTACAATTATGTGCTTAACTACAACCCGAACGAGTACAGCATTTTGAAAAACGTAGGTGATTGCTGGCTGGCTCTGGGACAGTTTTCTAAGGCAAAAGACAGCTACATCAAAACTAAGGACTTAGATCCTAATGTACCTAATATTTATGCTGATATAGCTTTTGTTGCTAAGCAAGAAAAAGATTTTTCGGGCGCAATTGAAAACTACAAACAAGCTCTAAAAATCAAAGAAAATCCAGAGTGGAAAAAATCTCTTGCTTATACTTTGTGGGCTGGCGGACAGGTACAAGAAGCCATTGACGCCTTTGAGCAAATGGGTGAGTATAATATTTCTGGTTTTTTATATCAAAGTTTAGATAAAGACACTCAAGCTATTAGCTCATATGAAAAAGCTATCGCCGCGGATCCTAAGGACACTAGAAGTAGATTTAATTTGGCTAGAATTTATCACGAAAAAGGTAGTTATGATAAAGCCAAATTAGCTTACGAAAAGCTTCTAGAACAAAAGCCTGGTGATAAAGAAGCGATATTCTTGCTTGCTACTTTAAGGCATGAACAGGGCGATGTAGATGTTGCAATGCAGTTTTATAAGGATCTCCTTGCTCAATTTAATCTCGAAACCAAAGATCTGGATGACGACACTAAGCTAATAAAAGATAGCGTGTACTTCAATCTAGGACTAGTTTACAAGTCGCAGCAAGAACTGGCTAAAGCAGAAGAAAATTTTGAAAAGCTGATTAACACTCAGACCAGTACTAAATTTGAAAAGAAAAAAGATGTGTTTAAAGAGCTAAGTTTTATAAAAATAGCTCTTAATAAAAATATTGAAGCCGAGAAATTAATCAATAACTGGCTTAGAGAGGACCCCACTAGCCTGGATGCCAGAAATCTTTATGCTGATTACCTAGTGCATTTGTCTAAAGAAAGACAAGCTATAGAGCAATTAAGATTAGCATCTGTGCTTGATAACACTAGTAAAACCAGATTAAAACTCGCTAATCTCTTACATAGCCAAAACAATCTCTATGAGGCACTTGCAGAGTATCAAGTTATTCTCCAAAAAGATCCTAAGAATTTAAACGCTTTATTGGGTGCCGCTAATAACTTTAAATCTCTTGGCTTTAACGAAGAGGCTATCGGCATGTATCGCGAGACTCTACAGCATTATCCTGATGATGTTCTTGCTAATTATAATTACGGACTACTTATGCAGGAAGCAAAAGATTTACAAACAGCAAAGCTTCATTATGAGAAGGTTTTAACTCTAAATCCCAAATTTCTCCAGACTTATTATGTACTTGGTCTTGTGTATTGGGATTTAGGAGATAAAGTAAAAGCTCGTCAGTATTGGGATACCTTCCTACAAACATCGACAGACGAGTCCACAAAAGCTCAAATCAAGCATATTATCGAAGTAGGTGACAAAAGTTCGGCTCAATTACCAGATGTCGAGCCTGGCGAAAGTCCTGCAATCATTAACTTCAAACAAGAATTAAGTCTAAAGAACAATTCTTTTAGAGTTCTTGATATTATTTAATTTATGAATTCACCTGAACCTAGCACTAAAGAAGCTTTTCAAGCCGACTTGGATTTGTTGATGCAGGGTGTTGTCGATATTAAGCCAGACGGCAGAAAGGCACTTGAGCAGCTACTTCTAGACGCCGCAAAAGAAAAAAGACAATTAAGAGTCAAGCTTGGTATAGATCCTACGAGTTCTGATCTTCATATCGGTCATATGGTGTGTATCCAAAAATTACGCCAATTTCAAGAGATGGGACACCTGCCCGTGATTATCATCGGTGGATATACCGCTCAAGTAGGTGATCCATCTGGACGGAATGAAACGAGACCGCCCCTCAGTCCTGATGATGTTCAAAAGCACGGCAGGACCTATATTGAGCAGGTAGCTAAAGTTTTAGATATTACAAAAGCGGAGGTTGTTAATAACGCTGATTGGTTTAATTCTTTTTCTCTTACAGATATCATAAAGCTAGCTTCCAGGGTCACTGTTAATCAAATGATCTCCAAAGATGCCTTCGGCAAAAGGATTGATGCTGGTCAGCCATTATTTACGCATGAGATTTTCTATCCGATTTTGCAAGGGTATGATAGTGTAGAAATCAAATCTGATATTGAGCTTGGCGGAACGGATCAGCTGTTTAATTTAATGGTAGGCAGAGACCTCCAAAGAACTTATGACCAAAAGCCTCAGCTCTGTATGACAATGCCTCTGCTAGTGGGTTTGGACGGCGTGAAGAAGATGTCTAAATCCTACGGAAATTATATCGGCATCTCTGAAGATCCTAATGAAATCTACGGTAAGACCATGAGTATCCCAGATGAATTAATTCTCGATTATTATATTTTGGCTGCCCGAGTTGGTCCTGAGCAGATTCAAGCTATTAAGCAAAAACTTGCTAACCCTGGTCAGTTTAATCCTCGTGACCTAAAAGCCGCTCTAGCCGAGCGTTTGGTGGAAATCTATCACGATACGGATAGTGCTAAAAAAGCAGGTGAACAGTTTATTAATCAATTCAAACAAAACCTCATCCCTGAAGATTTGGAGGATTTTGTAATTAATGCTGAAAATAAATTAGCTGATTTAATGGTGCTTGCTAATTTATGTGAGACCAAAGGCGAAGCTAAACGCTTGATTGCCGGTGGTGGAGTAAAACTCGATGGTGAGAAGCTCGCTGATCCTCTGCAGGAAATCCTTCTGGAACCTGGTCAGCAAAAGGTTTTGCAGGTAGGCAAAAGAAAATTCGTGAGATTGGTGAGCTGAATTAAATGACATCGCCAATAACTATTGATCCAGAAACAGTTGTCAAATCTCTAGATTCCAATCTCCAGTTCGTATCAGAGCTCTTACAAGCTGATATTAGATTATTTGTAAAAAGAAAAGATGGAATTTTTATCCATAATTATTTTCATCCTAATCAGGATTCTCTGTATCTGGCTCCAAAAGCCGTCAAGTATGCACGAGGTGAAAAACTTAAGAGCCATAAAGATGTGCCTGTAGATAAGGCTTTTCGGCTTGGCAAGAGAGTCGTAGGTCAATATGGACTGGTAATAAATAATAGAAGGATACAGGAGTTTGCCTTCCCTATTGGGCTTGAAGAGAATGATCCTAATCCTGTCGCTGTCATAGCATTCGAGAGAGATGTGTATGTAACTAGAAATATTTTAGGCCGGCATTGGGACTTCATGGCTGATAACCTAATAAAAGCGCTTGAGCAAAAAATAAAAGATGGTACGAGCTTCCCTAGTATAGCTTTTGGTGAGGGTGCTTTAATTATTCAAGAAACCAGCAACAATAAAAACATCTTTTTTGCTAATCCGCTTGCAGTGCACCTTCTGTCCGAAATTGCTGAACATGCCTACCAACTAGTAGGTAGGCCACTTGATGAAGTCTTTGCAAACTTTACACGCCGGTCGAAGGGCTCAAATAGCTTGCAATCAATATCACTAGTCGAAGAAATTTCACTCAGGCAAAGAACCATAGTCTTGCGCCATGTGACCTTGAATTCAGAAATGTCGGTAGTACTAATAAAAGACAATTCAGAAGTGAAGATGAAGGATACACTTCTAAAAGAAATTCACCACCGGGTAAAAAACAATCTGCAAACAATAATTTCTCTTTTGCGCTTGCAAAAGCGTCGCAATCCTGAATTGGAGAGCGCTTTTGATGAGGCGATAAACCGCACTAATAGTATTGCTCTGGTTCATGAGTATCTTTCTCGTTCTAATGATATAGAAAATATAGATTTTGGGTTTTTAGTCCAGAAGCTGTTAAAAGGCTTGCTGACTTCATTTGGGGCTGATGATTTAGTCGTAGATTTTGATTGCCCCAAAAAAGTTTTTATAGCAAGCGAAGAAGCTACAAATCTTGCTCTCGTTTTAAACGAGATTATTACCAATACTCTTGAGCACACATCAGGCACTTTAAGCTGTATCAAGATTAGACTTTATCAAGAGAATCAAGATGTACATCTTTATTTTGAAGATGATGGAGGCGGATTTAAAGAAGGTTTTGATTACCGCCAGAGTACTGGTCTTGGCTGGGAGATAGTGAGAACTATCGCAGAAGAGAGTCTAAAAGGGAAGCTTACTATTGAGAATATAGAAAGTGATGGCAGAGCTGGAATCAGAGTGCATTTAGTGGTTCCCGTAAGTGCTTGAGAAAATTTTCAAATCCCTCTAAACCCTCATCAGCAAGGACTTTGACGGCTTTTGAGCCGATTATAGCTATATCGGCTCCGTTATCAAGCGCGGATTGAGCTTTTGATGCTGAGTCGATCCCGAAGCCAAGAGCAATAGGCTTATTAGAAAGAAATTTTAGTTTTTTGATAATTTCATTTACTCGTGAATCATTTTCAGTATCTTGGTTTAATTGTAGATTCTTGATATCGGCATTGCTTCCAGTCACACCTGTGCGGCTCACTAGATAGATCCAAGGGTTAGATAGCTTAGATATCTTTTCGAGCCTTTCTTGAGTGCTAGTGATCGAAGCAAGTAAGATCAGATCCAGATTTGCTGACTTGAATTTTTCACATAAATATTCCGCTTCCTCTAAAGGCAAGTCAGGGATTAGAACACCTGCGATTTGATTTTTTGTGCAATTTTCAATTAACTTATCAAACCCATAAATAAACAACGGATTGAAATAACTAAAGAGAATTAAATTATTTAATCCCTTCTTATCGCTGCGGGCTTTTGATGTGGTTTTGGCTTGATGAACGGCTTTAAATATCTCATCTAGATTAGTTCCGTTCAGAAGAGCTCTGTGGCTGGCTTGCTGGATCACAGGACCGTCAGCCATCGGATCAGAAAAAGGCACTCCCAGCTCGATTAGATCCACGTCCAATTCATCAAGTATTTCAAGAGCCTTGATCGTGGTTTTAAGATCGGGGTAGCCAGCAGTGATATAGATTCCAAGCATTATAAATATAATAGCCTAAACAGTGAATCCTTTGATAAAATAAGAGATTATGACGACTGCAACTGAGCAAAAATATCAAATAGTAATAGGTCTTGAGGTGCATGCCCAATTAAAAACAAAATCAAAATTGTTTTGTGCTTGCTCCACTCAATTTGGCAACGAGCCAAATGCTAACACTTGTCCTGTTTGCTTAGGTTATCCAGGAGTCTTGCCAGTGCTGAATAAACAAGCAGTGGACTATGCTATAAAAGCGGGTTTGGCGCTTGGTTGTCAAATAGATCTAAATTCTAAGTTTGATCGTAAGCAGTACTTCTATCCAGATCTTCCAAAAGGTTATCAAATATCTCAATTCGACAAGCCCCTGTGTAATCACGGCAAGCTTAATATCGGCTCAAAAGAAGTCAGAATACTTAGAATTCATATGGAGGAGGATGCTGGTAAGCTTGTGCACGCTGGAGCAGAGCGCCTGCATGGATCTGATTATTCTCTAGCCGATCTTAATAGAGCCTCAACGCCACTGGTGGAGATAGTTTCAGAGCCTGATATTAGATCAGCGGAAGAAGCCGTTAGCTATGTAAAAGAACTACGCAAAGTTCTTCTTTATCTAGATGTTTGTGATGGAAATATGCAAGAAGGTTCTTTAAGATGTGATATTAATATCTCGCTAAATAAGCCAGGTGAGCCTTATGGCACTCGCGCCGAGATCAAAAACGTCAATAGTTTTCGTTCGATTTCAAGAGCCATCGATTACGAATACAAGCGCCAATCAGAATTGCTTGATCAGGGCGGCACTGTGGTCCAGGAGACTCGCTTGTTTGATGAGCATACCGGTAAAACCCACTCTATGAGATCGAAAGAAGATGCTCATGACTATCGTTATTTTCCTGATCCAGATTTACTTCCTCTCCTACTCACTCAAGAGCAGGTAGATACTATTAATCAGACTCTTCCAGAACTCCCTCAGCAAAAGAAAACCAGATACATCGCAGAGTTCGGAATTAATCCTGATTCCGCAGAGATTATTACTGATGATCTTGCAACTGCTTTGTTTTTTGAGGAGGTTTTATCTAAGGGTGCTAATCCCACAAAAGCCGCAAACTGGCTCAATGGGCAGGTTTCAGCTTACCTAAACGAGAACAATCTTACTCTGGCTCAGACTAAGTTATCGCCAGATCTGCTTGCTGAGATGATTAGCTTGATTGAAGATGGTACTATCTCTGATAACATCGCCAAAAACGATATTATTATCGATTTAATCACTCTGGGAGTTTCAGCGCGTACCCAAGTCCAGGACAAGGGTTTAGCTCAGATCACAGACACTTCAGCAATTGAAACCATCGTAAAAGAAGTGCTTGATTCTAATCCTAGTCAAGTAGAGCAATTCAAGTCAGGTAACGAAAAGATCAAAGGTTTTTTTGTCGGTCAGATTATGAAAAAGACTCAAGGCAAGGCTTCTCCGCAAATCATCAATCAATGTTTAGATAAGCTTCTATCCACCTAGGTTAGGCATTTGTGGCGGAGCTTGTCCTATAGCGTTTTGATCGCCGGTATTAGCGCTTATATTTCTGAGTCCCTCAGTAACGGAGGCAGAAATTTCTTTTAGAGGCTTACCAATTAAAGGAAGTCGATTTAAGACTGAATTGTTTTTCGCCATTCCGATGAAAGTGGATAAAAGTATTGGAGCCAAAACCGCTCCTGCAATAGTTTTTAGCTGGACGATTTCTTTTCCATTGATAATTTTGGCAAAAGGATTTTTTATATTAAAGAAAGGTGATGCTAAACCAAGTGTTAAACCACCTTCTAAGACACTTTGAAGTGCATATACTAACCAAGATACAGGATCACTTTTTGGATCAGTAAAGGTGCTTACTGTTTTAACCAAATTTTTCAAAGACATAACCCCTGTGTAAATGCTTCCTAAACCGGCGACACTCGTAGTAAGGGTTGGCTTTGCTGCTAATCCCTCTATCGTTTGTGAGCCTACTGTACCAAATGAACCAAAAATCTTACTAAGTGCAGTTGAGAAATCTCCAAAAATTCCTTGTAAAAAACTTGTGCCCTGTTTTACTTTTCCAACTATTTTACTGCTGTCATTTATTAGTTCTTGATAATCACCTTCCAAGCTGAGTGCTTTGAGAGTTTGTGGCTTAGCTGGAATTAAAACTTTTGCATCTTTTGCATCTTTTGTAGAAGGAAGACGAGACTCAGAACTCTTTACGCCTCTCGAGCGCTTCTCATTGTGAATATTTGAGATAGTAGTATCTATTACGATGTGATTAACCTCTAGTTTTTAATTTAATCGTGGCCAAATTTTTGGCCCAAAAAAACAAATAGTATATATTTATAATTAATTCCATTTTAATATTCGACCAGTCAATATGTATTAATAATAACCCAGAGGCAAGTAATTTGTATAGTCCCATTGTGAAAATAAAAAAATGAGTATTTATGCTGATTTTGATGAAAAAATTAGGATATATCACCTAAGTTTTCTGGAAGAAAAGCGCAATTTTTAATCATATATATAAGTAGTGAATTATAAAAGAAAATCCATTTTTTGTTTTTTCTTTTGCAGTTTTGCGGTAGCTGTGGTAAATCAATAGTTATGGCCACCAAAAAAACTACTGAAAAAGATTTTAAATATCTAGTGATAGTTGAGTCGCCTGCCAAGTCTAAGACCCTTACAAAGATACTAGGCAAGGATTTCTTGGTTAAGTCCAGTATCGGACACATCCGAGATCTCCCCGCTAAGGGCTTAGGAATAGACGTAAAACACGATTTTGAGCCGAGCTACGAAATAATGGCAGGTAAGCAAAAAGTCGTAGATGAATTAAAAGATTGCGCGAAGCAAGCAGAAATTGTTTATCTAGCAAGCGATCCCGATCGTGAAGGTGAGGCTATTGCATGGCACTTAAGTCAAATCCTTGGCTCTAAGAAAAATGAACTTACCAGAATAGCTTTTAATCAAATCACTCCAGATGCCGTAAAAAACGCCGTCAAGAACCCACGCAAAATTAATCAATCGCTAGTCGATGCTCAGCAAGCTAGAAGAATTTTAGATAGATTAGTCGGTTATAAAATCAGCCCCATACTCTGGCGTAAGATAGGTGGCAGAAGCGCTGGTAGAGTACAGTCTATCGCTGTTAGATTAATTTGTGAGCGCGAAGAAGAAATACTTAAGTTTATACCAGAGGAATATTGGTCTATAAAAGCAGACGTAGAGTGCCCTAATAAACCTTCAGCTTTTAATGTTAATCTTGTGCAAGTAGATTCTAAACGTATCGTATCTCCTCTAAAAGATAATGACCCTCAAAAGACCTTCGTGATTGGATCTAAAGCTGAAGTCGATAAAATAATTACTCGTATAAAAAATTCTCAGTTGGCAGTTAGCAGTCTTGCTACTAAGCCAAGCTCTAAAAAACCTCAGCCTCCTTTTAAAACTTCTACGCTGCAACGCGCGGCTAGTAACGCTCTTGGCTTTAGCGTGAAGCGTACGATGCAAGTAGCGCAATCTTTATATGAAGGTGTGAAGCTGGGAGCTAGTGACCAAGTGGGTCTTATAACTTACATGAGAACTGATAGCTTGAGAATTGCTCCAGAAGCGCAAGCAGAGGCAAAAGAATTTATCATAAAAAAATTCGGTGCAGATTTTTATCCAGATACTCCTAATAACTACGGCAAAACCAAAAAACAAAACGAGCAAGATGCACACGAAGCGATTAGACCTACTTATATAGATAAAAGTCCAGAATCTATAAAATCCTATTTGTCAGACGAGCAGTATAAGCTCTATAAGCTAATCTGGCAGAGGTTCCTAGCTTCTCAGATGACTCCAGCGAAGCTCGAAATCACTACACTTGAAATAGCTTCTGATGCAAAAGATTTATTATTCAGAGCAAGTCACAGTAAAAAAACTTTTCCTGGTTATTCTATAGTTTACGGTGCTGATAAAGAAGTCGGAGAAGATATAGAAGATGGTGATGATGATTCTAAATTCCCTGACAATATCAAAAAAGATGATTTGATCAATCTCATCAAATCCCTTCCAGCACAGCACTTCACCGAGGGACCGCCACGATTTAATGAAGCAAGCTTGGTAAAAGCATTGGAGGAATTAGGCATAGGCAGACCATCTACTTACGCTCCTACTATTAATACTATCCAGGACCGTAAGTATGTAGAAAAAGTAGAAGGCGGAAACGCACTTAGACCTACTAAACTGGGTATCCAAGTGAATCGCTTACTGGTAGATCATTTTGGGCAGTATATTAATGTCGATTTTACTTCGCAGATGGAAGCGGAGCTGGATGCTATTGCTGAAGAGGGTAGAGACTGGACCGTCATGCTAAAAGAATTTTATTTAGGCAAGGACTGGAAGAAAAAAGAAAAAATCAAACCTGCTCGTGGTAAGAAAAAAGAAAATGCCGAAAGTCCAGAAGCTGGTCTAGAACCGGGTTTCATCGATGTGGTCAAAAAAGCAACTGACGAAATCGATAACGTCGCCATCTCATCTGGTTATGATTGTCCGACTTGCGGCTCGCCCATGAATCTAAAAGGCAGTAGGCATGGTCCTTTTCTGGGTTGTTCCAATTATCCAGATTGCAAGACTATTGTGAATCTCACAAAAGAAGGCACTCCCGCTCCAGAAGATAGACCTTACGATCAGGAAGATTGTCCTAAATGTCATAATCACTCACTAGTTATTCGCTACGGCAGATACGGTGATTACTTAGCTTGCAAGACTGATGATTGCGCTTACACTTCACCCATCCAAAAGAAAGTAGGCGTGAAATGCACTCGGGAAGGCTGTCACGGTGATATCGTAGAAAAAAAATCTCGCTTTAATAAAATATTTTATGGATGTAACACTTGGTCCGAAACTAAGTGCGATACGGTTTTTTGGTATCCGCCGATAAATCTACACTGTCCAAAATGTAACAAAGTTATGATGTATAAGAGTCTCAAACGTGGTGATAAGCTGGTTTGCTCAGATACTAAGGGTTGCGGTTATGATCAAATTGCTACGCCTGCTGATATAGAAAAATTCAGACCTAAAAATCTTGCGTCAAGCGAAGCTCAATCAAAGTCCGTTTTTAGCCTATAGAAAAATTTTTTCCTAGGTCATTTGGTGTAGATCCGCTCCCCAAGCCTAATACAAACGACGTATTTTTTGATATTCTATACCAATTCTTATTGTCTAAATGATATTGAATAGTATAAAATGTCTTTAATAAGACGTTTGGACTCATATTTTTTCTCAAGAAACGCTTTGAAATAGCCGATAAATATAATTATCTGTGTGATATGAGCTCCAAAACGCTGACGTATGGAGAATCATAAATGGAAAACATCGTAGATGAATTCAAAAAGTATGCTAAAGAATTAGGTACTTTATATCGAACGAGGAAGGAACTCGATAACTTGATTAGCAAGTACGAGAACAAACTAAAAGGCTTAGGGGAAGTTTTAGAGTTTGCTGATGCCGCTGAAAATTCGTTTAAAGCCGCAGAGGAGCCTTCGACTCCGTGACATCTACTCGCCTTATCTGAATTTCAGATTAAAGGTTGCGCTTAATGCTTTCTTTGTTTAGAGCCTGCAAGCTCTCGTAGAAATCAAAAGTCCAGCTCCCTCTGGTTTTACGCGCGACAAGGCGGAATTTGTCTCTCAAGTTCTTTAAGACGCTATCGGTCCACTCTTCGAGTGGACCTTTAGTTTTTAGGGTCTTTTCAAAACTCAAAACGTGTTGGCCAAGTAGCTTTAGATCTTTTGGAGAAATTGCTAGTTCGGAAATCATAAAAAAAATTTTATCAAAAATAAATAGTTCCTTAACAAGAATTAATAAAAAAATCCTGAATTCTTAAGAAAAGTGTGCTATAGTTATTTATAAGCTTAAATCAAAACGGATTTTAAGTGGTTTAAGAGTCTGAAGGAGTTTTATAGCTCCCGCTCTTTACCGTACTGCGAAGTTAGGTTGGTTTTTGAAATTTAAGCTGTTTGGTAGAAAAAACACCTCATTTTTGGTCGGAATGAGGTGTTTTTTATTTTATGGGTTATTATATTGCCTTAGTGGGTCGTTTGGATTTAAATATCGAAGATTTTACTCCTGTGATGCAGCAGTTTTTAAGGGCGCGCCAAAAGCTTGGAGCGAAATCACTGCTTTTGTTCAGGATGGGTGATTTTTATGAGTCGTTTTTTGAGGATGCGGAATTAATCGCTAAGGAATTAGAAATCACTCTAACAGGGCGTCCCGAGCAAAATTATCCTGGCGGCCGCATTCCGATGGCTGGTGTTCCGGCGCGCGCGGTAAAGCCATACATAGCAAAACTTCTTGAGCGCAATTATAAGATTTATATCGCTGAACAGATGGCTGACCCCAAAACCTGTAAGGGATTGGTTCCGCGGGAGATCACGAAGGTTTTTACTCCTGGTACTATTTGTGACTTAGATTTATTAGATAGCTACAAAAATAATTTTATTATGGCGCTCTGTGCATCTAGTGATCAAACCCAGTTTGGGATTGCTTTTACTGATGTTTCGACAGGAGAGTTTTTTGTATGTGAGCTAGATGATAAATATTTAACTCAGGAAATAACTAGGATACAGCCTGCAGAAATTTTAGTCCCCGCTAAGCTTACTGCCCGCAAACCCGGTCAAATAGTAGCGGAGGAAGAATGCCTAATTAATTTAGAGCAGTTCGGAGTTTTTGTGGAGTCAACCGCTTATCAAAAAGATAATTTTGATATTGATTTGGCGCGCCAGAATCTTAGCTCGGTTTTTGAAATTAATTCTGTCGATAAACTCGTAAAAGAGAGTTTTGGAGAGCATAGTGAAGGGCTTGGTCTAAAATCAGCTGGGGCTGTGATCGAGTATTTAAAAGAGACTCAGGCGCTTGAGTTTGCTAATAATATTTCTAAAAATTTTGATGTAATAAAAACTTATCAAATCTCTGAATTCATGATGATGGATTCAAGTACTCGGCGGAATCTGGAATTGGTAAAAAATCTTGGTGGCGGAAACACAGCGACAGTTTTTAGTGCGATGGATAGAACCGCATCAAAAGCTGGTCGGCGTAAACTGCGCTCTTGGCTTGAACAGCCATTACTG
>Ga0169931_10008941_pt1 | contig 14523 bp, 14 predicted proteins | sample Kivu_15m_20L_FD_129675 | JGI IMG/M metagenome (GOLD analysis project Ga0169931, IMG submission 129675) | Freshwater microbial communities from Lake Kivu, Western Province, Rwanda to study Microbial Dark Matter (Phase II) - Kivu_15m_20L... | ecosystem: Environmental > Aquatic > Freshwater > Lake...
GGAAAATTATTTTGAAAAGATTTTGCTAATCATGGGATTAAATTATACTTTTTCTTCGAAGAAGATTTTAGACACACAAAGCATATCAATGACAGAAGAAATTTAATTTATTTTAATAAAAAATAAAGAAAAAATAGAATTAAAATTACGTATTTATCATATGCTTACTTTTTTTGAAAAATAAAACATTTTTCTTTTAAAATATTGGTTGGGGTGATAAAATAAAACCAGAAATAATAAATTTATATTGCAAATAAATAAATTTTAAATAAATACAAATTATTTATTGATAAAACTTAATTCAATTTTCCCCATAAAATAAAACCCCCTCCCAAAAGTAACTAAGTATAATTATATTATTTAATATCAAAATATATTATAATTCATTTTTATCAGATGATTTAAATTAATTTCATTAGATAAAGTCGATTATTCTTAATTTATTTCTTTTTATTTGTCTTTGTTGGTTTTTCTTTTTTTTCTTTGTTTTCTTTTTTACCTTTTCCTTTTTTCTCTTCTACGACCTCTTCAACTTCGACTTCTTTCTTAAGTTCAACGGTATCCTTCTTCAATCTGTTGATGGTAGAACGGGCAGTTTGGGCGGCGGTGGTAGAGAATTCCCAGGCACCTCCTGCAATGTTTCTTCTGCAAGCTTTGCATCTCCAAATTCCAACAGCTGCTCTTCTTACAGAGTCTTTACCGCAGAATGGGCAAGTGTATTTGGTTCTTTGTAAAATTTCAATGGCTTTAACTTGTTTTCTCAATTTTTGACCGTATCTTGTTCCGTATTTTCCTGTGATTCCAACTTTATTAGTTCTTCTTTCCATGAATTGATATATTAAATATTAGCAATCTTAATTAAAATAATTAATTAATTAATATATTAATAAAATAAATTTTAATTTGAAACAAGGAATTTCTTAATTTCAATTATGAATGTAGTTGATATGACTAATTGCGATTATAAAAGAAAAAGAACATAATAGAATGAATTAAAAACATCATTAATAATTACAAACTATTTAGGATTGTAAAAGAAATTTTATTTAATAAATGAATTTTACGTTTGTAATTTCTTTAATACGATCCTTCGTCTATCTTAAAAAGTTTTTCTATCATGTTGAATACTTCAGCATCTTTTTCTGTTAGCATCAAAACTTCTTTATTCTCTTGTACTTTTTGTCTAAGCTTGTTGAAGCTGTCAGCCATCTTCCTAAAATCTGAAATTCTTGCAGAGTCCTTGATTATTAGGTAATAAATAAACTCAAAAAATTTGCAGATATTCTTAGTAATTGCGATAATTTTGTTTTCTGTGTATCCACCTTTCGCCTTGAAATTTGAAATCAACGTTACGATTGTTATATATTTTTCTGCTTTCTTTTCAACCAACTCTTTTAAATTTTTGGAGAATAGATATTCTTTTGAATTTTTATTTTTGAATGTAAGAATACATAGCAGCCAATATACCTTATACTCTAAAATCGAAGATTCCTCTTCAGAAGAGTCGATGACTTTTTTCTTAGAATCCTCGTCTACAAGTTGAATAAGCAAACCAAGAATGTTTTTATACTTCCCACTTATATTTTCTTTAAGTTCAGACTGTGTAATGTTTGTAAGATTAAGAAAGACTGTTAAAACTTTTATAATTATCTATGACATTAAATGGGATATTTTTACCCTTTGTGAATAGTAAACTCCTGGGACATCTGTGGCAGTCAAAAACTTCTTGAGTATTTCCAACAATTTTACATCCTGTGAATATAAATACTCGTAAATTTTTGATGCAGCTTCAGGTAGGACAAGAGAAAATAATTCTAAACAGCATAATACTAATTTTTCTTCGTAATCAAAGTAATTAATATGTTGTGCGATTATTTTTATAATTTCTACTTCTTCTACTAGTTTGATTCTTCCAATTTTATCTGTATCCTTTGAAACAAGAATGGATAAGCATTTGCAAGCAAGAATTAGAGTAGTAACAGGTCTTCTACGATCTTTAAAGATGTTGGATAGATTAGTCATAATGTTCAAGTATTCGCGTTTTTCTCCCGAACCCTGGTTGGCTTCTGACTGCTCGTCAACTGTTTTCAAATATTCCCATAAGTTACCTGATTAGTTTAAGATAAAGAACTATTTTACTTAATATTTTATTAGAGCAATTATTCTCTAATATGTAATTAAGCAATTTACAAAATATTCCGATGTTGTCACAAATTATCTTCGCTAAAAATCCTGTCCTTATACATACTGCGAATATATCTTCGTTGAATTTTAAATCATTTCCTGATGAGATAATTGTCATGATGTCTCTGTTTGATGTTAGCTCTTTAGTAATTTGTTTTCCATTTACAAGATTGATGGTTTGATATATCAAATCCACAATGTCGCTGTTAGAGGTTTGGATCTTAAGAATTATTTCGTTTATGAATTTTTCATATGTGAGACTGAATTCGGTAAGACCTCCATTCAAACAATATCCGACGAATCTCATTACTTTCGAATACCAAATATGTTTTTTCTGGATTATTTCTTCTTCATTCATTAAGGCATTTATCTTTTTATCTTCGTTCCCGTTATTTTCGATTCCGTTTGACAACCCGTCTGTTGTTTCTAATTTTTGCATGGATTCGAATTGACTTAAATCGTCCGACTTTTTAATATTATTTTGTAGTAAATTAATTTCATCAACTGAGGATATTTGTTTCATTTCTATTGGAAAGAAGGTTTCGTTTATATTATCAACAAAGTTACTTCGTATCGCAGCCATTATATCCCAATATTTGGCTTTAAATTGCCATCTAAATAAAACTTATAATTTCATATAAATTTACCGTTCAACTTTAAAATTCTCCTTAAGCGCTTTGATTTTATTTTCGACAAGTAATTTATGGACTTCTATTTTCTCTTTGAATTGAGTAGTTTCGATAAATCTGAAAATACTTTGCATTAATTCATATCCAAATTTGTGTACATCATCCCCTATGATTTGATGACAAGCCAGAAGATAATGTAAAGTGTCTTCATCTACTAGCAATGAATCAACTTTAGCCCTAAGGAACAGCTGATAATTACGAATAGAAAAGTATTGTGAGCTATGCAAAGAATTAGCTACTAGTTCGATGAGTCTGTATGCACAGGGGTTTAAATTATAAAACTCCCTTGTATAACTCTCAGTTAGAGTAATCTGGATGTTTTGATAGGAATCATAAAATGGAGGCAGATAACTTCTTCTTAAAAATATTGCGATAACATTAATATTCGTAGGGTCTGTTACCCTTGCCTCAAATTTCCATCCTTCCCATGCACATGAATCTTGTGTTAAATTAGACTTTTTCTGATAGATTTTATTTGAAATAATCCACCAACGATTCGAATTCAGTGTATTTTTCAAGTAAATAGTCATCATCTTGTATGCATAAATTGAAAAGTCTTTATAGTCTCTCTCAATATCAAAGTTCGATAAATGAATAGGATTGGAGATCTGCAAATTCAATTCACACTCTTTGCTATAAGTCGCTAGCTCTTTTTCAGTTTCTTTACCTGTAAGAAGTGATTGGTCATATTTAATATGAAAGTAGTGGTTATTATACTCCTTTAAAATTCCACCTTTGATATAAAAATTATAGGAAGAAAGTGTCCTTTGCTTTAATTTATAAAAGTTCGAGGGTAATAGAGTATTGTTACTTTGATCTTGTTTGATTTCAATTTCTTCAGATCTAATCACCAGAGATTTAACCTCAGCATATTTGTGCATGAAGTATATAGAATAATAACACATGAAATTTTTCATTATGTCTGCCCTTTGCTTAGTAGTGAATAAAAGTCTTGTTGTGCTAGGATTATTTAGTTTTGTACCAGATTTTAAATAAAGAGTGAAATTATCTGCTTTAGCTTCTTTTTTGATATAACTTATAGCTTCGTATTTGAATGTTTCTTCTAGTTTTGTCATATTGTCATCCAATATGAAAACGAGTTCTTCTCCGAAACATAGGATTTTTTCGTTGTTAACTACTTCTCCAGATACATGTTGCTTTTTGTGTCCATCATCATCATTTAAATATTTGATCGAAACTATTGTTACAAATTTTATAGGGGAGTTCAGTGTCTTTGCAAGGCATTTTATCATTGTGTTTGAATTTTCTTCCATTATTGAATAGCTGTTTATAATTTATTCGTTATAAATTAAAATCAGAAAAGTAAAATTATCATATTAAAATATTTCAAGCAGGAAATTCTTTCTAAAAATATAATTACGCAGCAGGAGTGTATTTTATAAATTTATATTTTCAATTTTTTCCTAAATATCGAAAATTAATTAAGAATAACATATACTAAAACTAATTTCAAAAAATTTGATAAATTATAATATTTTTAATTTTATTCTTAAAAAGACTAATGGAGAAAAGATTTAACCAAAACCCAAACGAACTTTTAGATAATGAAAAAGAGTTTAAAATTAATGATGATTCAGAGGAAGAAATAGATGATGATGTAGACTATGATCAAATAACTTCACATAAACTCCAAAAAAATACGTTTGATAAAAAGAACAAGAAAAAGTTGATTATTATATTAGAACATGCGTAAGTATAAATTTTTTATTCCCTTTCAGTAATTTAGAATTAACAAAATCTAAAAAGGATATAGAACTATTAAACAGTGATGACCATCAAAAGATAATAAAGAGCATGAATAAAAATTATGAAGACTTTAGGCCGGATGTTCTTCATCAAGTAAGAGTGATGTATTAAATTTCCTAATTTAGTGTCTTCTATCTCTTTTCGATTCGCCTCTTAATAAAGCAGGATTATTGCAAGTATACATTAGATCAAAGAATAATGTTTTGATAGAAATAAACCCTAAATGCAGAATACCCAGAACATTTAAAAGATTCTGTGGGTTATTTGCTCAATTGTTAACTAAATATCGTATTAGAGCTGCTGAAACTTCAGAAATTTTGTTGAAAGTTATCAAAAACCCAGTCACAGATCATTTACCTGCTGGAGTTCCTATCGTCGCTACATCCGAAAAAAGCAGACTAGTTGATATCGATGAATACACTGTTAGTTTAGATAAAGGAAAATCTGTTGTGTTTGTTGTAGGTGCTATGTCACAGGGAGATTTGAATATAGACTATTCTCATGATAGCATATCAGTTTCTTCTTACCCCCTCTCAGCTGCAGTTGTCTGCTCTAAATTGTGTACTTCATTAGAAAAAGTCTGGGATGTTTTGTAAAATTGGATTAAAATAAATTCTATTTAACTATAAAAAGTGAATTTTCAAATGCTTTAAGAAGTTTATTTTTCTCATAAAACAAATATATAGATAAATTAATAATCTTCTAATTATTTATTGTTTTCAATTCATCAAAGGTTTGTATCGTTATTTATTAATATATATTTAGATTTGTAATCCCCAGAATCTACTTTAGGTTTCAAATTATTTTTTAATTTTCATATATTTCGGAAGGCATATTCTGGTGATATTAATTTTTTATCACTTGGAGAGAAGTTTTGCCTTGCTTAAATGTCAGTAAATAAATTTATGAATAAGCTTGAATTCATAAAATTTAAAAAGATATTGGAGGATGAGAACAAAGATATTCTAAACAAATTGATAATTATGAAGGAATGTGTACTATCTATCATTATCTAAATGCAGATTCAGCTAAGGGAAATGCACAGGGAGTTCTAATTAACACGTTGAATATGAGTCAATAAAAGGGATAGGGAAAGAGAAATCCACTTTGCTTGACTTTGTTGTGACGAATGTCCGATCATTCGAGCCTTCACTGATAAATTTTCACAAAGATTTCATTTATTTAGAAGAGGTACTTCAAAAGGATCTAGCAGATATTGAATCTAAAATCAAGGAGTTTGAAAATGGAATTAATAAAATCAAAAATTGGTAAATAACAAATCGAATTTAAATGATCACAATGAGAGCGAGGTATAAATGAGATTATACTTTCATTTAATTTAAAAGTTTTACTATAGACGATAATCAAATCTCAAATTGATGTTTAAAAATAATAAAAATGAAATTATAAAATATATTTAGTAATTCAATATATTTTTTTAAAACATATATCAATTGATTTTAAATTTTGCAAATGCTCAACGATTTGACGACAATTCTGATTTGCTCCAAGCTCATTAAAAGATAAATCCAACTTATTAACAAAAGTAATTGATTTAAGTCCATATGCAAGGAATCTTATATTATTTGAATTTGTTCAAAGCTCATTATAAGATAATTTCAACTCCATAATAAAAGTATTAGATTTAAGTCAATCAGCAAGGAATATCATATTATCTTGATTTTTTCCAAGTTTGATTATAAGATAAATCTAACTCATTAATAGAAGTATTTGATTTGAGTTCCTCTCCAAGGAATATCATATTATCTTAATTTTCTACAAGTTGATTAAAGGATAAATCCAACTCATCAATAGATGAATTATTATTTAACATTCCACCTAAATTTTGAAAAATTTTATTTCAGTTTCATCCTTATAAACTCTTTTTTATGTTGAAATAAAAAATAATCAGCAAGCATAAATATTTTTGTATAATTAAACTATCATCCATATGAATGCTGATCATATCAATTAAGTTTTTGAAAATTTTATAATATGATTTTTATTTTGATTTTATTCTACAAAACTTGAAATTATTTCAGTGAATTCATTAATCGGAGCTGATTTTAATAAAATATTTCGTAAAGGTTTGTTTACTTGAAGCAGATTAAAATTTTATCGTTCTGAGAAAAATTTAAAAATATAGCATTTAGATCACTATTTAAAGAATTGAATCTTTTTCTTATCTAAAATGTTACTAAAATTTCTTCTAAAATCGAATTAATTTTTAAATTTATGTTTTTTAAAAATTAAATATCAAATATAGTAAATTTAATTTTCATATATAATTCCCCCAAAATCTAGCATTAAGAGCATAGTTTAACTAGATTCCTTGATTAAAAATTTCAATTTCTATTATTTCTAACAACATCCAGTAGCTTCATCATCATTTCTTTAAATTCTTCGAAAGAAATCTCCCCATCTCCATTATCATCAATTTCTCTTACAATCTGATTCCATACATCATCAGAAATTTTATTCTCTTCACCAAATACACCCTTCAATTCTTCAGGAGATATTTTTCCACTTTTATCTTTATCAAATTTATTAAAAACAATTCGAAGATTATCATCTGTAAGTAATTTATTTCTATTCATAGTGGCTCTTAAAAATTCTTCGTATTCTATATAACCATTTCCATCGACATCGATTATCTCCATCATTCTATTGACTTCAGCCAAAGCTTCATTGGGGGTCATAACGTTACTGAGGCCCTTAAGCAACTCTTCTCTTGTTAAACGACCGTCACCATTTAAATCGAATTTTAGGAAAACATCCCTCATTTCTTTGGTATCCTCCTTTTCGCAAAGATTATGTACAATATATGCTAAGGTAGCTTGTTGCAGTTTCATGTTAGCCTTGAAATTTTTTAGATTGTTAGCTACTTGATTAAGTCTCTCCTTAGATATTACAAAATTATCCTTTGTGCACTCCTTCATTTTTTTGAACCAGGTATGATTTAATGCTTCCTCTGCAGAAACTCTTTTTGTGATATCTTTTCTTAGCATAACTTTAATAAGATCCTTTGCTTCGCGAGAAATTTCTGCCCATTCAGGACCATCCATTGTGTATTTACCTTCTTTTACAGCTCTATATATTTCCTCATCTGTGTTACCGAAAAATGGAGGCACCCCGCATAATAGAATATACATTATGACACCACAACTCCATATATCACATTTCTCATTGTATGAATTATTCAATACTTCCGGGGCAATATAAAAGGGAGTACCAATTTGTTTATCCATCATCTTGTTCTTAGCCAGTTTATCACTAGTACCAAAATCGATTACCTTTATAGTAAAAAATTCTTTATTGTACTCCTCGACAGATTCTATCAAAATATTTTCTGGTTTTAGATCCCTATGAATAATTCCATTAGCGTGGCAATACTGAACCGCAGACAAAAGTTGACGCATTACATGGGACGCTATTTTTTCATTGAAGCATTTTTCATTCGAAATCTTGTCGAATAGTTCTCCGCCTGTGCAGAGTTCGGTTATGATATACAATCTTCGTTTATTATTAAAATACTCGTACACTTTAAGTATATTCGGATGGTCCAAGGATTTTAGTATATTTATTTCCTTTATCAAGGCCGCCTCTGTCTCGTTACCAATTAGAGCATCTTTTTTATTTATAATTTTCATTGCTCTGATTACTTTGCTAAGTTTATGGCTGACTTTAAAAACTTTTCCAAATGAACCTTCTCCCAATAAATTGATTTCTTCGTAGTATTGATAAGGATCTCCGTCTGCCTCTTGTACTATCATATTGTTTATTTGTAAATTATCTTTTTTGTCTGATTTCATCTTCACGTATACCTTGCTCTGATCAGTTGTAATAGTTTTCTTATTTACCGGAACGCATCCCATTAATTATACATTTTAATTTATTTTTAATATATTTTAGTTGTCAAATCAAAATGTTGAACTTTTATTATTTTTAATAATAATTTTTTTTTTCAATGAAGAATCTTTTGTTTCTAAGAGAAATATTGATAAAAATTTGCAAAATTAAGAGAATTAATATGAGTTCTATTATGAAAATTTTTATTTACGAATAAAATGGAAAATTTTAAAGAAAATATGTATAAATTTAAAATTTTTAGTGTCCATCGATTATCTATTGATAATTCAATAGTAAGCATATAATAATAAAACATTTTAATTTAATTTTTTAAATAAATATTTTACTCTCTTTTTTGGAATAAAATTATTTTCTTTATAATTTCAAACAAATAAATATATTTACGTGACACCTTTAATAATGAATAATGTGTATTTTCTTATTGAGAAATATAAAAATTTTCAGAATTTATCAGAAATTCTTGTTACTTTCTAACTATAACCAATTTTTATATTCGATTGATCAATTAAAAATATAAAATGTCTCATTACTTACCATCATCTAATATTAACCAGTATGTTTTCTATTGGGACGACGAGATAAAAGAATACGACAACAATTTAAGCACATACAACGAAATGATTCTAACAATAAGAAACTTATTTAAGCAGAAAATTTCTGAAGAAATGAGCATCAAGATTTTTTATATCGATGTTGACGAAGACTCTTTCGAAATTCACTCTCAAAATGAGTTTATGCAAGTACATGATTATCACAGCAAAATGTTAGGAAAAAATGAAATAAAATTGAAAATTATAGGCAAAAATTTTGACATAAGCACATTACTAAGTTCGAAGTTCGGTTCGTCAAAAATCAACAAGTCAATATCATGTGTCGATTTTAATGAAAATTTCAGCATGATGCCCAAAAATAAAAGAGCACTTATAGGAGAAAATTTAGGAAACTTCGACAATTTATCTTTAACAATTTCGAAAGAATTTAAATCAATGAAAGATCTAATGACAGCAAACAATCAAGAGATGAAAAATTATTTTCAGGAAATTCTAGAGAATAAAATTTCTAAATATCAGGCTGAAATTGAAAGACTAAACAAAGAAAATGTAGAATTAAAGACGAAAATCAAGAAAGCAGAATCAAATAGGCCGTCAGTCTTTAAGATCTCTAAAGAATCAGAGATTGTATTTATTTCAGAATCTAGTTCGTCAAAGACTATACGTAAAAACAATAAAGATAAAAACATTAAAAAGAATCATAATGATATAAAAGAATATGGACATGAAATAAGTACAAATATTAAATATATTGATAAAGTATTTGACAAAAAAGGGGATCACTCACAAAATCATATTAAAGAAAGTAAAGACATTTATTCTCTATTTTTACAAAACGACCTACAAAAGGAAATATATATTTGTACAATATGTTTTGAAAATAATGCAAAATTCGTTTGTGTCCTGTGCGAGAATTTGTATTTGTGCAACTCTTGTGAATATATTGATAGTCATTCTAATCATCCGCGGGTTTCGCTATCTGATATAAATCATTTCAAGATAGAAAACCTTTCTAAAACAGTATTCAGCATGCCTTCCTATTTAAAAAATGTTGAGAATTCATATGAAATTAATTATGACAATTTCTTTTCGAAGAAAAACAAATTTGATTTCGGAGATAAGAGAGTATTTTATTATAATATGAATAAAGATTTCTTTTGTAAGAAATTGAGCCCACTAAAGCTAGAAATTGCTGTATCTGCAGATATATATGAGAAAGATAAATCAAATGATAAAGACGACTCTAAAATTCTTAGACTTGGCTCGGGGAAACATTTAGACATACCTATAAAAATTACTAATTTGTCTAATCAACCAATAAACCCTTATGAATTACTCATCACATTTAAGAATTACCATCCATTCACGATCGAAAACAAATCAATCAATACTAAAATTAAGAAAAATGGGACTTATGAAACTTCTCTAAATTTGAAAGCAGGGTCTAATCCAGGCAAATACGATCTAGAAATGCAAATCTTTCATATATTGAGAAGAGTTGAATTTATACCATCACCGGTTATAATTTCTATAAATATTCTGGAGGAACCAAAACTTACCACACCCGTTATTAAGAAAAAAAGTGACGTAAATGAAATAAAATTTAAATAATTTAATTTGATCCGCCTTGATTATTGTCATTGAATATGCTTTAAAAAGTATCCTTAATACCATAATACTAAATTTATCAAAATTTAAAGATTTATTATAATTTTCCTTATTTTATTTAATTATAAATTTTAAATGTCACATAAAATAAGACTATTCTATTATTTTAACAATCTGATTTCTATTTCAATAATTTATTACACTATTCTAAACATAAAAGATATAATTATCGAATACTACGACCTAAAACAACAAAATTCTTACGAACAAGTTAAAAAGTGCCAAACATATTTCATTTGGAAAATATCACTGTTTATAAACTTATTTTTCATATTTGCAAGCTTTTTATTTACGGGGTATCTCTTATACAAAAGAAATTCAAATTATGACAGGGTTATTTTTATTCGTGTGGGGCCTACTGTCGACACAATAATCTTGATTTTTTTAAATTTAAGTACCATCATCTTCGGACCAATATTAGTTATCGAAATATTTCTCATGATGTTATACTACGATGAAATAGTACACTCCTGTAAACTTATACGATTAGATGTGAAAAATCTCTTCATTCCTTATTTCACTTTATGTTTTTTCATTTCTATGATGATGACTGCATTAATGTTTCTACTTTGTTCCAGGAGATGCTCAAGAACTCGACTGATGAGAAGAAGAAATATTTCATTCATAGGCGAATTCATAGAGACTATGTAATAATAAAATAGCATTTTACTAGTAATTAATTTGTTTTTATTATTTATTTAAGAATGAAATTCATTATGTCTTGATTCTGTATATTTTAATTGAATAATTTACTCTGTATGATTTCTTTCATAAAATATTTTATTTTTTAGATAAATGAATTAATTTTTACAATATGCTTCAATTAAATAGAGAAAACCCTATCGTTTCTTTAAAACAAAAAATTTCAGTTAAGGTAGAAGAAACTATAAAAGACGAGGACCACCAAGAATACTTTTATAAATCAGAGATAGACAAATTCGATGAATTACTTTATGATGAAAATTTAAGAAACCAAGATATTAAAAAAAACTATTTTGTTGCATTAGAATTAGTTCCTTGTATCAGATTTAAATTTTCACAGATTTTCTACACTGCAGATTACAAGTGTCCAGTAGGTGTTGAATTATTCGATAATTTATCAACAGCTCCTCCTTTTAGAAGCAGAGACCTAGGTATAGTTACAAGGCCCACTTACAAAAAATTACTTTCCAAACCTAAAGAGGCAAAAATTCAAAAATATCAGAAGACGCGTGAATTCACGATCGAAGAAGAATATTCATCTGAAAAATATCAAAAAGAACAAAAAGAAATAGAAGTAAAAAGTCCAAGTTTAGAGAACGAAGAAGTCTCTGCATCTTTTAGATTAATAAAGAAAAAAGGGTTCGGTTCTTTTAAACCAACATATGCTATTAAAACAACAGAGCTAAACATAGTTTTTAGTGGCCTCAGCACAATGAATATTCAAAAACTTGTATTAAATTTTAATAAAATTTAGGATGGAGAGGAAGTATCAAAATTTGATGACTCTGTCTATCAATCAGAAAAAATAACTACTGTAATTAGATCTGAACGTCCATCATTTGTTGATAATCTTTTTAAAAAATACGGATATGAAGAACTAGATCCCTGGAAAAAAGCACAGAAGAAGACAAAGAATAATAATTTGTGCTTGTTTGAAATAAAAAGCATATATAATAAAATATGTAGTTTATTCAGTTAATCTTTTAAACATTTATAATTGTAAAAATTAAAAATTGAATTGTTCGAATCTCCATTTCTTCTTATGCCTCTTTGATTCCATCGTCTGGTTCCTCAGCATTTTCATTCTCTAAATCCTTATATTTCAAATTCCCACATTTATTTTTTAATTCGGTCAAATATTCTTTTTCATTTAGATCTACAAGTAAAACTTTATTCATCGTATCGATTTTCTTATTTATATCATCTATTCTTTCTTTTATGTATAATATTTTTTTCTTTTTAGCTTCGATTTCACTTGCTATTTTTTCTTCTTCATTTGCAATTAATAAATTTTCATTTGGTTTCTTGTAAAAAAGATCATCATTTGATATTTGTTTGAATGCACCTTCAACACTATCAAATTTTAATTTTGATGATCTAATTGAAAATGTTAATTCTGGGAAGTTTATTGCTGATAATTTGTGTTTTAGTTCAATAATTTTAGGAGAACTCCCACATGCCATTAATTAAATTGTTATATATTACTTATTAAAAAATTTAATTTCGTTTAATTTTTGTTGATTTATATTTCATGTTAAATTGTTTTGAAAATACTACATTATCAAAGGATGAATAATAAATATATTTAATTAATTTCTAGACCTTTAAAAGCATTTTCTAGATCTTCAATCAAATCTTCGATTTCTTCGATACCAATTGCTAATCTTATAAACCCATCACCGATTCCAAGGTATTTTCTTACATCCTCTGGAACAGACATGTGAGTCATCAAACCAGGGTGATTAACAAGAGATTCTACTGATCCAAGGCTCTCTGCAAGAGTGAAAATTTTCAAAGAAGATATGAATTTTTTGGTTTGATTCAAATCTCCTTTAAGAACGAACGATACGATTCCTCCAAAACCCTTTTGTTGCTTTTTAGCTATTTTGTGATATGGAGAAGATTCCAAACCTGGGTAGAAAACTTTCTCTACATGTGGTTGAGTTTCCAGGTACTGTGCTATTTTCATCGAGTTACTATTCTGTCTTTCTACTCTTAAAGATAAGGTTTTTATGCCTCTGATAGCCATATAGCAATCGAAAGGAGCAGGAACAGCACCGATGCTTTTGTGAATAAAATACAATTTGTCTTGGAGATCATTGCTATTTGTTGAAGTCATTCCCATAATAAGATCTGAATGTCCTCCTATATACTTTGTGGCAGATTCTACGACAATATCCACTCCGTATTCAAGAGGCCTGCAATTATAGGGACTCATGAAAGTATTATCGACTACTATGATAATATCGCTTCTGTAACTTCTTGTAATTTTAACTAGCTCCTCTAGATCAACTGTCTTCAAGGTAGGATTCGTAGGTGATTCAAGCCAAATCATCTTTGTATTTTCGTTGTAACTCTTTTTAACTTCTTCTATATCATCAAATGACATGAATTTAAAAACAATCCCTTGCTGAATTGACGATATTTTTTTGAAGTATCTTTGTGTTCCACCGTAAACATCTTCGATGCAAATTACTTCATCACCAGTCTTTAACAAATGAATAATTCCCATCATAGTTGCCATTCCGCTTGACCATACAAGGGAGTGTTTTGCAGATTCTAATCCAGATATCAATCTTTCTAAATTTGATCTTGTTGGATTGCCTGCTCTAGAGTAATCATATGGACCGTAGGGTACTCCAGGCTCGTGCTGAGCAAACGTACTTGAAAGTTGGATAGCAGGGTTCACAGCTCCTGTGACGTAATCGGGTTCTTGCCCGATGTGACAGCATTTTGTTGAAAATCCACATTTTTCATATTTTTTATCATGTTTTTGAATATATTCTATTATTGTTTGATTTTGCTCTTTTTCCATTATGATATATTAAAAATTTAAAATTTATTTATTTAATAAAATAATTTAGAAAATTAAAATAATCAAAAATATATTTCAAAACTAAGGGTAAACATATTGTTTGATGACAATACATCACTGGAAAGGCTAATTGAAATATTAATAGTAAGGATGTCTTTGTTTTAACAGTCAAATCAAAAAACTTATATAAATATATGCTATTGATTAATGCTTACTGTTAGGTTATTTATAACTTTTTTATTTGATTTGAAAATAAATATAGTTACAATTGTAAGAA
>Ga0169931_10008942_pt1 | contig 14523 bp, 14 predicted proteins | sample Kivu_15m_20L_FD_129675 | JGI IMG/M metagenome (GOLD analysis project Ga0169931, IMG submission 129675) | Freshwater microbial communities from Lake Kivu, Western Province, Rwanda to study Microbial Dark Matter (Phase II) - Kivu_15m_20L... | ecosystem: Environmental > Aquatic > Freshwater > Lake...
ACCAAATGGAGATGTAGTTCTAGACTAAGAAGCGTTCAATTCCCTCCGCCGCCCTAGCTCAGTCGGTAGAGCGTCGCTCTCGTAAAGCGAAGGTCGCGGGTTCGATTCCCGCGGGCGGCTCCAATATGTAACTAAAGCGCCAGCCGGCTGCAGCGGCAATCAATAAAAATCGACTCTTGAGAGCAGTTTCACTACTTGCTCCAAGTTCTAAGCTTCTTAAGCATTTACAGTTCTCTAGGTCCGCCTCAACGCCAATAACATAAACTTCATTAGACTCACTAAGCCACAAATTGGAATTGGGGGCTTTCTTATCTAGTCCAACATCGACTTTAAGCCTTTTTGTAGTTGGTGGAAAATCTAATCGATTCTCTAGATTCAGCATTCCACCAGACTTAAAAAATGCTAAGACTGATAATTCCAGGAAAACCCCCACTACAAGAAGAAAACATCATTTTATCAACATTTGACACCTAAAGATTGGGAATCTTTACAATTGACTAGGTCAATGTATATAGAATAGAACCAGAAGGCATGCACGCTTATGCATAAATCAATCTCAAAGCACACATAACTAGGTTCAACCCCCGAATTGAAAATTAAAAGTTCATTTTCTATAAGTTGCCATTTCCCGATAAATGAAGGTGTGAATTCTATGCCTCGTGACTAGAGTCGATTATCCATCCTAAATAGCTAAAGTGAGTTCTTGTGGTAGCGTTCGGCCGTGATGACTTTCTCAAAAACTACTAATCTAAATGTCTTGGAAGAATACGCTAAAAGAACACGCTTAGAAATATACCGTTTCAAAACAACTTCAGGGTATGGCCATCTAGCAAGCTGTCTCTCAGTTGTAGACATTTTGACTTCAATATATCTGGATAGCGAGAGTAAATTTGATATTGAACACGATCGCTTGATTTTTAGTAAGGGGCACGGGTCACCTGCCGTATACCCAATTTTGGTTGGGCTACAGCTAATACCTGAAAAGGAACTAGATTTGTACTGCAAGAAGGAAGGAATTCTACGTTTACATGCGGATTACTCGATCCCAGGGTGTTTTTTTGTTGGAGGCTCACTTGGTAATGGAATTGGTTTTGCGGCGGGTTTGGCTATTGCCCGGCCGTGGCAGAATTTCTATGTAATCCTGGGTGATGCTGAGCTTTACGAAGGATCAGTTTGGGAGTCTCTTCTGTTTATCAGTCATCATAATCTTAAAAACATCATATTGATTATCGATAGAAATAAGTATGGAATTCTTGGAGCTACCGAACAGATGATTCAAATCGAACCACTTGAAGAAAAATTTCAATCGTTCAAGTTTGAAGTCCATCGAACAAATGGTCATGACCTTGTAGAATTAAGGAAGTTCTTTGGACAAACTCAAACCCACCCACGTGTCTTGATCGCTGACACAGTAAAGGGGAAAGGAGTATCCTTTATGGAGGATAGGTATGAGTATCACACCATAATTCCAAGTGATCCCGTTGAGATAAGACAAGGTCTATCCGAATTATTATGAAGAGCCAACGCGACGAATTTTTGGAGATTCTATTAGATAGGGCAAAAAAAGATTCGTCAATCATCTTATTGTCTGTGGATATGGGCGCCCCTGCAATAGACCGCTGGAAAGCCGAGCTTCCAGACCAGTATTTCGAAATGGGAATTTCTGAGCAAAATGCAATCAACGTAGCCGCAGGTTTATCTCGCGGTGGGAAAAAGGTATTTGTCTACTTTATGGCAGTTTGGATCCATCGATGCTTTGAGCAGATTAGATATTCCTCTGCAATCGGGAACAACAAAATTACAATCTTAGGTAACGGAGTCGGTTTGGGTTATGCTCCCGCTGGCCCAGCCCACGAACCAAATGAAGATGTGGCGGTCATGAGAACATTGCACAACTTTCAAATTTTTGCAGCTTCATCCTCACTTAGAATTGAGGGAATTGTTGATCAATGTCTAACATCAAGTGTTTCAAATTACGTTAGATTAGAACGAAAAGTTCACAAATCAGCTCAGGCTATACACGAGCAGGAAATTAGCAATACGTATAGTAACTGCTACGCATTTCCTAGCCGAGATAAATCTTCGAAAATGTGCATACTTTCTTATGGTCAGGTGTTACGAAGAATTTATGATCTTAGATTACAATATATGGACAAATTTTCCGAAGTTTCAATATTGGAATTGTGTAAGATATGGCCTCTCGAGATGAATGAAATCAGTGATTATGTAGGAACATCCTCCCACCTCTTGGTCATAGAGGAGCAATCAAGAAGCGGGAGTATCTCAGAGGCGTTGGCTTTAGAATTAAATTCTCGGCGAATGAACATAGAGATAAAGACAATACATTTACCAAGCCGATACATCTTTGAGAATGGAAATCAGGATGAGTTATTAGATGAAATAGGTTTTGCAACGGAATCAATCCTTCAAGAAATTGATAATGTACTTAATGAAAAAGGTATGAGTTAGATGGATATCCTTTTTGTGAATCCTGGAAATGCCAAGGGAATCTATCAGGGCTTAGCGAACAGGATAGCTGCCGTAGAGCCTCCAACCTGGGCACTTCTATTGGCAGAAGCTGTACGGGCAAAAAACTTCCAAACTTCGATATTAGACATAAATGCAGAAGGCTTAGACGTCGCGCAAGCACTTTCTAGAGTAAAGAATTTATCACCCAAATTCATTTGTTTTGTTGTATATGGACAAAACGTAAATGCCGGCACCGTCTCCATGAGTGGAGCCGTTAGCTTATCGGCAGAAATAAAGAAGTCCTTCCCAGAAACGAAAATTGGGTTCGTAGGCTCGTACGTTCAGGCTTTGCCAAGGAAAGCCTTAAGTGATGAATCGAGCATGGATATTGCTTTTTTGAACGAAGGCGTTTACGCCATTCTCAACTTACTAGCACTCCCTAGTTTTGACGATTCAGAACTTAGGAGTGTTAAAGGAATTGGATTTCGAAACTCTAACGGTGAAGTAATTCTTAATCCACCTGAGCGAGTTGTGCCAAATGAATTGATGGATATTGATTTGCCTGGCTACGCATGGGATTTATTGCCTTATAAGGATAGGCCACTGGACCTCTACAGGTCTCCCTTGTGGCATGCAGAGTATATGGAGGATTTACGATCACCTTACGCGGCAATTCAAACTTCATTAGGTTGTAATTTTGGGTGCTCTTTTTGCATGATTAATATAGTAAATCGTAATGACAATGATGAAATAGGGGTAGCAAGCAACTATAGAGGAATGCGTTTTTGGAGTCTTGAACATAATTTGAAACAGTTTGATATTTTGCATGCATTAGGAGTTTCAACTATAAGGATTGTAGATGAAATGTTTCTACTCTACAAAAAACACTACGTTCCACTTTGCGATGAGTTAGCTAAGCGCCCCTATTCTCAAGATTTAAGAATGTGGTCGTACTCTAGAGTGGACACGGTAACAAATGAAGAATTCTTAGCAACCGTAAGACGAGCGGGGATACGGTGGCTATGCCTAGGTATTGAAAGTGCCACCAAGTCAGTTCGATTAGAAGTATCAAAAGGCAGATTTGAGGATGTTGACATAAAGCAGGTGATTGAGCATGTGCATAACGCCGGAATTGAAGTGATGGCAAATTACATTGTCGGTTTACCCGGAGAAACACTAGAGAGTATGCAGCGAACACTGGATTTGTCGCTTGACCTATGCACCTCTGGGTGGAATATGTATGCGGCGATGGCCTTACCGGGAAGTGAACTTTACAAACAAGCGCTTGAAAAAGGTTATGAACTCCCCAGTACTTATACAGGTTATTCGTTTCACTCAGAAGACACCCTCCCCCTCAGGACAGAGTCACTTTCCGCTGCGCAAATTCTTGCATTTAGAGACAAGGCTTTTTCAAGATATCACTCAGATCCAAGATTTCTGGCCAGGATTCAAGAGAAGTTCGGATCAACTGCGGTAAGAAACATTGAAGAAACCTCAAAAGTAAAATTAAAAAGAATAATTCTAAATCCAAAGTAAATCTTAAACAAAACTTGCTATCGGATAGAATTCAATATCCGGCACAAATAGTCAATGCGCTCTACTTCGAGGTTTGGGTAATTACCGATATACCATCCAAAATGATGGACAAAGTCTGTGTTCGGTAGAGTCTCGGGCGCTGGCGAACTAAGAATATTCCGCAAGTAAGGTTGTCGGAGTTGGTTACCTCCACCAGATAGTCCTCTCCTAAATTCGATATTCTCCTCTCTTAATCTGCTCTCTACGAGATTTCGAAATTCAAAAGCGGGGTTTTTCAACACTAAGGTGAAGGCATAGTTGCTACTACCATCCACAAGGAAATTGGTCTGAAAAAGGTTAGGGTCTAGACTATTGAGAAATATTTTTAGATTTGAAGTTCGTTTCAGATTATTGGAATCAAGCCTTTTCAATTGAGATAAACCAAGAATTCCATTCAGTTCAGTTGGACGCATATTATGAGAATAGTGAGCAAAGATGAAATCAGGGTTTAAATCGGGGTATTTTTCTAAATAACTAGTTTTTGTCTCGATTTTTGAACTTTCACGTACCATTCCATGCGACCTTAACATTCTAATTAGGTCATAAAGATCTGAATCATTTGTAGAGATCATCCCACCTTCTATAGTTGTCATGTGATGTGCATAGTAAAAAGAAAAATTCGATGCCCAACCAAAAGATCCCAGTTTCTGTCCATTATGTGTTGCTCCGTGAGATTCGCATACATCCTCTATCAACGGGATTCCAAGCCTTGAAAGCTCAACAAGAAGTTCATCAGTTAATGCGTTATATCCAAGAATATGAGTAAGAAAAACAGCTTTGGTTTTCGAAGTTATGGCGGATAGCACTTTTTCGGTTTCAAGCCCTAAAGTGCGTGGACTTATGTCGACAAAGATAGGCGAGAAGCCGGCATGAAGTACTGATGCTATGTCTGAAACCCATGTCAAAGCGGGAACTATTACGTCACCCAAACCACGCATCTCTCGCAGGGCAAGCATTGTCAAATCGTTTGCAGATGAACCAGAGTTCAGCATGACTGAGTAGTTAACGCCTAACCAACGACTCCAAGCTGCCTCAAACTCAGCTACTAAGGGTCCATGCGTTAACTTCGGATCGTCTTGCTTGAGGTGTGCAATTAATCGGTCTAAGTCCTCTCGTTCAATATTGTTGTGCATTAAGGGCCAAGGTTCTCTAATTTGCATCAAGTTATGGCATTTCCATTTGTGAAGAATCTTCATAAATCACCTTTGAGCCTTGGAAACAAACACTGAAGGGAATTTCTACTATCTGCCCCATATTTCTCAAGAAAGATTCTCTTCCTTCCTTCTTAACCCAAAAGAGCATGAATCCACCACCGCCTGCGCCGAGGACTTTGCCACCTAGAGCACCTGCAGTCATGGCTCTCTCGTATAGATTATCGAGTTCAATTGAAGAAGAAATTGGATTAACTTCCTTCTTAAGCCTCCATGCATCATTAAGCATCTCTCCAATAGTATCTAAATCTCCCTCTGACTCAAGAATTTTCCGGCACTCCCTGCTCAGGTTCATCAACTTTGTCATTTGAACAGCTTTTTTATCCAAATCTTTTAATAACCCTACTGATACATCGGAGCTACTTCTTTGGACACCAGAGAAGACCAGAATCATCCTTGACTGGAATTCCCTTAAGTAGCGTGAGTCGATTCTTAACGGAGAAAGAGACCATTTATTGTCAGGACCGAATTCAATCTCATTGATACCTCCAACCGCACAAGCAATCTGGTCTTGCCATCCAACATTTTCTTTTAGAATCTCCCGTTCCAAGTTAATTGCTTCCTTGGCCAATTCGCTCTCTGAGAGACCCTTACCCTTCAAAGCTAAAAGAGAGTGAATCATTCCGACGGCAAATGCAGAGCTGGAGCCAATGCCACTCCTAGCAGGCAAATCACCGTCATGATGAATTTCTAACCTAAGTTCAGGCGCATACTTACGAATAGCTTCCCTTACAACTGGGTGCTGGATATCTTCAACTCTCCTCACGGTTTCAACTTGAGAATACGCAACTCTGTACTTATGCTCAAAGAATGGAGGTAGCACACGAGTGGAGATGTAGCAGTACTTGTCAATAGTAAGCGAAACAACACGGCCACCAAATTTCTCAAACCATATTGGATGATCGGTACCCCCACCAAAAAGTGAGATTCTAAAAGGGGTTCTGGTTATGATCATCTATATGTTGGTGAATGGGTGCTGGTTAAACATTCCAAGACCTTTTATCAATTCCTGAATTCCTGCATTTAGTGAAATCTGGGGTTTAAATCCACTCTTTTCAATTTTTTTATTCGAAACGATGTAATTTCGCTGGTCAGGATCTTTCCCAAAAGCCTCTTCGGAGAAGACAAAATCAGGCAGAAATTTCTGGATTTCTGCGCATAGCTCCAACTTTGAGATATTGGCCGAAGAAAGACCAACATTAAAAATCTCACCCCGAAAGTTAGCGGGTGCATCTATCGCAAGGTTAAAAGCTTGAACCACATCTGTAAGATGTATGTAGTTCCGCTTAAAGTGTCCTTCAAAAATTACTAGGAATTTGTCCGTAAGCGCTCGAAAAGTAAAGTTGTTCACAAGCAAGTCAAGACGCATTCTAGGCGAGATGCCAAAAACCGTTGCCAATCGAAAGCTTGTCGCATTTGGATGTTCCATAAGCTGTTTTTCAACTATTACCTTATCTCTAGCATAAAGAGATAGCGGATTTAATGGCGATTCTTCATCGCAGAGATTGTTCAAATCCCCACTGCCATACGCACTATTGGTTGTCGGCATTATCACTCGCTGTTCTTTGCTTAATTGGCTTATAAGCCACAGAACAGAGTCATGGTTTATTGATTTGGCTGTAATTGGGTCCTTTTCACAGGCAGGAGCTCCCACAATTGCCGCCAAAGGAATTATTAGGTCGCTTTTTATTAATAATTTCTTCATCAATATTTCATCGCGCACATCACCAATTTCTAACTCAAACCTTGGGTGGCGAACCAAGTGGGCGATGCTAGTTTGGCGGTACATGAAATTATCTACAACACATATTTGGTGGCCCAAAGACAACAGTTCCTGAGTTAATACAGAACCTATATAGCCAGCTCCACCCGTGACAAGTATTCTCAAAGTTCACTCCTTGCCATTATTGCATTTTCAATTAACTCAACAATCATATGATAAGCAATCATATGGCACTGTTGGATGTATTGAGTATTTTGCGACGGTACTGAAATTGAAAAATCAGAAATGCTTGAAAGTGTCGAATCGGCGCGAGTGAGTGAGAAAACTTTCATCCCCATTCGTTTAGCGCTCTGTACGGCAAAAATACAATTTGAAGATTCACCACTAGTTGAGATTGCTAGAAGTCCATCATGCGGCTTTCCTAAACCCTCAACCTGACGCCCAAATACAAGTTTGAAGTCAAAATCATTTGAAATCGCGGTTAGAATCGAACTATCTGTTGTTAAGGCTATTGCAGGTAGCGACTTGCGCTTTAATCCAAAAGCGAAAGAACTCACAAACTCGGCGGCAATATGTTGAGCATCGGCCGCACTCCCACCGTTACCACAAATCAGGAGTTTTCCTTCAGCCTCAAACACAGATAGCAAACCAACCGAAAATTCTTCTATAGCCTCGGAACAATCTTTTCGAAATCTGATTAAAGTTTCCTCAAATTCAGAAAATCTTAAGTCAATCTCGTCCATCATAAGAAAAGACTACATTATGTCTTTCAGTATGGGAATTATTTGAACTAAGTTAGAGACAATGTGGGACGCCTTAGAGTCTCTATTAAAGTCTTGTGTGACGAGAATTGAATTCATGCCTAAATTGTTCGCAAACAAGACATCAGTTTCAACGTCTCCAACGTAAAAACTACGCCGTAAATCAATCAATCCCTTATTTGCTTCGCTTTCCAATAGACCCGTTCGAGGTTTGCGACACTTGCACTCAGAGCTTGGCAAGTGGGGGCAGTACTTGATGAGATCAAAACCCTTTCCTGTACCCTCGAATACCCTTCTCTCAACTTCAGCATTTACTTCTTGAACCTGTTCATTAGTGGCTAGACCCCTTTCAATCACGGATTGATTCGTAATTAGTGCTGTTTTGAATCCTAGTTCTAAAGCTTTAGTAACCAGATCGTTAGCTCCTGGCATTAGTGACACTTCTTTACTGTCTCGCAGGTAGGGAATGAGCCGAATAAGAGTTCCATCCCGGTCAAAAGCTAGAAATGGTTCGGCTTGGCGGGTCAACAGTTTAATCATGCTTCCTTTCGAACTTAAATGCAGCAAATTCCGGACCTCCTGCATAAACTCTGGGCCGGAGCCCGTGGTTTTGAGAAAGAAAAAATGCCCACCAGCAAATGGAACTCTGAGAAGGGATAAAATTACTATACGTAGCCAGTTTTCTTAATAGGTTGACTCCATCGTAGTCTCTAACTTCATCCGGAAATGAAAAAGTTACTTTTGAATTCGCTTGTATCTGAGACAAAAGGTTTTTAGTTGTGTGTAAATCATCTGTATAGCAGTGGAAGTCCCTAAGTCTATTTCCAATCATATCTAGTCCGGCTTGTATGTTCTGTCTATAGTTATCAGTATCGTTAGTGAAATCAGTTAAACGAACATGAATTACGACCTTATCACCATTTAGTTCTATTTCATCTTGAAAAATCTCCGAATTCACTTTAAGAAGAAGTTGTGTATTAAAAGGTCGTAAATCAAGAACGTACTTAGGTTCCTGGAAAGATCCATTCAAGAAAAAAAGCCCTTTATGGCCGTCTAAATCACAATTCTTAAGGTCTTGAATTCTAAAGTCTTTGCCGACGAAATCTCTGATTATATTACTCGCTGACGCTAATTCCTTGTCAGATACAGTATAGAATAGGCGGTAGCGCGTTGTTAACTTCCAAAGGAATTGAAGAAATTTTTTCTGCGTTAGGCTTTCAGGAAGTCGAAGGTGGTTGTCCATCTCAAACCATTCAGATAAATCTAAGCCACGAAATTGACTTTGATGCTTGTCGCGAGATGAAAGGCTCAAATCAAAGTCATTTACAATAGGCATATAACCCAAGTTTCTGGCCACGTAAGAGAGGGCTGCAATCTGAAAAAGTTGATTTCCGATACCCCCTCTAATAGTCAAAATGCAAATCGGAGATTTGCCTCGAATCCCAAAAGATAGTTTCACCAATATTATGATTACGGCAGAAATGAACTCGAAGGGATAACGCAATATTTTACAAAAAGCATCTTCAATCTGTTGAATTTTAATTTCTGTATTCCCTTACCCCTAGTGCATCTAGATTGTAACTAACTAGAGAATCCTGTAACCAGTGAAATATGTTTGAAGGAACAATAGTCAGACTGCCCAGCTCCAGGTGAACTCTCAACGCCGCAATCCAAAAAGTAATTTTGGAGTTAGAACCAATGAAGGTATCGCTAAAAATGGAATCGTAAATGACATGTGAGGCAGAGACCTCTTGTTGAAATCTCACGTCACGAGGAATTGACCCCATAATTTTAAGTACATCGTCCTGATTGCTGTCAGAATAAATACTAACGGGGTAACCAGCGTCCAACTCTTGGAGTTCACCTATCAACTTTGGAATGAAATCTAGGGCTTCAGGTTTCACGGATATGAGATCACCCAGCCTAATGTGCACGTTCGCCTTGTGGTAAAAAATTTTGGCAGGAGGCTTATCTACGGAAGCTCTTAAGACAAGCTGATACACCAACTCTAAGTCTGAGAACGTAAGTTGTAATTGAGAATAGTGTCCTCTAACGGACACTATCCATGGAGAAATTTTACCCCACTCATCTTCGGTATCAAAGCTTTTAAAGAATCCGAAAACCAGCAAAATCCTCTTTGACACAAGTTTTATCTCTCTGGTCAATCTATCTTGGAATCGTGAAACCCAAAGCTTTTTGGGGCGAAAAGAATTTGATGCATTAGAAAAGTCATCAATCTCGAAAACTTGTATATCGACCAGATTCGGAAGTTCTCTAACCCTTCGTGTAGCACCACCAGTATGTAACATAATTTGAACTTGTCGCTTCGGGAAACTAGATTTCATTCGGTTAGCGGCAACGAAAGCAAACAATTGAGAGCCAAGTCCTCCCCAGCAATGAACTCGAATTGGCAACATGATAAATATTGTCAATCCCAGGAGGCGTTGTCGGAGCGAAACGAGGATTTCTTCGCGTATAAGTGGAAAAGAGCTTTAGTACTCACCGCAAATAACTCTCGCGTAGATTTCATTATGACGCTCCAAGTATTTTTGTTCAGAAAATCTATTCATTTGGGATCGTTGCCTCTCTTGAAGTGATTCAATTTGGGAGTGTGAGTATCCAAAAAGTTCCTTAAGCTTTTCGACACAAGAGACAACATTGTTTGGTTCGAAGAATAGGGGATGATCTCGTCCTAGAATTTCAGGAAAAGTAGAGGTAAAGGGAGCTATCACCGGTAATCCATAATCCATAGCTTCTAAATTCACCAATCCAAATCCCTCATACAAGGACGTCATTAAGAATACTTGAGATTTACTCATAAAGCCAAATATGTCTGAAGTTTTACCTACAAAAGTAACACTATCATTTAGGCCCAGTTTAAGAGTTCTTATTTCCAACTCTTTCCGCTGAGAGCCATCGCCAACAATAGTAAAGTGAAATCTTTGCTTATCATTTTTCAAAGCAAACATAACATCTAGAGCAAAAAGCAAATTCTTCTGCTTGGCTAATCTGCCAATCGTAAGTATATTTGTATTGATGTACGAGTCATTCGCAGACTTGGAAACAAAATTTGGTGACACATACGTGGGTTTATATCCATAGTATACGACTTCTACATTCTTTATTAAATCGACTTCCTTGTAGTTCCTGAGAAACGACTCTGTTGCACTTGAAATCGCAATTACTACTTTTGCCTTTCGCAAAACCCAGCGCGAGATTAATGGAGAAATGTTTTCACATGGAGCAGGTAAGAAATGTTCCGAGTTGTGTCTTGTTACAATAAAATTAATTCTGCCGCTGATAAGCGACAGAAGAAGTTCAGATCTTGGCAAGTGAGCGTGGAAGAGAGCGTCTTTATATCGATTTATTAGATGTCGGGCTAAGTATAATTGCCGGAGAAAACGTATGTTCAAAAGGTCAAGATTGACTGTGACGCCATGATCTTCAAATTGTTTCAACAAATCCAAATTACCTTTTAATGGGACCACATGGACAGTATGTCCCCAACTCACTTGTTGCTTAGCTAGTTGCAGTACTGCAGCTTCCGCTCCACCTCTCTCAATGGTGGTAACAATATGAATAACAAGTGTCATTTTGATTCTAAAATCAAGTTTAATTTATGAATCCAAACTTCAAAAGTATGAGCGTTCTTTGCGATTAAATAATTTCGATTGACTCTTGTCTCAATTTTTGAATACTTTGTCTCCAAGACATCCAAGAGCATTTGCGCAAGAGAAGTTTTTGTTGAGGCCGCACATGCTTCAAGTGCAAAGGATCTCAGGTACTCCTGATTAGTCGAGACAACGATCCTTTTAGATAATGTAGCTTCCACAAGGGTTTTGTCTAAAGATCCCTGAAATGCATGTATAAATCCGTCATATTCTGAGATTAAAGTTTTATATTCACTTCTTGCCAATGGTCCTTTAAATTTTACCCAATCGCTGTAGAGCGAAGAGCTGAAACGACTTCGAAGGCCGATTGCGTACTCGTGATATTTAGAGGAGGATGGTGCTCCAAAAATGTCTAGATGAAGTTCAAATCCCTTCCCCCTGCAATACTCCATCGAATGAATTATCTCTTCGATCCTTTTTGAGGGGTCAAGTCTGCCAACGTGCAACCACCTTTTTCTGTCTTGGGATGGCATTTTAGGATTATTAGGTAAAAAAGTTGTATCAATCATCTGTCCGATGGCGTGAACTTTAGACCCATTCACGGGGCAAGAGCCCGGTGTAGATGTAATTATTCCAGTTAGGAAAGGAAAAGAAAGATATAAATACGGTGACCGACTCTTATGTGCGTACCACAGATAATGCTTAATTCCCAACAATCGGCATAGCGGAGCCAAAATAAACGACTGAACTTCAGTCATATGTGAAAAAAGAACTGTCTTTTTCCTTGATTTAAGAAGCGGTAAAGCACATCTCAGGAAGTTAACTACATTTCTTATGTACCTACCATTCTGCCAACGGGAGGAAAATACGACAACACCCGGAATCGGAGGGCCTAATTGCGAATCGGCAGCAATAACGCTTATATCGGAGTAAAGTCGTGCCAGTCGCTCTATCATTGGTCGCTGATGTGAAAATAAAAGGCTACTTGGGTTTAATGAGTAGACAAGTACAATTAGTTTCATTAGGGGAAACTCTACACTTGCACATAGGGAGGGCGGGAAGCTCATTTGCCAAACGAAAAGAGTCAATTTCTTTGTTAAAAATAAGCAATAGTCCAAAAAGCCGACGAGGGTTGGGGATTTCAAATCCCAGAGAGTCGAGAGTCACTATCTGGAATACAGCGCTAAGAACTCTAAATCTCCTTGAGCCAAAAGACAAGAAAAAGGCTCTTTTGGTAGTAGGGATTAATGCCTTCTTAGGCATTCTTGATATTGCAGCAGTGTTGGTCCTTGGACTAGTTGGAGCACTCGCTATAAGTACCGTTAATGGTACTTCTCCAGGGAATCGAATCGAATCCTTTTTGCAACTACTTAATTTGGAAGATAATACTTCTAGATCTCAAGTAGCCGTGTTGGGACTCATTGCAGCTGTTGTGTTGACTTTAAAGTCGGTGGCAAGCCTTTTTTTGTCCAGAAAAATTTTATTTTTCTTGAGCAGAAGATCTGCAACTATTTCAAAGATTCTGATATCTAAGTTACTTGGCCAAGAAATCTTAAAAGTAAGGACTCGAACAATTCAAGAGAGTATTTTCGCCTTAACTACTGGCGTTGGCGTCGTAACCATAAATATCTTAGGCTCATCTTTAATTTTAATTTCAGACTTATTCCTTATTGTAGCTTTTGGGATTAGCTTATTCATAGTAGACACAATCGTGGCGGTCTCAAGCCTTATACTCTTCTCGAGCTTGGGATTCACTTTATACTACCTGATGAGTAAGAAAGCGCTTCAACTTGGTGAAGAGGCGACACGACTCAATATAAACAGTAACGATAAGATTGCTGAAGTAATCTCTTGTTATAGGGAACTGTTAGTAAAGAATCAAAGACTCCTTTATGCAAAAAAGATTGGTTCTATGCGTCTAGAATTGGCAGAAGCAAGTGCAAGGCTCGGCTTCATGGGCCTAGTTAGCAAATATGTGATGGAAATTGGTTTGGTGTTTGGTGGCTTATGTATTGGGGCCGTTCAGTTCATAACGCAACCATCAACCAAAGCCGTTGCAGTAATAGCGGTCTTCTTAGTGTCAAGCGCAAGAATTGCACCCGCTGTCCTCAGAATTCAAACGGGCGTGATGAATATAAAGAATCACATTGGCACTGCGCGGCCAACACTTGAATTGATTGAGAATTTCATGGCAGAAGAAGACTTTAAAGAGGACCTTGAAAGCAGAGTCGCTTCAACTTTCAATAGAAATCATGAGAGATTTAAGTCGACGATAGAGGTTAGGGCGCTCTCATTCTCTTACCCAGGCCAGAAGAATGTAGCTGTAAACAACATAAGTTTGCAAGTATCTGAAGGAGAATTCATTGGAATTGTTGGGCCTTCTGGATCGGGCAAGTCAACATTTATGGACCTACTTTTAGGGGTACTCAACCCAGAGCATGGTGAAGTTTACATTTCGGACGCTCCACCAACGAGTGTTTATTCAAAGTGGCCGGGTGCCGTGGCCTACGTTCCACAAGATTCTAATATGATAAATGGATCCATAAAGGAAAATGTATGTCTAGGTTACGAATCCGATGATATACCTGACGAATATGTCGAGGAAGTTCTTGAGGCAGTTCAACTTAGTGAGTTTTTGGTCCTACCATCAGGTATTTACACACCTATAGGAGAGAAGGGAAATAAACTGAGTGGAGGGCAGCGGCAAAGGTTAGGAATTGCTAGAGCCCTAATCACCAGACCCAAAATGCTTCTTCTTGATGAGGCGACTAGCTCCTTGGACTCTTTAACCGAAAATAAGATTGCGAATTATCTCTATTCGATAAAGGGATCTTTAACTATGGTCGTGATTGCTCACAGATTATCGACGGTTAAGAATGCCGACAAAATTCTGTATTTGAAGTCTGGGTTGCTGCTCGGTATGGGAACATTTGATGAACTTAAAAACTCCCTCCCAGATATGAACCAACAGGCAAAAGCGATGGGCCTTTGAGTGTTAGTAAGTGTAAAGAGCATTAAATAGATGCAATTTTTTTGGAAAAGTGGCACCGAATTTGAGTAGTTCATATTTGCGTTCTACCTGCGAACAGCCTTCGAACGGAATACGGTTGGATTTAAGGCCTGAGCCGACCCTTGATGAAGCGAGAGCTGAACTATCTGAAGCGATTAGCAGG
>Ga0169931_10008943_pt1 | contig 14522 bp, 8 predicted proteins | sample Kivu_15m_20L_FD_129675 | JGI IMG/M metagenome (GOLD analysis project Ga0169931, IMG submission 129675) | Freshwater microbial communities from Lake Kivu, Western Province, Rwanda to study Microbial Dark Matter (Phase II) - Kivu_15m_20L... | ecosystem: Environmental > Aquatic > Freshwater > Lake ...
GTGAGAGCAACCCGGCCGGCTCGCGCTGGCGGTTCGACCGAAAAAGCGCTGGCGTCGTCGAACCGCCGGCGTGAGCCGGCCGGGTGAACTGCCGACCCAACGTGAAACAAGGAATGGCCCTGGCCCGCCGCCGCGCTGCGTGAGCTTGCCCTTCCACACGGTGCCGGTGGGAATCGGGGTGCCGTCCGGCGCGTTCGCGGGCACCGGGGCCGCGGCGACTGTGCCGCCGAGTGCGAACGCCGACACCGCCAACACGTTCAACAGAGTGCGCATGTGGTTCCTCCGATGGGTGCAGCGCCTTCATTGTTTCGCGCGGCGGGCGGCGTTTCCAGTGCGAACCGGGATCACTTCGCCAGCAGTTCGCGGCCCAACTTGTCGGCGTGGCGGAGCGCGTCGGGGAGCTTCGACGGGTCTTTGCCGCCGGCTTGCGCCATGTCCGGCTTGCCGCCACCGCCGCCGCCGATCAGCGGCGCGATTTGCTTCACGATGTCGCCGGCTTTGATGCCGCGCTTCACGAGGTCCGGCGTCAGCGCCGCCACTACACCCGCGTGGCCGTCGCCCTCGGTCCAGCCGAACACCACGAACGCCGACGGGCACTTCTGGCGCACGCGATCAATCTGCACGCGCACCGTGTCGCTACTCGCGCCTTCGGGCAACTTCGCGACGAGCACTTTCGCGCCGCCCACATCGGTCGCAGTGGCGAGCAACTCATCCACCGCGGCTGTCAGCGCCGCGCCCGCGGCCTTCTTGAGTTGAACTTGAAGCGCCTTGATCTGATCTTGGAGCGATTCGGCGCGGGCCGCGAGTTCGTCCGGGCGGCACTGGAACTTCGCGCTCAGTTCGTCCACGATCGCGCTGCGGTTCTGCACGTCCTCGTAGGCCGGCTTCCCGGTCACGGCGGTGATGCGCCGCACGCCCTTTGCCACCGGTTCCTGCGACAGAATCTTGAAGTACCCGATCAGGCCGGTGCGCGGCAGGTGCGTGCCGCCGCAGAACTCCACCGAGTTGTCGAGGTTCGCTTTCGCGGGCGAATCGGCACCGATCAGTACCACGCGCACCGGGTCCGGGTACTTCTCGCCGAACACCGCGCGCACGCCGGGAATGCTCTTTGCTTGTTCCAGCGGCATCAGGTGCGCCGTGACCACTTCGTCGGTAACGATGTGACGATTCACGCGGCGCTCGATCTCGCGCAGTTCCTCCGCGCTCACCGGTTTGTCGTGCGAGAAGTCGAACCGCGTTTTCTCGCCGTCCACGAGCGAACCCTTTTGCTCGACGTGCGCCCCAAGAACCTCGCGCAGCGCGAGGTTCAGCAGGTGCGTGGCGGTATGGTTGCGCATCACGTCGATGCGGCGCATGGTGCCCTGTTGCAGCGACACGCGGTCGCCGACCTTCAGTTCGCCACTCAGCAGCGAGCCGACGTGCAGAACGGTTTCGCCGAGGCGCTGCGTGTCTTCGACTTCGAACTCCACACCGGCGGTTTCGGTGCGGTCGATGGTGCCGGTGTCGCCGACCTGCCCGCCTTGCTCCGCGTAGAAGTTCGTGCGGTCCAACAGGATCGCCGCCTCTTCGCCGGCCTTCAGAGCGCCGGTGCGAATCACTTCGCTGTCCTTCACCCACCCGATGACGGTCGCGTCGATCAGTGCCGCGGCGTACTTGGGCGAATCGTCGGTCGGGGGAAGTTCGCCCTTAATCGCCACTTGCCCGGGCTTCTTCGTGCCTACCGGTTGCTCACGAGCGCGTTTCATCGCCTCTTCAAAGCCGACCATATCGACCGTCAGGCCTTGCTCTTGGGCCATTTGAAGCGTGATGTCGATGATGACGCCGTAGGTGTCGTGCAGCTTGAACGCTTCTTCGCCCGTCACCTGCGTGCGGCCCTCGTCTTTCATTTGCGCCGCGATCCGCGTGAACAGCTTGATCCCGCGGGTCAGCGTGCGGAGGAACGCGGTTTCTTCGTCGCGGATTTGGTCGATGACCTTGTGCGGGTTCTTCTTCAGCTCCGGGAACGCGCCGCCGAACAGCTCCACCACCGTCGGCACGAGCCGATACAGGAACGGCTCGTTCGTACCCAGCACCTGATAGCCGTACCGCTCGGCGCGGCGCAGGATGCGCTTCAGCACGTAGTCGCGCCCGACGTTCCCAATGGTCGCGCCGTCGGTGAGCGCGAACGTGAGCGTGCGGATGTGGTCCGCGATCACGCGGTACGCGGTGTCCTTCAGGTCGTCGAGCACGCCGCCGTAGGGCGTGTCGCAGTCCGTCACCTTCTGGATGGCCTCGAACAGCGGCACGAACACGTCCGTGTCGTAGTTGCTGTTCTTGCCCTGAATCACGGAGCAAATGCGCTCGAACCCCATCCCGGTATCGACGTGCTGAGCCGGCAGCGGCGTGAGCGATTGGTCTTCGTTCCGGTTGAACTGAATGAATACGAGGTTCCAAATCTCGATCACGCGGTCGGTGCCGCCGTTCACGAGCGGCCCGCCACTCTTGTCCGGGGTGCGGTCGATGTGAATCTCGGTACACGGCCCGCACGGCCCGGTGTTGCCCATCTCCCAGAAGTTGTCCTTCTTGTTCCCCAAGTGGATGCGCTCGGGCGGCACGCCGACCGCTTTCCAGTATTCCGCGGCCTCGTCGTCGCGCGGAATCCCGGCCGCGGGGTCGCCCTCGAACACCGTGACGTGCAGGCGCGTCGGGTCCAGCTTCCACACTTCGGTGAGCAACTCCCACGCCCACGCGATGGCGTCCTTCTTGAAGTAGTCGCCGAAGCTCCAGTTCCCGAGCATCTCGAAGAACGTGTGGTGGTAGGTGTCGCGCCCCACGTCGTCGAGGTCGTTGTGTTTGCCGCCGGCGCGGATGCACTTCTGCGTGTTCGCCACGCGCACCACGGGCGGCTTCTCGGTGCCGAGGAAGTACGGCTTGAACTGGTTCATCCCGGCGTTGGCGAACAAGAGCGTCGGGTCGTTCAGCGGCACGACCGGCGAAGAGGCGATGTTGGTGTGCCCGTGCTTCTTGCAGAAGAAGTCCACGAACTGCTGGCGAATTTCGCTGGAGGAGAGCATCGCTAACCCTGAGTGTGCGCGGGCGTGCCGAAGGGACACGCGGCCCGCGAAAAGGCTCGCGGTTGTGATATGGGGTTTGGGAGCAGTTTTGCCGCACGATCAACGCAGAAAAAGGCACGATTCGAGAAGACAAAAGAGAGTTGGCCGCAAAGAGGCACAGAAGGCACAAAAAGAACCAACAGAGGTCGCGTTCAAAACAACTCTGCTCTTATCTTCCTTTTGTGCTTTCTGTGCCTCTTTGTGGCCAACGGCCTTTTTTGATCGTGCCCTTGATCGGCGTTGATCGTGCGGCAAAAAACTTACGCCGCGCCGCGCGGGGGCAGGGACGCGAGCCAGCGCTCGTAGTTCGCCATGCTCGCGGGGTCGAGGTCGAACGGGGCCGACTCGTAGCCGTGCATGCGCAGCACGGCGCTGCGCTTACCGGTGGCGGGGTCGGCCTTCAGCGGGATCAGTTCGAAGTCGTCCGGCCCGGCGATCCAGACCGCGCCGCCGCGCACGGCAACGAAGAACGCCACGCGGCCCAACAGTTTCGCCTTCCAATACGGGTTGGTCGGCAGGTCGAGCGCGAGTTGGTCCAACTCCGGGTCGCTGATCCGAATTTCCATTAGGAGGTCGTCGAACCACGCGATCTGCTCCGCGGTCGGCCGCTCCGCGAACAGTCGCCGCAACCGCAGGTAGTGCGTCACGCGCGTGTACGCGAAAAACACGAACAGCAGCCCGATGAACACGCCGGTGGTGTTCAGCGGCAGCCCGGCCTGCATGCGGAGCCACTGGAAGTAGCCCTGATAGCCGGCGAACGCGAGCAGAATGAGCGCGTCGAGCAGTTCGCACTCGGCCGACGGGAACACCCACTTGATGAGGCCGATGAGCAACTCGCTCGCGATGAGCACGGTGTAAAAGAGGAGCACGAACTGCGGGCCGCCGTTGGCGAACGAGAAGTACGCCAGCGCGCCCATGATGCACGCGAACACGACGTTGTCGCGCCCGCTGCGCTGCACGCCGCGGCGCAGTTCGCGGTACGCGGCCACCAGTTGGAGGCGGTGGCGCATCGTCGCGTCGTCGGTCATTCGCGCCTCGCGGTGAGCGTGTGTGTGTGCCGCTCATTGTGCCGAACGGGGCGCGTTCCGGAAAGGCGCGCTTACGAACCCGCGGGCGCTTCGTTCGGCGCGCTCGCGGGCACATCGGCCACGGTTTCTTTCGCGTCCGCTTCGCGCACGACCGGTACCGGGGCCAGCGGCCCGGGTGTGCGCGCGAACGTCCACGGCTTGTTGAACCACGCGACGATCCGCGACACGCGGGTGCGGGCGCTCTCCCACAGCGAGTACGCGACCGGCGTGACCAGCAGCGACAGCAAGAGCGAGAGCAACTGCCCGCCGAGGATCACCTTCGCCATGCTCGCCCGCGCGCCGGCCCCGGGGCCGCTCCCAGTCGCGATGGGGATCATCGCGGCCACGAGCATCACGGTCGTCATCATGATCGGCCGGAACCGGGCCGCGTTCGCTTGCAGGATCGCCTCGTTGAGCGGCAGCCCCTTCGCGCGCAGCACGTTCGTGTAGTCCACCTGCAAAATGCCGTTCTTTTTCACGATGCCGAACAGCATGAACAGCCCGATCATCGCGTACACGTCGAGCGGCGTTTGCAGCAGCATGAGCGACACGAGCGCGAACGGCAGCGTGAGCGGCACCGCGAGCAGGATCGTGACCGGGTGAACGAGGCTCTCGAACTGCGCCGCCAGAATCATGTACATGAACGCGAAGGCCAGCATGAACGCGAGCGCGAAGTTCGAGTTCGAGTCGGCCATGAGTTTCGCCTCGCCAAGGAACTCCGTGCGGTATTCCGGCGGCAGGTCCAGTTCCTTCACCATCTGCGCCACTTCCGGGATCACGTCGCCCAGCGCCACACCGGGCGCGAAGTTGCACTGCACGCCGATCTGCCGCTGCCGCCCGAACCGCTCGATGGTGGCCGGGCCGCGCTCGACGGCGAGCCGCGCGAACGTGCGCAACTCCACCGGCGCGCCGGTCGAGTCGGGCACCGTGAGTGCCGCGACCGTGGCCGGGCGGTCGCGACTCGGCAGCGCGGCCCGCAGCCACACGTCGTACTGCTCCGCGCCCTCTTTGTACTTCGACACCGGTTCGCCGCCCACGAGCAAGCCGATCGCCGTTGCGACGCCGCGCACGTTCACCTTCTGGTCCGCGGCCCGCTGCCGGTCGATGCGCACTTGCAACTCGGGGCTACGGCTCGCGGCGTTGGTGTCCACGTCCGAGAACCGCGGGTCGGCCTTCATGCGCGCGACGATCTTCGCTGCGGCGGCCTCGAGTTTCTCGAAGTCCGGGCCGCGGATGCTCAGATCCAACTGCGCGTTCTTGAACGCGCTCGAACTGAACAGTTTCACGTCCTGCACCGCGGCTCGCAGGTCCGGGTAGTCGGCGAGCACCTTCCGCGCCTCGGCCATCGACTCGCGCTGCCCGAACTTGCGCTCGGTGATGTCGATCATGCGGCAGTAGATGTTCACGAGCGTTACGTCGCCTTGGCCCTTCGGCGCGCGGCCGTCGGTCGGCCCGATGACGGTGAACACGTTCGTCACCCCGCGCACGTCCTTCAACCGCTTCTCGATCTCCGCGACCTGCGCGTCGGCCCGCGCGAGTGTCGTGCCCTCTTTCAGCGTGATTGCGACTTCGAATTCGCTCTGGTCGTCCTTCGGGACGAAGTCCGAACCGACGATGCCGAACAGCACGGGGGTGCTCATGAACGTGGCGATGGTCGCGGCGACGATCACCCACCGGTGCCGCAGCGACCACCCGAGCGTGGCGACGTACAACCGCGTGAGGATGCCGTGCGCGGGCGGTTGGTGTTTGGTTTTGCCCTCTCCCCTTGCGGGAGAGGGTGCCCGCGCTTCGCGGGCGGGTGAGGGGTGAGCAACGCCGGTAGAGTGCGCTACTTCGTCATTCGTGTAGCTCAGCGCCCCCTCACCCGTCGGCGAAGCGCCGCCACCCTCTCCCGCGAGGGGAGAGGGCACAGACTTCGGTGCCTTCAGGAACCGCGCGCACAGCATCGGCGTGAGCGTGAAACTCACGGCCATGCTCAGCAAGATCGAGAACGCGACCACGAACCCGAAGCTGTTGAAGAACCGGCCCACCTGCCCGCTCATGAACGCGATCGGTAGGAAGATCACCACCAGCGAGAGCGTCGTCGCCACCACCGCGAGCGAGATTTCGCGCGTCGCTTTGCTCGCGGCCTCCCACCCGCTCGTGCCCTCTTCTTCCATGTGCCGGAACACGTTCTCCAGCACCACCACCGCGTCGTCGATCACGATACCCACGGCCAGAATCAGCCCGAGCAGCGTCATGTTGTTGAGCGAGAAACCCATCACGTCCATGAACGCGAACGTGCCCACGATGCTCGTCGGTACCGCCGTAGCGGCGACAAACGTGGCCCGCCAGTCGCGCAAGAAAATGAAGATGGTCGCGATCACCAGCACCGCCGCGAGTACGAGGTGGAACTTCACCTCTTCGATCGAGCCTTTGATGAACTTCGATTGGTCGCGGATCACCTCGACGGTGATGTCGGCCGGGAGGTTCGGTTTGAGTTTCTCCAGCCGCGCCTTCACCGCGTCCGCGACGGCCACCGTGTTCCCGCCGGACTGCTTCTGAACGATGAGGCTCACGGCGGTGTTGCCGTCCAACCGCGACTTGCCGCGCGGCTCCTCCACGCCGTCTTCGACGGTCGCCACGTCTTTCACGCGAACGGCGTACTTCACGCCGTCGTCGCGGGTGCGCGTTTCGAGCACCACGTTCTCGAACGCTTCCACCGTCTCCACGCGGCCGACCACGCGCACGTTCTGCTCGATGCGCCCGCCGTCCACCTTGCCCCCGGGCAACTCGATGTTCTGCGCCGCGAGCGCGCGGCGCACGTCTTCCGGCGAGAGTTTCAGCGCGCGCAGATCGTTGGGGCGCAGCGTCACGTTGATGGCGCGCTGTTCGCCGCCCACCAGTACGACCGCGCCGACGCCCGTGACCGATTCGAGGTCCTCTTTGATCTGCTTCTTCGCGATCTCGGTGATCTCGCGCAGTTTGCGGCCCGAACCGCCGGACACCACCACCGTGACGACCGGGGCGGCATCGAGGTTGAACTTCTCGACGATCGGCGGGTCGGTGCCCACCGGGAGCCGCGGGAGTAGCGTGCTGACTTTGTCGCGCACGTCTTGCGCCGCGATGTCGCCGTTGCGCTCCAATTTGAAGCCGATGACGACCGTGGATAAGCCTTCGCGCGTGGTGGAGCGCAACTCGTCGATCCCGGAAACGGTGTTCACCGCCTCTTCGACCAACTTGGTGACGCTCGATTCCATTTCGTCCACGCCCGCGCCGCGCAGCGTCGTGGTGACGACCACGACCGGCACGTCCACGTTCGGGAATAGCTCGACGCCGAGCCGCCCGTACGACGCGAGGCCGAGCACGACCGGGCCGAGCACGAGCATCGCGGTGAACACCGGCCGGCGAATGCAGACGTCCCAAATGGACATGAACGCGCCCCGAAAGAAAGGCGAACAGGGCCGCACGATTCACGCCGATCAAAGGCACGATCAAAGCAAAGCAAAAGCGGGATTAGCCACAAAGAAGCACAAAAGACACAAAGGAAAACCCAGACCAGAGTTTGGTTTGAACTCAACTCTTTTCTTCTGCCTTCTTTTGTGTCTCTTGTGCTTCTTTGTGGCTAATCCCGCTTCGATTTCGTTCGGATCGTGCCGTTCTCTGCGCCCATCGTGCGGCAATAATCCGTCACTTCACGCGAACGGTCGAGCCGTCCACGAGCTGCGCGTGGCCGCTCGTAATCACTTTCGCGCCGGCGGGCAGCCCGCGCACTTCCACCCACTCGCGGTCGCGGGTACCCACCGTCACCTCCACCGACTTCGCGCGGGTGCCGTCGAGAACGAACACGCGACTCACGCCCGCGAACTGCACCAGCGCTTCGTTCGGCACGCTCGTCACGGTCTCGGTGCCGATCAGCACCTCCGCCGTGGCGAACCCGCCGGCCTTCAGTCGGCCGTCGCCGTTGCGCACCGCGATCACCACGCCGAAGGTGCGCGTACTCACGTCGACGGTCGGGTTGATGCGCGCCACGACGCCCTTGAACGCCGCGTCCGGGAACGCGCGCACCCGCAACTCGACTTCTTGGTTGAGCGCGATCTCGGGCGAGTGCTGTTCGGGCACGGCCGCGTACAGCTTCAGAACGTGGTCGATGACGAGGCGGTAGCAGTTCGTCACCGGCATGGACTGCACCATCTCGCCCGCGGACACCATCTTCTGCGCCACCGCGTACTTGAGGGGCGTCGCGGTCGGGCCGAGTTCGCGCACCCACGCGGCCCACTCCGCGGGCGCGGGCGCGTTCAGTTTCGTGTCCGCCAGTCGGCGCTCGGCGTCTTCGAGGGCGGCCTTGAGCCGCCGCGCGTTGGCGAGTGTGACGCGGGCGTCGGTCTCGGCGAGTTGCACGCGGGCCTTCGCCACCGTCACCCGGTTCGCGCACTGGTCGAGGACCTGCTTGGTTGCCACGCCGCCGTCGAACTCTTTCAGAGTGCGCGCGAGGTCACTTTCGGCGAGCGTCAGGTTCGCTCGGGCTTCCGCGACGCTATCGACAGCGGGTAGCAATTGCTCGAAGTCCGCGCTGGTGGGCGGCAACTCGCGCACCTTGAGTTTGCGCAGTTCGGCCTCGAACGCGGGCCGCGCCTGATCGACCGCGAGGCGGAACTCGGCGTCGTCCAGTTCCATCAGCGGTTCGCCCGGCCCGACGCGGTCGCCGAGGTCGCGGAACACGCGCAGCACGCGCCCGCTCACTTTCGGTGCGAGCGTCACGTCTTCGAAGGGCGCGAGGGTGCCCGTGACCGGGACCGACCGGCGCAGCGCGACCGGCTTCGGGTCGGCCACCGTGACCGGCACCGCCTCCGGTTCGGCCTTCGCGGTGGTCGGCGCGGCCTTCGGCGCGCAACCGGCGAGGAGGACGAGCAGAAGGCAACCGGCCCCCCCGGCCCCCCTCCTGTATGAACCCGCGAGCGACGCCAACCCTGCTCCCGCAGTCTCGGCTGCTCGCGGCGAAGGGAAGGGGGAGAGTCGTCGCGCTGCGCTCGACGGCGAAGACGCTGTCGCGGCGCGCGAATCACCTTCTTCTGACTCCCCTCTTCCCTTCAGGGAGGGGGGGGTAGGTTGCTCCCTCATCGCTTCTCCTCTCGCGCCAACACGCCGTTCAGGATCACGTCGAGCACGTCGTCGGCCTGCTGGCCCGGGTCGGCCGGGCGGTTCGACAGCAGGTTCGTGAGAATGGTGCCGTAGAGCAGGTCGCCCACCACCGCGAAGAACCGCTCTTGCGGAAGCGCGCGCACGGTGCCGCTCGCCACCAACCGCTCGAAGAACGCGCGGTGCTTGCACGCGCTCTCTTCGTCTTTCGTGACGAAGTACAACGGGCGGTGGTGGTGCGGGAACGCGGCCCGCTCTTGGATGAACAGTTCCGCCATCTCCGGGCGGCGGTGGAAGAACGCCAAGTACGCGCGCACCGCGCGGCGGATCAGATCGGCCCCCTCGCACGGCTCGGCAAGGACCGCGTCCATCTCCGCTTCGAGTTCCTTCAGCCCGCGCTCGACGGTGCTGAGAAACAGTTGTTCTTTGGTCGGGAAGTAGCGGTACACCGTGCCGTTCCCGACCCCGATCCGGTTGGCGATCGTCTGCACTTGCGTGTTCGCGAACCCGAACGTGGCGAACACGCGCGCGGCCGTGTCGAGGATTTGCGCCTTCCGGCGCGCCTCTAGGTCCGGGTCGCGCGGGCGACCGCGCTTCCGCGTTTCGGTGGAAGTCGTGTCGATTGTCACGGTACCTCTCGACTGACGGATTGGTCCGTCCGCTAAATACTAGACGCTTGTGAAAAATGCTACAAGGCCAGTTCGGTATTCTTCGCCGAATTCAGTCCGCCCGGATTCACGAACCTTGAAACATACGGTTCGCGTGTATACTATTGAGGAAATGTCTCCGCCGGTCGGGGGAGGGCGATTCGTTTTCACTCGCGAACTCGAAATTGCCCCCCAGACGACTCGAAATGCGGTCCGAACACCTGTCGGGGGGTATCGCGCGTTGCAGTTGGCCCCCTTTGGCCGTCTAACAGGGATTTCGAGGCGTTTTTCGAAGTGGGCCAGTTGGCCCCCTTTGGTGGCCTTCTTTGGCCCCCTTCGACCACTTGGCACCCTTTGAAAGTCGAGCCGACTTCCGGTGGCCCGCCCGACGTGCGGACACCAACTCCCCTTGCGCGAACGTTGCGCCGCGTGCCGCGTCCGTATACTAATCGCCCACACACACCGGTTTCGCGGGAGAGGGATAATGGCCGAGTGGCAGCGCACGCACACCTGTAACGAGCTGCGCGCGGAGCACGTCGGGCAGACGGTCACGCTCAACGGCTGGGTGCTCACCACCCGTAACAACGGGCACCAAGCGTTCATCGACCTCCGAGACCGCTACGGCCTCACTCAGATCGTGTTCCACAAGGCCGACGACGCCGACCTGTACGCGCGCGCCAGTGAGGTGAAGGCCGAGTGGGTGCTGTCCGTCACCGGCAGCGTCTGCAACCGGCTCGCGGGCGCGGAGCGCGCCGACATCGCCACCGGCGCGGTCGAAATTCAAGCCAAGACGCTGCGCGTGTTGAACACCTGCCCGCCGCTCCCGTTCGAGGTGAGCGAGTTCAGCACCGAGTTGGCGAACGAAGACCTGCGCCTCCAGTACCGGTACCTTGATCTGCGCCGTCGCTCTCTCCAGCGGGTCCTCACGCTGCGGCACCGGCTGTGCAAAGTGATCCGCGACTTCATGGACGCGCAGAACTTCCTCGAAGTCGAGACGCCGCTGCTCGGGAAGAGCACGCCCGAAGGCGCGCGCGACTACCTCGTGCCGAGTCGCGTGTTCAACGGCGAGTTCTTCGCGCTGCCGCAGTCGCCGCAGTTGTACAAGCAACTGCTGATGATCTCCGGTTACGACCGCTACTTCCAGATCGCGCGCTGTTTGCGCGACGAAGACTTGCGCGCCGACCGGCAACCGGAGTTCACGCAGCTCGACGTGGAAATGTCGTTCGTGGAGCGCGAGGACGTGCTGAGCGTGATGGAGCGGCTCGCGGCCGAAATCTTCGACAAGTGCCTCGGCGTGAAGATCCCGGTGCCGTTCCCGCGGTTCACCTACGCCGAAGTGATGGCGAAGTACGGCTCCGACAAACCGGACCTGCGGTTCGGGCTCGAGATCGTGGACGTGACCGACATCGCGAGCGCGAGCGAGGCGCAGTTCCTCAAGGACGCCATCGCGAAGGGCGGCGTGGTGCGCGCGATCAACGCGAAGGGCGCGGCGGCGAAGTTCAGCAACACCGCGCTCAAGCCGGGCGGCGAACTGCCGAAGGTCGTCGAGACGTACAAGGCGAAGGGCTTGGCGTTCCTCAAACTCGAAGGCGGCAAGTTCAGCGGTTCGCTCGACAAGTTCTTCAACGACGAACTGAAGGCGAAGCTGACGGAACGCCTCGGGGCGGCCGACGGCGACTTGCTGCTGTTCGTCGCGGACAGCGAAGCCGTGGTGTGCGACGCGCTCGGCGCGCTGCGCTCACACTTGGCCGTCGGGCTTAAACTCTACAAGAACTGGTGGGACGAGAAGGCCGAGCACGACGACGCCGAAAAGAAGAAGGCCGAGGCCGCCAAGAAGAAGAAGGAGAGTTACGCCCCGGTGCCGTTCCAACCGCGGCCGGAGCACTTCAACTTCCTCTGGGTGCTCGACTTCCCCATGTTCCAGTGGAACGAAGAGGAGAACCGGTGGGACGCGATGCACCACCCGTTCACCGCGCCGATGGACGAAGACCTCGAAGCGTTCAAGGCGAACGACACGCTTGGGAAGGTGCGCGCCAAAGCCTACGACATGGTGCTGAACGGCTACGAAGTGGGCGGCGGCAGCATCCGGATTCACCGCCAAGACGTGCAGAGCCGCGTGTTCGAGATCTTCGGCATGACGCCCGCGGACGCGCAAGCGCGGTTCGGCTTCCTCTTGGACGCGCTGAAGAGCGGCGCGCCACCGCACGGGGGCATCGCGCTGGGTCTCGACCGGTGGGCGATGGTGATCGGCGGCACGACGAACATCCGCGACGTGATCGCGTTCCCGAAGAACCAGCGCGCCCGCGACCTGATGACTGGCGCGCCCGCGACCGTGGACGACCGCCAGTTGAAGGAATTGGGCGTGGACCTCACGCCCGCGACGCGGGCGGCGTTGGCGGCGCGGGCCGAGAAGGACGAGAAAAAGTGAATTCCGCGCAAGCGGGAACCGGGGTGCCGTTCGCGTAGTGAACGGGGGGCGACGCGGTGCGAGCCGCGGGGTTTCTCGCTCACAGGCACCACTCTTCCCCGAGAGTGTGACCCCGGCGGGTGGTCCGCCGGGGTCTTTTTGCGCGCCTGTCGGCGAGCGTTCTCGTAGGTCGCGGTCGAGCGAGGCTTTGCGAGCGAGGCCCGACGGCGAACCCGCAACGCGAGAAACGCTTGCGCTATTTGTGCTGAAAACACGCGCAAGCGGCTTCACGAGACGCTTCTCGCCGTCGGGCCTCGCGGCGAAGCGCCGCTCGACCGCGACCTACACCTTCACCTTCTTCCCGAAGCGCTTCACGAGCACCTTCTTCGCGGCTTCGGTGATGCCGCACGCGCGCACGTCCAGAAAGTCGAGCGCGCTTTCGGCCGCGGCCAGCGCCTTCGCCCCGGTGTGTTTGATCGGGTTGTGCCACAAATCGAGGTGCGTGAGTTGCGCGAACAGCGGTGACGCTACGAACGCGCCCAAGCCGTCGGCGGTCAACTCGTTCCCGGTCAGCACCAGTTTCCGTAGCGCGGGCAAGCCCTTCGCCCGTGCGAGCGCCTTCAGACCCGCGTCGCCCAACTCGCACGAAGACAGGTACAACTCGGTCAGGTTGCCGAGGTGCTTGCTCTTCAGCATCGCGGTGACGCCCGCTTCGCCGAGCGGATTGTAGGACACGTCGAGCGCCTTCAGCTTCGCCAGCCCCGCGCACGCCGCGAGTTTGCGCGCCCCGGCCGCGTCCATGCGGTCGCTGTGGACGATCAGAGTGGTGAGCGCGTCGAGTTTCTCGCACTTGAACAGCGCGTCGAGGTCGCGGTGGATCGGGCAGTTCCCGCACCAGCACATGTCGCTCACGTTCACGCTGGCGAGCCGCGACAGGTACTTGCACTTCGTCAGAGCTTGCAACTCGTTGGCGGCGTGAACGAAGTGCGCGGCGCGGAGCGTGGGCACCGCGTCGAACAGCTTCTTCGCGTTCCGTGCGAAGGTGGTCGCGGACATGCGCACGCTGTCAAGGAACCCGCGAGGGAACTCGTAGTGGTCCACGCCCAGTTGCAGAGCGGTGAGCGGCGCGGCCCACCGCTTGCCGTGGGCCCGGATCAGCGCGTTGGCTTCGCGCGCGAGCTTCTTGCGGGCCGTGCCGCCTTCCGGGAGCACCTCGGCTCGGCACTGCGCGCGAATGAGGGCCGCGCGGGCGCGGTCGTCGTCGGTGCCGCGCTCGTCTAGCCAGTCGGCGAACACGAGGCGCGGCGTGTCGTCGTCCGGGGTGGCGAGAATCGCCGCTAGGAACGCCGGTTCGTCTGCCGTGGGCATCGGGGTGACTCCAAAGCGAGGTGATTTGGAGGATACTCGATCTCGTGCGGGGCACAACGTGCGAAAACGCGCACCGCCGGGCGCGATAGCCCGGCGGTTGGCGTGGAAGCGGTACGCGCGCTTACGGCGCGGGCGGGGCGTCCGGGGTCGCGGCTTCGACCACCGGCGCGGGGGCCGCGGCCGGAACTGCCGCGGGCGTGCCGTTGGTGCTCGGTTCGGCCTTCGCGCCGCGGGCCTTGCGCGGCTTTTTCTTCGGTTCCGGCGGCTTGGCGAACTGTTTGACCTGCTCTTCCATCTCCTTCCCGGGCTGGAACGTGACCACGTTCTTCGCTTCCACGTTCACCCGCTCACCGGTGCGCGGGTTCCGCGCCTTGCGGGGCTTGCGCTGCTTCACCTCGAACACGCCGAAGTTGCGCAACTCGATGCGCCCGTCGCTCACGAGCGTCTCGATGATCGCTTCGAACGTCCACTGCACGATTTCCTTCGTGGCAAGCTGAGTGAGCGTGCCCTTCATCAGTTTCTTCTTGTTCGCGCGGTCGCAGATGGTCTTAACGATCTCTTTTTTGGTCACGAGAGTGGTCCCTCGGTGGGGTGCGTCGAGGCGCGCGATCAATAGGGGACTGTGCGCCTAAGTCTAGACAGGATCGGAATTCACGTCAAGAACTTGCGCGCCGAGTGGGCGGGTAAAGTGTGACAATTGTTGAGACTTCTCGCTGGACGCGACAACTTTAGGCGGCCTGCTTCTGAGCTTGGGCGTCTTTGTGTCGTTCTTGGGTGATGCGCTGGTGATGCCAGCGATCCAGAGCCAGGACGATGAACCGGA
>Ga0169931_10008944_pt1 | contig 14521 bp, 9 predicted proteins | sample Kivu_15m_20L_FD_129675 | JGI IMG/M metagenome (GOLD analysis project Ga0169931, IMG submission 129675) | Freshwater microbial communities from Lake Kivu, Western Province, Rwanda to study Microbial Dark Matter (Phase II) - Kivu_15m_20L... | ecosystem: Environmental > Aquatic > Freshwater > Lake ...
CGCTGGGGCCGCGGCGGCTCGGGCATCGACATGGTCGGGTGCCACCGGGGCGAGCTCGTCGGGTGTGTGCTGCGCGACTCCGCCGGCGAGCCCGCGGCGTCGGGGGTCCAGCTCAAGGGCGGCTCCAGCGACATCGCGCTGCGCGGCTGCCGCTTCGAACACGCGGGGCGGCGCGCGGTGCACCTCGGCGGCTCGACGGGCCTCGACTACTTCCGGCCGCCTGTGGCGAGCCTGCTCCCTGGCGAGCGCGCCGAAGCCCGGCGCCTCCTCGTCGAGGATTGCGCGTTCCTCGGCTCCGAGGCGCCGGTCGCGTTCGTCGGCGTCGACGGCGCGATCGTGCGGGGCTCGACGTTCGAGCAGCCCGGCAAGTGGATCATCCGGATCCTGCAGGAGAACACGGCGGAGGGCTTCGTCCCCTGCCGCGGCGGGGTCTTCGAGCACAACGTCGTGCGCTACAGCGCCCGCGCCCTGCGCATCCCCGTCAACGTGGGCCCAGGGACCGCGCCCGAGACGTTCCTCATTCGCGGCAACACCTGGGAGTGCCTCGACGGCGAGGGCACGCTGTCCGACGCGACCCTCATCCGCTGACAGGGTCACGCCAGCGTGTGGTAGACCTTCTGCACGTCGTCGTCCTGCTCGAGCTTGTCGATGACCTCGAGCACCTCTTTCGCTTGGTCCTCGGGCAGCTCGCTGGCGGTGTTGCAGATGTACTCGAGCTCGGTCGAGAGCGGCTCGATGCCGCGGTCCTCGAGGGCCTTCTGTAGCGCGCCGAAGCCTGTGACCGCGCAGCGCGCGACGAGCTGCGGCTCGCCCTTCTCGCCCGTGCTCTCGCCGAACTCCTCGAGCCCGTGGTCGATGAGGTAGAGCTCGAGCTCCTCCGGTTCGAGGCCCTCGGGGTTGAGCCGGAAGACACCCATGCGGCGGAACATGAACGCGACGCTGCCGGTCGAGCCGAGGTTGCCGCCGTTGCGGTTGAAAATGTTCCGGATGTTGCCCGCGGTGCGCGTGATGTTGTCCGTCGCGGCTTCGACGAGGACCGGGATCCCGTGGGGCGCGTAGCCCTCGTAGATGACCTCCTGGTAGTTCGTCGCGTCCCGGCCCGAAGCGCGCTTGATGGCCGCCTCGACCTTGTCCTTCGGCATGTTCACCGCGCGGGCGTTGATGATGCAGCGCTTGAGGGCCGGGTTGTTGTGCGGGTCCGAGCCGCCGTTCTTCACGGCGATGGTGATGTCCTTCCCGATGCGCGAGAACTGCTTCGCCATGCGGTTCCAGCGCGCGAACATCGTGTGTTTGCGGACTTCGAAGATGCGGCCCATGGTGTGTCGTGGATCGGTAGCTCGGGGGAGGACCTCGGAGGCCTCTGCGGGAGGGGTCACTGTAGCCCGCAGCGCGGCCAGCGCCAGGCTTTCAGCGGTCGAGCTTGCGCTGGCTGGCCCGCCGGGCGCGGTCGAGGGCGGAGCCGAGGCCTGCGCCGGGCTCGGCCTGGGTCGCCGCGTCTCCCGCGGGGGCCGCGGCGGCCTCTGCCGGGGACGAAGCGGCGGGCTGCTGGCGGGCGGCGCCCGACGCCTCGGCTGCCCCCTGCGGCGCCGCGGCGCGCGGGCCGGCGCCGGCCTGGGCCGGCGCTGCCTGGGCCGGCGCTGCCGCCGCGCCCTGCCGCCGCCCGCGGCGCCGCACGGCCTCCCGCCAGCGCGCGGGGACCCGCAGGCTGCCCCACAGACTGAGCCGCCGCCCTGCGACCTCGACCAGTAGGAGCAGCAGCGCCGCCAGCGCGAGCTCGCGCGTGATGATGCGCCACAGCCGCGCGCCGCGCGCGCCCCGGAAGAGGTCCTGCGTCGAAGGGTCGAGCGCCCCGCCGCTCGCCTCCGCGAGCTGGCGGAGGAGGCGCGCGCCGCGCTCGGGGTCGGGCCCGCGCTCGAACTCGGGTGAGTACGCGAGCGTCTGCGGCGCGAGCGGCAGCGAGCGGCCGTCGCCGAGGTCCACCGTGCCCACGAGCACGCCCTCGCGGTCGAGGGGCAGCCGCGCCTCGAAGACGTGGGCGTCGACCCGGGCCAGCGGCACCTCGCGGCGCTCGCCATTCGCGCCGGCGAAGCGCGCCAGCAGCCGGCTCGCATCGGGCGCGAGCGGGGCTTCGGGGTCGACCTCGACCGTGATGACGACCTCGCGCCCCTCGCGCCGCGTGGACGCGAAGTACTCACCCGGCGGCTCGTTCCCCGCGAGCCACCGCGCGAGGGTCACGGCGAGCTCCGGGAATCGCGGCCACGCGATCAAGGCGCCGCCGAAGGCGCCGCCAACCTGCGCGGTCAGCGCCGCCGTCCGGCCGAGGCCCCGCTGCCAGAACGCCAGCACCGGCGCGGCGTAGTCGTCGAGGGTGATCGCCCCGGCGGTCGCGCCCGGGCGCAGGTAACACAGGTTGTAACCGTCGAGCGCTGCGAACGACTCTGCATCGAACGCGCCCATGCCGAAGAGCTCCGGCAGGGCGCGGGTCGCGACGGCGCCCTCGACGAAGGTCGAGCGCGACATCGTCAGCGTGTCCATCGCAAAGAGGCGCGGCAGGTCCGCGGGGTCGGTCGAGAAGTACGACTCGCCGCCGCCGCGCAGCGCGAGCTCCTTCAAGAACGTCGCGTCCGAGTCGGCGGGTGTGCCGAGCGCGATCACGGAGAGCGTCGTGTTCTGCCGGCGCAGCTTGTCGATCAGCTCGAAGCAGCCATCGGGCTCCTCGGCGTCCGCCGCGTCGGCGAAGAGCACGATGTGCCGATTCAACTGCGGCGCGCTCTGCAGTTGCTGCGCCGCGGCGCGCAGGCCCGTGTAAGTGAAGATCCCGCCGCCTTCGGAGCGGATCGTGCGCACGCGGTTCACGAGCGCTTGGCGGTCAGCGACCTCTACCAACGGCTGGATGATGTGCGCACTGGAGTCGACCGCGATGACCGCCACGGCGTCGTTCGAGGTCAAGAGCTCGATGGCCGCCGCGGCGCCCGCATTGGCCAGGTCTATCTTCGTGCCGCCGCCGGGGACCGGGACCGCCATCGAACCGGAGCGATCGAGCACCATCGCCATTGCGATCGAGAGCTTGCGGTGCTCCTGACGCAGCTCGGTCGATACGGGCAGGTCCTCGTCGAGCGGCGAGCGGTGGTAGCCGCCTGCGCCGAAGGCGGCTTTGCCGCCGGTCATCAGGAGGCCCCCGCCGTGCTCGCGCACGAACGCCGAGAGCGCCGCCATCCGCGTGCGCCCGAGGCGCGAAGCCGCGACGTTCTCCAACACCACGGCGTGGTGACGGGTGAGGGACACGACGTCGAGCGGCGCGCCCTCCGGCGCTGCGACCGCGACGGCCAGGCCCGCCGCACGCAGCGTCGCCGTCAGGGTGTCTTCGGCGCCGTCCTCGTTCACGACCAGGATCGAGCGCGGCCCGACGACCCGCAGCGCTGCGCGCGCGCGGTCGTTCTCCGGTACGCGGTCGAGCTCCGCATTGGTCTCACCGCTCGCGCCAAGGCCCGCGGCCTCCAAGCGCACCTCGAGCTCCGCGACGCCCCCCGCGGCGATCACGTCGCGGAACGTGAAGCGCTGCAGCCCGGGCGCGAGGCTGCGCACGCCGCGCGCGAGCACCCGGCCGTCGCGCAGTAGCACGAGCTCGCGCTCCGTCTTGCGGTCGGCGCGCACCCAGACATCGAACTGGAAGGGCTCGCCTGCAGCGACCTCGCCCGGGACGGCGACACGCTCCACCGAGACGTCCGAGATATCGGGCCGTGTCACGGTGCGCGCATCGATGCGGACGCCGCGTGTGCCCGCGCGGCGGGCGACTTCGAGCGGGTCGCGGCCCTGCGCTTCGCCATCGGACAGGAGCAACACGGCGCCGCGGCCCTCGCCGATCAGCTCCAGCGCCGTGTCGAGCGCCTCGGCGAGGTCGCTGCCGTCGGCGTCGACGGCGCGCTGGAAGGACTCGAAGCGTGCCTTCGAGGACCCGGCGCGCTCGATGTGCGCCGCCGCGCCGAACGTGACGACGTGCACCCGATCCTCGGGGCCCGCGGCGCGCTCCGCGAGGCCGATCAGCTCGAGGGCCGCGGCGTCCGCGCCCGCAGGCATCGAGCGCGAGCGGTCGACGACCAGCACCACGTCGCGCCCGGCGCCGCGGGTCTTCAGGTGGGTGCCCGCGAGCGCGAGGACGATCGACACACCAGCCAAAGCGCGTAGCGCGAGCGTGACGGGGTGCTCTGCCTTGATTCGGCTGAGCGCCGCGAAGAGCGGCACCAGCAGGAGCAAGAGCTCGGGGTGCAGGCAGCCGATCATGCGGTCGCGACCCCCGCGAAGGGCCGCCGCAGCGCCCACCAATCGAGGCCCAAGAGCGCCAGCGCCGCCGTGAGCAGCAGCACCTCGATCCAGGAGAAGCCGGCGCGCAGCGTCGCTTCGTCGGCGACAGCCGCGCGCACGCCGGCGCTGCGCTGCGTGAGGTCCGACTCGCGCCGATCGGCGAGCGAGACGCCGAACGTCGCGCTCAGCTCGCTCTCCCCTCCGGCGCCGAGCTCGTGCAGCGTGTACATCCCCGGCTCTTCGAGGTCATCGACGACGAGGCTGTCGCGCACCGTGTAGGTCTGCGCCGAACCGCGCGGGCCGCGCAGCTCGAGCGTCTGCGGCCGCTCCACGCGCACTCGCAGCGGCTGCCCCACGGAGAGCGTCGTCGCTGCGGGCCCGGGCAGGGCCGCGCGGCGCGCTTCGGCCGCGTTGCTGAGCAGGATCGGCCAATCCGGCGAGCGCGTCACGTTCGAGCGCAGCGGGTCGAGGTTCAAGAGCCACGCCGTCCGCTGCGCGCCGACGAGCTCCGTCCCGAGCGGCTCCGCGCCCGCGCTCACGAGGGGCGCGCCCGCGAGCGTCGCGCCGCGCGCCGCCGCCCAGACGACGCCTTCGAGCGTGACGCCTCCGAGCAGCGCGTGGGACGGGTCGAGCAGGAAGGGACCGATGAAGTGCTCGCGCTCCTCACCGGGCGCCGCGACCGCGAGCGCCCACGCGGCCTCGGGCAGTCCTTCGAGGCCCTCGCACAGCACGAGGTGCGCCGCCGCCGGATTCACGACATCCAGCGCGTCCGGGACCAGCGCCAGCCAGCGGTCGATCGGCGATGGGTCGTCGGGCCCGTCCACCCCGAGCGCCGCTGCGAGCTCGGGCCGCAGCGCCGCAGCGAGGCGCAGCGTGCGCCGCGGCGCCGGCGCGAGGTACGCGACGTCGTCCGCGGCCAGCGCGTCCGCGGGCGTCAGCCGCGCAGTGAGCGCCGGGGCCTGACCGTCCAGGGTGTCCGCGAGCTCGAACGACGTGTGCAGCTCCGCGCCCGCCGCGAGGTCGAGCGTGCGCGCGGCGACGCTGCGCCCTGCCGCGTCGGTCAGGGTCAGCTCCCGGCGCGTTGATTCGGCGGACATATTGGCCACGGTCAGCGCGATGCGCTCCCGACCATCGGCGCGGCGCCGCGCGACGGCGACGATGCCGGCGTTCGGGAGGGGCGCACCGACGGCGACGAGCTCGACCTCGGGTGGGAAGTCACCCGGTTCGAAGCGATCCGTGACGACCGTCACGGCGCGGGCGCCGGACAGCTCGAACGCCAGCGCCAGCGCGGGGCCGAGCTCCGTGTGGGCGAGGCCGGGCGCGAAGGCCTGCAGGCGCTCGCGGGCCTCCACCGGGAGCGCCGCCGGTCCGGCGAGCACCTTCGGGCGCACCCCCGAGGTCACGAGGGTCACGCGCGAGCCGCGCGGCAGGCGCGCGATGCGCTCGGTCACCGCCGCGCGCGCTTCGGCCAGGGTGTCGTGCGCCGGGCCGCGCGCGCCGAGCGAGGCGCTCGCGTCCAAGACGATGACCGCGTGCTGAGCCGTGCCGACGCCGAGGGGCCGGGGGCCGGCGAAGACGAGCGCCAGGAGCAGCGCCGCGAGCACCTCGCACCAGAACGACAGCGAGCGCCGGAGCGGCTCGCGCCGGCGGCCGGCCGCGGGGATCAGGTCCTCGGCGCTCCAGAGGAAGAGCCCCGCGACGGGTGTCGGCTTGTAGCGGCGCCGGTAGAGGTGGAGCGCCACCACCGCCGGGACAGCGGCGAGGGCGAAGAGGCCGAGGGGGTGGAGGAACACGGGTTCGGGAGTCTACGGACCACGGGCCGCGATGTTCCGTGCCGCGCGGCCGTGCCATACTCCCGGCCCGGACGCCCCGATGCTGCGCTACGACGACCACCCGCTCCTGCTCCCGGCGGCCCTGCGCGCGGCGTTCTCTGCGCCCCTGCACGCGCTCGCGACGCCCCCCGAGGTCGTCCAGCTCCTCGGCGCCCGCCCAGGCGGTCCGCTGCCTGAACCCGACGAGCGCCTGCGCGGGGCCGTGCGCGACCTGCTCCGCAGCGGGGGTTACAAGCCGACTGGCCGGGGCAAACCCTCGTCGGAGTACCTCGCGCGCGCGGCGAGCGAGGGCCAGCTCGGTTCGATCAACCTCGCGGTCGACGTCGGCAACGCCGTCTCGCTGCGCTCGGGCCTGCCGATCAGCGTCGTCGACCTCGCCAAGGCGGCGCCGCCGCTGCACATCGGCCTCGCCGGGCCCGGGGGGTACGTGTTCAACGCGAGCGGCCAGGAGCTGCGCCACGACGGGTTGCTGTGCCTGCACGACCTCCACGGGCCGTGCGCCAACGCGGTGAAGGACGCGCAGCGCACGAAGACCGACGGGTCCACCCGCGAGACGTTGACGGTGTTCTGGGCCCCCCGCGGGGCCGAGGAGGTCCTTCGACGCGCCCTCGAATGGGCTGCGGCGCTGCTGGCCGGGGCGGGCGCCGAGGTCGAGCGGGTGGCCTGAGCGGGCGCCCGGCGCCGGTCTCGTTCGAGGACCGCCGCCGGAAGTCCCGACTTCGACTGGAGCCGCGCCAGGTCCGCTGGCCGATCGGTGGGGGCAGCGGCGCGCCGCGCGCCCTCTGCTTTCCACACCATGAAGAGCCTCCACCTGATCGCCGCCCTCGCGCTGCCGCTGGCCGCTTGCGGCTCGACCTCGAAGTCCTCCGTGCAGCCGGGCCCGGTCGAGCCGATCCAGGCCGCGCCGGTCGAAGCCGCACCGGTGCCGAACGAGAGCCTGGATCCCATCCAGCGCCTCGAGCAGGGCTGCGAGGCCGACGTGCGCTCGCTCGGCCTGTTCCAGCAGTTCGGGATCAACACGACCTCGATCGCTGCGGCGGGGCTCCAGTACCTCCCGCAGGTCGCCGCCGCGCTCGCGTCGCAGGACAAAGCGACCCTCGTCGGGATGTGCAGCCCCGAGGCGACCGCCGCCTACGTCATGCCGCGCGGCACGTGGCTCGAGGTCTCCGCCATCGGCACCGAGACCGTGACCTTCGGCGAGCAGGACCTCGAGGTCGAGCTCATGACCTGCGAGATCATCGCCGCCCCCGACGACCGCCACGTCGGCCAATCGATCACGATGCCCCTCGGCTGGCTGCAAGGCCGCGTGGTCATCGACTGAGAACGTTCGCGACATCCAAGGAAACCGCGTTGGCCCGCGCACCCGAGACGGGGCGCGGGCCGCGCGCTTTCGGGTGGGCGCCGCCGCCTCCTTGGCCTATCTTGCTGTCATACATGCTGAAGTCCATCCAAGCCCTCCTCGCCGGCGGCGTCGCGCCGATCGGCACCTGGCTCGTCCGCGGCACCTGCTGAGGGGAGCCGCGCCGGACGCTCGGTCTGGGCGTCGCACTGCTCGGAACCCTCGCTGCCCTGCGCCTCGCGGAAGAGGCCCGCGAGCTCGAAGGCGGCCCCCTCGCGTGGCTCGCGACGGCCGTCGGAGCGCTCAATGCGATCGCGCTGGCGGCCGCCCTGTTCGTCTGACTTCGAGCGGCACCACGTCGAACGGTACCAGGTACGACTTGGCGTCCGAGCGCGCGCTGCGCGCGCTCGGACGCCAAGTCGTACCTGGTACCGTTCGACGCGCCCCTCTACGCGTCCCTCTACGCCTGAATCGGCGCGCCCCTCGGCGGGCGCCCGTCGCCCGACGAACCGCGCCGCAGTCGTTATCCTGCGCCGCGAGGAAGTCGCTCGCATGTCCCGAGAATCCAACCGCCGTGACCCCGCGCTGGAGGCGCTGCTCGAGGCGCTCCAGCTCTCCCCCGAGAACGTCCCGCTGCGTGTGCATGTGGCGGAGTTGCTGCAGCGCGCGGGGCGCTCCGCGGAGGCGGAGCGGCACCTGCGGGAGGCGCTGAACCTCGCGCCGGGGGACGACCGTGTGCGGTTGGCGCTGGCGCGCTGTTATCTGGAGCAAGGCCGCACGGGCCATGCCGCGGTGTTGGTCGAGCTCGTCGTGCAGCGGGCCGCGGCGCCGGCGGAGGCGTTTGTGCTCCTGGCGCGTGTGCGGTTGCGCGAGCAGGAGCTCGCGGGGGCGAAGGCGGCGTTTCGGCAGGCGGTCGAGCGGGATCCGGCGCTGGCGAACTCGGAGGTCGCGCACGAGCTCGGGTTCGGCGGCGACGAGGCGGAGGGCGAGCTGGAAGGCGAACGTGACGACGTGTTCGGCGGGCGCGCCGAGGAGTGGCTCGACGGCGCGCCGCGCACGCGCGAGCGCCGCGACGGCGGCGACCCGGAGGACGACGGCGCAGGGCTCGTCGACGACGTCGACTTCGAGCGCCCGAAGCTGACGTTCGCCGATGTCGGTGGCATGGACGAGGTGAAGGACGAGATCGCCATGAAGGTGATCCAGCCCTTGGCGCACCCCGAGCTCTTCGCCGCTTACGGGAAGAAGGTGGGCGGAGGTGTGCTGCTCTATGGCCCGCCCGGCTGCGGCAAGACCCACCTCGCGCGCGCGACGGCGGGCGAGGTCAAGGCGAGCTTCCAAGCGGTCGGTATCCACGACGTGCTGGAGATGTGGACCGGGCAGAGCGAGCGCAACCTGCACGCGATCTTCGAGGGCGCGCGCAGGCGCAAGCCGTGTGTGCTCTTCTTCGACGAGGTCGACGCGCTCGGCGCGAAGCGCTCCGACATGGTGAACGCCTCGGGGCGGCAGTCGATCAACCAGTTCCTGTCGGAGCTCGACGGCGCGAGCGGTGACAACGAGGGGCTGCTCGTGCTCGCCGCGACGAACGCGCCCTGGCATGTGGACCCCGCGTTCCGCCGGCCGGGGCGCTTCGATCGGCTGATCTTCGTGCCGCCGCCCGACCATGCCGCGCGGGTCGCGATCCTGCGCATTCTCCTCCGGGGCAAGCCGTGCGAGGCGTTCGAGCTCGACGCGCTGGCGAAGCGCACCGAGCGGTTCTCGGGCGCGGACCTGCAAGCGGTCGTCGACATCGCGGTCGAAGAGAAGCTGCGCGAGGCCCTGAAGCGGGGTGCGCCGAAGCCGATCACAGAGAAAGACCTGTTGTCCGCCGCGAAGCGCGTCAAACCCTCGACGAGCGAGTGGTTCGCCACGGCGAAGAACCATGTCCTGTTCGCCAACGAAGGCGGTGTGTACGACGACGTGGCGCGTTACCTGGGGCTCCAGCGATGACGGAGCAGTCGATCGAGCGCGCGCGCTTGCTCTTGCAGGTGGACCGGCACGAAGACGCCGCGCGCGAGCTGACGCGTGTGCTCGCCGCCGAGCCGGAGAACCCGGAGGCGCACACGCTCTTCGCGCTCGCTGCCATGGGTGCGAAGCGCTTCGAGGAGGCCACGGACGCGGCGCGCCGCGCGGTCGGGCTCGCGCCCGATTGGCCGCACGCGCACTACGTCTTGGGCGCCGTCCTCTGCGATCGGAACCGCGAGAAGGAGGCGCTCGCGAGCGCGCGTGAAGCGGTGCGCCTCGACCCCGAGGATCCGGACCACCATGCGCTCGAAGCCGCGTGCCACGCGGGCACGAAGCGGTGGAAGGATATGCGTGCGGCGGCTGAGCGCGCGCTCGAGCTGGACCCCACGCACGTCTGGGGCCTGAACCTGCGCGCGGGCGCGCTGCGCCAGCTCGGCGAGCTGGACGCGGCGGCCGAGGCGCTCGACTACGCGCTCGCCGAGGACCCGGAGGACTCGAACACCCACACGAGCTACGGCTTCGCTGCGTTGCAGCGGGGGCAGGTCCACGACGCCCTCCAGCACTTCCGCGAGGCCCTGCGGCTCGAGCCCGAGAACGAGACTGCCCGTGTCGGCCTCGCGGAGGCGCTCAAGGCTCGCAATCCGCTCTACCGGCCGATCCTCTGGTGGATGTTCTGGTCCTCCAAGCTGACTGGGGGCTCGTCGCTGCTCGTCGTGTTCGGGCTGATGTTCGGCATGCGGGCGCTGGCGAAGAACATGCCCGAGAACGGCGCGCTCTCCGTCGTGTTCCTCGCCGTGATCGCGCTCTATGTACTGGCGGTCTGGACGAGCTGGGTAGGGAGCGCGCTCTTCGACTTCCTCCTGTGGCTGCGCCGTGACACCCGCGACGTGCTGCTGCCGCGCGACCGGACCGTCGCGGTGTGTGTCGGTGCGACGGTGGCTGCGGCGCCGCTCGCTGGCGCGCTGGTGGGGTTCACCGTCGGAGTGCCGCAGGGGTTGCTCGCTGCAGCGGCGTTCCTCGCGGTCGCCATTCCCGTGGCGGGGGGGCTCAGCCTGCCGAACGCGAAGGCGCGCTTCGTCGGCGCAGCCGTCGCGCTCGTGTGTGTGCTGCTCTCCGTTGCGGGCACGCTCTCGCTGGCGTTCCACGGGCGCGCAGGGGACCTCCCGGCGACCGAGGTCGGCCGCGAGCAGAGCGGGCTCGGCCTGGGTTTGCTGGCCCTGGCGCTCGTGGCCGCGCGCCTCTCGACTTGGTTGCTTGTCTTCCTCGGGCTCGTGAAGGAGCGGCGGTAGGCTCAGTCTCCGCAGCCACCGCAGCCACCGCCGCCACACCCGCTGTCGCTGCTGCCGCTGTCGCCCGAGGAGTCGCCTGTCCCGCAGCCGCTGCTGTTGTCCGTGCTGGTCCCGGGGTTGCGGCGGCAGAGCGTGTGGAACGGCGCGAGCGGCGTCGCGGCGAGCACCCCGGTGCCGAAGAGCGCCACGGCGAGCTCGAGCTCGTCCTCCGTCGGCGCGCGCTGCAAGCGCTCGTTGTCGGCGCGAGCGCTGCGCAGGGCCGCGCGGCCGGCTCGCGTACGGCGATCGATGGAGACAAATCGCACGACCGCGGTGATCGCAGTCAGGCCGAGGAGGGCGGTCAGGAACCCGACCGGCCGCTCGCGCGCCATGCCCGCCTGCCACTTGATGAGGCCAAAGATGCCGAGCAACGCGAACGGCAGCGCTTGCAGGCAGCGCAGCCAGAGCCTCGCGCTATCCGGCAGAATCAAGTTGTGTGTCACGAGCTCGGCTTCGAGCGCGCGGGTCTGGCGCCGCATCCGCCCGTGGACCGCAGGCCAGCGCACGTTGTCCGCAGCCTTCAGCAGCGCCTGTTCGATTGCGGGTCGTCCAGCGCCGTCCTCCTTGGCGACGAGGCGCGTCCGCCTCAGCTCCAACGCGCCTTGCTGGAGCAGCTTCGCCGAGACCGAGGCGACGACCCGCGCTCGGCCGCCTGCGAGGTATGCGAGGTATGCGAGGGGGAGCTCTCCGTGCACGGGCGCGGCGGCGCCGCGGTTCCGCGCCCAGTCCGCCAGCAGCTTGCTGACCAGCGCTGACGCGGCGAACAGGCCGAGGTAGAGGAGCAGGAACGGGCCGCCGGTCCAATCGAAGGGGTCTGCAGGCATCGCTTCAGGGGCTCCACCAGAGGGACAGGTAGACCGAGAGGGCAGCGAGCGTCGCCAGCAGCGCGAGCGCGGCGCGCAGCACACGGCGGGAGACGATGACCCCGTCGCGGGGATGGACGCGGCGCGCCAGCGGGTCCTCGAAGAAGCGACGCCGCGCATCAGGCCAGACATCGGCAGGCGGCGAACCGAAGACGGCGGCGTAGCTCTTCAGCGTGCGTGCGTATTGCTCGAAGTAACGCGCCCGCTCGCGGGCGCCGCCGGCCGTGGGCCCGTGGTGGAGCGGTGCGCGCAGCACGGTGGGGCAGAAGCGCTCCCAGTAATCGCGGCTGTACGTGAGGTGCAGGTGCCAGACCTGGTCCACCTCGTCGGACGGCGTGACCGGGTGGCCCGCGGTCATGGCGAGGAAGCAGAAGCGCAGGTATTCGCCGTAGACCCGCTCCGCGAACTCGGCCGTCCAGCCGTTCTCCCGCGCGAGGCGGGCGACGAAGCCGAGCTCGGCGTCCATGAGCCCCACGCGATATTGCGCGAGGGCGAGCCAGAGGGCATGGTCGCTGGCTGGCGCGCCGGAGCTCGCTTTCTCCTGGCTCTCTTGGGCGACTTGCACGGCAGGAGAGCGTACTTGATCCGGCAACAGACGTACTTCGGGTGACGCCAAAGAGGGGGATGGAGCGGGACCAGGCTTCGCCAGAGCGCTGAGTCGGTATGCGCCAGCTAGCGGACTTGCGAGTTCGGAGAACTTGGGATAGCGTCGCCCGGGCGCGGGCAGAGGTCCCGTGCGTCTGCCACCGGAGCCCTGCCATGCGTCGCCTGCTCTTTGCCTCATTCGCCTCGTCTGCCCTTCTTTGCCAAGCGCTCGCCGGGCAGGTCCTCGAGATTTCGGTGCGCGCGTATTCCCTGCATCCGCGGGCGCTCGCCGTCCTGTTCCCGAATCCGAATTCCCGCGCGTCCGCGCAGGCCCTCGCGGATGTGGACGGGGACGGCGATCTAGACGTGATCCACGTCTACCGGGACGACGGCACGTTGAATCTGAGTCGGTTCGTGGTCCATCTCAACGACGGGAGTGGGCACTTCACGAGCTCCCAGGTCGGATTCGTACCCCGCTCGGTCGGAGTCGTCGTTGCCGGTGACTTCAATGGCGACGGAGCGGTCGATTTGGCGTTCATGCAGGCGTCGGACAGCCTCTTCGACCGCGAGGTCTACACGTTGCGGAACAACGGCTCTGGGCAGTTTCAAGCGCTCTTGACCCTCTTCGTCGGCAATGAGCCCAGGGATCTCGAGGCAGCGGACATCGACCTCGACGGCCACCTCGACCTCGTCACACTCGACGAATCCGGCGGTGTCACCCTGCACCGCAACAACGGCCTGGGGGGATTTGCGGTGGCGCTCGTTCCGTCGTCCGTGACGGTCCAGAGCTCCCAGCTCGCTCTCGGTGACCTCGATGGCGACGCCCGTCCGGAGATCGTCCAGACCGGTCCCTTGGGAACAGGAGTCCTCGTCCGCCGCAATCTCAGCGGCGCCGGCGGGACGTTCGCCGCGACGGCGACTCTTCTGCCGGTGTCGGGGGGCGTCGAGGCGAACGTGGTGCTCGGCGACGTCGACGCAGATGGCGACCTCGACATCGTCTACACGCCCGCAAACGGCGATCCCCTCGTGATCTTCGAGAACGACGGTACGGGCGCGTTTCCGACGCGCCGGGAGGTGCCCCTGGCCGAGGCTTTCAAGGCCCTCGAGGTCGTCCTCACGGACACCGACGGGGACGGGGTACTGGACCTCATTGCCGTCGGCGATCGCTTCGACCTCGGCTCGATCGTGGTGGCGCGCGGGCTGGGCGGGGGCGCTTTCGCGGCCGGGCGAGCGTTTGCGTCGGGCCGCGGGGCGCGGCGCGTCGACGCCGGGGACGTCGATGGGGACGGGCGCGCGGACAGCGTGGCGCTGAATGAGCAGTCACAGTCGTTCAAGGTCTTCCTGAGCGGCCCAGGGGGCGTGCCGCTGCTCGCACCGGCGGCGCCCTTCCAGAGTCAGCTCGGCTTCGACCCCGTGGCGGGCGACCTCGACGGGGACGGGGACCTCGACGTCGTGCTGGCGGAAGCGCTCGAGGTCTCCGCGCTCCGGAACGACGGAGCCGGGGTCTTCACACGGGTCGACACGCCCATGCCGATCCTCGGCTGCACCCAGGACACACACCTCGCGGACCTCGACGGCGATGGCGCCCTCGACCTGCTCTGCGTGCGCGAGGACCAATGCGGCTCGACCGCGCTCCTCACGTTCCGCGGGCGGGGGGACAGCAGCTTCGATGCGGGGGTCATGTGGGGGTTTCCCGCCGCGCCCGCCGGCGGGGTGGGGAGCCGCCACCTCGCGGTCGCGACCTGCGATTGGGACGGGGACGGTGACCTCGACGTCGCGGTGACGGAGGCTCGGCGCTGCCCCGGCTGCTCGAGCTCGCGTGTGCTCCTCTACGACAACGACGGCGCTGGGGGGCTGGTCGGTCCGCGGGCGCTCGTTGTGAACATGCCGGAGATGACCCCGGAGCGGCTCGTCTTCGGCGACTTCGACCGCGACGGAATCCCGGACTTCGTCGCGACGCCCGAGGTCACGTTCTTCAAGGGGCGGGGCGATGGGTGGTTCGATGCCCCAGTGCGCTCGCTGACGGGTTATGGGGCGAATTGGCTGGCGGTCGGTGACGCGAACCTCGATGGCGACCTCGATGTGGCGTTTGCCTCGGCGCCCGCCAATGGCGTCGGCGTCATCGGGGTCATGTACGGCGACGGGCAAGGTCGCTTCACCACCGGCGGGGTGCGCCTTGGGCCCTTCGACGCCACCCAGGATCCGGTCCACGGGGTCGCGCTGGCAGACGTGAACGCGGACGGTATCCCTGATGTCGTGGCCGCGTCGAAG
>Ga0169931_10008945_pt1 | contig 14520 bp, 11 predicted proteins | sample Kivu_15m_20L_FD_129675 | JGI IMG/M metagenome (GOLD analysis project Ga0169931, IMG submission 129675) | Freshwater microbial communities from Lake Kivu, Western Province, Rwanda to study Microbial Dark Matter (Phase II) - Kivu_15m_20L... | ecosystem: Environmental > Aquatic > Freshwater > Lake...
AAATAGCGTAGGAAGCAACTAGGAATAGCACTAATATGAATAAATCAAATTTAAGGTTAGTTCTTTCTAAACGATTTACCTCATTAGCAAATGTGGAAAAAATAATATCAATTTTAGAACGATTGTAACCCCCGCATAGTAATATTCCTAAAGCAAGGAAAAAGAATTTCTTCGGCTTTTTGTCTAATTTTTCTTGATTTAGTGAATTGAATATCTTTACATATGACAGATACCCTTTTTTAATAGTCTCAAATAATTTCAACAAAAATTCAGAAAAAATTTCTTTCAAATCTTGTGCGATTTCAAGGTCATAGATCATATGATGCTTTATTATCTTATTTTCAATGAATATCATCAACTGTTGTGTGTTTATTACTTCAGTAAATAGAGATGATTTTGTTTCTATTGTCGAGACACCATTTAAATCGCTAAATTCAAATTTGAATCGATTTAAACTAAATGCGAATTCAATTATGTTGATGTATTTAAGGAGATTGATTTTTGTATCAAATGATTTGAAAAAGTGATCATAATAGGATGAATATCTTTTGGGTGTAAAATCCCTGTATGTTGTATTTTCTATAACTACTTCATCTTGATTATCTCCAGAGAGAATTCTGATGCACGAAGATCCCATTAATAAATTATAAAATTTTAATTTTTGATAATTAAAGCATAATAAGTTATATGCAGATGTTACAATTTTCAAATTATATATCATATATATAATAAATTTTAAATTTAGGAATATCTTTTATAATTAAAATTACTAATAATAAATATATACTAATTCAAATGTGTTATTTCAAATTCTTTTCTATATATGCAACAATTTTTTCTTCTTCTTGAGAAGCCAATTGAAGGTAGTACTTGAACTCAGTCCACTAAGTAATTAATGATTAATATTTACATCCAAATTATTTGAATTATTAATATCCATTTTTTGCATTACAATCTTAGCGAGATCTCTTACTATAAGCTCAGCAACATCTTTATTAGCACCTTCGGCTTCTTGAATTAATTCTTCGAAAGAATCAATAATCATTCTCTCCAGTTCATCGACTGAGATTGACCCACTGCCATCTACATCATATAAATCAAATTTCTGTTTAAGACTATAATTAATCAGTCTCCTTCCTTTGTAATCTCTGGTGGCTAAGTATTCAAGCCACTCACTCAATTCAATTGCTGTATCTCCATTCATATCTAATTTTCCTATTGTCTCGATTAAATTTGAGTCACTAGCCTCTTCTCCTGTAAGAAGCCATATCAAAGTACCCATTTCAGATTTAGATAGTGAATGACTCATGTCCTTGTCAACTGCGATAAACAAACAAATTGCTTTAATCGCTTTCATGAATCTGTCTTTTCTAACTAAATTAGTTTTCTCTGGATCAATTAGCTCAACAAAAATCGGAACAACCTTTGGATCGATTTTTATAAGGACTTTTTCTAATTCATTCATAAGTGGATCAATAGGGGAGAGCTAAAAAATAAATTTAAAATATTATCACCTCATTGAATTCTGTTGAATTTACTTCCTCCCTAGAAAATAAAGAAAACGAATTCTTTTCAAGAAGCGAATTTTTCCTAACCAAACCCTTCTTTGTATTTTTGGTATCGTTCAATTTATGACTATCATAAATAAATTCAAACTCAGATAAATATTTTATATAAGCCTTCATAGCGTTGTATCTAGTTTGCAAATCGAAAAATTCCATTAAAAATGAATGTACTTCATCGTTTTTCGCAACCCACTCCTCAAACTCTTCATAGGACAATTCATAATATTCATCTGTAAATACTAAAGGAAAATGTTTAATAAGGAGATTTTTTATCTCTTCGTCTGAGGGAAGAGGAATTTTACAAATTCGATGAATACAATAAATAATTGATTTAATTAACAAGATTAAATCTTGACTGAACAGAGTATCCTCTTCATTAATACAAAAGACATTAAAAATAGCTAAGCGTTATGTATTAAAATACTTACTATGAATTTTCGCTTCGAAACTTCCTTTACTAATTAGAATAAAGAGGCAATACAATTCGAATTTAAGAATTTCTTCCTTATCGTGTGATTTGTCGATCATCATGTTAAATATTTTTTCTATTAAATGAGGATTAAGGAATTTCTCAAAATTTTCTTTAAGTAAGTTTAATCGAATGTATACTTCATCATCTCCTAACTCTTCATCAATTTTATCGATTATATCTATTAAAGGCTCTAACATGAATTCTAAATATAGGAAAGTTAGCTGTTGTATATTTACTTGATTTAAGGAGACTTATAATAGATTTATCAGGATTGTAGGAGAGAGCGATTAATAAAATATTTCCCATTTAATTAATCAATTATTTTTATAATTTGTTTATCGTAAAATTCCAAATACATCGAATATAGTATAGTGCATGATATTAGACTATATCAGATTATAGAAATAATTTCATATCTATCTGTATTATCAACTAAAATAGAAATATTCTATTTCCGTCGTTATTTAAAAGGATCAAACATTATTGTGGTACTTTTGTTTAATATAGAAAACATTAAGTATTTATATAAACATTAACATATGTTCTTAGGTATTATTAAATCAGTAAGTGGGATGAGGTCAGCAAATTTAATTTATGACACAAATAATCATCATTTGAATTTAAATCTCTCGTTTATTAATTTATTTGAATAGTTCATTAATTTAATTTTAAGGGTTTTAATTCAAAATAAATTTTAATAAAATTAATAAAATAGCAAATTTACATGTAATTTAAATGGAAGAGTCATCGGGTCGGAAGATAAAGAGAAAATAATTACTACAATATAACAAAATATATTCCCTATATTTATAATTAACTAAAATTCTTTAATTTTAATCAATGATAAAAACATGTCATAACCACCTTCTACATATAAAGTGAGATAACCTTCTTCATTTAAAATTCGTGCAGCCATTCTTCCCCTAAGGCCTAACGAGTCAATACATATTATATATTTATCCATCGGGATGTCATTATAATTCCCATGATTAATTTCATTCATTGGTCTATAAACAATCGGAATAAGCGAATTGTCCTAGAAATCTTTGTCATAATTCTTACTTTTGTTCTAATAGGTAGCTTATACAAATCATACTCAGATTCCTCTCGAACATCAACGATAAGAAAAGGACAAATCTTTTCTGTTTTAAGTTCCCTTAAACAAATCAAAAATTCTTCCGATGTTAATGAATGTTGATCGGAATACTTCCAAGAATGGATTACTTTGTTGTAGATAATTTCTTGACTTTCTAAGGCTGGGTATTTTCCTCCTTGCGCTTTTCTTTTCGAATATTCTTCCCAGAATTTTTCATCTTTTGAGGAATAGGAAAATTGTGGAATTATTTGGAAGAATTTAAGTTTATTACGAATTTTCGTATATGATTTAATTTTTATAATTGAACCGTATGAATTTTTTATTTGTGTTAATTTTAACATTTTTAAATAAATTTAATGAAATTTAAATTTAATTTACTAGTTACCTATTAAAATACTTTTAAAATGAGAAATAAAATTTTAAATTATTTACAAATACTTTATAAACTCAGAGAAAAGCCTTAATTTTACTACTCTAAATAATACAAAGTGTTAATTTTTATTTTGTTGTAAATATTTTATCTTAATTTAACTAAATTGAGGAATTTATTTTCTCTGATTCTATTACCAATTTCGAAACTATTTCTTCAACTTCTTCCGGAGACGCGTATTCACAAAATATTCTCTTTTCTACTCCGTAATCGTATCTCGCTAAAATATTAGGCTCTGCGTTATGAGCTTCTCTTATCAACAGTAATGCATCAGGGTTGTTCTTCTTTATTTCTACGAAATTATTGTTCAACCAATTTCTCAACCCAATGCTGCTTTGACTGGTTTGACACAAAACAAATCTAAGTTCTTTTACATTTTTGCTGACGAGATTTCTCCATGCTAATTGATTCATTTTATTTAAAAAAATAAATTTTAAATAATTTAAATTAAGAGAATAAGAGAATTATGTGTAGGAAAATATTTTATTTACAATATAAAATAAATGCAAGATCAATTAATAGAAAATAATTTATGATTAATCAGTGTTGGTGTTAATATTTAGATATCAAACTGAAAATTTTCCCCCTTGTAATTTGATTTTACTATAATTTAATCAATTTAAATAATAATAAGGAATTGTGTTTGCTAAACAAAGTTTAATTTATAAAATTATAGTTTCTTTTAATACTAATAATCTAAACAAATTTCTATTTCACTCTTCGGATTCCTTATATTCATATTCCTTCAAATATTCAATTGGGATAATATCTAATGCTCTGATATTTGTAGCAGATAGAATCACTCTACAAGCCTTTCCTGCTTTATAAGATTGGAGCCATCTCGCAGCACAAACAGCCCATCTGTTTCCTGGCTTCAGTCCAGGAAAATTATAAAGAGGATATGGAGTAATAAGATCGTTTCCAAGATGTTTTTGATGTTGTAAAAAATCTTCTGATATTACAGCTGCCACTGTATGACTTCCATGGTCACCAGGGCCTGTGTGACAGTAGCCATCTCTGTAGTACCCGGTCAAAGGATCTAGAGAGCACAATTCCAAAGGGAAACCAAATACATTTTTTTGGTTAGAGTCTTTCACCATTTTTAATTATTATAATTCGGAATAATTAGACATATCAGAATTTGACATTAAATTTTATATATTTCCATTTTCTTTAATTTATGGAATCTTTAATGATCTAAAATTTATAATTAATTCAATACCAATTATTAGCAAATAGTGTTTAAATCCTTGCAATTGTAATTTATGTTTCTCAAATATAAATCCTTCATTCTTATAATTAAGATAAAAAAGAGTAAAGGAAAAAGCTAATTATGAGCGATTTATTATAAAATCGATATATCATATTTAACTAAAATATTATTATTTATTTGCCAATTCTCTAAAACCATTCCAATATTTTGGTGCCTTATTATTATTACTGATGATATAATCCAATAAACTAACAGTTGGCCCATCCTCTTCATCCATGAAATACGCGTCTTTAAGCTTGTTGAACGCACTTTCCCAATCTCCTGCTATATAAGAATAGAGTCCTTCTTTAAATCTTTCATAGAATAAATTTGGCCTTTTTCTGTCAATCAAAAGATTTTCAAAACTTTTTTTATTTAAAAAAATCTTTGCAAAAGATATAATTGAATTACGATCCGAATCTAATTTATATAATTTTTGTTTTTTCTCAGCATAAAATTTCTTTTTATCTTTCATAGACATTTTCTGCTTTTTATCTTTTGCAATTTTTAAGTTCTCATTAAGAAAAACTGTATAGAGTCTTATAGGTTTTTCACAGCCTTTCAAAGTAACCACATCGATCATTCTACAAACATGTTTAAGATCAGTTGACAAGATGTCATGCAACTGTCCTGACAGAAGTAATTTGACTCCATACTGCTTAGTGGCTGTTTCTAATCTTGCAGATATATTTACGTGAGGAGATAAGTAAGAACAGTCAATTTTATAAAAACTTCCGATTGCCCCTTCGATAGCCCAACCAAGATGCAACCCGAATCCAATCTCAATTTTAAAATTTTCTCCTAGGCCTAAGGTCGTTTTTAATTCTTTGTTGTTTCGATAGGAATTTATCAAAGCACTTCTATTTATCCGCTTGATGATATGAAGAAAGCTAAGCAAGGCTTGATCTGCTATTCTAGTATTTAAATCTTGATCACCCTCTTTTAATATATGTTTTATTTTTTTATGTTTTTTCAAATAAATATCGAGATGATCGAATTTCCACACGTTTAGGAAGGCATCTCCTAAGTTCTTGTTTGTAGCACCACCGAAAAGGTTGACAGACGATTGAACAATATCTGCAATTTCGTTAATTAGGACAATAGTCTCTTCTTGTAGGATAGAATTTATTTCAGCAAAATTCCTAATATCACAAAATCCAAATATAGCGATTTTTTTCTTTCCTGGTAGCATTGGATTAAGACCGTCTTGTGACTTCATATTCTCTCTTAAAATTTCGCCCCCAGCTTCACCGAATCCTATCGCCATCAATGCTGAAATCTTCATAATAGCCATTTGTAGCACTTTGATCTCGTGATCCGCTTCTTCGAATTTATTTACTGGTAGTTTTTTCCCATCAATTTTTATAGTTTTCTTCTTTTTGTTTGTTCTATTCATAGAAATTCTGACTTTTTCTTTCATGAAATCTATCTTTTTTTGATTTACTGGATCATTTGCTATTGATTCTAGCATACGATTCATTGTCTGAAGCGGTTTAAGAATTAAATTTTTGGAATCTCTGTAGAGAATGATGGCCATGTAAAGGAGAAGAATAATAACAAAAATAGTTCTGACAATATTCAAAAATGAAGAAAGCTTTAGAAGATGTCTGTTATCATAAATAACATGAACTAATCCATCGGTTGAAAAGGATATCCCCCTTTCGTCATATCTGAATGTAGTGTTTGTAAGTTCTTTATTTTCCCATAATACTGTTGTATTATATATAATTTGGATTAAAGGGAAATTTTCATCAACATTTTTGTTTATTTTACCATAAAGCAAAGATTCGAACTCCTGTTTAACAGATAATTCCATTTTGATTATATTGTTCATAATCTTGCTGAGCATGAGATACCCGATATTGTGTTCCCATGAGTATACATCGTCATCTGTTATTGGTGAAACTAGTAACATCAATAGAATTATTATGATAACCTTCTTGGTTATGCTTTCTGATAATACTTTAGAGATCTTCGTTTCTGTAGAGTTTTCTCTAATTTTTTCAGCAATATCATTCATCCTTTTCAACTCAAGAAGTTTATTTTTGTTCCTATCGATTTCTTCTTTATTAGTTGTGGTGTTCTTAGTACTAGAAATAGGAGATTTTTTCTTTTCGGATAAATAAATATGGTTTTTAGAGTAAGAGGAATTGAAGTTGTTCTTGGCATTATTGGCACCCTTTTGAAATGTTTGGGTATTATTAATACCTCCTACAACTATTTCCCCATTTTCTCCTCTATCTATACCTTCAATTTCTGTTATTTTGCTTTTTATTTTCGAGAGTTTTTTGTTAATCTCAGCATTTTTCATAAAAACAATAGCTGCTTTGTATAATTTCACCACACGGATTAATCTGATAATTCTAAGAAGGCGTACAACAACTGCGATTTTCTGTATTCTTTGTTTTTCCATAAGGATCATTTCAGTTTCATCTTCATATTTCAAACTAAAATTATTAGTTAAATTATTTAAAATTTTACCTAAGAATGAAACCTAAGGCAGAAAAGAGAATTGTGTCAATTTCAAAAATCATAGATATGGAAGCAAACAAGTCTAAAAAGAAGAAGAATGATTTTAAGTAGCCATCCTTGGCCCAGATACTCAAAAAAAGTTCTATGAAGAACAAGGCCGTTGCTGTAATTAAGAAATAATTGAAAATTTGATCATGATTAGGATTCAGAAATAAAATTTTTAAGTCAACCCCGAATAGAGCGAATATAGTTACAAAGCACATAATTGATAGTTCAATATTGTCATCAAGAATGAGCTTCACTTTATTCTTATAGTTATCCAATCGTTTAGACGAGTAAAAATTTTTATTCGAATACGCTGCCCTTGGTTGATTTTCTGAGTGAGAATTGAAATTTTTCAAGTTAAGATTATTATTTTCAACTTGTAAAGCGATCGTTTCTTGCTTATAGGAAATATTACTTTCTAACTGAAAATCTTTTTCCATAATCGGCAAACTGCTATATTTCTTATGCTTCTTCGTGTTTAATCTTTTCATCGTTTCAATAAAATTTAAATAAGCCTTTTCCGATGGTGTCATGCTTGTCTTAACTATCATGTTTTTATCATCTCTGTTACTATTTAAAATTTTAAAATTAGATTCTTTATTTTCTTGTAAAGGGATAACCGTCTCTTCATTAGGATTGACATCGTTAATGCTTCTCTCATTAATTTTATCCTGAGTATTTGCTATTATATGCTTATTAAAATTCATTATAAATTTAATTCGAAATTACCTATGTTAATTTATACTTAGAATAATATTAAATATTTTCATATTTATTTAATGGAAAGAATATCTGAAATCTTCAAAGCAAATGTGATAAAACATGTCAATTCATGTGATTCGAATTCCTCTATTGATAATAAAACTATCGAGGAATTTCTGGACTTACTAACTCCAATAATTTTAAGCGAGAACAACGCAATTAAGATGGAGTCCTTCAACAAATTTATAAATTTAGGAAAAACTTCGAAATTGAATCCAATCCAAGATAGTGAAGAATTCTATTTGAAATTTGCTTATCATTCTTCTGTTTTGTTCCTATATGTCTTGGACATCAACAAGGACTTTAAAAATAGTCTTTTGACTTATCTAAAAGAGAAAAAATTGAATTCTCTCTATGAAAAAATTTCTAAAAGCTTCTTAGCTCTTATAGGAATCTCCAACAGTGAAAATCTTCAAAACTTCAAATCTCTCTACAATTCTAAACAGGTAGATCTCGCTTATCTAAGATTGAAACTAAAAATTTTCAACAAATTCAACGAAATCTGCCAAATTTTTTACGACTCGAGTAATTTCATCACAAAAGCAGAAGATCTAACAGAAACATTCATGTCAGTGATTAATCAAATTATCCATGATGATCTTGAGCTTCATTTCAAAAATATAAATGAAGAAGTTAGTCATTTGTTGATTACTTTCTTCAAACATTTTTATAATTTCTTTAAAATCTACTTCAAGAGAAAAGAGGGAAAAGACTTGGATTACTTGGGAAATTTACTTGGAACGATGCAATCAAATCTTTTAACACACGTTCTACATTTGGATCTAGTCCAATTCAGCAAAGATATAGAATTCAATTTGTCAAACGCCTTCTTTCTGATTCTAAGAAACAACTCAGACTTGAACAAGTATGTTCATGAATCGACAGAACTTATGAAAACTTTCCATACGCACTTCAATCATCTTCTTATCTACATAAGGACTTTCCTTTTAAACTTCTCTAACGAGTCTGATGAATTTTTCGATTTGGTCCTAAACAAAAAATTTTCTTTTATGAATTTGTTTTGGGAGAAATCCTTTATCGGTAATAAAGAAATCTTAGAAAATTATAAAGAAATCAGCATTTTAGAACTTTATCAAATTTTCTTGGAAAATGACCTAAAATCGAATTTCGCTGGACTCATCAACGAAATTTTTTTTATAGTTGCTAATAAATTAAACAATTTGTCAGAAGGCGTGGTGGGTAACCCTAATTCTCGAACTGAAGTTTCGAAATTTGTGACAGAAAACAAAATTTTAGACAAGATGTTTTATAAAATGAGCAGAGATAAAAATCTCTTTTCTATTATGGATGATAATTATTTCTACATTTTTGAATTCTTTTTCGGAAATTCCGCTTTCAAATCACAAATAGAAAAATTGGCATTCGATTATTTAAACACCCTGATTACGGAAAAACACAGACTTACCGTAATCGAAGCTAGGTTGTTTAAATTCATACCACTAAATTTTAAGAATTATTCTCTAAATGACGAAAAAGAAGAAAATTTGGGCTTGATGAAAAATTATTTCAAGTATATTTTCTCGAAATCCTACGAAAAAAAAAATCTATCACTAATAAATGAATACATAAAAATATTTTTCGACTTCTTCCTAAAAGATTTCGATAAAAATTTTATGCAAATTTATTCTTACTTCACTAAAGTTTTCCCTGAGAATTTTTTCAGTTATTTGATAAAGGTCAATACAAAAGACTTGAAATATTTTAATAATATAATGATAAATCTTGAGAAGTTTAATAAAAGTCTGTATACAATTCTTGTGTTCGAGTTTTATAAAAAATTCTTCAATAAAAATGTGAACAACTCAGATTCTGAGTCTAAGTCTGGTTCTAGCTCTGAATGTGAAGAAAAATTAAGCACAGAGCAAAAGTATTCCGTTTTATTCACATTGTTGAAACCTTTTAAAAACCACAAACGTACAATTTCAATCAATGACAAACAAGAAATTTTATTCGAACTTGGCAAACATTCTGAGATAGGAAAACACTTGGCGTTGAACTTTTCAATTAAAATCAAAGAATTGAAAAATCTCTCTAAATCGACTGACAGATTTTTGGTCATTTATCTGATCGAATTCATCCAAGGAGTTGACGAGCCTGACAAACTTTTCCCTATTATCAAAAGTCTTTTGAAATACAATGTTAAAACTTCATATGCAGAATTCAAAAGTTCAGTTTTGAAAGCTCTGCAGAATTTTTTTAAAGACTATGTAGAGAAGATTCTTAAAATTTTGGGAAAAAATAAAATCACCCTAAGCGAAAACGAGTTTTTACAAAATTCTCTGAAAAATTTTGAATTCTTTTTTAAATTCTTATCTGCGAATATTTATGACAGACCCGTTGAAAATCTCTTGATGTATTTAGAAATTCTTAATTACGTCGTCGAATTATTCGAAACTCACAAGAGTGAAAACGGATTCGCCTTTTTTCTAGTAAACTTATGCAAAAATGAAACAATTAAAAAATTGACAGTCGAATATGTTCAGTTGTTAGATAAGAATATTTATAACAAAAATCTTGCATATAGTCTAATCTCTCTTCTTAGGCAGAGCTGGTTTTTCGTCCGGTCAAATGCTTTTAAGATCCTTAAAAATAAAAACTTTCATTCAGTTTTATTGAATGAAGTGGGAATTCTTGTAGATCAGATAAAAATTTCGATGTACAGCTTAAGACAAATGGATGCTGAAGGAAGTGTGAATTTGTTTTTGCTGCTTTTGCATCATTTTGATTCAGAATTCCTTTTGGATTTTTTTAAAGTCTTCGATTCGGGGATTATGAAAAGTTCAGATTTCTCGAACAATCCTGAAATGAAAACAAAGCTAAACTGTGTTCATTTATTTCTAAAAATAATCGAAAGTAAAGAAGCAAATTATTTTGAGATTATTTCTTCAACTCATTCAAGCAATTCAGACATAGAAGTCCATGATGCTTCTTTTTCTATTCATTCGATTTTTATTTTTATCAGAAATATTCTTGAAGATCTTAAAGACTCGTTTGTTGACTTAAACAAAAAAGAATTCAATTTCTTAATTGAACTCGGTTATAAAATAATTCGCATTAATCAAAGTTTTACGAAGTATTTATTAAATAATGGTGTCTCTGAATTCAGCGCAACAGGCGATAATCCAGAAGGCGATTACGACAGCGAAGACAAACGACTTATCTCGCTCTGGTGCTCTACTAAATATTCGATTGAATGTCTTAGCATGATTATCGAAATCTTTGAATTAAATTATAGAACCTTCTCAAAATTTGAGAATTTCTTGGACATTTCAAGATTTATAGAAGAAAAATATTTAGATGGAATAATTAGATTAATGATAGACTACAAGCACATGGGAGCTATCGACGCTTTGAAGGAGTGTCTGTTGAAAACAGCGAAAATAGTAAGGAATTTTTTATAAATCTTTTAGCTCAACAAATCTGAAGAAGATTTCAAGGATAGCGCTAATAAAAGAATCCAAAGCTTTATAAATTTCAATCTTATCAAAGAAGAAGTTAGCTCAATCCTCAGAAGGAGCGCAGGGATCCCCTTTATTCTCACGACCTTGATAAAATCCTATATCTCTCACGACAAGCTTTCTACTTTTTCACACAATAAAGTCATCGAGATTCTCAAGAAAACAATCGAAGATCTTTTAAAACACTTCAAGGATCATCAAACCAACAACGCAGATGTCGCAATTCATTGCTTGAATATATTAAAGGTTATTTCAGACGACACAAACTTAAAAATCTTTGTGAGGGAATTTTATGATTACATAATATTCCATATAGTTGACGGATTAGTAAATGAAAACTGGTCTATTAAAAACGCATGTATGCTTTTATTCTCGAGATTAATAAAAAACAATTTCTCTCTTTACGAATCAGCAAACGCGAAGGAAAAAAATATTCCGTCGTTCGTGGAATATTTCAGCAATAAAGAAGGCTTGAAAAATAAAATCTTGCAGATATTAAGCAACGAGGTCGAAAATAAGAGGAATAATTGTAACGATTCTCTGATTTTGTTAATTACTCTTTTTACTAAATTGAAGCGTAGTAAATTATCTGAAATAAACGAAGAAGATTTGAAGAAAACGATTCGAATTCTTTTCGGCCTGTGTTATAAAAATAACAAGCTCTTTAGGAAGTTGTTGTCGTCAGCGATTTTAAGATTGTATGGAGACAGTTTAGGAAAGGATAGTAATATGATTCAGACAAATGTTATTAGTATGATAGAAAGTTATACAATTTCGCTTCAAGCCCATCGGGAAGTCTTGAATAGTGTTTATGATTTTTTCTTCAACATAATTCATGACCTCATTCATATGAAAGTTGATGTCGAGTTCTGTATGAAAATTGTTGAGATTTTTAATACAATTGTCAAGGATGAAAAGAACGAAAGAAAATATTTCCTTAAGTATAAATTCATAAAATTCCTTACTAAAATTTCTGATTTTTCTAAAGGTTTGATAAAACTTCAAAAAATCAATTTTTATTTGAATGATAATTTCATAAAATTCTTAGGAAATAATAAATCAGAACTTGAAATGTACATAGACATAGACATAGACATAGATATATTGCCTATTTTAAGAGAATTAAAAAGAAATACGAAAATTCCTTTCTTCTACAAGTATGTAAAGAATACTGTAAATTTTCTTTTCAAACACAAATTGGTTAGAAGTTTCCTAAACTTTAATTCTTTTGATTTAATAGAAAAATCAAACGAAGAATTTATCATTTACATCCTCAAGAAAAATTCGAAATCTCTACTTGCCAATTACGACGTGATAAATTTACTGCTTGAAAAGAATTTAGCCGATTTAGTAAACAAACTTAATGTCAACATAATTTTGAAAATTTTTGATTTTATTGAAAGCAACAAGAAAATTTCTGAAATTTTAGAAGAAAATGAAGACCTCGCTGAGAGGGTTTTAAATCAAATCATTCTTATCATAAACGAAAACAAGGGGATTACTAAGCTTGTCAAGAGATTGCTTCTTCTTATTCCGAAACTCCTTTCCACTACTAAAAATCTTTCCGAAGTTTTGAAAATAATTGAATGTTTTTCTGTTTCTTCTAATCAAGAAAAGATTAGACACACCTCATTACTCGCATTTGAAAAGATTCTAAATAAAGACTTTTCATTCTATACTCAAATGAATTCAGAATGTTATATGAATGACATCTTAAGAATATTTATCCTTGTAATAAACGATGAACATCCTGAAATCAGATCATTCGCTTGCAAAATTTACACTAATTTCATTACAAGAAAAAATAAAGGAAATTCCGAAATTTTCTCAGGTTTGACCTACTCGAATGAATACTTGATGAAAAATATATTGGATTTAATCTCTTACAATGATTCAGACAGTCTGTTTGAATTTTTCATTTATCTCATTAAAGAAAATTTGTATTTCCTAAAATCTAAAGCAGAACTCAATACAGAAAATAAAGTTTTCTATTATGAACCTGATAATAGATACATAGATAACATTGAGATTAAGGTAAAGATCATGGGAAATTTATTACTCTACAAAGAAAAATATTCACGATTACTAAACCTTAAGAATACAAACATTGGAAAAATTGAGACAAGTCAGAGTTTGATTTCTAGATTGAATGTGCTTGTTATGCTTGAGGCATTTGTAGAACACATAACTGATAATTTTTACATTTTTATAGAAAAGTTAATAGAGGAGATGGGAAGTATAGAAAAAAAAGATTTGAATTACTTGTTCTTATATCTGAGGAAATATTTATATAACTAATATAATAAGATACCGTTTATTCAGTAACATCGTAAAAAATTATTTAATATTTATTTATATGATAGTTGTTAGTTATATATAATTATTTTTAAATTTATTTTAACCGACATAAAATTATAATTGAAAAAAGAATGAATATAACCTAAATTATAAGTTTTAAATAAATTTATTACTATATATAATCGGTCGAAAAATCTTATTTATATATGCAATACCAAACAGTGGACAAGATGTTCATCTTAAGAAATCGAATTTTTGGATTATATTTATTGATAATATTTCTTAGTCTGATCTATATTAATTCCGAAGAAGAATGTGGTTTTGAGAAGTATCGCTTCAAAGATTTTATAAAATACGACGAGGAAGGTAGCGATAGAACTATGAGATTCCTTGAAAATAAGGAATTCGAACCAATAAGAATTTTAGTCGACTACACTACAATAGATAATCAAACTATTTCAGATGAAGTAAAATCAAGTGTTAAGGAAATTGTAGAAACAGCGAAGCAGGTAATTGAAACTTTAATAAGTGTGAGGAGGATAAGTGCCAAAATTCAAGTAAAACGGTGTAGTAATTTAGTGAATATTTCAGAGGAAATCAAAACAGTCGGCGTAGAGGATGATTTGCTTATCTTTCCGTTTGTAGATAC
>Ga0169931_10008946_pt1 | contig 14520 bp, 11 predicted proteins | sample Kivu_15m_20L_FD_129675 | JGI IMG/M metagenome (GOLD analysis project Ga0169931, IMG submission 129675) | Freshwater microbial communities from Lake Kivu, Western Province, Rwanda to study Microbial Dark Matter (Phase II) - Kivu_15m_20L... | ecosystem: Environmental > Aquatic > Freshwater > Lake...
CGCCAGCCATCGTTCTCTCCCGGAATCACGCGCGCCAAACGGGCGCGAACAACCTGCGATCAACAGACACCCCAACCGGCCCGTCGGTTTCACCCAAGCCAAGGCCCTGTTTTCCCATTGTATAAAGGAAAACAACCGGCAATTGCCGGTTGTTTCAGGAAGGCCTTAAGTTGTTGCGGGGCTTGGCTTTCAGGCCTGACTTGGCTGATCTCAGCCCTCGTCCATCTCGTCCATGTCGGCCATCTGGCCGTAGCGGGGCGGGGCATCGCCACGGGGGGCGTCGCCGCCACGGGCGGGGCCATCGGTGCGGAGGGGGTCGAACCGCTGCAGCAGGGGGCGCAGGTCGAGCACGGCGCTGGCGCTGGCCCGCAACTCGCCGCCAATGGTCTGCTCGACGGTGGCCACCTCTACCCGGACACCCTTGCGGCGGAGGCTGAGGCCCAGGTGCGCGAAATCCGGGTCGCCGGTGAGCAGGACCACGGTGTCGGGCTTGATCTGCTGCACCAGGTCCATGGCGTCCACGGCCATAAGCAGGTCGACATCGGCCTTGTAGTGGTTGTCGCCGGAGGGCACGCCATCCTTGGTCATCACCAGGAAGCCGTGGATGCGCAGCCAGTGGACGAAACGCAGCTTGCGTGCGCGGAGTTCCTGAAACTCGGGCACGAAAATGGGGGGAAGGCCGACATAAACGACGATTTCGCCCTGGTTGTCGGGGGATTCGCCCTCGTCGAGCAGGTATTCGCGCACGGCGAGCCAGTCGATGCTCTTGTTCATCGCGCGGGCGGCGGCCAGCAGGTGGGACTCATCCACCAGCGCGAGGATCTTCTGGCCGGGCTTCAGGGAGGAAGCAGGGTTGGTTGCCATAACAATTTTCCTGGATCAAGGTTTCGTCGATTATCCCGGGAAGAGGCGAGGTGCGTTGGTTTTGTCGCAGGCGCATTTTCCAGGCACGTTGTTCTACTTAGTGATATAAAAATTACGGCGGACAGGCAAGATGAGGGAATGTTTCAAGATTTTGCCGGCCATGCCGTGCCTGGTACGGCCGGTTTGGGGCCGCTGCCGTAGGCGGACAGCACCCTTTGCACCAGCGGGTGGCGGACGATGTCGCGCTCGTCGAGGCGGACCACGGCGATGCCATCCAACCCGTCGAGCCGCTCCACGGCGTCGATCAGGCCGCTTTCCACATTGGGCGGCAGGTCGATCTGGGACATGTCGCCGGTGACGATGATCTTGGAACCGTTGCCCATGCGGGTGAGGAACATCATCATCTGCGAGACCGTGGTGTTTTGTCCCTCGTCGAGGATGATGCAGGCATTGTTGAGCGTGCGGCCGCGCATGTAGGCCAGCGGGGCGATCTCGATGACATCGCTTTCCAGGTAGCGCTTCACCTGCTCGGGGTCCATCAGGTCGTTGAGGGCGTCGAAAAGGGGGCGCAGGTAGGGGTTCACCTTGGCGGCAATGTCGCCAGGCAGGAACCCGAGACGCTCGCCGGCCTCCACCGCGGGGCGCACCAGCACGATCTTCTTGACGGCGCCGCTGCGCAGCAGGCTGACGGCCATGGCCACGGCCAGCCAGGTCTTGCCGGTGCCGGCGGGGCCGGCGCAGAGGACCATTTCGCGGTCGCGCAGGGCGTTGAGGTAGCGGGTTTGGCCCTCGGTGCGGGCGCGGACGGACTTGAGCGGCCCGGCGGCTGAAGGATTGGGGACGGTGGGGCCGTCGCTGGCCAGGGCGAGGACACGCTCCGGATGGCCACCGGCCACCTCGAGGGCGGCGCGGACCATCTCGAGGTCGAGGCTGCCATGCTTGCGCAGGGCCGTCCGCAACTGCGCGAACAGGCGCATGGCGGAATCGACCGCCTCCTCTTCGCCCTTGATGACCACCTGCTCCCCGCGGCCGACAATCTGCACGCCCAACGCCTGGCGGATTTCGCGCAGGAACTGGTCGCGGTTGCCGAACAGCAGCACGGCCTCGTCCCGGCTGTCCAGAATGAGCGTGGCTTCCTTCATGGGCACTTGTTCCACGGTTTTGGGTTATCCCTTCCGCTTTATTTTAGGCGCAATGGATGTGTTTTTTTGACGGTGTCACCAGGAAAAGTGGGCGAAGCGGGGTGCCAGCCAGATCCAGGCGACCGGGGCGGCGAACAGGATGGCGTCCACCAGATCGAGCATGCCGCCGAAGCCGGGCAGCCAATTGGCGGCATCCTTGATGCCCAGGTCGCGCTTGATCATCGATTCGGCCAGGTCTCCCAGCGCGCCGGCCAGGCCGACCGTGAGGCCGAATCCGGCCGCCCACAGCGGATTGAATTCGAGGCCGGTGAGGCCGGCGGCCAGCCGCCACAACAGCAGGCTGACCAGGGTGGAGAGCACCAGGCCACCCGACAGGCCCTCCCAGGTTTTCTTGGGGCTGAGGACCGGCGTCATGCGGTGGCGACCGAAGAAACGGCCGGTGAAGTAGGCGCCGATGTCGCAGCATTTGGTGGTGAAGATGGTCACCAGGATGCAGGCCAGACCGATGGCGGGGTTTTCGTGGCCGACCCAGCGCAGGGAGATGAGGCTCGCGGGCAACAACCCCAGGTAGGCCATGATGAACACCACCGCCGCCAGACGCGCCACCACGCCGGCGGGGCCGTGGTAGAACCGCATGGCCACCAGGAACAAAATCACCACCAGGCCGATGAAGGTGGTCAGCAGCGTGAGGGCCCGGTGGTGCTCCAGCCATTCCAGCCCGGGAAGCACCGGCAGCCAGCAGCAGGCCACCAGGGCAGCCACGCACAACACTGCGGTGACCGGGTGGGGCTTGTTGTCCTGGGGCAGCAGGTGGGCCAGCTCCCAGGCGGCCATGCACAGTCCACCCAGGCTGAGCGCCAGCAGGCCTAGCGACCACGGGTAGGTGAAATAATCGAGGGTCAGGAGGCCCAGCACCACCACCGTGAGCGTGACACCGGTGATGACGCGGGTCAGCATGGGGTGGACTGTCCCGGCAGGCCGCCGAAGCGGCGCTGCCTGAGGCCGTAATCGGCCAGGGCGCTGTGCAGCGTGGGGATGTCGAACTCGGGCCAGCAGCGCTGGGTCACCCACAGCTCGGCGTAGGAAATCTGCCACAGCAGGAAGTTGCTGACGCGCATCTCGCCGGCGGTGCGGATGAGCAGGTCGGGGTCGGGCATGCCGGCGGTGTAGAGCGAGTCGGAGACGGAAGACTCGGTGATGGCCGCCGGGTCGAGCTTGCCGGCCTTCACTTCGGAGGCCAGGGCGCGGAAGGCGTCGAGCAATTCGGTGCGGCCGCCATAGTTGATGGCCAGGCAGAGCAGCAGGCCGGTGTTGTCGCGGGTGAGGCTCTCGCTGGTGCGGATCTCGTCGAGCACCGGGTCGCTCAGGCCGTCACGGCGGCCGATGACCTGGAACCGGATGTTCTCACGCATCAGCAGGTCGCGTTCCTGCACCAGAAATTGGCTGAGGAGCGCCATCAGGAAATCGAGCTCGTCGCGCGGGCGCTTCCAGTTCTCGCTGGAGAGGCAGTAGAGGGTGAGCTGGGCCAGCCCCAGCCGGCAGCATTCCTCCACCGTCTGGCGGACACTCTGCACGCCGCGGGCGTGGCCCTCCACGCGGCGGAGGCCCTGGCGCTGGGCCCAGCGGCCGTTGCCATCCATGATGATGGCGACATGGTCTGGCAGGCGGGCGGGGTCCAGCCCCGACCGGAGGATATGCTCCCGTGCCCGGTCGCGGGGGTTCGCCTTGTCCGTTTGCGGACTCAACCTGTTGGCTCCCATCAGATTCCGGGATGGTGGGGACGGTTATTTGGGGGCCCCGCCGACCCGTGGATGATACCAGTTTTCCGGTCAGGCCGGGGGCTGGAAGGTCTGCTCGCGGCCCGGGCCCACGGAGACCCAGGCCAGGGGGCGACCCGCCAGTTCAGCCACCCGTCGGGCGTAGCGTCGGGCGTTTTCGGGCAGGTCTTCCCAGCGCTTGCAGGCGGTGATGTCTTCCGACCAGCCGGGCAGGGTCTCGTAGACGGGTTTGCAGCCGTCGAGGGTGAGGGCGTCTGATGGGAACCAGTCGATCCGGCCTGTGGGTGTGTCGTAGGCCACGGCCAGCTTGAGTTCTGGCAGGCCACTGAGGACATCCAGCAGCATGAGGCTGATGGTGTCGACGCCGTTGATGCGGGCGGTGGTGCGCACGGCCACGGCGTCGAACCATCCGCAGCGACGGGGCCTGCCGGTGACGGTGCCGTATTCGCGGCCGATCTTGCGGATGCGCTCGCCGATGCCCTCGGGGCCGTCATCGAGTTCGGTGGGGAAGGGGCCCGAGCCGACGCGGGTGGTGTAGGCCTTCACCACGCCGATGGTGTGGTCAATCCAGCGGGTGGGGAAACCACTGCCGGGCCCGATGCCCCCGGCGGTGCTGGTGCTGCTGGTGACGAAGGGGAAGGTGCCGTGGTCGACATCGAGCAGGCTGCCCTGGGCCCCCTCGAACAGTATGGATTTCTTTTCCTCATGCAGTTGGTGCAGCAGGCGGGTGGTGTCGGCCACCAGCGGGGCGAGGAAGGCGCCGTGGTCGAGGTGGTCGGCCAGCAGTTGCCCGGCGGTGGGCAGGTTGACCGGGGAGCCTGCCGCCAGGGCCTCGAGTTGGAGACGCTTGACGGGCAGGATGGCCTCCAGGCGGGCCTTGAGTCGGTCGAGGTGGACGAGGTCGATCATGCGGATGGCCAGCTGGCGGCCGGCCTTGTCGGCGTAGCAGGGGCCGATGCCCCGGCCGGTGGTGCCGATGGCGGCCTTGCCGCTGGCGGCCTCGCGCAGGCGCTCCTCCTCGATGTGCCAGGGCATGATGACATGGGCGCGCTCACTGATTTTCAGTCGGTCGCGGATGTTGAGGCCCTTGGCCTCGAGGCCGGCGATCTCGTCGCGCAGGCGGCCGGGATGGATGACCACGCCGTTGCCGATGAGGCCGAGGGTGCCGGGACGCACCAGGCCGGTGGGGACCAGGGACAGCTTGTAGCTGACGCCGGCGACCACCACGGTGTGGCCGGCGTTGGCCCCGCCGTTGTAGCGGGCGACGACGGTGTGCTGGTCCCCGAGGAGATCGACGATTTTTCCCTTGGCTTCATCGCCCCATTGCAGGCCGACCACACAGCTGATCATGTAGACCTCGACAAAACCCCGGCCCGCCGCGCCCCAGGCACGGTTCCCGGAAAACAAACTTTACCTAAGAAGAATACAGGACAGTTGGCCGGTCGGGGGACAAGATTACCCCGGGTGCCCTGTCTGCAAGATTTGCCCAGCCTGCCGGGGCGGATTCGCCCATCGTCCTACCCAAGCGGAGTGCCCATGCGCGCCGAGATCCTTTCCATCGGCAGCGAGATGACCTCGGGCCAGAACTTCGACACCAACGGGCCCTGGCTATCGCGGGCGCTGGCGGAGGTGGGGATCGCCACGGCATTCCGCACCACCATCGGCGACGACCCCGAGGACAACCGGCAGGTGTTCGAGGCGGCGTCGAAACGGGCGGACGTGGTGATCAGCACGGGAGGGCTGGGGCCCACGCAGGATGACCTGACGCGGGAGATTCTGGCGCGTCTGGCCGGCGTGGAGCTGGTGTTCCACGAGGAGAGCTGGCGCAAGATCCAGGAGATGTTCACCCAGCGCAACCGGATCTGCCCCGACCGCAACCGGGTGCAGGCGATGGCGCCGGCGTGCGCGGAGATGCTGGACAACCCCCGGGGCACGGCGCCGGGCCTGTGGATGCCACTGAACCGGGCCCGCATCGCCTGCCTGCCCGGGCCGCCGCGCGAGATGCAGGGGATGTTTCATGACCAGGTGGTGCCGCGCCTGCGGGCAGCGGGGCTGGTGAAGGGAGTGCGCATCGAGCGGCGCATCCACACCTTCGGCCAGGGTGAATCGGCGGTGGAGGAACGGTTGGGCGACATCACGGCGCGGGGGAACGACCCCGAGGTGGGCATCACCGCCAGCGACGCGGTGATCACGCTTCGGGTGTTTTCCGCCGGCGCGGACGAACCGGCCGCCCGGAAGCGTGTGGAACCGATAGAGTCCAAAATCCGTGAGTTGCTGGGGCCGCTGGTTTATGGCGCCGATGAAGAAACCCTGGCGCATGTGGTGCTGCGGGAACTGGACCGGTGCCGGCTGAGCCTGTCGGTGGCGGAGGGGGTGACCGGGGGCGCTTTGAACCTGGCGCTTTCGGGTGAACCGTGGCCGGGGATGCGCTGGTTCCAGGGCGGATTGATCGCCCGCACCCCGCGGGCCGAGCTGTGGGCCGGCCTGCAGGAGACCACCCGCCGCGCGAAAGGGAGCGAGGGCGAGGAGGCCGCGCGGGAACTGGCCGAGGCGGTGCGCCTGCGGATGGGTACCGATCTGGGTCTGGCCACCGTGGGGCGCGACGATGAGGGTCCGGGTGCCGGGCAGGTGTGGGTGGCCCTGTCGCATGCGGGCGGGTGCGAGATCAGGCACCAGCACTGGTTTTGCGCGGCGGCGGAGGTGCGCAGCCGCACGGCCAAGCTGGCGCTGGACGCCACCCGGCTGTTTCTGGCCGGGCAAAACGGATTCGGGAGCCACCCCGCATGAGCGCGGACAAGACCGACCGGCGGCTGGCGCATCTGGCCGCCGCGCTGCTGATAGTGGTGGCCAGCGCGCAGGTGGCGGGGCGCATCGCCACGGTGGCCCGGCTGTTCGAGCCGGCGCTGTTGCGCGATCCGAAAACTCCGGGACTGTCGCCGGCGTGGCCGGCTGTCAGGCCTGACCCGTCGCCGTTTCTCAGCTCGAACGACCGGAGCCGGTGGGGCACGGTGCGGGCGCTGGTGGAGGATGGCACCTACATCCTGGGCAATCGCGACCTGAACCTGGTGTTCCAAACGGCGTTTCTGCCTTTGTTCCAGACTCATTGGAACACGGCGCTTGGCAGCGCGGGTGCCGGACACCGGTTGCGGCTGAACGCGGACAGCGGTTTTTTGCTGAAGGAAGACGCCTGGCGCAGCGTGGACCGGGTGCTGAACCCCCAGACATTGGAGTACCAGTCGAGCAAGCCACCGCTTTTGCCAACGCTGGTGGCGGGTCCGGTGGCGCTGCTGGAACGGCTGACGGGGTGGAAACCCTCCACCCACCCCTTCGAGGTGGGCCGGGCGGTGCTGCTGCTGGTCAACTGGCTGCCGTGGACGCTGTACCTGGTGGTTTTCTGGCGGCTGCTCGGGCGGTTCGACGTGGGGGAAGCTGCCCGGCTGGTGACGCTGGCGCTGGCGTGCTTCGCCACGCTGGTGCAGCCGTACCTGGTGGTGTTCAACAACCACACGCCGGGCACCTTCTGCGCGCTGTTTTTGCTGCACGCGCTGGCGGTGGAATTCTTGGATAAGCGTGGCGGGGGCTGGAAGAGTCTTCCGGGGAGTCCACTTTCAGAACGGATTCAGGCGGAATATTTGGATCCGCCTAGCGGGGCCTGGAAGAACCTGTGGCTGGTGTGGGCGGGCTTGGCGGCGGGATTCGGGGTGACCTGCGAGATGCCAGAACTGTGTCTGGCGGGCTTGGCGGGTTTGCTGCTGCTGGCGCGGGCACCGGGGCGGGCGGTGTTGTTTTACGGCGGGGCGTGCCTTCTGGTGATGACGGTGGCGGTGGCGGTCAACAAAGTGGCCACGGGTCGGTACTCGCCCGTCTACAGCGAGTTTGGCAGCCCGTGGTACGAATACGAGGGCAGCAGTTGGTATGACCCGGGCAAGCTGAAACGGGGGATCGACTGGGCCCGCCGCAACCTGGGCGAGACGGTGCCGGAGTATGCCTTTCACTTGCTGGTTGGCCACCACGGCCTATTCTCGCTGACGCCGGTGTTCGCGCTGGCGCTGCCGGGCGCGTGGATGGCGGCCAAGGGCCGGACCCGCGATGCCGCCTCCGGACTGCTGTGGCACTTCGCATGGATGGCGCTGGCCTCCACGGTGGTGCTGGTAGGCTTCTATCTGGTGAAAAGTGACAACTACGGTGGCAATTGTTGCTCGGCGCGGTGGCTGCAGTGGCTGACCCCGCTGCTGTTGCTGGCGGCGCTGCCGGCGGTGGACCGGCTGACGCGGACGCGGGGCGGGCTGGCGCTTCTGGCGGTGCTGGCTTTTTTCTCGATCGTCTCGGTGGCCAGCAGCAATTACAGCCCCTGGAGGCGGCCATGGCTCTACGACCTGATGGTCTGGGCCTGGTGGCCTGGGTATGACTGACCGGGGTGCCTTGCCATGTACATGAATCCGCGTCTGATGCCGCACTGCCCGCCCCAGCCGGGGCTGGGCATGGCGCTGGTCTGGATGGTGGGGTACTGGACCTTCACGCAATTGCCCGGCGGGGGTATCGCCCTGGTCTGGGCGCTGTTCGCGCTGTTCACCACACAGGCGGCGCCCGAGCAGTGGGAGCGGTGGAGCGAACATCCGCTGGAAATCGAAGGGTTGGGTACCGGGATCCTGGTGGGGCTGGGGATCGCGCAGGTGCTGGCGGTGGTCTACTCGTGGATCTTGTTGCGCAACCTGGTGGGGAAGAACTGGCGCGAACGATTGGGCCTGGGAGGGCAGGTGAAGCCCGTGCAGGTGCTGGCCACCTTGCTGGTGGTGCCGGGTATGCTGCTGTCGGCCAACGCGCTGGTGGCGCTGACTCCCCAACCGGAGGTTGCCGGGCCCGGCATGGCCGGCTTGCAGGTGGGTCGCCAGTTGCTGGAGGATTTCAGCCGCATGATGGCCGCATGGCCCAGTTGGGCGGCGGTGCTGGTGGTGGCCGTGGGCCCGGCGGTGGCGGAGGAACTGTTCTGCCGGGGTTTTTTGGGCCACGGGCTGTTGGCGCGGCACGGCGTTGCCAAGGGAGTGCTGTGGACCAGCCTGCTTTTCGGCGTGATGCACCTGGTGCCGGTGCAGGCGCTGTACGCGGCAATGTTGGGCGTGATGCTGCACGGGCTGCGGCTGGCCACGCGCAGCCTGTGGGCGCCGATGCTGGCCCACTTCGGCAACAACGCCCTCAGCGTATTGGGCACCTGCGAGGACAGCCCGCTGTTGGGGCCCCTGAACGATCTGGAAAAATGGGTGCACGCCCATCCGGTGGCTGGGCTGGCAATCGGTTTGGGGATGTGCGTGATGGCGCTGGGATGGTTGGGGAAGGGGCGGTCGGGTGAAGAATCCGGACTGCGGTAGCCGCCGGGGCGGGAGGCGGGGTAGGGTTGGTGGTCTTGGGGGAGCGCGGGCCTGTCGGGAAGAGTGAGCCATGTCGGAATGGAAGCGATTGGTGCAGGGACGATTCACGGTTTTGTTCGCGCTGTTGTGCTTCAACATTCTGGTGTTGCCGCGGGTCAACGAGGGCATGACCGGCGACTACATCGGGCGGATCTTTTTCAGCCTGCTGTTCATCGAGTGCGGTGACATCAGCCGGCGGACCAGCCGGTATTACATACCGGGTCTGGTGCTGGCCGGTCTGGCGCTGACCTTCGGCTGGCTGGTTCCCTTCTGGCCGGGACCGTGGACTTACCTGCTGCAATTTATCTTCTCCGGGGCGCTGCTGTTTTTCCAGGCGATCCGCCTGATGGACGCGGTGCGGAAGGATCACCTGGGCAACGAGCAGTCGATCGTGGGCGCCCTGTGCGTGTACCTGCTCATGGGGCTGGCCTGGACCATGGCGTATGCCGGGGTCTGTTGCTTTGATCCCGGCGCCTTCAGCGTTCGGATCTTCGATGACACGATGGTGAACGATGAGAACGGGGCCAGGCACGCCAGCTTCTCCCAACTGGTCTACTTCAGCATCACCACCATCACCACGCTGGGTTACGGCGACATCGTGCCGCGCACGCTGCTGGCGCGGTCGCTGGCCATGTGCGAGGTGCTCACCGGGGTGGCCTACCTGGCGGTGGTGCTGTCGGTGCTGGTGGGGATGCTGGGCAGGAAAAGTCCGAACCCCAAGCAGGAGGGGGCGCACCATCCGCATCCCCACTTCCACCCGCTCCCGAACCACCCGGGGCGGAGCGGAGAGTCGCATTCATCTGCCGGCCAGATTTAGACCCGCTGACCCCTCGTAAGCGGTGAAGTCGGCCAGGGTCTCCAGCGTGTTGAAATCGATGCAGCGCACCAGGCCGGCCTGGGTGAGGGTTCCGGCAAGGATGCTGGATGCTCCGGTGGGCGGATTGGCCCCGCGGCCCCGGGTGGCGGCCACCGCCATGCCGCCCGAGAACGACGGGTCGAACGCGTAGAACGAGCGCAGCGTGGCACCGGTGTTGCCATCGATCACCACCACATGCGGGCCACCGCCAGGGCCGGCGCCGGTGATCACCTCGGCGCGGCCATCGGAATTCAGGTCTGCGGCGGCCAGCGTGAGTCCGCCCATGAACTTGGGCGAGTAGGCGTAGAACGAACTGACCACGCGGGCCGAGTAGCCCTGGAACACCACCACATGCGGGGGAACACCCGGCCCCGACGCGGTGACCACATCGGCATAGCCGTCGCCCGTCACATCACCCGAGGCCACCATCACCCCGCCCAGGTACTGGGGGGCGTAGGCATAGAAGGAATAGAGGGTCAGGCCCGTGGCTCCCTGGAACAGCACCACATTGGGCGGGGCACCGGGGCCGGCCGCGGCGATCACCTCGTCGCGGCCATCGCAGTCGAGGTCGCCGGCCGCCAGGTTCACACCTCCCAGGTAGCCCGTGGCGAAGGCGTAGTAGGAGGTGATCTGCCCCAGGGTGACGCCGTCGAAAACCATCACATGCGGCGGGGCACCCTGACCGGGGGCGGTGATGAGATCCGACACGCCGTCGCCGTTCACATCGCCCTGCGTGACGCGGATGCTTCCCCGGTAGCCGGGTCCGTAGGGGGTGATTGATCGCCTGAGTGTGCCATCCGGATTGAATACCTTGACCACCCCGCCACCGGAACTCCCCGGGCCGGTGAGGGTGAACGGCCCTGCCATGGGCAACGCGGTGTTGGGGTGCTCGTCATCGTTGAGGATGGAACCGGTGGCCCGGGCGCGGAACAGCACGGCATTCTGTGGGCTGGACAGCGTGAGGGTGAGCTTCTCCAGTGACTCGAATTGGGTGTCGCTATTGACGGTGACGGAGATGGTTTTGGACGACTCGCCATTGGCGAAGACCAGCGTGCCGGAGGAGGGTTGATAGTCGTTGTCGGCGAGGGTGGCGGTGCCATCGGTGACCGACCAGAGGAACGAGGCACCCCAGCCTTCGGCGGGCCGGTCGAGCCGGACCTGGAATTGCAGCGTTGCCGTGCCGGATTGCCCTTCGAGCACGGCGCAGTCGGCGACGGAGGCCATGGGGGCGGTGCCGGGTGGCGGGCTGTTCAGCATGGACCAGGCATTCAGCCGGCCGCGGGAGACGGTGTACGCCAGGGTAGGCTCAGGGGTGACAGACCCTAGGAGGGCCTGGCGTATCTGCGGAGCGGTCGCGGCGGGATAGACCGAGGCGTAAAGCGCCGCCGCCCCGGTCACATGGGCCGTGGCCATGGAAGTGCCGGTGCCGTAGGAGTAGGACCCGTAGGGGGTGGTGGAGAGGATGTTGTCGCCCGGCGCGCCGAGATCCACCGACAACCGCCCGTAGTTGGAGTAGCCGGACCGCTCACCCCGCGCGTTGGTGGCGGCGACGGCGATGACATTCTCGTAGGCGGCGGGGGGCTGCGTGGCGGTGCCCACCAGCGAGCTGTAGTCGGCGGGGAAGTGGCCGTGGGCGTCGTTGTCCTCATTGTCGTTGCCGGCGTCGGTGATGAAGAGGATGCCGGCGTTGGCCGCGCGGATGATGGCCGCGTGCAGCGCGGGGCTGTAGCCGCCGCCGCCCCAGGAGTTGTTGGTGGCGACGAGGTTGAGGTGGTGCCTGATCTTCAGGTCGGTGAGGTAGTCGACCGCCTTGACCGCATCGGCGGTGTAGCCTCCCTGGGGGCCCAGGAATTTCGCGGACAGGAACGAGACGTTCCAGTTAATGCCGGCCACGCCTTGCGCATTGCCTCCCCGCGCGCCAATGGTGCCGGCGACATGGGTTCCGTGGATGTCCTCCAGGCCGTGGAAAAGGGTGTTGTCGTTGTAGAAGAAGTCCCACCCCTGCACATCGTCCACATAGCCGTTGTGGTCGTTGTCGATGCCGTCCGAGGGGATCTCGCCCGGGTTGACGCCGACAGCGTCGATCAATTCCGGGTGGGAGGTTTCGTATCCCTGGTCGATCAGGCCGATGAAGACGGATTTGGAACCGACATGTCCGGCATCCCACGCCTTGTCGGCCATGGTACCGAAGGGGCTGAGGGGGCTGTTGTTCAGCAGGCTGTCGCCGTGCATGGCCCACAGTTGGCCCTGAAGGTAGTAGGGATCATCGGCGAGGGCGAGGCGCTCCAGCTTGTAGTTGGGCTCGGCCTGGAGGACGGCCGGGTTTTTGCCCAAGATGGCCAGCGCCTCGTCCACCGTTGGGGTGGGCAGCCGGAGTCGGTCGATGGAGGGAGACCCGGTTTCGAGCATGGTCTGGGTTTCGATAGTCTCGATGACCGTGGCGTTCACCGAATCCCAAGCCTGCTGGCGCACCTCCGGCGGGGTTCCAGGCTGGAAGGTGACCAGCACCTCATCGGGCACCCAGGAGGCGCCGTGGGCGGGGGTGGTGCGGTCTTCGAGCGGTTCGAGGCGCAGGAGGGCCTGGCGTGGGACGGGTGGCCGGTAGTTTGGGAGGTGTTTAGCGGTGGGAAAGAGCGGGGAAACGCGGGGGCGAAGCAGCACGGGACACCCTCCAAATGCTAAATTGGAAGGCAATATCCAATAATACGCCGGCTGCTGGAAAATCGAACAGGGGTGGCGGGAAATCGTCTTTGGCGAGCCGTGCGCTGGAGTGCACAGGTTCTGGCGCGGACGGGGGACTGGTGGGTGTTGTGGGTGACTGGTGCTTGCGGGTTTTGAGCGGGGTCTGGTGCTGACTGGGCCGGGCGAGTGACCGCAGGGGAGGCTGAACCCGTGCACTCCCGCGCCCGGCTCGCCTGGCGGGTTGGACGGGGATGAGTTGGGGGGGAAGTGGTTGCTGGTTGCTGGTTGCTGGTTTTTGATGGATGGTTTGCGGATGATGGGTGCAAGGTTGTTGGGGGGTGTGCGGTGGAAGTGCAAACCGGCAAGCGGAGCTGGCTGTTGACCTGGACCACCAAGGGTACTTGGGTGCCCGGGGACAGGCGGGGCTGGGTGAAGGGCGCGCCGGGAAACCAACCAGGTTGCGACCACGAACCCGGTGACGACGGGCTGAGGACATGGAGCCTGCAGCGGATGGGCGGCAGCCCGGTATGGCTGACGCTGCAGCAGGCGGAAATGGTTTTGGAAAGTTTTCAGGAAACCGCCAGGGTGCAAGGTTGGTGGCTGGGCGCGGGGGCGGTGATGGCCAACCATGTCCATCTGGTGGTGACAGTGGATGGCGACCCGGAACCGGGAACCCTTATGCTGCGTTTGAAAAATTACGCAAGCCGGTCGTTGAACAAGGCCTGGGGCAAGCAAGACTGGTGGACGGCGCTGGGTTCGACACGGAAGTTGGATTCTGTGGAATCCATCAACGCCGCCATGCGATATGTGTTTGAGCAATCTGGTGCCCTGAAGATTTTTCAGTCAGACAACCCCGGTTTGGCCGGCCTGTGAGGTTGTGGCGCGGAAGGATGACTGGAACCTTGTTTTCCGGTTATAGGCGAGCCGTGCGCGGAAGTGCACGGGTTCCGGCGCGGACGGATGACTGGGCAGGGTTTCGGTGACTGGTGCTAGCGGGTTTTGACTGGGCTCGTTTACTGACAGGGCCGGGCGGGTGACCGCAGGGGAGTCTGAACCCGTGCACTCCCGCGCCCGTCTCGCCAAGACAAAAAGACAAAGGCAAAAAAACACCCCCGGGGTGGCCGGGGGTGGTTGGGTGCGTGTGACGAGAGAATGTCAAACCGTGGCGGGTTGCTCGGCGGCCTTGCGCTTGCGGCGCTTCCACCAGACACCGGTGCCGCCGGAAAGGGCGGCGAGGGAGCCGAGGAGGAGGGTGCCAGGTTCGGGGACGGCAGATATTTCAAACAGAACCCCAGCGGGGTTCGAGGATCCTGTACTCCAAGATCCAGTGAATGTTTGGGTTGATGCAATATTAATTGCGGTTTGAGCAGTGCTACCTCCTGTCACTCCTGTAATTTAAACCGCAAATGAGGTGGAAGAAAGCGAGGATTGACCAAGATAAGAAATATCGGTACCCTTCAGCCGATTGCCGTGGGCGGATGTGGAGTTCGGCAAGCAACGATTGTTTGAAAAGCGCTTCAGCTGCCGTTGCAAAATGGATTTGGGCATGCTGAAGTTGCTCCATGCCAAGCATGGATGCCGAGCTTACCCGTGAGTCGGTTCTCAACCAAATCGGCCCCGGATTCTCCGAGGCGGATGCCCGCGCCATTGTCGAGCTCGGGCCCGAGGCTTCCATCTTCGCGATCCTGACCTTGGCCAAGCGGGTCGCAGAGTTGACCGGGCTGGTGGGCAAGGTGGATCCGTCAGTCCCCTCCGGCCAGATGGCCACCTTCTTCAAGCCGAGGACCAAGGGC
>Ga0169931_10008947_pt1 | contig 14519 bp, 16 predicted proteins | sample Kivu_15m_20L_FD_129675 | JGI IMG/M metagenome (GOLD analysis project Ga0169931, IMG submission 129675) | Freshwater microbial communities from Lake Kivu, Western Province, Rwanda to study Microbial Dark Matter (Phase II) - Kivu_15m_20L... | ecosystem: Environmental > Aquatic > Freshwater > Lake...
AAGCCGTCGATTTGAATTGTAATTTATTAATATGACCCACAAAAGTAGCGCAAGTGCGATCAGGACGATCGCACTTCTGACTTTATTGTCTTACCCTTCTTTGTTTACACGCATCGCCTGATCTCAGGCCTGCCCAGGGCAGGAGCTTGGCCAGTACTGCGTTGGAACTACTCCGACAGACTGCAGCATGCTCAAAGGCGCGACCTACTACGGTCTATTCAACGATGAACTGACAGCCACTTGCAAAATATGTCCAGCAGGTATTTCATTTTTTATCTGATTACATTTTTAAGGTTATCAATGCTCAATGAATTCAGCTACCCCATGTGCTGCAGGCAAATACTCAACAGCAGGAAACACCAATGGATGTCAAAGTTGCCCTGCCGGCTTCCGATGTCCATCAGCTGGTTCTATACCTGAGGAGTGCCCAAAAGGTTACTATTCACTAGGTGGTGGAACTGGAGAATGTCTAATCTGTCCCGCAGGATCCTATTGCCCGAACAAAGCTGCAGCACCCACAGCGTTGAGCGGTGCAGGAAAATATTCGCTTGCTGGTCAGACCATCTGGACTCAGGTATTACCTGGCGAAAATTGGGTTGCAGTTGACAAAAAACCAATTAAATGCGGTGATGCTACTGGAACTACTGCAGGATCAGGCGGTTCTTACTGGGACATCTCAACGCGTACCTGCAAAATCTGCGACAAAGGTTTCTTTTGCCCAAGCAACAGAGCCCAAAGCAAGTACTAATGTCCTGCAGGCCACTATGGCCCCACTACTGGACTCACGGCGTGCTTACCTTGTCCTGCAGGCTACAAGTGCGCAGCCGGTGCGGAAAATCCAACAGCATGCGTCAGCACTGAGGGTAATTTTGAGTTCAGCTACGAATATTCCTCCACTTGCAATTTTTGTCCAGCTGGCTACAGTTGCCCTAGCCAGTCGAGCGTGCCTGTACTTTGCCCTCCAGGAACTTATTCAGCAGAAAAATACAGTACTTGCTCACCTTGCAACACAGCAGGCTCTCCTTGCACCGACTTAAACGCATTACCCTCAGGTACATGCTCTGCTGGACAATTTTACGTTCCACAAGAGTTCGGAAAGAAGTTTGGTGTCAACGGATAAGATTTTTCTCTTCCAGTCTGCCGAAAATGTCCAGCTGGCTACAAATGCGCCTCTACTTCGCAGTTGCCAGTTCCTTGTTAACCAGGAGAATACCAGGAAGCTTTTGGATAAACAGTGTGCAAAACATGCCCGGCTGGGTCGGCTTGCCCGTATCGTGACGCTTTACCTTACATATGTCCATCTGGATACACATCACTTGCTGGTGCTACATCATGTTTTGCTTAGTCAACTACTCCTTGCAACACTACACCAGGCTCTTACTAATTTGCGTGGCCCAACGTCGGAACCTGTCTGCTTTGTCCAGAAGGCTTTGAATGCCTCAGCACGTACGCCCCGCCACGCAAATGCATTCCAGGTTATTACAGTTTAACTGGCGCCCAATACTGCACTCGCTGTGAGGCAGGTTAGAAGTGCCCAAGTGAGTATGGTGGTTATAAAGCAGCGTGTACATCAGGATTTTATTCGATCGCCGGGTCTTTAAATTGCTACCCAGTTCCAGCAAAGATGTCTGCCGCAACGGTTTCAAGCAAACCCTAATGGTGCAACTTCTTGGCTGGAGAGTACTCATCTGTTGCTATTGCAACTTGTACAGTTTGCCCGCTCGACAAAGAGTGTCCTAACGACAGTATCACACCAGTTGCATGCCCCACTAATACATTTACCTCGCGGGCCGGAGAGTACTAATGTCATCCTAATATTGCATATGGAAAACTTTAGGTTTTTCCTGCTGTTGCAGTTACGCCGGGAATGGATGTTGAAGTTTAAATTGGTAAAATTGGCTTCAGAGGGATGGATAATACTAGAGGGAATGCATGGGACTGTCCTCCGGGCTATATGTGTTTGACTCCATTTACTTAAAATTGGACTCAGTGTCCACCTGGCTACTACTCGCCTGACGGGGTTTGGATCTGCATGCCCTGTCCTGAAGGTAGCTATTGCCCATTGAGGCACAACACAGCGAATGCTAACAACTAGGGCTATTGGTCTCCACTAGGAGTCCACATCCCGCTAGTCGTGCCAGCCGGTTGGATGGCAGGCACAACGCAACCTATGCAGCCATGCAACCCAGGTGAATACTCAAATAGTAAGAGTTCAACGTGCACCAAGTGCGTGGCAGGCCAAGTATGCCCATAAAATTCAAATAATCCCCTTGCCTGCAACGAAGGGTTCGAATCTAAAAATGAGGCGCCATAAAACACTTTTGGTTAGTTTGCTTGCGTACCTTGCGGTAAAGATGAATTTTTCAATGAAGTAACAAAAGTTTGTGAGCCCATTCCTAGTGGCAAAGGAGCCATCCATCCGATGTTTGCTCTCGAAAAATGTTTGTATGGTGAGTATTCAGACTCGACCAGCTCAATAACTCTCGGACAAGTGGACTGTCAGCCTTGCGACGAAGGAGCTTTTTGTGCCAGTGCCCAAACTTTAAAAACTGGTATCAACTGCCCAAATGGTTACTGGTGCTCACCCAGAGACGAAAACACACCCTAGCTGAGAAAGTATCCCTGTCCTGCTGGCACGTACGCAAACTCAGGTACAAATCACTCAACTAAAGCTGCCGCCTGCACGCTGTGTGAACCTGGTTTTTATTGCAAAGGAGCAGACTCGATAAAGACTACATGTCCTGCTGGATATTTCTGTCCTGAAGGCACAAAATGGTCAACTTAATTTCCATGCCTTGCGGGGACTAAAAGATAAACTACTGGAGCTTAAGCAGCTACTGATTGCGTTGTATGTGCTGGAGGCGAATATTGCCCCTTGGGCACTTCGAACGCATTTGCATGTCCTCCAAACTCTGCATGCACTAACATTCAAGCAGTTTCAGATGCTGCGTAAGACACATGTAATGATGGCAATTACCCCATAGCTGGAGTCTGTACTCCTTGTCCAGCTGGTCATTTTTGTGTCACTGGCATTGCAACACCATAAAAATGCCCTGCTGGCCGTATTAGAGCGTTAACTGGCGGCAAAAATCGATTCGAAGACTGCACTGAGTGTGCAGCTGGAACTTTGTGCCCAAGTTATGGAATGTTGTCTTAAGATGCCAACTACGCTTCTAACTTAGGCTCTGGATACATAATCGCAACTGGCACAGAATTTAAGTAGTCTTTCCCTTGTCCAGCGGGAACTTATGATGACGGTACTTCAGTGATTATGTAAATTAGTGAATGTAAACCATGTCCTGCCGGTTATGCATGCCCTGAAGGCACAGGCACGCAAACAAGTGCAAATAAAATGCTTTAGTGCGAGCCTGGCTATTACTGCGACGGAGGAATCACACATTCTCGATAAAAATCCTGTACGGGCGGAAAATACAACCCGGAGAGATAATCAGTATCAGTTGCTGCGTGTTAAGCATGCTCTGCGGGTTACTACTGTCCCGCTGGAGCATACCGAATGTTAAAATGCCCGAGTGGGCACTACTGCCCGGCAAACACTGAGGACTATAGCAAATTACCTTGCCCTGCAGGCACTTATCGTAAGGATCAAATGGGTTAGACAAGTGGTGATTGCGCTGCGTGTCCAGCTGGTTATTATTGTGAAGTTGCAAGCGTGTAGCCCATAGTCTGCCCAGTTGGCACTTTCCGAGCAACGACTGGCGCAAAATCAGCATATTAATCGACATCTACGACAGTTTTGGCTGCAGATGCCTGTACGATATGCACAGCGGGGAACAAATGCCCATTTGTTGGAATGACTGCTGTTTTGCCGTGTCCAGCCGGATTTTACACACCAGCAGGCTCCCAGACATGTTTCCGCTGCAGACCAGGCTATAGATGCGACACAAGTGGAGCAGCTCAGATGGACCTTACAACTTACGAAACTGGCCCGAGTGCTGGATTCAACAACTTTTTGATCAGTGTGAGCGGTACTGTTTTTTACAAAAGTGAAACCTGTAACAAGGGCTACTATTGCCCAGAAGATGCTCTCTACGAAATTCCCTGTCCAGCGGGCACAGTTAATGACTTCACAGGCAAGAGCTCACTAAATGACTGCGTGAATGTTGCAGACAAGTACCCAGGCTATTATGCTGACAAACCTGGCTCTTACTGGGAGCTGGTTAAAAACAACAAGTGCGCACCAGGCTACTACTGCACTGGCGCGGCTTAATCCGCTTTCGATAAACCTTGCAAAACTGGAATGTATAACACTTAAGAGGCCTAAAGCACATGCATTGTTTGTCCAGCTGGTAGCTACTGCCTTGGAGGAGCAAACAAGGCTTGCACAGGCTCACTGTGCTCTACCTTATACCCCACTATTTCTTATTGGCCAATTGTTTGTCCTGCTGGCTACTTCTGTGAAGCAGGAGTCAATGTTGCGACCACTGATGCTAACTATTATAAGAATTTCCCATAGCCCTGCCCAAAAGGAAGTTATGGAGGCTCAATCGGTCTAAAGACTGCAGCTGAATGCACAATCTGCGATCCAGGAAGCTACTGCGCAGAAACTGGTGCTTATGCGCCAACTGGAAAATGCTATCCAGGTTTTTATTGCGCAAACGTGAAGGTGGGCGTAAATAACATTGGTTCTACAACACCTCAGCCACCAAACTCTGGAGAAGCAATTCCAAATGACTACAGAGCATTAGACTCAAACATCGGTGGTCCTTGTCCTATTGGTGGTTACTGCGAGGCTGGTTCTTTTTAAGCTAAGGCCTGTCCTGGTGGCTTTTATCACTATCGCGACAGCACATTGCCATACGTAGGCTTGAAAACAATTTTTGATTGCACAGTTTGTCCGCCTGGATCGTACTGCGAAGGTACAGTATCGGCTACAGCAGGTTAGGGCTCCCCCACGGATTATTGCGAGGCAGGATTTTACTGTTTGGCTCAGTCGACTGTCAAGGATTAGTACCCAGCTTAGCCAGGTTACTACACGAGGAAAGGAGCGTCACAAGCCACTTAATGTGAAGTCGGCACCTATAATATTTACTGGCACAAAGCAGACACAAACCCCGACTGGCCCACACTTGCACCCGGCTCGACTGCTGCCGCGCCAATTAATTTAACCGATCAGGATATTTTCTATGACCCTCTTGGGGTCGTTCAGCACGTGCATTGCGAGTACTGCAGAGAAGGATTTTTCTGCGACTAAATCGGCATGAGCGACAACATTAAACCGTGCCCTGTTGGCAAGTTCTGCACCAGAGGAAAGTTCTACAAGGGAGTTAGTATTACTGACCCTACCAAACCTGACTGGTACACTAATCCAGTTTCATGTCTTCCGGGGACGTACAATCCGACGCCATACGCAACAAAAATTGATGACTGTCTTGCATGTCCGCCTGGCAAATACTGCGCAGGCAAAGCTCTAGACCAACCGAGTGGCGAATGTCTTGCTGGTTACTTCTGCAAAGAATCATCTCAACTCGAACAACCTTCGACAAACGACTTAGCAGGAAAGTGGGGTAACTGTCCCGAAGGTTCTTATTGCGTGCAAGGCACTGCTTACCCTAGGCCATGTCCTCCAGGAACCTACGGAGCCAAAGCAAATCTTGGATCTCTAGTCTCATGTACTGCTTGCCTTCCTGGTTTCTACTGTCCGCTAGCCGGAATGAAGTCCACAGACTTTTTAACGACCACATACCAGTGTGAGGCTGGCTTCTACTGTGAAGCAGGCAAATTAAACCCTAGACCAGCTCAATGCCCAGCGGGATACAAATGCCCTGCCGGCTCTTCTGCGCCAACTCCTTGCCCAGCAGGAACTTATTAGCACAATATTCAGCAATCTGATTGCATAACTTGCCCCGCTGGATATTTTTGTTACAGTGCAGGTCCAGCAGGTGCCTCCGCTCCAACGATATGCCCAGTGGGCAGCGCTTGTATCGAAGGAACTAAGACAGATAAAGGAGTACTCTGTCCACTTGGATACTGGCAGCCGGAAACGGGAAGAACTTCGTGTTTCACCTGCCCAACTGGCTACTATTGCGATGCTCTCGGGCTGAGCGCACCAACTGGCAAATGCGATTAAGGTTTCTTCTGTCTCACATCAAGCACTAGTGCGACTCCGACTATTTCGTCCCAAGGCGGTGTCTGCACTGATGGTAATTATTGCCCTTAAGGCTCAGTGAGAGAGATTCCTTGCGAAGACGGCCACTTTTGCACAAGCACAGGCAATTTTCAAATGACGGTTGCAAACCAATGCTAAGCAGGCTACGTCTGCTACCAAGGAGCTAACATTGCAACTCCTGTTGACCTCGCTTCATAGGGCGGAGAGATTTGCCCAGCAGGATTTTGGTGCATCTAAAATACAGGCTCAGTCATTCTTCCCACAAGATGCCTCCCAGGCACTTACAGAGCGAGTACTGGCGCAAAACTCCTTGCTGATTGCTTGCCCTGCCCTACTGGTAAGTACTGCGAGTCATATGCGACCGGTTACGCCTACGATAAGGACGGCTTTGACAAAAAACTGACGAATCCAGTGAGCATGACCGTGCTCAACTGCGATGATGGATATAAATGTGAAATTATTGGTGGTTCCGGTGCTGTCATGTCACGGCCAACTGGAAAGTTCTGTGCAGCAGGCTTCAAGTGCACAAGTGGTTTCGCCGAATAGTGTGGTGCGAACTACTTTTAAGATAAGATCGGATAAAATTCTTGTAAACCTTGCCCTGCCGGATACCAGTGCCCAATCGATGCAAACGGCTACTATTCGACTAAAATCATTTGCGGCCAAAATTTCTACTGTTTGAATGCCCTAAAAGATAAAACTGCCTGTCCAGCAGGCACTTACACCCTTAGTTATGTTGCAGCTCAGCTTTCTGAGTGTCAGAACTGTCCGGCTGGCTACATTTGTAGCACAGACACAAGCAGTGAACCAGCAATTGCGGTCTTTACTAAGTGCACAGCAGGCAAGTACTGCACCGAAAAAACACACAGCGGCTCTGCATTAGTTGATTGTGAAAAAGGATTTTACTGCCCAGAAGCAACACCCTTGTAGATTCCATGTCCACCTGGTTATGCATGTATCAGCGTTGGCATGAGCGCTCCTCCAACCTCAAGCGACCTCTGTACTCCTGGCTACTACTGCACGCTTTAGTCCTAAAATAAAACACCGACTGACGGCATCACAGGTAACATCTGTCCCGCAGGCTACTACTGCCCGAGCACCGCAGCCTAACCTTACCCTATACCTTGTCCGATCGGAACATACAGGGGCTCCTAAGGTGGAGCAGCACTTGCTGACTGCACACAATGCACGTCTGACCAGTTATGTGACGAAAGAGCTCTTAAGGCATTCAAAGCAACGCCAGTAATTTGTCCGACCGGTTACTACTGCCCCTCAACGACACCGAAGCAAGCTTGCCCTAAAGGCGCCAAATGCCCCCTTGAGGAGGACCGCACTAAGTTTATTCCATGTGCTGCAGGTTAGTACTAGCCTAATGAGTATTCTCTAACTTGTTTCAACTGCCCTGCTGGCAAGTACTGCCCTGAAAATACCGTTGGATCTGGACTACATCCCGAAGCCATAATTTGCCCTAAAGGATACTTCTGTCCAATAAACACAGAAAATTATCTTTTCAATCCTTGTCCAACAAGCACCTACAACCCTTTCGAAGGCGGCAGTTCCTCTAGCAGCTGCTATCGTTGCCCTGAAGGAAAGATTTGCCAAGGGAGTGCTTTAGACGCAGTTACCGGAGAATGTCCTGTCGGAAACTACTGTGCTTTTGACTAAGTAGGTCAGTAGCCATGTCCTGCTGGAACTTATTGCGAAATAGGCACTTCCTTCCCCACAAACTGTCCACTTGGAACCTATCAACCATAAACTTTGCAGGCTGCTTCGACATCCTGCCTGCCTTGCGAAAACAACAAATACTGTGGCGAGCGAGGAGTTTCTAGCATGACTTCAGCAGCCGCTGGAAACTGTGGAGACGGTTTTATCTGCATTAAAGGAGCAACTATCGGCGCTATGTACGCATTCCCAACTAAAACTCAACAAGGTAACTTTTGCCCAGCAGGAAAGTTCTGCTCGAGAAATTTCGACAGTGGTCCTCAGCCATGCGGACTTGGAACTTACAATCCAAACACTGGTCAAGCAGCGTGTACTGGGTGCCCTATGGGACTAAATTGTGATACTGCATCGCTTTAAGCCCCCAACTCATGTCCTGTTGGATATTACTGTCCTGCATATTCATCCACTTAAGCCTACGCTAAAGTTGCATGCGCTGCAGGTTCTTACAGTTCTTTTGTGAACATCGGAAAGTAAGACGATTGCATTCCATGTCGATTAGGATAATATTGCTCTGGAAATGGGGCTTAAGATGTCACAGGACCTTGCGATGCTGGAACTTATTGTCCAATTGGGTCGAAGATCCAGAGTGCGTCAGGTCTACCTGTTCACATTATTGGCACAACAGTTCAAGGTCCGTGTCCAAAAGGTTATATGTGTCCTCAAGGTACTGATGCTCCTATTCCGTGTCCCCCAGGCACTTACAATCCATTAATTGGCTAAACTGCCTGCATTCCTTGTAAAGGCGGCTACTACTGCGATGAATACGGAATGAGCGACGACACCTTCAACGAAAAAGACAAACGATGTGATGCAGGCTACTATTGTGTTTCAGGCTCATAGGAGCCCTATCCACTCGGAGACCCAAATGGAAAGGGTGACTAATGCCCACCAGGTAACTATTGTCCTCAGGGCTCCTCAGCGCCTATTCAATGTCACCCAGGATTTTTCGAAACGAGGCAAAGTTCTTTCCAATGCTAAATCTGTCCTGCAGGATACTATTGTCAAGGCGGAACTATTGAACCGATCGAGTGCGTTTCTGGCTACTGCCCTCTTGGCTCAGATTCACCGAAGAAATGCCAAGATGGAACGTATGCGGATGCATCGTTTAAAAAGCTTACAAACGCAGGCAGCTGCGCGGCTTGTCCAAATGCAAAGTGGTGCACTGAGGGAATAGTTTAGGGCTTTTGTAATGCTGGTTTCTGGTGCAATTATGGCTCAGCCTCCCCAAATGATCCGAAAAATAAGTGCGAACTTGGTCATTACTGTCCCAGTGGCACACCACTACCAATAAGGTGTCCAGAAGGAAAATATACCGCATCGACGGGAGCGTTGTCGATTGACCAGTGTATCGACTGTCCACCAGGTTATTTTTGCATTCAGAACGACAGTATAGCGAGACCTTGTCCGAAGGGTCACATTTGTCCAGCCTCTTCCGTCACGCCTACACCGTGCTTCGAAGGCACCTATAACTCAAAACAGATGAAGTCGAAAACCGCAGATTGCCTTTCGTGTCCGAACGGAACCTTCTGTTATGACCGCGCTATCGTTGACTACGACAACTACAAGTGCCCACCAGGCCACTATTGCCCTGACACGAGGATGATTAGGGAGCCGTTAGATTGCCCGGCTGGATTCTTCCGAAATGCTACCGGAGCAGTCAACAAAACTGACTGTTGGGATTGCCCTGAAGGTCATTTCTGCAACGAAGGAGCCGTCTATCCAGAGCCTTGCAACCCAGGCTATACATGCCCTAAAAACTCAGCGAAAGAATACGCATGTTACCCTGGACAGTATTGCCCTCAAGGTAGCAACGAGCCGATTGATTGCCCTGCAGGCTACTACTGCCCGACCTATAGAACTTTCGAGTATGAGAAATGTGGCAACGGAACCTACTGCCCTCCTAAATCATCAGCTCCTATGAACTGCCCTGCTGGATCATTTGGTACAGGAAGGACTGACAACTATGATTTACCGACTTCATGCGTAAGCTGTGGACGAGGACAGTACTCAGCTTAAGGTTCAAATACTTGCGAGGATTGCTGGGCAGGCTACGTGTGCGTCAACGCTGCCAAAAAGCCGAATCCTACTGACTTAAAGAAAGAAGGCGGCATGATCTGTCCGAAGGGATTCTACTGTCCAAAGAAAACTTGGTCAGCGATTGCTTGCCCACTTGGAACCTACAATGACTAAGAGGGCGCGGGCTTCCTCAACCTTTGTCGTTCGTGCCAAGAAGGATATTATGGAGATACAGTAGGAGCAAAAGAATGTAAAAAGTGTGCTAAAGGCACGATATCGAAAGCTGGCTCCACTTCATGCAGTTGTCAGGGACTTAATCGCAAGTATATCGCTTCAGAAGGCAAGTGCGTTTGTCAAACGGGCTACGAACCGGTCGATGGTAGCGCAGGAAACGCCAACGGATTCACTGACTGCGCGTAAATCATTTACGAAAGATGCGAAAAGAACCAATTAAGAGATTCGAATGGCTTCTGCAGAAATTTGACAGACTGTTCCACGACTTGTCGCGGAAACGGAACGATTTCGATTGACTTTGGCATCTGCGAGTGCGAGTACTATACTGCAATTGATTCTTTATGCAACGCTGAGTGTCAGAAAAAAATGCCACAAATCTACTTCAACTCAGATGGCATCATTTAGATGTACGATCCTCTGACAAATAAAACCTCTTCTACTGGTTTCCAAAACACAGCAGGGACAGTCAAATGTGCCAAAAAAGACCCAACGGAGTGTGTTGTAACCTCAATTACTTTAATTGACTCTCCTAACGGTGACTTTGGAGCTGATTTCAACATGCCGAACGCGCTTCCAGGCGCCAAGTCGACTATAAATCGGCTTGTTTCAAACCTCTATACTGGCTAAAGAATGATTGTCCAACCCGCAAAAAACAATGACGATTTATCTTGGAGCTCAGAACCTTAAAAACTTGACCCAAGTAAGCAAAGCATCTTCGGCGACGATCTACCGTGGCGCGCTTCAAGCCCGTAAGACAGAGCTAGAAAACTAAACGTCACTGCGCCTGCACGAGAAACGTACATAGCTAACCCAGTGATCTGCACGACAATAGGCTCGGCTTTGCTGTTTGAGAATCTGAGTAACACTACCTACCCAGTCTATCTTAAAGACTCACTGCTAAATACGAACGAAAACTTCGACTATGGCGAGTTCACTAAGCTTCCAACTACACTGACGAACAACACGATTCAAAACTTCGTGTTTACCTTTAACGATGCGGGTGTTTATGTTTTCGGAGACTCGCGAAATTTAGATAAGCAGACAATAGTCTCAGTAATGGGCATCAACGGTAAATGCCCTTCATCGACTGCGTTTCTTCCACAGACAGCCGACTCACTGCTTAGAGTTAACGCAAAACGAAGGGATATCTTGCTTCCTCCAAACTGGATCTTTTTCTTCTCGGTGCTTGTCGCGTTCTGTCTATTGATCCTAGCTTTCGTTGCAACGGTCGGCTTTGTAATTAAGCGTGATTGGCGACAGAAATACATCGAACCGATTCAGTACCAAAAGTCAAATTACACGTCAGTTCAGAGGTCGGACCCAGAAGACAAGCGAGCAATCGTCTCGATCAACACTGAAAACTCTTCTATTAAGTTTAAGCACTACAATCAGCAGGACCCTGAGGACGAGTTGATGGACGCTTAGTTTGACATGAATATTATCAAAGAGAAAAAGCAGAAAAAGAAGACCCAAGACCTGTAGCTGAACCAGGTTGAGGACCTCAAGGACCGCCTGGGCAAGCACGCTGCTGAGCTAGAGAAACTTTTTGGACGCAAAAAGAGTATGAACTTGGAGGACGACGAGTACGAAGACTCTGATAGTGGCGACGAAGAGCTTGAACAAGAAGTCGAAGAGCTCTACAAGCTAGTCCAGCGACACCTGGCTCTGCTAAAAGGTGAAGACGTAAAGATTGACGAAAAAGCTCCCGATTTGGATGATAAAGATATTGAAGTCGACGATGCAGAGCAGCGAAGGCTTGAGCGTGAGCGTGAGGAGCGCGAGAAGGAGGAGATGACTCAGAAGTGGTTGGATCAGCAGAACAAAAACTTCCTCAAAGACCAGTAGGACGCCCAGGAACGTGCTGAGTACGAGTTCTAGGACAAAAAGAACACTGTGCTTGAGCAGCAGATCAAGCACAGCAAAGAGATCGGTTAGACCTTTATGAACCAGCTGGAAAAGTACGGTGCGGAGGGCGATGAAGTAAAGCGTTATATGGACGACCTGAAGAGCAAAATGCAACACGTGGAGACCCTCATGCACGATGACGAAGATCGTCAGAATGACATGCTCAGAATGAAGATGGAAGCCCGAAAAGCCCGTCGCAAAAAGCTCGAGGACCGCCTGGCTGATGTCGAGGAAGTAATTAACGCGAGCGACAAGGAAAAAGTCTAAATGCAGGAGCAGAAGCTCGTTGAAATCCAGCAGGAGTTGCAAAAGGAGCTTGATTAAATTCAATCAGAAGAAACGCAACTCAAGTAGGAAATCGAAGATAAACTCAAGAGCGAGAAATTTGAAAAGCTTGCTGACTTCGAAGACCGCCTTAAAGCTTCTGGCAGCCAGAAAGAATTCCAGAAAGTCCTTGCAGACTACCAAAAGGCGCAGATGGACGTGGATCGCGAATAGGAAAAGCAGCGTCAGAAGGACAATGAGAAGCTTGAGCGAGACCTCAAAGCACGAAGAGCCGCAGCCCGGGCCAAAGTTAAAGCCAAGAAAGATGCTGAGTTCCAAGCAATTGAAGACCTTATCAGCTAAAAGGTTCAAAACGAGCTCTAGGAGCAATTGGAGATCAGACATGCCCTGGAGAACGATTAGTAGGAAACGATTGGTCCCCAGCTGGCTGATGAGTTCACGGCTGCGATCGGAGGATTCGACGGCAATAGGCAAGAAGACATGGAGAAGAAACGTCGTCAGGAGGAGGAGCTTCGATAGAAGCATCATCGCGTGATCAACATCCAGATCGCAAACGACGTTAAGGCTGAGCGTGATCAGGACAACGAAATCAATATCGAGATTGAGCGACTCGCCCGTACTTATGATCCATTCCAGGAAAAGGTGCACTAACGCGCTCAGCTGATGGACCGCATGTCGTCTGCTACCTCGAAAGAAGAGATGTAGGCTATCCAAAGGCAACTTGACGCACTCGACGAAGAAGTCAAGCGCGAGCTCAACAAGGAAGAGAAGCTACAGGACGACGTACTCAAGAGTAAACTTGAAGAACGCAAGCGCAAGAAGCAACAGGCACTCGAGCGCGAGCGCAACAAGAAGTCAGAGCTCCTTCAAGAGCGCATAAACGCAGCCCTCAAAGACTCAAACGATTTCATGTTGAAGAAGAAGGAGATGACCGCTGCGATTGTTAACGAGATGATTGTGAATCTTTAGGGCCGCATGGGAGAGGCTGAGATCCCAAGCGCTATTGAAAAACTGATTGAGGAGAACCAGAGCCGCGAGTTGCAAGACCTGCTACTGAAGATGTATGAGCAAAAGTGCGTCGAGCTCAAGGAGGAAGTACTTAGCATGATGCAAGAGAAAATTGCAAGGCAGCAGCTTTCACGCAAAAACAACCATGACCGAAAGCGCGGCCTCGATGCCCTTATCTCGAGAACTATCGACCCCATGGAGCGCATCAGATTCCAAAAAACCAAAGAACAGTGCGATAAAGACCTTGAAAAGGAACTCGAGGACATCGAGAAGGAGTACCAGAAAATGGAAGCCGACATTACGGTACGCATCCAGAAAAAGTCTCTTGATCGGGAGAACGAGTGCGTGGCACAGCTACAGGAAGAGCACTTGAAAGAGAAGAACCTTATTTTCGAGAAGCTGCTTCCTCAGAGCATGATGAACGTCTTCCTAAAGGAAAATGTTGACGAAGAGCGTATTGAGCTCGAAAAGCTTAGGCAGGACCTCGAAGAAGCCAATAATGCTAGGATTAAGGAGCTTGAAGAATAAAAGGCTAGCGGCTAACTAATTCTAAAGAAGGATGAAAGCGAAGTTGATGGTCTGACTTAACAGAATCGGAAAGTCCAAGAGGAGCTCGATAGGTAGACAAGACTGCAAGCTGAGCAAGATCGTCAGAAGAAGAGCAAAATTTCCAGTGAAGAGATCATCTCAAGCCAACTCGAGGAGTACAAAATCCAGAACAATGAGATTTCTACTCTTTATATCCATGAACGAGAAGCCCAGATGGCGAAGATCCGCGAAAAGGTACAGCAGCGAAAGTAGCATAAGGATGAAGAAAAAGAAAGGCTTGAGGCTGAGCGGAAGGAACGCGAGGAGTTGGCGGCTGCAGAACGCAAGAGGCAAATAGAGAAAGTGACAGAGGAACGAGCAAAACGTGACTTGCTGCTGAAGTCGATTCAAAGCAAACAGAAGCTTTTGCTTAAGGAGTGCTACTCGCGACCAATTTACCCGTTCAACCGTGTGTTGCACGAGAACCAAGTCCAAAACGAGGACTTCAACTGGCTAAACGAAGCCAAGACGTCAGAACTCCAGCGTTAGAGCCTGGACTCGCTTCTTATGAAGATTGAAAAGCTTGGAGCCAACGTCGACAAAGACCTAACCGCATTGCAGAAGGCACGCGAGTGACATCCTGTACTTCTGACTATAAAATGCGTCAATCTAACTTACTAAACAACCTAAGGGG
>Ga0169931_10008948_pt1 | contig 14517 bp, 10 predicted proteins | sample Kivu_15m_20L_FD_129675 | JGI IMG/M metagenome (GOLD analysis project Ga0169931, IMG submission 129675) | Freshwater microbial communities from Lake Kivu, Western Province, Rwanda to study Microbial Dark Matter (Phase II) - Kivu_15m_20L... | ecosystem: Environmental > Aquatic > Freshwater > Lake...
ATCAGTTCCCATCACACGCCAGACTACTGAATCGGACACTGTCATGACTTTGAGTGAAAAGAAAGCCCTATTGTCCCTTGCTGCGAAGCATGATCGTGTGGATGTCTTACAGTCAGTTCTCAAACCGATCGGCTTCAATACGGCACACGCTGCGCAATGGTCTGAGTTTCTTTTGAATAACAGATTCTTACCTTCATCCAATGATGACTCTGAGTTGACCGAAGCTACACTAGAAACAGTCTTTTTACCACCCTTGCATATAGCCGTAGCATTCTCATCTGTAAATGCAGCTAGCTGCATGTTACGGCTAGGAGCTGATCCATCAATTCGTCCAGATATACCACAGGACTGGTCCGGCCCTACAGGATTAGAAGACTACAAGTATGAAAATTTTTCTTGGGATATGTTCAATGGTTTGAGTGCATGGGATGTTGTATTTCACGAGGATGATAGAACAAATATCCGTGGTTCTACAAGTGGAAGTCCTAAATCTTGGTTCAAGTGGTCATCATCGTCAGATGCGATTGATATAAGCAGAGACACAAGCCCAATTTTTAATATTCCTGCCTCAAAACGCGAAGGGCTGAAGCATGCTTTTCTGTCGGAAGCACTGAGAGCGATAGGTTCTGATGATGTTTCTCGCTTTGGAGAGATTTTAGATTGTGGTATTAGTAACAACCAGCGAAACAGGATATTGTTTGGAGGGAAGGATTTGATGGACTGGTGTGTTGAAATGAACGCTGTAGGTTGTATTCAGCTGTTGAATGAAACGTTGGATAATCCTGATAGCGAGACGCTTTCGGCAGTCATTGTTTCAGATTCAGTGACACCTTCGATATCTCCGACAAGCGCTATGAATCATTTGGCTGAAAATGAGGCATTATTGAATGCGTTATCGTCGATTCTTGATAACCTTGCAGGTGAGTGATCGGCAAAAGTTATTTAGTATCCAAGTTAAGATGATTAACTAATGTCTATGTCCAGATGAGCTTTCGATAACTCGAGGTTTACTGATGGGTAATAGCTCGAATAATGCTTTTGTCTCTCAAGTTCGCACGCTTAAAGTTTTACGAGAACAGAAAGAAAATGATATAATATCATGGACTAACTACTTATCGAACGTATCGGACGAATTAGAAGAGGCAATTTTAGAATGGAAAGATCGCGGAGGGGACGACAACACTCTTCTAAATATTGCTCAACCAAAAAAGCACCAGCTCCAACTTGAAAGAAAGCATGAAAAATTAGAAAGTCATAGATCCTCATTAGGCAGTAAGTCTCCAGATTCACTGTCACCAGAGCTAGTCTTGAGCCAAAATAAACTTCAAAAACTTCGTGATACCATTAATGAGCTTTCACTTGAAAACTCGGAAAATTTGCTAAAGCTTGAGGAAAAAGGGTTAATTGGAGCAGTGCATTTGGTTCGTTCATTGCGGGAAGATCTACGCTTAAAAGAGGAAGAACTTCAAGGTCTAAAAGCTCAAGAGGAACAATGCAGAAGTCAACTCAATTTTCTACATTCAAGGATAAAACTTCTATTACACGAGAACGAAAATGATGAAAAGTCTAATCCTATTCAATTGTGTGACAATGATGAAGCGTTGAAAGAAGAGATATCCTCACAAGAACCAACAACGAGAACGTTGATCCATCGCGTAGACTCAATGGTACCTACACCAGAGACTGCAGAAGATGCATTTGCGGAACACGGTTTTGACAACGCGTCTGACGAAGTTGAAATTTTAGAGGAATCGAAACAGGATAATCGATCTGATACCAAGGCGATAATGATTCGACAGCATCAGTATTTGCCAATACGTATCTGGGATTTACTTTTACGAATCATGGGCCTTGGACGTGAAGCTGTAAGGCGATCACTTGTAAATCCTACCGACGGTGACAAAATTTCACGCATAATGATTGTTTAGTTCAAATACCTACTAAATAACTAAATATAAAAGTGTTACTATATAACTATATGTCTCTGAAATAAGTAAGAAATCCATCTGTTGGTGTAATGGTTGTATGAGGTTTCGGTGTCTCAAAAGCCTTCTCTCGTAACAAACGGGGTGTAGTACTGTAACCCATCACTCTATCATAGTCTTCGAACACTGGATCTGTAGGTAGAAGCCACAATAAACTTGGACCCATACCAAAGATCTCCGTCAACAGCATCGGTTCGTCATCACTTTTTATTAGCGTATTCTTTGCTTTTCTTTTCAGTCGATCTATCGTTCCGATACCTGTGATGATAGCTACAGAATAGGAAAAGTTACAAATGAAAAAAGACAGGTAAAAAGTCAGGATACTGCTCACTTCCCAAAACCAAATTATTGTACCTTGAATCTCATTCATGATCATATTGGTTGTAAATAGTAATGCACCAATGCAAAGAAGGGTCATGAGTCGAACTAAATGCACTAGAACAGGGGGAAAGATACATTCCTCGGATGAACAGAAAAAATAATTTAATGAAAAAACGATAAGAGCATATGTTGATGCAATCCATACATAAATGAGAAAAAGGAGAAAATGTTTATGATTGGCGCTTCCTACACAATTATTCATCCTATATAAATAAGATGAAAAGAAAGAAAGAAAAACGAAAAGAATTGGAAGAAAAAATATACTATATCAAAAAACTCGACTTTTCCCCCTTATTGAATCATGTTCATTTCATGAGCAAGCATTATGAAGTGAATATTGGCCGTGCATACTTACCATGGACAATGATGATCCATTCCTGCTATACATCGATTACATATCCTACAATGATGACTTTTCGGTGGCTTATATGTATTACATTTCATACAAAGTGGATGTTGTTGTGATTTCCTAGAAGGTTGATTCAGGGGTACCGCAGATATTGGTACTGCACCTGGGTCTGTAAGTGAAGTTTTCCCATGGCAAGCCAAGGCTAATGAACAAATGGTACAATATACACCCGAAATAATAGGAGATAAACGATTATTTTGTGCCAACAGTGTAACTGTTAATCCCGAGTATAGGATCAATACCCAAACCATACAACTCATAATAATGCCTGGATAATCTGTTTGATTATACCATATACCATCGTCTGTCGATGTACCTACTGTACAATTCCACGACAGGTCATTAAAATGATCTTCATAATAAATGTTGTCTTTCGTTGTTGATGACGTTGCCTTGTAGGTGGCGAAGATACCATCCCGTACATCTTGAACTAGACCCTGGATGAAACTTCCTATGGTCACTGATAATTTCGGTCCTTCTTGTTTTTTCGTTTCTAGATTGTTCGCGTGTGAAGACAAGAATACTGTTTGTGTTGTAATGTTCATTTGTGTTTGTTGTTGGTTGACGTTTCTTGTATCTTCATTCTATGGGAAGTAAGACGAACAATAGATGACGATTCAGAAATAATAATAAAAAACCCAAACAATGTCAAGAATAGGTAAAACATGGCAATGACTGTATAATATAAGCGAACGTACCGATGATGATGATGATGACGACGACGCAAATTTCCTATTTCTTTGAATGTCTACAGGTTGTGTCTTAATTTTTCGACCAAACCTTTAGCAGCTGCCAACAGTGGCGTAGCCTCTTTATCGACAATCCCTCCTATTATATCTCTTCGCCTGGTAGACATTTTCTAGACATATATTCGTATTCATGCATCAACATACGCAGGATCGCTTTTGCAAGTGCAAATAAACACCAAACAAACGTTGCTTTAGTTTGGTCTATATCGTTTTTTAATATTAACTCTCTAGCTGTGCTGTGTTATAGTAATATCGAGATACATGAGACTGTCTTAGTTGTCCAGTATACCTATAGCCAATTACTTTGTAACAGGATGTAAAAATGTTATAAAAGTAAGATGAGCATGTGAACAAGCACGCACGCACGACAGCAAAGTTTCCAAATTCCAAGAGTTCCCTGCTATTATCATTTCGCGTGACTGCGTATGGACTTACTACTTGTTGTTTGATTGATGACATCTCATCTATTATTGCATATCCATTTTCGACTGTAAATATCTTTCTCAAACGAATCATCATGAAACGAAAGCCATCGATACAACTCTCTCGATATGCGACAGTTGCAACGACGAGTGTAGCTGCTGTAGTAGGCTTGTATGGTATATCACAAGTATATGCACAAGACCAACAGAATCATCATTCATCATCGGATTCTACAATGCACGATAATCACAAGGGTATTATCGAGGTCGATTTATTAGACAAGATTGCATCGAAACCTTATTTGACATATCATAATGTCATTAGTGGGAAGGAGCCAAGTTTACTGTCCTCTACTACTCTGGATATAACACCTCGAAGATTCGTTTGGGGGAATAAACAATCACGATATGAATCGGCATCTACTAAATATCTTCATGAAAACGAAGAGCGGGAATTTAAAAAACTCATTGAGCTTGTTGCTTCTTCATCATCCAAAACCTACAAACAGCAGAGGGAATACATACATGAAAGACCCAAAGGTATACCGAAACGCTTGCGTGTCTTAGCTATTGATGTACCCCGCTTTAAAGACGTTTTTGACGGTGAATGTGCTACAACATCACGTATGTTTCTAGATGATATCGCACCCAGTAAACAGATCGTACACTCATATCGTGACAAAAAGGCACCATCTATGCAGGTCATTCAAAAATCTATGGCTCAATCGTTGGTACGATGTCGAGATAAACAAACGAAGAAAATTGGTGTTGAAATTATGGAGGCATCATTAGGGTATCGACTCAATCCACATAATATGAGACGGACATATCAAGTAGGAACGTATAATTATGATCCTAGTAAAAATAAAAGTAATGAGGAGGACGATGTTGTGGATGATGATGATGATGATGGTGGTACACCAAAGGATAAGATTCAAACACAACAAAGTATCCATCATCGTAAACGACTCGTTACGAAAGAGAATATTCTACCCACAAACGAGAAAGATCATACATCATCTCATCAAATACATACAGTTGTTGCAGAACAAGAAGATGAGATTTATGCACCATGGCATCAATATGCATGGATAGAAGAAATGGAATTACGTATACATGGTCAGATACCTTTCGGGGCGCCCATGGAACCATCGACATCGTTCCATCGATACATGTTTGGAAATAGCTACAAGAGTTTGGTACCATCATTACGACCATGGTATAATTGGTTCACCCCATCATTCCTTCGTAAAGGTATTTACGCCTATCGAGGGATAGACAGCGATGGTATGGATGGAGATCATGGGACTTACAATGATAAAGGCTTAAATAGAGCATCTTGTAAACCCCATGTTGTCATTGCGGATGCATCGTCATTACAACGCGTCCCTGGATCCCTGCGGTACTTAATCAAGTGTTGTAAAGAGGCTGACGTACCATTATTTATTATGAATGACCATCGAGTCTGGGCTGGAAATACCCACCACGACGATTTGAAAAGCATCGCACTGGATGTACGTAGTACTATCAAAGCTAGGATGGTTTCACGAGCTCTTTTGATAAAAGAGGGAGGGATGTTTGAACGGGGACGTATTTTGGGACAATTAGAAACAGAAGCCAAGTGGCAAGCTAAGGAGTTAGGACGCCGTACCCGACAAGCGATGCAAGATGCATTTACACGACATAAGAAGGAACGAGAGGATGACTGGAGTACCTTAGGAAAGGAAGAACTAGAACAGCGTTTTATCGATCGCAAATTAATTATGAAATCCAACAAGACCGTAACGGAGGTTGATGGTGAACGTGTTATGGAAGAGTGTTATCATTCGAAAGGGTTTCTTGAGGTTTGTCGCCACTGTTTGAGCACCGAAAAAACGACGTGAAAAAATCTTGGAGGGATACTTGAAGTGTGCATAGGATTATTTGCTGTTCAACGGACACTGTGAAGATTAACAAGGAAACGATTATGTCCGGTCACAAATGGGGAGATGGAGGATAATAGATGTGGGCGCTGATAACTCATTCTGTCTAAGAATATAGGTGTTTATTATGGTACATAGATTGATAATGAATCACATAATCGAATAGATGATCATGGTTTCAATAATGTATAGGTGAATTCTTTATCTAGTTTAAAGGTCATGCACACTGCACAAGATACGAGGGTAAATAGTAAAAAATGCACACATAAAACCATGGTATCCTTTCGTTGTCAATTACTACTTTACGAAGAGGCAATTGTACCTTTGAGACATGATTCTTAGGATCCATATCGTTCATGAAAATAAATATTTCTCCTGTTATCTAGTTTTTGTCTTAAACCTTGAAACATGTCATGATGCGGTTCCAAGTTATTAGAGTTTAGTCATTCGATATGATATGGATTTGAAGTCTCACGTTCATTAAAGTTTGGCATCGGAATGATCACTTTTTTGCGTAAGAGAGAAATGATAAAAGAAAGTAGTTTCGGAATTCATTCATACTATTTGTAATCTGCCGTGTTTGTTTGAATCATTCGGGAATTTCAAGATAAACATAAGAACCGGTTAGCTATTTTTGTTATCGTGCTACAAGTACACTAATTGCCGGATTTGTACCGGTAGACCTGTACATACTACACGCATCATACATATCATACATCTCTCACTCAATTCATATCACGACGATGCATCCGATTATCGCAATAATGTAGTAGGCGTGAACACGCTTTGTGCCAATTTTATTGTTAACTATATCGCAAACACCTTGCGCTGTACAACTTTTCCTTTGGAACAATGATGGATTCGCAGATGAGTCCGAAAATTACTCGAAGCAATTCAACGTCCCCATCCATTCAGGCGAATCCCATGATTCATAGACGTCCAGCCTCACCCGGCGGTACCTCAACGATTTCACAGGCATCAACCCAGATTTCTTCAAACCATCTCTTAATTGAGCAGAACATTCAAGATAACTTGTCAGTTGCAGGATCAACTTCTAGTTCTCGTGTGGCATCACCATCTCCTAATCGAAGGCGTGTATCTCCCCCAGATGGTTCATCTCATCGGCGAAATACTAGTAGTAATGCCAGTGTCGTTTCCGTATCTTCCTCTGCAGCGCATTCTGAAGGGTACATAACGGCTAAAAGAACTAATAGAAGTATCAGCAGCAACGCCAGTGCACATTCATTTTCCTCATCAGTCACTCCAACAACACGTAGTAACCACTACTACCTACATTCCTCCTCATCAGCTAGCAGTTCTGACATTCCTCGGGCCATTCCTCGGACAAAAAACAGCCCCGGAGTTAGAAAGACATATATAGATTCAAATGTGAGATTTAACATAGGTACCAGTAGTATTGATGAGTGTGACTCACCCGAATCTTCGGGTAGTAAGAGTAGTCGTCGTAGAGACTATTCCCTTTCGTCGACTCTACATTCCATGAAGAGTGTTTCAAATGAAACGTTCATTGCAGAAGAAACTTCCCGAATACAAAAAACGATTGACCGTGAGTAATTCAGTTGATATCTTTAAAGCATTTGAATTTTTCTCATATTGTGACATTGATTCAATCATTTACAGAGCTTCTCATCGCAAGAGGCCACTCTCAACGTGTAGCCTTGATAACGGATGCATTGCAGCAGTTCGATCATGGAAGCATGCATAGGCACAACATAGAATTGAAACTGAATGCTCCGGAGGCTCTCAGCCACCTACTTTTTGAAACTGGGAAAAATGACGATGAAGTTCGTATGATTTGTTCAGCACTCGAGATGGTATATCGGGGATCTACTTCTGCTGTCAAGGCGAGCTTTTTCGAAACGGGAAAGCTTATGATCCCTGAGTGGCTTAAAGTATCCAACCAATACGAAGAGAGTAGTAGACTGAATAGAAATGTGAGAGCCTCAGTAGTGAGCATCACCCGAATTTTTCTATACTTTAGTCGAGTTCCAGACCTGAGGCCTATCTTGGCTCAACAGGCTGGTTTTTTTAATATGCTGATCAGGGTATCTGCAAAAGCCATGCATGGCCAAGGGATGGAAAAATGTAGAGAAGATAGGATGAAAATTCTAGCCAACTTATGTAATTGCAATTTGAATAGAATCATCATCTTTGAGAATAGTGAATTGATGGATTCGCTTTACAAGGTAGCTTTTCAAGATGAATCAGTCCATGTGCGAGAATACGCAGCTGCTTGTCTTATGGACTTGTCTTCTTCTGAGGCGATACAAATACACATGGCAAGCTCCAGCAACATTATTCAAGCGTTGATAAAATTGACTCGTAAGAGTGAGAGCGACTCGACTCGAGAATACGCTGTAACAGCAATTCAGAATATATGTTTTCAGCGGGACAATCGAATACAAATAATAAATTTTGAGAATAGCGTGATTTTAGGTCTCCTATCTACGATTATGATAACAGATCGAAGCAAGGTTACAAGACGTCGAGCTGCGGGAGCCTTAACGAACCTCGCTTGTAGCACTACTGCAAGTCGAATGGCGAACTATCCTCATCTGATGGAATCCACTGCTAAAGTCTGCGCGCTTGATCCATGTCCAGAAGTTCAACACCGTGCTTGTCGTGCTCTGACGAAAATAAGTTGTCATATCGACTCGACTATGCAATGCTTTATGACTGTCCTCGACTCATTGATACGTGCAGCAACCAGCTCCAACGCTACTGGCATACCCATGGTCTTAAGAATAATGTCACGTAAGCCATCCAATAGGGCGATCATGGGTCAGCAGCCTGGAATGATGGAGCTTCTATCTAGCATAGCGTCTTCAACAAATTACAGTGAAAGCGAACGAGAAAGCTGCATCAAGGTCATAGCGCACATAGCGAATGAAATCATTTGTCGAAAAAGTTTATGTAACAAATGGATACTTAATGCACTAGTCTCTGCGGCGCAGTGGGAAGAACCAGAAGTTTTGAATGTCAACCCTGCACCAGAACTCATGGGGATTCTCAAGTCTACCCGAGAGGCAGCTCTCTTAGCAATTGAACGACTCGCCATGGAAGTGTCGAATCGCCCATTTATGGCTAGACATAAAGACCTGCTTGTCGTTATAGCCAAGGCGACTGAAAGGGAATCGAGGTTGAATTCAGTGGATGATTCAATCCAACCCAAACTCGCAAAGGCCTTACTAATGAGTCTCATCGTCGCCTTGTAAATATGCAACACGAAATAATTTTAACGCAATATTTTTGTATCATTATTTATTACACTGTCTTTTATTATTACCGTCTTTTATAAGTTCTGACGATCTATATGTTACAGAATGAGGCAATGCGTAATTCGTATAATGATTATTATCATATGTTACAGAAATTATGAACTTGTTTTAAGATAGGACTCAAAACCATAATGGTGGCTTTAAATACGAGGTTTACTACTTCTTTGCCTTAAGTTGATCCCTGGCTCGTAAAAATTCAGTCACCACATCACAATCTTGTACTTTGACCATGGGCGCCTTTTCACCCCTCGGTGCACTTCTAAGATCTACTACATCAAACCAATAACGCTTACCACTGTAATCAAACGCTATCGTAGAACCCCTTGTTAAGGAACTGTAATGTTTTAGTTCCGTTTCTAAGACTGCTTGGGGGTTAGCAATTTTTGTAAACTCTGAACTGTGTGGACGAAGCTGCACTAAAGAGCCAGGAGGCACGTTTTGTATCAAGGACACATCAACAACATCCATAGGCTTCAATGCCAAAGCTCGCATCATCCAAAGAGGTAGAAAGATGCAATTAGCAGGAGCCCTAAAGTCGAGTGCACCACCCACGATTCGATCTAATAACGGATCCGTCGCTAAAATACCATTATCTAAAGCATTATTTTTGGAGAATAAGGCACGAGGACCTGTAACATCTTTGACTCGTTTAATCTCAAACAGCCAAGGAACTTCAGCTTTATTTGCTTGTATTGAAGTCCAAAAGTTATTTGGTAACGACATTTTATCACCGGTTTGAACATGTCCATGCGAGAAGACCCCCACAGGTGGGTTGAATCGTTCATCAAGTGGAAGTACAATTAATCTTCTTGATCGAGTCATGGTCGCAACATCTATGGCAGGTGCAATAATTTCTGCAGCGTTATAATCCTCTACAGCTTGTTCAAGCTGGGCTAGATTCTGTGCATTATTCCATTTAGTAATAATGGCATCCAAGAGTCCGCGTTCACTGATAACCTCTTGGGCAGAGGGTTTGAATTGGTACGTTGAAGCTGAGGATTCAACGGACGCATGGGCTAGAATTATACTCAAAGTCAATAAGAATATACGTAGAATTGCCATTTTTGAATGCTAATGATCTACATAATGATGAACTTATTATACTATTTGATGTGGTGGGTACCTGGGTACTTGGGTACATCGTATTGCCATACGATTTACGATTGATCGTGCAATTGTACATAGTTACTCACCTGTATTACTATAAGATTACAGAGGTCTACAAGTACTGTACATACAGTACGTATTCACACTCGACAGAAACATGCCTTGATTTTATTTATGTACAACGCGTAAATACATGCGTCAGGTAACGATATCAGCAAAATAATCACCAGAACCCAGTAACTGTATAACCAGAATTATGAAGGAAACTGTCATGGTGATAACTTTTCCTGATCTACGCGCCCGAGGTCTTATTTTTCTAGTAAATACATTATTATTGTCTGTGATTGGTGCTTTTGTCCCATCACCGTCCCTCTCCCTAATACAACATTACGGAAGTTTATCTCCGAACATATCATCTTTAGATATAAGCATGGGTCTTTTTTCGGGAGACGACTCCAAAAATAGTTACGTTTCCATAAAAGAAACGGAAGCCCAAAAGGCTATTGATACCGTTGTTAATGTATTACGAAGAGACAAGGAAGCACAATTAGAAATAGGCAAATTGCTGAAAGTGACAAACATTTTAGGCTTTGGATCTCCAACACCTGGGACAGTTGCAGTTCGATTTAATGCCTCCTTTCAACGTGATGGAAGAGGACTCTCAGCGAAGCCTATGCCGTTCGGTTTAGGACAGACGAACCAAAGTGAAGGTAGAGGAGTAATGGTAGGGCAAGTCAAAGCCAGCGTTGATGCGCAAAGTGGTCGTGTCATAGAATGTACAGTTTTTCGAGATCTGGGCTATGGAAGAGCCTTTAATTTGAAACGATCTTTTTGAAATTAACCTTTTCAAGTTTCTTATCGTTCCTTGAACATGGAGCTCCTGTAGAGTTGAATAATATGTCAAGCAGCTTCTCATCGCATATTATAAACAGCAAAATTTAGTATAATAGCTATTCAATCTTTTATTCAGAGAGTATGCCAGCCATGGCATTGTGAAGAATAAAAGCACTGTAAGAATAAGAAGAATAAGCATAATACATAGCATACAATTGGAAACCAAGCACACAGCGTACTGTAGGTCCTAATCCCCTAACCCTAGCCCTAGCCCTAGCCCTAGCCCTAATGTAGCCGGAGCTTACCAGTCTGACCGAGTTTGTCTTCAGGTGGGCGCTGGGCACTGGGCACTGGGCACTGGGCAAGGGTTAGGGTTAGGGTTTTTCGCAAAAAATGTTGATGGAATCGGACAATATTTTGATTGCAAAGTCGTTATTTACTGATGTACTTGAGGATTTTTATGGATCGGTAACAGCCCAGTTATTTTTCCCTGACAAGAGCGCAGAAGAGATTAAGGTAATGGTAGGAATGAAGAAACGGAAATAAATGAGCAATTAATAATTATTAAGTATTCAGACATGCATGAAATTTATATATCATTTATTCAATCAATATATAGAAAAGAAAAAAATTTGATCTCATTTGTCCTGTTTACTCTCAATACTTCACGTCATTACATAACCTGAATTGTATAAACCCCTTCCCTTATGCTATGAAAGGCTCATGTGAGCTAGACTTTTCAAACTTCTCTTAAATAAATTACTTTCGGCAAACAAAAATACGCCTTTATATCATATACACGCCAAATATATCAGTCATAAATAAATCGAAACAGTGTGTGGTTGTTATCTCTTCAAGCTTTATATCTAAATTAAATAATTTTGATCAAGCAAAAGATTTAGTATTGCCTGTTGTAACTATTACCTTGTCGACTGTAAAATGTAATGAGTTGATCAAAATATTTCCCCCAGAAAATATATTAGCCTACATTTAACTATATATGTTAGCAAAGAAAGACGTTCTTGAAGTCCCAACCGGATGGGGTATAGAGATTAAAGTAATGGTAACAACCATTTTTTAAACTACAAAAACAATTTTTTGTGTTGGTTAACACGTGAACCTCTGTGCTGTTGTACGGCACCCCTGTATTTTCTCTCTGTTTTTGTTGCACCAGGGCGTCGGTGAAAATTGTACTTCGGAGTCTGTAAAATAGCTTTACAGCAGCAAACAAAAAGCAACCTCTTCAAGTATTCACTCATCATTACAAATTCTCCATGCCTGGGAATGAGAAAACTCTAAAGCCAACTGTTCGTGACATAACAGACTCTGGGCGTGACGATCCAACCGGAGAAGGAAAGGGTAAGAACTTCTTAGTAGATGAGGATTACTGGATTGAGGTGGGTTGGGTTCAAACCAGCGAGGACCCAATCAAAGGCACTGACCAGAACCGTGAAGCATTCGGGGATAGCGTCAAGAAAAATATTTCAGATCAGACGAGTTTATTCAATAATCGCACTGCGAATGATTTAAAGAACCGCTGGAGCGAAAAACTTCGGGGTGTATTGGCCAAGTACAATGCAGAGTACATTCTTCAAAACGATATTGTAAAAAGTGGTTGGGCAAAGAAAATGTACATCGAAGCAGCGACAGGTGCATATGAAACGAAAAGTGGTGATAATTGAAAGCTTAGAAAGGCGTGGGATTATGTTTGAGATAAGCAAAAGTGGATTGATTCGTTGGAGGATGAAAAAAGCCAAGGAATTAATGCCAGAAAGAGGGCCCAACTGATGGAAACCAGCTTCGTCTCGTTGTGCAAGAATCTAAATGAGTCTTACGCTTTCAAAAAATCCAAGCAAATGAACGATGACAACAGCACTACAAATCAGGTTGATACACGAATCAATCCACTTTTGCTTATCTCAAACGTAATCCCACGCCTTTCCAAGCTTCCACTTATCACCACTTTTCGTTTCATATGCAGCTGTCACTGCTTCGATGTACATTTCCTTTGTCCATCCACTTTTTACAATATCGTTTTGAAGAACATATTCTGCATTGTACTTGGCCAATACACCTCGAAGTTTTTTGCTCCAGCGGTGCAGTGCGATTATTGAATAAACTCGTCTGATCTGAAATATTTTTCTTGACGCTATCCCCGAATTCTTCACGGTTTTGGTCAGTTCCTTTGATTGGGTCCTCGCTGGTTTGAACCCAACCCACCTCAATCCAGTAATCCTCATCTACCGAGAAGTTCTTGCTCTTTCCTTCGCCAGAGTCCGTTGATATGTCACGACCAGTTGCCTTTAGAGTTTTCTCATTCCCAGGCATGGCGACTTTGTGATGATAAGTGAATACTTGAAGAGGTTGCTTTTTGTTTGCTGCTGTAAAGCTATTTTACAGACTCCGAAGCACAATTTTCACCGACGCCCTGGTGCAAAAAGAACAGAGAGAAAATGCAGGGTTCCGTACAGACGTCGCAAACTTTTACAAACAGGTTTTTTACCTACCCGCATACCGACATACCGACGCACCGGTGGAGATGCTCTAAAAGGGGTACAATAAAGGGCAAAGCATGGTTGATTCTTGGCCCAATTCTCCTCTCGTAGCCGTTTTCAATTCGACGGTTATGCTGTACAGTACATATGTAATTACTAGAAATTACAGTATTAGGCAAAGATACGGTGTAATTCTGGTCCGCTCCAGCTCTGTCCACCCGTATCCCCGTATCTCATCCACCCACACACTATATATTACATTACAAATCCAGTTCCACCGAGGGACCACGAAAGAAGTATCATCCACACCTCCAGTTCCACCCCAAGCGTCCAAAACAATTTACGATCGCGTACATCGTAGCGCTGGAAGACTTCGTAAGTCTGCTGCATTATTTGGAAGATAATACATTTACCTTTTCCCCTCATCTTTTGCATTTGCTTCCAAATAATGAAGCAGGCGCACTAAGTCTTCAATTGCTACAATATACGCGATCGAGGTGGATGAGAAATAGGGGTGGACAGAGCACAGAGCCAGAGGCCAGAGCGGACCAGATTACTGAAAGTATTGTATTTTCGCTCCAGTGCTTTTTACGAGGGTTTTGACGAGCGCTTGCCCGAGGGAAAATTCGAGTAAAAGTACCGTCGAAAATACACGAAAAGGGACAATACTACTGTATACTGTATCATCCGATGGATTGTACACTCTGGATGAAAATTTTAGGGAACGAACGAAAGCATCACCAAAACGGTTACGACCGTTATTCATGAAATCCTTGAGAAATTATCATCCATCTAGGAAATGTTTGGTTAAGCCATATGAAAGATGATCAAAATGTTGCTTTGGACTTCCTTGTTCTTCAATTTTTAGTTGACAATGTTAAAATTATGAAAAATTAACGGCAGTTACGTCACCA
>Ga0169931_10008952_pt1 | contig 14513 bp, 15 predicted proteins | sample Kivu_15m_20L_FD_129675 | JGI IMG/M metagenome (GOLD analysis project Ga0169931, IMG submission 129675) | Freshwater microbial communities from Lake Kivu, Western Province, Rwanda to study Microbial Dark Matter (Phase II) - Kivu_15m_20L... | ecosystem: Environmental > Aquatic > Freshwater > Lake...
CATAGCGAATTCGAAATCGAGAGAGAAGCGCCGAAAAGGACAAGGGTAAACCGCGTACGTACGAGATGTCTACAGTAAGTAAGGTAGCGAGTTTCGAAAACAGGAGAGATATGAATCCTGACAAAATGCATGGACCTTAAATCATGGTTTCCAATCCGGCCTGGAAGAACTCACGTCCGAAGCGATTGCATTGAAGACGTTGCTATAAACCAAAAGTAGGAGAGATAAAAGAGAGAGAAAGAGAGAGAGAGATAAAATTGAGAACGAGAGAATAATTATATATATATAGAGAGAGAGAGAAAGATAATTATGGTGATTGAGATAATTATAGATAGAGAGAAAGAGAGATAATATAGAAAGAGAGAGAGATAACTATAGAGAAAGAGAGAGATACTTAAAAAGAGATAGATAATGATATATAGAGAGAGTTAATTGGAGAGAAATATATGAATACAAAGATAGTGAGATAGATAATTCTCTCACTAGAGAAAATTCATCTTTCTCCCTTTCTTTGTAAAGAGAGAATTTATTCTCTGTCTCTCTATCTCATTTTCTCTCTCTCTCATTTTCTCTTTCTACTTTTGGTTTATAAAGACGTTGCCAGTCTCGAAACCTATGACTCAATTCGTAGAAACCCAAACTCGCCTAATCTTACAGTAGTTCGTTAGTCCAAACGACTCTTAATTCTTAAATTACTGCAATTAAAAAAGTATGAAAGTAGATGATAGAATGACGAGGCATGACACAAAAACGCGTAGACAGATTAGAGGATCACACAATTCTGGCAATTGTTCTTACGACCATCGTTATCATCTTGATAAGCATGTTCTGTCGTCTCTTTTGGCTCTGATGGATTATGCGTTCCGTTGGTTAGATCCTTGATTTCCCCAATATTTTCAGATGTGAAATCCGTAGCATTTTTCGTAACTTCCGTAACAACATCATCTAGATTCTGACCAAGAGACTCTTCCATTTCATTGAGTTGATCCACAAGTTCACTTGGTAAGATACCTAAAGATTCAGCGTTTTCATTCAAGTCTTCGGTAGCAATAATTGGAGAAGCAGTCCCAGATTCCGTATTTGTTGATAATTCGGCCGATACTTCTTCCAGAATTTTTGGTTTTTCATCAAGTAATGATGGGATATTATCAGGAGCATTTATCGTACGCTTGCTACTGCTGAGATATTTCAAGGGAGAACTGAAAAAGGTAAAATTTTTCAGCGAACGAGTTGAGGTACTTGTGCTAGTCTCTGAATACACGGATTCCTCGTCTTGAATATCACCATTCTCACTCACACCGGCATTGGCAGAGTTTCTAGCCTTGAGTTGTCGTTTTAAATGTTTAGCCACTCTACGCTCTGGAATACGCCACGTAGGATTTTCTTTCCGTATAGTATCGGTAACTTTCCTTGATGATGGAGCCTCTGACATATCCATCTAATGAATATAAGGAATAATAAGATAAGTAGTGAAAATGGGTATTCAGTAAAAAGCAAATTGACTATCGAGTATACAAAATCGAAAAGAACATACTGGGGAATTGCGCAACTATTTGAAATAACTTACTTCATCAATAAGAGACACGATTGCATCAATCACCTCATCTCGAGCCGGGCGATAGGTGGGCTTCACTAGAGGACTACTATTACTCATCTTTACGCAATCAGAGATTGGAAGAGGAAAGTAAGATCCAATGATAAGATGCGGTTCCTTTTTCACTGTTGCAAAAAGTATTGAGATTGTCGTTCGACGGGACGAGAAAAACGCATCCGGGATTCATTGGCGTGCTGGCAAAGACAGTATCCTAGCCTAATTGTGCACGTGTACAACCCATGTTCAATTTTAAAGCTATACTTACACCGAAGAAAGCATGATCAACTACAGTATGTAGGCTACGGTAGCTATTTGTACTTGGTGACTTGGTGTGCCCGATGCCCGATCGCGCCGTCAATACAGTATGTAGGTACTGGCCGCGTACTGGCAGCATTACAGGAATACTGTACATACCACAAGTCGACACAGTTGTGCGTTAGCTTATATCATACATATCAAAGGTTATCATCACCTCCAGGTTCCTGACAAATAGTGAATCCCTAGCATGGCAGCAGTCGAAGAGCCATCCCTCAAGTCCTTACAAGTTGAGGTTGTCCACCGTATGCTTTCTCTCAATGAGACGAACAATAATTCTTCTACCGTAGATCATACGATGATAAATCAATGGAAAGTTTTAATTTATGATAAGCCTTGTCGAACAATCATATCTCCCATCTTATCTGTTTCTCAACTGAGATCTCGGGGTGTTACGTTACATATGCTTATAGATGCGGATCGAGATCCGATTCCGGATGTACCGGCCGTCTACTTTGTTGAACCAACACGTGAAAATCTTGCTATCATCGCACAAGATTGTGCCAAGAGGATGTATGAAAGGGTATATCTCAACTTCGTCTCAAAACTTGACCGCTCGTTGATGGAAGAACTTGCTAAACTTGTTGTGTCTTCAAATTGTCTTGATATGATTGCCAGGTAATGAAATTGAGTAATTCAATCACGTCATTGTATGAAACATGAGGAAATTTCTCATTTACCATATATTTTCAGCGTTCATGATCAATATCTAGATTTCATTTGTATGGAGAAAAATTTATTTTGCCTTTCTAATAAAGTAGATAGTTATGCTTTGATTAATGGGAGTCAAATGACAGAATCGTTGATGGATAAGTATATGGAAGAAATAGCATATGGATTATTTAGTGTAGTCGGTACAAGTGGCTCTATACCTGTTATTCGCTGTCCCAAGGTATGACTATCTTCCTCCTTCTTCCTTTAAAGCGTGTTGAATGCCTTCTTACTTATGCTATAATCGAATTTAGGGAGGTGCTACTGAAATGGTGGCTAGAAAATTACATCGTATCATCTCTGAACATCCTATTATGTCATCTTCATCCAAATCTCACCTCAATCGATCTCTACTAGTTATTCTAGATCGTAATATGGATCTACTGACTCCAGTTCAACATAGTTCGACTTATCAGGCATTGATTGATGATCTGCTGGATCATAAATCGAACAGAGTGGAATTTTCCATCAAGGCTGAAAATGATAGTAATAGCAGCACAAGGGCGAAAAACAATCACAAGAAAATTGATTTAGATCCTGATAATGATCCTTTCTACTCGAAGTATAAGTTTAGCCCATTCCCAGAGGCGATTGAAAGCAATGGAATAGAACTGCAGGAGGTAACCAACAGAGAAAAGGCTATACGATCAAAAACAACTACAACGGGGACATTTTCTACGGACAATAACGCTGATGGATCTACATCTGCAGCATCAGATCTTGTGAGCGCTGTTGAATCCCTTCCTGTTCTTATGGAAAGGAAAAAGCAACTTGAAACGCACACATCGATCCTCCAGGCTGTGATGAATGAAGTTGCAGCAAGAGATGTACCCCATTACTTTGAACTTGAAAGTGCCTTGGCCATGGGAAACTATAAAAAGGATCACTCGAAAGCTAAAGCTGAAGTTATATCACTTGTGTTGGATGGGAAAAAGGGTACGGTAGAAGATAAAATACGCTTGATTATTGTTTATGCACTAGCAACAAACGCTCCAGCCGCAGATGTAAGTGAACTCACCAAGTCGATCATGGACACATTGATAGATACTACTGAAAAGGATAAAATGAAGACTTTTGAGAATTCCATCAAGTACGTCATGAATCTTCGTTCATTGCAAATGATACCAACGATAGCCGACGGAGCAGCGTCGATATCGTCAACTAGTTCTGTCAATACTTCTAGTGGTAATACAGACACCCTTTTAAGTTTTCTATCGCGAGCGACAAATCAAGCCACGGGTCTTTTGGCCAAGGCATCTGAGCGCGTGAGTACAATGTTGGCCAAAGTAAATAAACATCATGTTACAAGAGTGGTTGAGAATCTATGTGAGATGAGACCGAATACCGAAGACGATGAGTATCTATACCTTGATCCCAAAGTGAAGGGGGACGTAGACGTGAAGGCTATTCGATCTGTCACACGATCAATTCCAAGAGAAGTCATCACTTTTGTAATTGGCGGAGGATGCTACGCTGAATACCAGAATCTTTTTATGCTGACGAATGATAAGAGAAGAATAACTTATGGCAGTACTGAACTTGTAAGTCCAAAGTCATTCATTCACCAATTAGGCCGCGTGTCGTAATTAGTTGTAGCACATTCTATAATAGGAATACGAAGAATGTTTGGTGTAGTACGATTTTTACGTTCTAAATAGAAGCGCGGTAAGTCAATAATTCAAACGAACAGTTACGTGGCAAACCTTTCGCAGGTCTGACGATGACTCCGGAACGGTGAAGAAAAAGGGAGAAGAAGCGCGCGAAGGGCGCCGCGATAAAAGATCTTTTTTTTAATAAAAAGATTTCGCTGGAAGCCCCTTCTTTTCGAACCAAAGTCGACGCCTCTACATACGATTCAATACAGAATTTGTCGAAGTTGGCAAGTGACGGATATTAGTGTCAGAGTGTCAAAAACGGTAGCTACTGCATGATCAGGATGATTAGAATGTGGACCTTTCTGACAGATGTCATGGAAGATCAACAATCACTTAAAAGCGAAATTGAAATAACAATATTTTGAGATAAAAAAAATCAATCCTTGTCACAAATCTTGGAAGGATGATAGATGATGCCATGCCAAAGTCTACAGGAATCGACTGTGCCGCAGACCAGATCGAGGAAATTCTTGAACAATTACCTTTCGACTTTTCTGCTTCAGCCGTAAACGAATCGATATCACCATCAACATCATATTTACGGAATTCTGCAACAAGGACTTCACCTTCTCTAGCCCCAAAGTTGGCCAATACTCCGAATCGGCATCAAAAGAAAAGAGGATTTTTCTCTAGGTACGGCCCCACGACAGGAATTATGTCCGCCTCAGTACAAGGCATGGATAAGACAGCGAACGAGTCAGCCTCACCTTTTCGCTTTAACGAAGTTTCTGACACCGACTCTAGAAATTATGAAAACTACACGGAAAAGTGTTATTCACCATCGGTGATCGGAGCTGTAGCTTTCCAGAGTCTCACAATCCAATCACCAGTTGTTTTGAATAGTCCTATTTCATCATTCTCCTCTTTTACACCAAGTAGAATCGGTAAAACAAGGCAAAGCGATAATTCTGGTGCAAGCCCTGCCCATCGGCAAGTGCCTCTTACAGTTATATCATCATCTACTCATGACAGTGGAATACCGCTATGTACACCACTAGGCAAGGTACCTATTTCGAATGATTTTGAGAATGCAGATAACCACAGAACACCTGTGTATAATATCACGGATGAAAATTATCACGAGCACCACTTTTATTCGTCTCAAGGAAAGCATGCAACATCTTTATCAACATTAAGTAATACCCCTAACCGATTCCTTTCACCGTCAGGGAGAGGGCGCACATCAAATTATATCTTATCTCCGCGATCATCCCAAAGTCGTCTTAAAGTTGATGATTTTAAATCTTTCAGATTTTCTAAGGCTATGAATCATTTATCAGACTGCGATTTAATTCTTCCCGTGCCTGGTTTTGCTGTGACTAATGAGGCGATGATTGATCTGGACCCTCCTTCCAAGGCAAATCGACCTTATGAGCGATCCAGCGTCTTCAATGACGATTCGAATAATACGGACTTTGTTTCAAAGGAGGATGAAGGTTTCACAGCACTTTCATATGCGAACGGAATGGACACCGTAGAGGGTGATGGCTGTCCCGTCAGCGTTATCTCGCTTTTCCAAGCGAGTGGAAGATATGAAAATATCGCTGATATCTCTGCTAAACAAAAATCGAACTCGTGCAAATCACTCTTTAATCGACCCTCTAATAGATCCTTCGAAAAGCTCGATGCTTTGTTCTACGATTATGCTACTGACAGTGACACTGATTGTAACTTGTCTGATATGGACGAAACTGAGCTTGATAACTCGACTTTCGTTTTAGGATCTCCCGACCAAGTAAGGAAAGGCGGGATACAAATGTCAAACCAAGGCTCAACGTCCGAGCTCGGAGACGAAAATGATATCACGATCAAGCATTCGGTCTTGAATCACGGAAAGAATTCGTTTCTTCCTCATGGTTTCAACTCAGACTCTAATATGGCTCATATGAGCTCTGAAGCAGATCTATACGGGCTTCATGTAATTTACGAAGGACATGTTTCTCAAAATTCTATGGAGAATCTGATGGGAAATGTGAAATCTAAGCGATCCAGGGTAATCCTGTGTGAGGATCTACTGCAAATGAATCGAGCACAATCGAATAATAGCATGGGTTCACTAGGACTATCTTTGGACGAGGGACAGGGACTTTGTCATGTACATTCTGCAAGAGATCTTATCACTCCTCCTGTGGTCACACAGGAGAGAACATCACCACCACCGATTAAGGAGACAAAACTTTCCTTGCAGAAATATTGAGCGCAGCATTTCGCTCCATGTATTATGTTAAAGTATTTTTATTTGTATGTGTTCTGTATCTCTCGGTTTATGTTGATTATTGATTCAATTAATGTATAATTCATACTGCTTATCGAGTAGAATACATTTTTATATGAATATTACTTTTGTGCATATTTTTATTGTTACGTGCCTCATAAGAATATGGCTCATCATATCAATTACGCAGTAGCTCGAGTAGTAATTAATCTCCACTGCAGTACGCAGGATGAAGGACCCAGCCTCTTATGCTTAATAGGTCAAAAAGCATCACTACATCGTCATGAGCTGTCATGCGTGATCCTAGTAGTCTTTCTTTTTATATATCTTCTCATTGTCAGATGTAATAAGATAGACCTTCTGCCCCTGGGTATGAAGGGTAATAGTCTTATTAAGAGATAATCAAGATGCACGTTTTAGTTTTAAATAATTGATATTAGACGTGCTTTTGGAGGCGGTCGTGTTCATATGTACTGTAATCGGATCATCGGTGATGTGCCGTTGTTAATAATGTTGTTATAATACTTTAAGTAACAGTCATAGAACATCAAATCGGAATTGTTCATACTGCTGATGGTGGCTTCGTGGATACTATGCTAATGTAAAAGGAAAAAACATTGTACATCATAGATATTAACCTTCTCGATCGGGATAATGAGCCAAGCGCAGAAGACCGTGTCATCAATAGCCTCGAAGAAATCCAAACAGAGACGAAGCGATCCCAACCAATATCTACCATCCTATCTTTCACCCGTTGTTCAATATTCTCATGGGGATGATTTTTTCATTTCCCCTAGATTCGACCCATCACTTATTGTTCAACTCATGAGTGAGGGTAAGTCCTTAGATTTTATTGTTTCATATTTGTTGATATTGAAAGGCTAGTAATGACAAATTTTTATATTTCATGTTAGGTTTCTTGCCTATCGCAACTTTACATTTTCTTCTTCCAAAGTTGCATAAAGAGCGATGTGTTATAAATCCAATTTTCGATAGATCTACGAATAAATGTTTGATCCATACGTCACACTCGACACGGAAAAAATGTAAAAGATTTTCTATATCCGTGAATCAAGATTTTGATAAGGTTGTTTCTGGGTGCCATCAACAACATGGTATTAGCTGGCTCTACCCTAGGCTTGTTGAATCTTTCAAGCATATTCATCAAGGATCGATGATGGCAACAATTTTTGATGATAATTATCCTCATAAACCCATCGGTAGTTGCCGCGTTCGCTTGTATTCAATTGAAGTCTGGGATGCCTTAACTGGGGAACTTGCTGCCGGTGAATTGGGATATAGTGTAGGAAATATATATACGAGTCTGACAGGATTTACCTTAACTGACGGTGCAGGATCTGTGCAACTCGCCACCCTGGGGGTATTGCTATGCAAGAATGATTTTGAAACATGGGACCTTGGTATGGATCTAGAATATAAACGAAGAATGGGTGCCATGAATCTAGATAGGTCTCATTTCGTTTCACTTGTAAAGGCAAGCAGGGAATTTCCACATGATATTTTCTTGCCGAACATGGAGAGATGCAATTGTAAGGACGTGATGGATCAGTTACTGTAGAGCATGCGAATGGGTAAAAATAAAAAGTTATTCAATCTCGATTAGCAAGAAATGAAGCTTGAATTTCTTTATCATTTCTATAATAGCCGCCGCAATACGATTAAGAACGAGAAAGTGACTTTAGAATTTCGTCAACATGTCTCAAGCACTACACGGAGTATATTGTCTATAGTTTTATCTGCACCGTAATGGATCAGGATCTTCATTTATCAGGCTCAAGGGAGATAATTTCTGAATATCATCCACAAGGACACTTTCTTCATAGTTATCAACCACTTCCTCAACATGGTCACCACTTTTCAAATCATTTCTCAACTTAGGCATCGCTTCAAAAGCTGAGAAATGATTTGAAAGTAGATCAAAGCTGACTTGTGAATCCATCCATGATGGTGAAGAAGGAAGAAGCCCTAATAACCGAGAACTTACATAGAACCTGATCTCCAACGCACGATGAAGCGACGTTAAAACGTTAAAACACGGCTTTAGCTTTGCGTTCGTTCCGCGTTGTACGTCCTGTGTACGTCGCGATGGTTTGTATGTAGACGTCATTCAATAAGACGGACTTTTATTGTTTGATGCTCGCAACTGTAAAATACCAAAGTGCAAAGCCAAAGAATCCATGCCTACAATTGATCAATATAGTGGCTGATACCTAGCTAGAGTATGTAGTTGAATCCTCTGAATGAGAAGAAACGTCAACATCATCATGTTATCTACTGTGGCGTTCATCTCATTCTTACAAGTTGCAACCTCACTTGCTTTCAGCTCGAAATCAGCTTCTCCTTTCACATCCACCAGGCTTTACGCTACGTCGGGAAACAAATCAGGAAGTACTGGAACAGGTGAAGGTTGGTTGTCTCGGCCAGCTGCACCTGTAAATTCAGTCGAGTCTGCGAAGCTTACACTACAAGAATCACTTAAGGGTTCAAGCTTTTTGAAACGTTTATCTCTACTAGGAAGCACTGGATCCATAGGGACACAGACCCTTCAAATCGTTGACGTCTGTCCTGAAAACTTCGTCGTGGATGCCTTATCCGCAGGAACAAATGCCAAGCTCATGGCAGAGCAAGTTCTAAAGTACAAGCCAAAAATTGCGTCCTTGAGTACAGCTGCAGCTGCTGAAGAGTTGAGAGAAAGACTTGTCGCTGCAGGCTGCACCCAGATGCCTGAAATTTTACACGGTGAGGAGGGAATACTTGCTGCGGCAACAGTCGCAAGCGCTGATACTGTAGTTACTGGTATCGTTGGAGCAGCAGGCTTGAAACCTACTATCGAAGCAATCAAATTAAAAAAGGATATAGCACTAGCAAATAAAGAGACACTGGTACGTTTGATGACTTTTTGGTAATCATGGAACGATCTTTGATGATAGTTACTCTAATTTTGTTTTCTAGATTTCGGGTGGTCCCGTAATCAACCCTCTAGTAGAGCAGTATGGTATTAACATGCTACCGGCGGATTCAGAACATTCTGCTATCTTTCAATGCTTACAAGGTGTTCCCGAGGGTGGCCTTAGACGGATCATTCTTACAGCCTCTGGTGGTGCATTTCGTGATTTAACCAAGGATGAATTATTTGCCATGTGCCGTGATGAACCCAGGAAGGTGCAAGCTAAAGCAACTACCCATCCTAATTGGGATATGGGGGCTAAGATTACACTAGATAGTGCAACCATGATGAATAAAGGGTTGGAGGTCAGTTCTTCGGTTTTATGTTTTATCATGTTCTTTCGTGTTAAACACTGAATCTTCCTTTGATCCTTCACACCCTAACATTAAACTCTCAATTAAGGTGATTGAAGCTCATTATCTATTTGGAGCGAGCTATGATGATATCGATATTGTTATTCACCCTCAATCTATCGTACATTCCATGATCGAAACTCAAGATACTTCCTGCATAGCACAACTAGGATGGGCGGATATGCGATTACCATTGGTTTATTCAGTATCATGGCCACATCGTCTTCGAATGCCATATAAGCCACTTGATTTGGCGGAACTTGGAAAACTCACCTTTGCGAAACCCGATTTGTTAAAGTACCCTTGTATTCGACTTGCCTACGAAGCTGGTAGAGCTGGTGGTACGATGACGGCTGTTTTGAATGCTGCCAACGAGGCTGCCAATGAAATGTTCCGTAAAGATGTTGGGCTTGGGTTCCTTGACATACCGAAACTAGTCGAGGGTGCGATGGAAGGTCATAAACATGATTTGAAAACAAAAGGTGTGACTCTAGATGATATTCTACATGCAGATGAATGGGCTAGAAAGTATGTAGACTCAGCCTCAGCTCAGTTGAGGAATGGCAAAGTCTTAATTGTTTAAATTTTAATAACAGTTTTAGTCAATGGTGTATTACCTACACTGGAAAAAACAAAATAATTCTGTTGTAGTCGTTCACATCGAAACAATTGAGCTTCTCAGCATTACTGTACCTACAGTAATAGTCGGTCCTGCAAAGCTTAACTCGATCGTGCTGCATTTGGCTGATACGGATGATCTTTGATCTTTGGTCTTTGGTGGATCCGTCCGACATCATCAGTTACTTGTATTTACATACTATCATGTATATCGAAGATCTCTAATAACAAACACTATTATTATAGTTGATGCATTTGTTTATCATGTCTCTTCGATTGAGCACATTGTTATCGTTTATTTTTCCGAGTATAGATGCATTCATAACTACTCATAGTTCCGCTTCTTTCTACTGCAATCATCCAGTATTGACAAATGACGATCGAAAAGGTATCCATCGCAAAATACCATTACAATCAACTCCTTTTGATGTTTCGCTTTACGATTCAGATGATGATGCTGATGAAAATAGTCTAGCAAATAAGGATCGTTATGGATCAGAATTTAAAGAATTAGCAATGCCAGAGGGTACTCAAATAGTCCTCGGAATCAATAAATATTCGCATGATACATCTATTTGCGCGGCTGATGCTAGAACAGGAAAAATCCTCTTTGCTCTTTCCAAGGAGCGTTTGTCACGTCGAAAGTTCGATGGAGGAAATGTAGCGTCACTCGTTGAGACATGTTTGGAAAACCTACAGCTGGATATTGATAACATCCTCAAGGTGGTTATGAATAATCATCATCATCGAATCCTTCCATTGGAGTCAAATTATGCCCATCTTCTGTGGGAGGAGGGTCTTCGTATTAATGGTGGAGTTGAAGATGGGTATACTGATGAATATAACCTTTTAGATAGTATTGAGGATAAGATTGAACTCTCTCATCATCTTGCACACGCATACAGTGTCGCATCACAATGTTCAGTTGACTCTGGCTTAATAGTTGTTATGGACGGAATGGGAGAAACGTATCGTACAATGAGAGCGGCCTTAGATACAGATGATGATAGCTACGTCAGTGATCTGTTATTCGAGGGTCATTTTGATTGCATTCCATCTGATATTCATAAACGGGCACTGTCTAGTATATTTGATTGGAGAGAAGGGGAAAGCGTGTATGTTTATTCCAAAGGGGCGAGAGGATTAAGTGTTAAGCCGATATTTAAGCGATTTATTGAAGAGCGGACTCCACCCACGTTGTATAATCGTAAGTTGTACGCATCTATTCATTGGGACTATGTTTCTCTCCACCACTAATATATATATATATGTATATATTCTTCATCAACTGTTTTCGATAAAACAGATGGCTTTGAAAATATGGATAGCATTGGCGCTATATATTCTCGGGTATCATCTCATATATTTGGCGACTGGAATGCATGTGGCAAAGTCATGGGCTTAGCACCGTGGCATGGATATAACTGGACATATTACGACAAGGATAAAGGGGAGGATGTATGCTTGACAGTAACTTCAATCAACAATCCAATCATGGGTGGGAAGTTGTACAGTGAGGGTGAGGATCGGTTTTTCGTTAATCGATCTACAATAGTGGGTGTGCCAATCGTCAGCCGTAATGACCCTGATCTCTTCGATGACGATGGCGACATGGTACGGAAGAATCGCTATGATTTCGATGATATGGGTACCGCGTTTGAAAGTAATGACGAACAGTCAGATGGATTACGCCTACCAACTCGAGCAGCCCTGGATGCAATATCACTAGCCTATCGCGTGCAAAACGATTTAGAGTCCGTGGCACTTGATTTTGTTTCGTATTTCAAGGAAAAAACACAAGCTAAGAACCTTTGTCTAGCTGGAGGAGTAGCTTTGAACTCAGTTCTGAATGGTCGATTGAGTAGGGAGCTTGGTTTCGAATCCGTTTTTATTCCACCGTATCCAGGAGATGATGGGATAAGTATTGGCTGCTGTGCTTATGCGTTATATGGTAACGCGGCACTCTCGTCACAGGTTTCAGGTAGACCTTTTTGGTCAGAGCCATTATCACCGTATCTCGGACCATTTTATTCAGACTACGATATCAAACAGGCAATTGAGGAAGCGTCACCCTGGCTAAATGTAGAGACTGTACTCAACGAAGATGAACGATTAAATATCATGGTAAAGGAAATTGAATCTGGGGGAATCATAGCTTGGTTTCAGGGAAGATCAGAAATCGGTCCTCGAGCTCTTGGTCATCGAAGTATATTAGCAGATCCACGAGAAAAGCGCTTAGTTCGGTTCATAAATGAGAAAGTGAAAGCCCGGGAAACCTTCCGCCCCTTTGCACCGAGTGTATTGGTTGAAGAGGTTGAAAGATGGTTTGAACTGCAAGATTCTGTGGTGAAAACGAAAAATATCAGCCCGTATATGAGTTTAACTGCCTTAGTGAAAAGTGCAAAGCGTTCAATAATACCCGCAGTGACACATGTTGATGGCTCTAGTCGACTACAAACAGTGAACGAGGAATCAGAACCAATGTTCTACAAATTAATCAAACTGTTTTACAAGAAAACTGGGGTTCCCATGGTCTTAAATACCTCTTTTAATACGCTCAAGGTAAGTTCATGGTATGGATCCTTCATGTAGTTTAGGATGTCTATGATTCTCACTGTCTTTTTCTATTTTTGTTCCCGTATCAGAGCGAACCCATTGTAGAAACACCCAAGGAAGCTATACGAAGTTTTCTACATTCAAAAAATTCAATTGAATTTCTTGTAATGGGGAAGTATGTAATACGGAGAAAAGATGCATGTATCCGAAGGCTTCTTGGTGAGGGAAAAAAGGGTAAATATAATCTTCCTCCATCTTTCCCTAAACGTGCGGGTCCAGTTGAATATGAAACAAAGTTTACTATTAGTAAGATGTCGAGTGAGACAGAAATACTTCCAAAAACAAGGATACGAATGCTAGATCGACCTATGCATAATGATAAAGGTGATGATTGGTTTCCATTACTCGATGAGTTTGAAGGTGAATTATTAGGTTTATGTGATGGGACAATTGCAGTAAATGATATGGTCTCTCAATTCATGCCAGATCCAGATGAAGAAGAGGAAAATGAAGTGGATGATGAATATAGAGAAAATATTTTAGGAAATATTCTACAACGACTTATACGTTTGTATGAAAATACATTTATCAGTTGGTAAATTATAAAAAAAAAACAAGTTGACAATATAGAAAATCCAACATGGTTACTTTTTTGGTGATAGAATTTTATTATGCGTATAAGTATTTTTTATATTTCATTTCGTTTCTTTAGTATAATTAGCGAATTAAACCCAAGGTTTTGACAACCTTTCGATAAGAATCAAAATCTTTCCTTTCCATATAATCTAATACTTTTCGTCTTCGTACAAATAATGCCTCCAATCCTCTTTTACCACTAAAGTCTTTTCGATGTAAAGTTAAATGACGTTGCATTTGTTGAATTCTTGTTGTCAATGCTATGACTTGAACAGCACTACTTCCTGTATCTCCTTCTCGCAACTGAAATAGTGTCATCCCCTTTTTCTTTTGAGCTTTAACTACCTCACTTTGTGATCCATTGGATAACTGTAGTAATTGACGCACTTTGGAACTAGCCGATTCTATCAAGGATGGATTTTCATCCAAATGAAATCGTGCAGAGGGCGTCGCTTGAACTTGTTCCATTCGAAGCTTTAACTGTACTGCAGATGTCCGATCGAATTCCATAGCTTTTGCAATTTGTTCATCTCTAGAAATAGAATTCAGTACCGGTGTACCCTTGGGTACATATGTAGGGGGATGTCTTTTGGGTGGTAGTGTACGCCCCGATGCAAGTATACGTCGAATTGCAATTCGTTTCCCCATACGTTTTTTCTTGGCTTTTGTCATTTTCAATCTTATAGAGGATGTCATACATGGTAGAGGGTGATGGGTCCTGTACAAGGGTACAGTAAAGCTCAAGAAAGGTTTCTGAAACAATGTCCGATAGGAGGAGGACAACAAATGCATATTTGTTGTACCCTTGGACCAGTACTTGTTGAATGAAAGAATGGGCCAAGAGGGCGATGGAAAGGAAGACGTTGATATGTTCCAAAGAGCATTCCTCATG